>Ga0180432_10004292_pt1 | contig 19674 bp, 17 predicted proteins | sample SS_ome_10_FD_132414 | JGI IMG/M metagenome (GOLD analysis project Ga0180432, IMG submission 132414) | Hypersaline lake sediment archaeal communities from the Salton Sea, California, USA - SS_1_MS_2 metaG | ecosystem: Environmental > Aquatic > Non-marine Saline and Alkaline > Hypersaline >...
ATCCTCTGGAGGCCGAACCAGGGCGTCGTGCAGATGCGATTATTTGCAGCAGAGTCAATCCATCCGTGGAGCGGCTGGCTTTCTTACTGGAGATTCCCGTTCTGTCGGTCCCAGCCCGGTTGCAGGCGTCTATGGAGGACAGGGCCCGCATTCACAGTCTATTGGATGATGCGGGTGTCTCTCGTCCGAGGTCGTGCCTGTGCCATAGTGCCAGAGACCTTCGGTGTCATCTCCGGCTGAGGCTTTCAGCAGGATGGGGATCAATGATCAAGAATACCTTGCCCAACTCGCGTTGCCTAGCATGGCCGGTGCTGCGCAAGAGGGACATTGACGCGACAGCCGCAGCGCTCGAGAGGCATGAGTTCCCGGTGCTGGTCGAGGACATCCATGCAGTAGTGGATTCCATGAACACCCAGTTCTTTATACGCAATGAAGGCACAACACTCCTGGGGGCATCGCTACAGCTTGTAACGGCTTGTGCTCCGTGTGCTTCCACCAAGCATGCAGGGAATGTGCTGCCGGCGGAATACGCCGTAGACTCACCATGGCATCAGAGGCACGTTGATCTCGCCAGGGCAGCTGCTGAATGCGCGCGGGAAGCGGGCTACGTCGGCCTTGTCGGCGTAGACACCATTCGAAACAGAGAGGGTGAATGCTTCGTAGTCGATGTCAATGCCAGGATCAATGCCTCTACCTTCCTATTGTGCTCGCGACGCTGGGCAAAGCTGGGCCGCGTCCACATGTGGTTCTTTGCAGAGCTTCTCGGGCCGCGTGACGAACGCAGTGTGGCGCGATTGCGCGGTGCCATCAGTGATGCTGTTATCGAATCCGGTGCGAGGATAAGGATCGCGACGACGCCTCCATATGTTCCTGATCGGAACGCGTGGGCTATCAACGTCGTGATAACCGGCGATAGCGTCAGCCAAGTGAGCAGTTCTTGTCGCCATCTGTGCACTGGGCTTGGGGCATCCTTGATCACGACCCTTGATCGCCTGAGCGGAACAACACCCGGGCAGGACTGTCTCGCTCGTGTGAGCCTTCCCAATAGCGCGAAGGAAGTCGATGGCGCTTTCACCTGATGCTGTCTGTAGAGGCCGTTCTGCACCGGTTCCCTGTAGTCCTATGACGGGTTCAGATCACCGGCGACGTAGCTCCGAAAGGAGGTGAGACCATGCTCTTCGATACTGGTTAGGCAATGGTAGCCGTGAGTGTTTCAGGAACCGTGAAGAACTGCTAGAGCGGAAAGGAGCGAAGATGTCTAAGGAATGGCAAATCGTCGCATTAGAGCTCCCGCAAGTTCGGGAACAAGCCAATTCGATGTCGTGCGACTAGTGAAGTGAACGGTGCCGGCGCGGGCCCCCAGGGCACCGCGCCGGCACCAACTTGCAGCAGGACACAAGTCCAGTGACAGGATGGGACATGTTGGCGACCATAATCAACCTTCCTCATACCGGCTCAATATCCAGCGAGATACTCGTAGGGGACTCACTGGCCCTGGGAGCTGTCGCGGGAGTGTGCACTGACGAGGGGTGGGAGACTACAGTGCTCGATACGTGCCTTCATAGGTGGGACGTCAAGGATCTGCTGGCAAGGATCCCCGCCGAGACGCGGTTCCTCGGCGTTTCAATCATGCACCATGGGGGATGGCCCCTAGCGAGACGTGCCATTGAGCTGGCAAGGACGTCATTCGCCGACGCATGCATATGCGTTGGCGGATCGGGGCCGTCACTGGACCCTGTGCGCTACGCCGTGGACGGCCTGGTAAACGTCGTGTTCTCAGGGAACGATCTGGAAGCCCTGCGCAAGATTCTGCGGGCGAAGCGCGGCGAGAAGAACAGACACACAGCGGCCCAGGTGGTGCATGCGCAGCTCGAAGGCGGGTACTATGACCAACCAACCTTGCGGCCGAACGTTCGTGCGTCATACGAGCGCGATCACATCGTGCAGTTTGAGTCGAGCAAGGGCTGCCATGGCTGTTGCTCCTTCTGTGCCGTGCGTGCGATCAATGCCGGCCGGTGGTCGGCAAAGCCGGTGACGCCATTGCTCCGGGAGATTGACGATGCTATGTGCCAGGTACCGCAATGTAGGGACATTCGTTTTGTTGACGCAAACTTCCTCGGCGCTGGCCGATCTCGGCCCGACAGAGCACTACGGATCGCTGAATCACTGGGCGACAGATCATTGCACTTCCGTTTTGAATGCCGGGTGGACGACGTGTCTAGCGAGTTCTTTCCACGGCTCCGCAACAAGGGGCTTGTGGGGATATACCTTGGAATCGAGAGCGGGTGCCAGAACACCTTGAACGCGATTCGCAAGGGGATTGATGTCGAGAACTCTCTGCGGACCGTCCGACTTCTGAAATCCTTGGGGATATCGTGGTCTTTCGGCTTCATGATGCTCTGCGCGGGTAGCGCTGACTCGGATATCGATGTCAATGTAGGCTTCCTGGCGAAGATAGGTTACGGCCTTCGTTGGAAGCACTTCTTCCATAAACTGACACCCCTTGAACAACCCGAGGGTGAGGATCTTAGCGTAACAGGTTCAAAACTCTCAGACTTCTGGACCCTCTTACGCTCGCATCATGAGGCATTGCTCAAACGCGAGAGCGTTATCGGTCACATGCTGGAGAGATACAAAGAGGCCGGAGTCGAAGGGGCCTGGGATATCGACAGTGCGTTCGGCGAATATTCCATATCAACATTCAAGCGATTGGTATCGGACCTTCGTTCGAGCAATGGAAGAGACAGGAAGCCCAGGGAGATCGTGGATCGGTATGCAGAGATCTTTGAGGGAATTCTGGAGGACGTAGAGAAGAGGGTTCGACGCCTCCAGCTGCCTGACAGAGTGTGGGCAGAGGTGCTGGATCGTGTATGGTCACCTACCGATGACGAAGAGTCTGTGGGGCCGACGTTGCGTGCTCATCGCACGCATCACGCTGTGAAAAGAAGACATTGAACAGACTGCTGCGATCTGGGAATCGCAAGAGGCGGCCCATGAGGAATGATGATATCCATCGAGGGGTTCGTGGAGGGGACACTCTGCTGGAGCGCATGTCGTGGCGCGAGGTGGAAGCCTACTTCACACGCGACACGAGGGCAGTAGTTGTATTGGGAGCCACGGAGGAGCATTCCGATCTGAGTACGTGCACGGATACTCTGATCCCATGGACTGTGGCGGTCGAGGCCTGCGACCTCGAGAAGGCACTACTGATTCCGGCAATTCCGTTCGGGCTCTCTACGTGGGCTTCCGCGTATCCCGGAACCATAAGCCTGAAGATCGAGACGCTCGTATGTGTGTTACGTGACGTGGCTACATCGTTGTTAGCTCAAGGATGCCGGGATCTCATCGTACTCAATGGGCACGGGACAAACCGGGCGGTAAGTCCGGTCCTTTCGGAAGTGGCGGAGCATGTGGAGGCCACGCGCTGTTGGTTCATCCAGTGGTGGGAGTTGCCGCCCGTGCGCCAGCTCCTGGATAAGTGGCGAATCCCCATCACTCACGCTGGTGCTGCAGAAGCACTGGATTGTGCGCTCTGCCGACCGACGCGCGACGCCGTTGAAACGACATCGCCGTTTCCAAGCCTGCTGCAATCGCCGCCGGCGATCCGTGCATCCCTGCCTGAAGGACACGGCCCAGGCCCTCTGCAACTCCCGAAGAAACGGCGACAGCGCCTGCTTGAGGCTGCCGTGCGCGGGATGGCGGACCAACTGCAGCTCGTAAAACAACTGCGGCTGCAACCAGACCAACAGGGATGAACCCTACATCAAGGCGTCATATGAGAGTCGTGCTCTTCAACCCGCGTGCCACCCGAAGGTCCAGAAAGCCCCGCTTCCCAACGGGACTAGGTGAAGTCTGCGCGGAGCTCCATGGCCGTTTCGAGTACAGGATAGTCGACGGCAACCTCCGCGATGCCCCGCCTGCGATCAGCTCGCTCCTACCCAAGGCGAAAGGCAAGTCCGTCCTTGGCATTTCCGTGATGCCCGGGTTCCAAGCCGTCGGAGCCATTAGTGTGTCCAAAGAGATCAAGTCGCGGCACGCGCAAGTGAACATCATCTGGGGAGGCTTCTTCTCAAGCAGTTATCCCCGGACAATCCTCAATTCCGGATATGTCGATGCGGTGGCTGTAGGACAGGGCACGGCGACCTTTCTCGAAACCTTATCTGCTCTAAGGACACGGGAGATCAAGGAGCTGGAAATCCCCGGGCTCATGACACGCGATGAAGCCAATGGGTTCAGGTTCACACCCCGTCCGATGGGGCCGATGTCCTCGAACGAAATACCGTACCACACCTTTCCCATGAAGGAGTACTTGCAGCCCACCGGTATCGGCAAAAGAACTCTCTACTATGCGTCATCAATGGGTTGCACGCAGACCTGTTCCTTCTGTGGGATCAAGCAAGTGTACGGTGGCGCGCGTTCATGGTACCGGCAGCCCCCAGAGCTTGTCGAGCAACAGATTCGAAAAGTACAGGCGGCGTATGGCGCCGACAGCGTGCAGTTTGTTGATGCTGATCAGTTCGCTGAAGAACAATGGGCTTTTGAACTACTCGATCGCCTGAGCGCCCTACAGCTTGCTTGGCGAGGCTATGCACGTGTCGAGTTCATGTTTCGCCAGAAGGAAGACTTCTGGCATTGGCTCAAGGGCACAGGATGCGCATGTCTCTTTCTCGGGGCTGAGGGCGCGGACGCCGACGAGCTATTCCACATGACGAAGACAGTGACAGTGGAGCAAACGCTGGAGGTGGCACGGCATTGTCGGGAAGTCGAGATACTCCCGGAGTTCTCGTATGTCATTGGATCTCCGCGGGAGACTGCCGACACCTTGAACGCGACCATTTCCTCGATTCGCCGACTGAAGCGAATATGTCCGAGGTCCAACGTGATCATCTACTTCTACAGTGGTCCGTGCCGAGAATCTGCCTTGTCCCCGGCACATTCTGAGACGGCCTTGGAGGAGTTGGTCAGGGGCGACAATTACAACCGAATGGTGTGGAACAGCCTGCAGCACACATCGCTAGAGCACCGCGTTGTCCGGCGAGCAGTGGCGTTCCGGCGAGTGCTGTACTCGAGATTCCCAAAGGTAACGGACGTCAGCAGAAGCACTGTTGCTGAATGGCTCTCGAAGACAATTGCGGCTTGGAGATACCAGCTTGGCGTGTACGGCAATCCCATCGAGTTGGAGTGTCTTGATCGTTTGGCGAACATCTCCAAGATCGAGTAGACCGCATAGCCGCGGGGTGGAATGCTGCTCATGAGAAACTACGTCATCATGCTCTTCTCGGGTCAGAACGATTCATCCATGGAAGCCATCCGCTTCGCAGAAGGAAGGCCCGAGTGCCGGCTTGACTTGCTGTTCATCGAGAACATAGGGATTCGCCCCAGCTGCGGGCCACCGAAGGGCGCAGCAAAGCTGCTTGCCGCAAGGCATTCAGTGATCAAGAGATTGTGGTCCGTTGATGGCAGAAGACTGCAGCATCATTATCTCTCTGAGATGCCAGCTGACCTGGCGTTGGCTTTGGGTTGCGGAATCATCTGCGCAGCATGCCGGGCCGTCCGGAGAACGGCCATTCAGCATGTTGCCCAGAGCATTGGCGCTCAACCGGCAACGCCTACAGAGATTGAAGTTGCCAAGGCTGGCGCGGGCGCTACACCAGCAGGCGCGGCCAAGGCGTTTCCGCTGCTGGACCCTGAGAAGAGGTGCGCCATGGCACACTTGCATGCGCACACGGCTCCTATTCCCGACTCGATACGACAGGAGCTCTCGCAGTGGGAGATGGCGTTAATGGCTGATGGAGCTCTGGCGCTGGACGAAATGCTCGCCCTGAGAGGCTACGCCCTGTGATCAACGCGTCCTGACGGGGGCACGCAGCATGTCCGGCGAAGATATGACGCAAGTCTATTCGGCTGATTGGGTGCTCCCGATGTCATCGTCGCCCATAGCTGATGGGGCGATAGCAGTCTGCGGAAACAGGATCGTGGATGTTGGCCCACGCCAGAGTGTTCTGGCGAGGCAGAGAGGCGGCAGTACTACTCGTTTGGACGGCTCAATCATCATGCCGGGGCTGGTCAATGGGCATGCTCACCTTACGCTTACAAGGTTCTACGAGGAACGAAGCTTCGATGATCTTTTGGACTTGATGCGTGCAGCCGGTGAGTATTGCCGCAGTGTTGGAAGAGACCAACTCGATGCAGGTTGCCGCAGTGGGCAGGAGTCCTGTATCCGAAACGGCGTCACAAGTGTCGTTGACTGGAGACACTCGGGGCTCCTTCCATGCGATTACGATGCGCCATTGCGCAAGATCATCGCATTCGAAGTAATCGGGCCAAGACCGGCCAGCGCCTCCTCACGTGCACGTTGGCTGAGTCGGCGGTTAAGAGAGTTCGAGCGGAATAGGCCTCCGGCGGCGCGAGCGGCGGTGGGGCTACACTCCCCCTACATGGTCAGCTGGACACTCTGGGGCGAAGCCTTGCGGGTTGCCGGTCGTAAGCGTCTGCCGGTTATGACACACCTGAGCGAGACGCACTCTGAGCTCTCCTGGGTTAGAACGGGCAGAGGCGCTTTAGTCGAGCACTGCCGGAGGCTGTCATCGATTGCCAGGCCAAGACGTTCTTATCACACCCCTGTCGAGTTACTGTTTGCGCGGCGGCAGATTCCAGAGGGCGCCATCGTTGTGCATGGGACGCACCTAACTCCGTCGGACCGCAGACTGCTGGCCCGAAAGAGAGCGTACATCTGCCAATGCCCAAGCAGCAATCTTCGATACGGGCGGCGACTGCCCCTACACATTCTGTCAGACGCGAGCGACCGCATAATGCTGGGATGCGACAGCCTATCGGCGCGTCATGATCTGCTGGCAGAGGCCCGAATACTGCTGAATCGCTGTGCGAACAAAGGAAATGAGCACCAGGTGGCAAAGGCGATTCTCAACGCCTGTACAATCGCTGCGGCCTCTGCGCTTGGTCTTGCCGGTCAGATCGGATCGCTTCACAGAGGTGCTCTGGCAGACTGGGTTGAAGTGGCGATTCCAGGCAGGTGGCGAGCACACGAACTTGAGAGCGCCGTTATAAGGGTGGGCGAGACCAGGAGGGTGATGTTCAACGGTGAGTGTTACGGCGGAGGGCCCTGACCCTTGGCAGTAATCATACGCCGTGTCAGGCGGGTCGGGAATGGGGAAGGAGTCTTATCGGATGACAAGTGTCGTTACGACCTTGTCATCAGAAACGGTCGCCTGGTCACTGGGCTACCGGACGATAGTCCAACACAGCGCGACCTGGGAATCCTTGGGAAAAGGATTCGCACTATCGGAAGGATCAGGTCACCTGGCCGAATCGAAATAGACGCCAGCGGATGTCTGGTCACACCAGGCTTCATCGACATTCACTCACACACGGATGAAAGTGCGTTACGGAACGACTGCTGCTCGAAGCTTCTGCAAGGTGTCACAACGGAGGTGTGCGGCCAATGCGGGGGATCGGTCGCACCCATTAGCACTGACGAAGCGCGCGTAGAGCGTAGACGCCTGCGACTCCAGGAGGCAGGTTGGTATCCGGAGATGAAGTGGCGCACATTCTCGGAGTTCAATGGACTGGTGGCGGGCGTTGGGGCGCCATGCAACCAATGCCCCTGTGCCGGCCTATGGTCGATTGCCGATGATGAGTACTACCGACAAGGAGGGTGTGAGTTCAGCTCGATGACCGCCGCAGTTGAACGGGCGCTGGACGACGGGGTGTTCGGCTTGTCGGTACACCAGGGCAGCCGGGCGTGGCAGAGACTCGAGCTGTGGCAACAGCGGAAGATCTGCAGCATTGTCGCAGAGCATGGTGCGGTGCTATCGGTGCATTTGTCAGATTACGCCGACGGCCTGCTGATGGCCCTTGACCGGCTGCTGGAAGCGGCAGCCCCAAGTGCTGGGCGGCTGCAGATGTCCCACCTGAAGATTCTGGGCAAGGACAAGGACTCGATGATCGAGAGAGTCCTGTCGCGATTTGAGACACTCCAAGGGCTGCTTCCGGTGCGATATGACGCCTATCCGTACAGCAGCATTTGCACGCGCCTGAAATCCTTCGTTGAGGGTACGGGTATCAGCGGCAACGGATCGATGCGTTCGGGGTTCTATGGCGACCTGGCGGACTTCGCACTCATCAGATTTCTTGGTTCGGGGCGGGTCCTGCGGCGACGAGCCAATGAGGGATGGGACCAGGATGTTGTCGCGCAGTTGAGAACGCATGGCCAGGGCGACTTGGCTGGGGAACTGGTGCAGGCATGGGGAATGCGAGGTCAGGACACGCAAAGGCTCCTGAGTAGCCGCCTCTGCAGCATCGGCAGCGACGCTATCGCCTCAAGATCCAAGACCACGAGCGGAGCATACAGCCCGCGACGTGGTCGGGCAACCTTCCCTGACGCCGTAGGGGTGATGCGAAGAGCCGGCTTGACCATTTCAGCCGCTGTTTCTCATATGACCTACGCTTCTTCCGTTGCCATGGGAATTGCGGAACGTGGTCTGCTTGCGCCGGGGAGATATGCGGACGTAGTGGTGCTCGATGCACGAAACGGTGAGGGACAGCTCCGTGTGCGAGACGTCATCGTGAATGGGCGAGTGGCTGTCAGAAATGCTCGGGTCCGTGACAGCCATAGCGGGCAGGCGCTGCAGCGAGCGGTGATCTAGCTGGAACTGCTCCCATCCCCGCTCAGACATGGTGCTCGGTGCTCTGCGTCCGGCCTTCGAAGAGGATCATCACTTACAGGTCATTAGGAGATTGAGAATGCTGACGACTCGAGGTGTGTCAATCAACGAGCAGGACAATGGTGGGGTGAGGCTACCGATCGCAGTTGTGTCTGAAGGGCGCATCCAGGTTGAACCAGAGGTTCGCAGCCGCAATATGAGCTGGACACGAATGGATGCAGCCGAGACTAGCTTCGGAATTCTCAGGCACGTATTTCGAGCCGACAGGGGCCATCCGAGCCTCTACTACATTCCCTTCAACGGTAGATGCGAGGGCTTGAATCTGCCGGAGGCCATTCCAGCTGTGTTTGAGTTCCTGAAGGCACAACGATGCCTGGTGGTGTTCGGCGTTGGTTACGCCGGCAGCCTGAATCGCCTGCTCAAGCCGGGCGATCTTGTTGTGCCGGACGACATCATAGAGCTAACGCATAATCGCGTACGTTCCTGCCTTGAACGCCGTCGTCCGGGGATTGCCTATACCTTCAGGAGCGCCCAGCCATTCTGCCCGGGTCCTCGCCGCGCGCTCTATAGAGCCAGCCTCAACCACTGCGGCGGTGTCGGGCGAGTTTTCGATCGCTCGGTGTTCGTCTGCACAGAAGGTCCACGGTTTGAAACGGCTGCTGAGATACGCTTCTACCAGTCCATCGGGGGGGACGTAGTTGCCTTCTCGGCAGGAACAGAAGCATTTGTAGCACGCGAGCATGGTATCTGCTATGCTAACCTCTGTGTGGTTTCAAACCTTGGTGAGGGAATGGATGGCTGCAGGCTCGACAACCTCTCTAGCGTCTCAGAGCCGTACCGCGAGTCCATATTGGCGAAGATACTGCTGGATGCGGTCGAGGACATCGCACAGCAGACTTCTTCTTCCCAGGAATGCCCGTGCCGCCAGTTCTGGATCCAGTCGCCGGTGATGAGAGATGACGAACTGGAAGCCGCGACTCATGACACGCGTTAAGAGGACATCGGCATGTGTTGGACGGCTGCCCAAACCCAGGGGCGTCTGCAACACTCAGGGTGCTGCCATGCCCTGCAGCGACAGCAAGTGCCGTTGCGGCTGTCGCCGTGCTTGAGGAAGTGCCGACAGTCTTAGATGCCGCGAAGGCGTGCCTGGGGCATGGTGGCTTCGCCTATGAAGTTCTCAAGGACGAGGACTTCACCTTGGTGATCAGGGCGACGCTCAGTGACGGAACCACACGCATCATCAAGGCCTGCAGGCCGCCCCTTAACGCCGAGATCGCTGTCTATCAGGACTTCTGCGAATTGCGCGGCTTGACGCCTGACTGCATGTTGGCAGAGATGGTTCGCCCCGACGTGGGTATTCTGATTCTTGAAGATATTCCTGGCGATTGTCTGCGGGAACGTTTTGATCAGGAGAAGCTTCAAAGCGCCCTCACCGAAATACTGAATGTACATTGCCGCTTCGCTGGAGTCCAGGCGACGGGGTTGCCGTCTTTCTCACGGCTGGACGTGATGCCAACGCTCGAATGCTTGGCGAGAAACGCGCGACGGCTAGCCGAGGAGCCATTGGCAGAGATTGGCGTGATCAGAAGCTGCATGCATGCCCTCGGGAGCAGCCTACAGAAATATCCTGTGACTCTCGTGCATGGCGACTTGTTCCATGACAACGTCGTGTGCAGCCGCACGAGGATCAAGATCATTGACTGGTCATTCGCACACGTGGGAAATGGTTTGTCTGATGTTGCCTCCATCCTGTGCAATGACGAAAGGAAGAATGCCGGACACCGTTCCTTCGATGAGCAGGTGGCTCTCTACGAGCAAGCGCTTGGCAGGTCCAGGAGTCGCCGTAAGCCGCCGCTGGGGCTGGAGCAGGAGTTGCTGTTGGGTAATGTTCTTCTGGGCCTGCGATTCGCCAATTGGATGATAACGCGCATGCTGGCTGGCAAATGGCGGCATTCGCCTCCCAAAGAGGCGATTCGAGTGCGGCTGGATGCCCTGTTGAAACACTGCGTAGCGGCCACTGAAAGGCTCTGATTGTGTGTTGGTCTGATCTGCCCTGGATTGACCACAGATACCTCTCGGAGGTTATCGGCAGGTACGGCAGCCCTGTCTATTTGTTCAGGCCAGACGTGCTGCTCAACAATTGTCGCCAGTTGCAGGGGCTCGCCGGCTTTGGCGACACCTGGCGTCCATTCTACATGGCGAAGGCAAATTGGCTGCCGCAAGTGTTAAAGATCGTCTCTGCCGCGGGGGTTGGCGTTACAGTCAGCAGTGAATTCGAGCTTGCAGTGGCGCAGGATGTCGGAGTCGATCCTGACGACATTGTCGTGGCGGGGCCTGCCAAGTCAGAGAGCTTCCTGTTGCGATGCATCCGTGGTCGCGTGAATATGATCATGGTGGAGAGTCACGAAGAAGCGCTGGCCATTGAGAACCTGGCTGACAAGGAAGGCAGAACTGTCCGCGTCGGCTGCCGGTGTTCCCTCGGGCTCGGCGTACACCGTCGAAGTCGCCTGCTCTCGTGCCGCGCCGGAGGCCCGGGGGGCAAATTTGGATGGCCCGGCCGGGAGATCATCGACGCCTCCAGAGCGATCGGAAGACTTCAGAGACTGAAGCTCTGCGCGCTCTCAACAAACCTCGGAAGCCAGATTTGCAGGCCACGGGTCTATTGTCACGCCCTTCAAGAACTGCAGGCTGTCTCGGATAGACTGAGGGTCGAGGGACTGACCATGACTCACATCAATATCGGCGGCGGCTTCGCCGTAAGCGGAATAACAAAATCGTACCCTGGGGTCTTGGCGCGTTTGACTGACGTTCTAACTGGAACGAGCATCGGCCCGCGCTTTGAGAGATGGCGCCCTGATTGCGCCATGGAACAGCTTATCCCCGATTTGTGTCGTCAGCTGGAAAGAACGCCCGACACTGGATTGATGATTGAACCAGGCCGATGGATGGTGGCCGAATCGATGGCCCTTCTGGTTACGATAGTACGCGTGGTCCGGCGCTCGACCGGGACATGGGTGTACGCAGATGGTGGAATTGACGTGCTTCCGGATGCGGGGTTCGGTGAGCAGCGGCCGATCCTGGCTGTCTTAGCCGACGATACGGGGGGTGACGGCAGGCAACAGTGCCGAATTGCCGGCCCCCTGTGCCTGAAGAGCGACATTTTCACGCGTAACGCGCATCTGCCACGAAACATCCGTGAGGGTGACTTTCTTCTAATACATTGTGCCGGAGCCTACGGATTCTCCCGTGCATCCTGGTTTGGGGGGCGACTGCCTGGCGTTGTAGCTATTGATGACGGCAGCAGAGAAACACAGCTTCTCTGGCCAAGCCTGGACGAAGAACAGCTTCGCAAAATGGCTGCGTCCGTCGGTTAGTGCGCGCAGGCAACTGCTGCCGAGCTATTAGATCGACAACCGAGGCGGTTCCCCGTTGTCGATCTCGGCTCAATGGCCAAGCGACAGTTACCCGCAGCACCCAAGGATGTCCTCGCTCTTTACGTCTTCAGGTTTCGTCCGAGCCACAGGGCGCCTCGCGGACGCTTAGCAGGTGCATGAGAATCTGGAAGACGTCATTTACGAATTATACTGACAATAGCGCCAGACCAACCGATTCTATGTGATCGAGACGGGTGGAGTGTAGACACTCACACTAACCGAGAGCGGCTGGTGCGATGAAGACACTGCCGACGCTGGCACAAGGAAGCTCGCGTGGTCCCGTATACACGAGCGCCGGCAGGGCCATGGCAGTATCCTGCCTGCGTGACGACGGCTATCCAGTACTTGTTGAACGGCTGTACTGCATCAGGGAGACACTCAACGTGCAGGCATTCGTTGGCGAGCGGGCCAACAAGCTGTTTGGAGCCGCGTTGCCCTTGGTGAGGAGGGGCGAGTCGGCATCGATCGTCGTCACGTCGGCAACGTATTCCCTGCGCGACAAGTCGTTCCTGAGGGGTCTCTTGAGGCTCGTGGGTATGTTGCTCAATGTGCTGCCGAAACCTTGACGAGCGTTGGGTATCGCGGCTTGGCAGGAGTGGACATGATTCTGGATGAACGTGGAACCCACAGAGCGGTCGATGTCACTCCTCGCATAAGCGCTTCGAGTTCATGTACGGTGCAGAATGGAAGGATGATCGTTAGCTGCCTGAGTTCTGTGTGTGGCCGTTCAGCAACGTGCAATGGGTATATAGTCAAAGAGACGCGAATTGCGTCAATGGGCGATGACCCGGATCCCAACGGTGCTCGAGATGAGAACGAGTTATCCGTTCACTCCGATGCTTGCCGCTGAGAGGCGACAGCATGCCGTCAAGGTCCTCGGTTGTGGCGGGGATTGGAGACCGGTTTGCGCCGGTCTGGGACAGATGCTTGGGGTGTAGCCGTGCTGGGGATTCGTGAACTACTTGACGACAGGGGCCTGGAGGTCTTTGATGCGCATGCTCACGTGGGCCGATATCCGTATCTCGACATTCCTGGAAACAACACATGGGATGTAGATGACACGGTACGGAATCTCCAGGTAAACATGGAGGAACACGGGGTCCGTCGGGCTGTTGTCAGCTCGTTTGAAGGCCTTTGCTATAATTGGCCCCACGCAAACCGGGCCTTGCTTGGGCTACAACATGCCCATGCTGATGTGTTTTATGCCTTTGTCAGCGTTCACCCTCACAGTGAACAGGCTGCCTCCCACTTGCGGGAGGCGGCATCAGCCGGTGGAGCATGCGGGTTGAAGCTGCATCCGACGATTCAGCGCTTTGACCCCCTTTGCCGAGAGGTGCAGGAATTGATGGAGCTTTGCGAAGAGCTTGCTGTGCCGGTCTTGTTTCACAGCGGAACGAAACACTGGGAGTCCTCACCGGACGCGCTCTCGCGGTTGGCAGAGGCCCACCCCCGCGTGACATTCATCTTCGCTCACATGGGCGGCGCCAGTCCCCACCGGATGGCGGAGCGTGTGCGCAAACTGGAAAACGTGTACTTAGAGACATCGACAGCCGGTGTGGCTTTCGACTCTTTGAGACGGGTCGTAAAGACGATTGGAGCCGAGCGAGTGCTCTACGGCAGTGATTTCCCTTGTTCTTCCATGGCGATGGAGCTGTGGCGGGTTCTCTGCGCCGGGCTTTCCGCACAGGACCTTGGCAATGTGCTTTGCCACAACGCCCTCCGGCTGCTACGGAAACGCCATCCGCGCACAGCGAGTTCTGATGAAAGACCGTAGTCCAGGTGACCACGTACTGCGAGCCGGTGATGAGGCACTGCGGTCCGAAGCCGGTGCGATACGCCTCGTACGGTCAGTGCGATCTAGGTTGTGTGAGTATGTCATGTACAGTCCGTTGCACGGTCAGATCTGTGAGGGGAGGGATTCCCATCGAAACGTGGTGTCCGCGTCCCTGCGACGAAGCGAATCCCTTCTGAGCGAACCGGATCCCGTGATCTGCCGGTGCCTGAAAGAGGTCAACTCCGCGGGAACATGGGCCCTTACCGACGCCACTCATAGCGAGCAATCGGCACTTGCATTTCGCCACCATGGGGCCCGTACCTTGTTCCGGCTTGACCTGCATCACCACCCGGTGCTGCCGGCGACTGTTGTCAGGAGAGCATTGGCTCTGAAGCTGGCACAGCCACAGGGGGGACGGGTGCTACTTCTCGGCGACGGGGATCTGGTGTCTCCGCTTCTGGCATCACTCGATATGGACGTGACGGTCGTGGAATTGGATGAGTACTTGTGCGAGTTTCTCCGCCTTCTGGCTTCGGATGTCGGTCGGAAGATCAAGATCATCCAAGGAGATGCGGCCGAGTGGAGGCCGGAGTCCCGGGCTTACGATCTGCTCATGTGTGATCCGGTCAATTCTTTTGAGTATCTCACCATGATCGTCGACCGAGCGAGCGAGGCGCTCATGCCTGATGGCAAGCTGTTCGTCTCGAGTGACCCCCTATATGAGCAGCTACTCTGGATCGCGGCTGCTGATTCGTTCAGACTTCAGGAACGATTCTTGCACTTCAATCACTATTACACGCCGTTTTTCGGCATTTCAGATTTTACTACGAGCCTTCTGGTTCTTGGCCGAAAGGCAAAACGAAGTTATTTGCCGAGAAGAGACGTGGGACTGCCCTCTGCCAGCCCAATGGTCTTGAACGTGGAGATGATCTGTCCCACGTCCTCGCACCGTGGTGGATCTTTGGAAGAAGGAGAGCATAGGATCTCCATTGTTGATGAAACCTGGGGAGTGGCGCTCGTGAGGCGTGTTCGCCACGAGGTGATGGCCGGCGCCGTGTATTTGCGGTGTCGACAAAGCATCGAGGAGGGGCTTGACGCGATTGTAACTCGGTTTCAGCCCAACGAAGTACGCCTTGCTTTTCGGCACGAAGGCCGATCAACAGGAATTATGACCACGTGTAAGGCCGCGTATCGATTCGTACGCTGTTGCACTGAGGCGGGGTGCCGCTCTTTTGTCAGTCCCATGCGCCAGGCTATTCTGAACCACTGGCCCGCTACGTATCCCTGAGATCAATGAGACTAACTGCAAGAGGCACCACGGCTGTGACCAGAGAATGCTTTGCGAACTTAGGCCATAAGATGTGGGCTTTGCTCGCGTCGTATCGCGAGGGGCTCAGAGCAGTGAAATGGATGCGAAACCGTGAGTACCTCGAGTACATCCAGCGCTACCGACTGCGCATGCTTGCTCGCTCGCTAGAGAGCGTGCCCTACTACCGTGACATCATGCGGCAGCGTGGCATTGAAGCGGATGCCATCCAGTCGCGCTGTGACATCGAGCTGTTTCCATTGTTAACTCGCCGGATCATCCGGTCGGAGTTCAGATCACTGATATCAAAAGGGCCATTGCACTGCCATCTTGAGCATTCCTCGGGCAGCACGGGAGAGCCGATAGCAGTGCTCGTTGATCAACGTCGCAGAGCTCTGAAATCTGGGGCCGTCATCGCACGCAAGCTGATCACCGGTCGCTCACTGTGGTGGGAAAGAATTGCCATATGCTGTGTGCGTCAAGCGCGGTACCTCATTCAGAGAGGAAAGCACTTCAGTTACCGGCAGGGACTGGCACAGTGTCGCGTGTTCTGCGTAGACGAACCATCGTGTGTGGACGAGCTGACGGCATGGAACCCTTCGGTTGTCAGCGGCTGGCCGTCGTGCCTCCGCGGAATTGCTCTAACGCTGATTGACCGGAATTGCCCCTTGCGCGTCGCCACTGTCATCAGCCATAGCGAACTACTGGACGAACAGACAGAACGGCTTCTGAAGGATGCCTTTGGAGGAACGGTCATCAACGAGTACGGAACCAACGAAACAGGCGATATCGCTGCGACCTGTTGTTCTGCCGGCGGACTTCATGTCGATGACGGGAATGTCATCGTTGAGATTGTGGATCGCGAGGGGCGTTGTGTACCCAACGGTGAGGTGGGCCGTGTTGCGGTGACGGTTCTCGAGAACTACAGCATGCCTCTCGTTCGCTACGTCACGGAGGACTATGCGTCAATGCGCCGCGGGCCCTGCACGTGTGGTCTGGCATCAGGGGTCATCGAGGAGATTGTGGGGCGAGAACATGACGTCCTTATTGGGGGCACAGGAGAGCGAATCTATCCCATGTCAGTCTACCAATTGCTTCACCAAGCGAGTGGCTTCAGGAAGTGGCGAGTCATTCAGCACACGTCGCATCGAGTGATTGTCGAGTATGTGGCAGCGAATGCCAATCCCGAGTCTACCCTCCGCTGGCTGTCTGCAGAATTGAAGCAGCTGCTGGGTAGTGAATGTAACATAGTGTATCATCAACGGAACGAGATTCCCGCCTTGCCAGGAGGCAAACTGCAGACCGTGATCCGTGCCAGCGGGGGAGCGACAGATGACACGCACGGAGACCGCAGTTGAGCAAGTATCATGTGCCTTGGGTCCTGCCGTAAATGCCTACCCCCGCGACCTCCGGGTTGTGACCGCAAACCGGCTCATTGCCCGAGGTCCCGATGAAAGTGCACGCTAGTGATATGACGTGTTCTTGGACTCTCGCCTTTCGATCACCATGCAAGCGACGTTCGCCCGGATGCGCAATGATTCATGAGTCAGAGACGGCCATGTCAATAACTGGCCGACGGCCGTTCATGAGCGTGTCTGGAGATGAATGTTGCGGTGGCACGTCGAACCAGGCTCGGGATGCGAAGGCGGCGATGGAGGCCACCGGGGTGTAGAAGGCGATCGTGTGCTCTTTCCAAGGCCTGTGTTATGATCATGTGTAGTGGACACAACGCGCTGATCCAAATGCAGCGGCAATGCAGTGGCCGGCTCTTCGGCTTCCGCACAGTCCACCCGTGTTCAAGATCCGCAGTGTCCGATCTCTGCGGCGGCGCCTCGGAGAAGCTTTGAGGTTTGAAGCCTCACCCTGTTATTCAGCGATTCCACCCGCACTCGTTTGCAGTTCACACACTTATGGATATCTGTCAGGAGAAGCACCTGCCGGTAATGTTCCACACCGGCACCAAGCATCGCGAATCCTCGCCGGAGACGATGGTGGAGCTGGCCAAGGCGCACCGGCGTGTTACTTTCATTTTCGCTCATATGGGCGGGGTGAACTCGCATGTAATGGTCGATTGCGTTCGCCGGCTTGACAACGTGTTTCTGGAAACCTCGATGTCCTCCCCGGGCTTCGATGCCATGCATAACGCGGTCAAGGTCCTAGGGAACGATCGCGTCCTTTAGGGAAGCGACTTTCCATGCGGGTCTATGTCTCTTGAGCTGTTTCGGATCCTGGACGCGCGTTTGTCAGAAAGGGACCTACGGAAGCTGTTTCAGGACAATGCCATGGGGATAATCAACCGGCACGGAACTGCTCGAAAGCACGCCTAGCGCAGGGCGAGAGGCGTGCGAAGGTGAGCGCGTGCAGGGCTATCACTCCCATTCCGGGGCACCGACCGCAAGGAGCTGCCATGCGAGTCTGTAGCGACTCCCGCCTCCGAGTAGTTTTCCTCCAAACTGGCTTCCCACCGGCCCGCAGCGGCGACAGCAGGACTCTGAGAAACGTGCCGCTCGCACCAGGAAGATTGGCGGCCGCATTAACCAACAACGAATTCAAGGACAAGCTGTGGCTGCACGTATGCGACTGGCCGCACTCGTCGCTTGCCTCCGACTCAACGCTGATGCAGCATCTGCTCGCTCTCAAGCCTGACGTGCTCTGCGCCACTGCGTACCTATGGAACATAGAACGACAACGCTACATCGCTGGTGAGATGAAGAAACGAAACCCGAGGCTGCTTACTCTTGGGGGAGGGCCGGAGTTTGAGTGCGAAAGCCCAGCGCAAGTGCTGTCTCCGTTTGACGCAGTGGTCTGCGGCGAGGGCGAACTGGCCCTTCAAGCGGTCTGCAGGAAGGTCCTGGAAAGCGGTGGCCTCGATGGAACACTCGATCCTTCCGTATCGTCAAGAATGCGCGTAGGCATTCCTACAAGGATCATCAGGGCTCTAGAGTATTGCAGCCTCGATTCGTTTGACTCGCCTTACCTGACGGGTCTGATTCCGATGGTCGGCTTACAGTACGCTCACTTCGAAGGCCAACGAGGCTGCCCATACAAATGCTCCTACTGCAATTATGGCAGCGGCAGCGCAAGATTGGGCAGGATGGACCTCCTGGCTGAGGAGGTTCGCTACGTCATCAAGAAGGGTATTCAAGAGGCCTATTTCGTAGACGGAGTATTCAACAGCGCGAGAGGGCTGGAGCCGAAGTGCGAAGCATTGCGTCGAGGAGGGGCCCCAGGAACGCTGAGCATCACGGTTGAATGCCGAGCGGAAACGTTGACGCCAGAGGACGTAGCCAACATGGCAAGCGCCGGCGTTAGGAACGTGGAAGTTGGACTGCAGACAATCAATGCGAAGGCACTGCGCAACCTCAGGCGTCGGAACGACCTTGCGGCCTTCGTGAAAGGGTGCAGACTCCTTCGCCAGTCCGGGATAGGGGTTAAAGTTGGAATAATCATTGGATTACCCGGTGACAACACGGACGGCCTAGGGACGACCGTGGCATTTCTCAGGAAGCAACAAATGCGGATGAGACTCGTGCCGTTCCTGCTTAGTGTTCTTCCGAACACGAAGCTCAAGGAGAGGGTCGCTCAAGACAGGGTATCCTTCATGTCTGTGCCACCGCACTACGTGCTGCCATATGGCCAATGGTCGAAACGGTCGATTAGGCGCGCATTCGAGATCGCAAGGAGTGCGGGTGCAGCCAGATCGAGGCCATGGTGGGACTGGTGCGGAGTGGTAGTGCATGGCCGCGCGACAGCTGATTCGTGGAGACATTACAGTGGGATGCATCTGACAATCACGGACAAGACGAATGAAGATGACACCGAGCGATTGGCGCAGATGATGCAGCACGTCATGTCATCTGTCACTGTGCTGTGGATCCGCGCGTTGACTGTGAGCAGGCTGACGCTGTTAGCGGCGGTGATCGCACGGCTGCGGAGGGCGAACCCATGGAGCGTGTTCAGGATTATCATTGAGACGGAGTGTGACTGCGTTTGGAAGCAGATAGACCATCTGGCGCAGGTCACAGACACGCCTGCACATCCAGACGAAGTCTTCTGTAGTCTTACAGAAGCCACGAGGGATGTGTGCAACAGCAGCATTCTGGTCGTAGCCTCGGACAAGTGGAGCCGCAAGGGGGGAGCCCGGGAGTATCCCATATTGCTGAAGGCACGGCGGGATGAATGGCGGTCAACAGTGCGAAGGGCGGTGAAGGTCAAGGCGCAGGGCTTGTGCCTTGAGCGAGCTGACGAGGCCTCATGCGTGCTCATCGCGCTGGATCAAGCAATGGCCGTCGGATCAGAGGAGGAGCTAGAAAAGGGGAGTCACAGCCAGACCGTTCTGGTTGACTGGTTCAGCTAGCCCGTGTACGACACTAGGGTTTTGAGGCAAACGCGGATGAATCCGAGCGCGACCATAGCCAGGAAGCTTTCGGCCAGCTTGTCGTATCGCGTGGCGATGCGGCGTCTTGCCGATGAGCC
>Ga0180432_10004293_pt1 | contig 19672 bp, 18 predicted proteins | sample SS_ome_10_FD_132414 | JGI IMG/M metagenome (GOLD analysis project Ga0180432, IMG submission 132414) | Hypersaline lake sediment archaeal communities from the Salton Sea, California, USA - SS_1_MS_2 metaG | ecosystem: Environmental > Aquatic > Non-marine Saline and Alkaline > Hypersaline >...
AAGAGCACGAGGAGGAAGAGCTAGGAGGGCGGAAGCGGGAGGTTGAGCTGCCAACACCCCTAGCAAACTCGGCGTCTCACTGTCCTGGGGGAGCGCTTGTCTCCCTGCTTTCGCGACAAGCAGACGGTAGGGCGGGGAGAAGAGGGAGGCGGAGGGACGAGAAGGAGGGAGAGGTAGGAAGAGCACGAGGAGGAAGAGCTAGGAGGGCGGAAGTGGGAGGTTGAGCTGAAAACACCCCTGGCAAACTCCCCCTCTCCCTGTCTTCACTCCGTCGTCCTCCCCTTCCTGTGCTTCGTCCAGAATCTTCCCTGTCCTTCGTGCTTCCTCCCCACTTTCCGTCTGTCCCTCCAAGCAAATTCTCCACGTCTTTTTTTGTCGCCAGGCATTGATTTCTTTCGTCGCTAATTGGGCTCAAGTACGAGTTTCGCTTCGCTTCCCGCTCTGACGCGCGGAAGCAAAATACCTGTCGTAGCTCCCACGGGTTTCGTGCCCAAGCTATGCCGCCACCTTCCACGCCACGCGGAGAAGGTGGCAAGCCTCCGGGGCAGTCCGTCGCTGCTCCTCCATGCGCACCTCCTCAGTGTCCTGGAGGAGTCGCAGAAGAGGCTGATTCGTCCAGCGAGTACTCAAGCGAGTACTCAAGCTACTCCAGCGAGGAAGAGACGGTCCCTCAGGCAGAAGCCCCCGCGAAAGTGAAGCCCGCCATGACCACCGAGCCAAAGCTCTCCGTGCCAGCCGCTCAGAGCATGGGCATCCACAATCCTCCCGCCGGTTGGCAGCACTGCGAACAGACCCAGACCTTCTGGCCTCTCGGTGCGTGGTCTTTCGGCGTAACCCAGCAAGCGGAATATCCCTGGTGGCAGCCGGCTCCTCTCTCGGTGGCTCCTCCTTGCCAGGCGTCGTGGGGGAGAGAGACGGCTCCCCACAAGGCGACGGAGAAGACGGCGAAGGAACCTGCGCACAAGGCGTCCAAGAGGTCAAACAAAAGGAAGACGTCTACAAGGACGTCGAAGAGGGATGCCAGGAAAGAGAAGAAGGAGAAGAAACGCAAGCGTGCCCGCAGTCCCTCCACCAGCTCCAGCAGCTCTTCGTCCTCCACAAGTAGGAAAAGGAAGAAGTGCCGCCGTGCGAAGGAGGGCAAGCGAAGGAGCCGCCGGCATGACCGCCGCCACCGCCGTCGCAGTCGAAGTACTGGACGCCACAGCCGCCGGCAGGGCAGCGCCGAAGCCCGTTGGACTGGCCGCGGCGAAGGGATGGAAAGGCAAAGCAGCAAGGAAGGCGGAGGAGGGTGGAGGAAGAGAAAGGCGGTATTGCTGGTGGCCCGTCAACCGACGCCACCCTCGGCGGCGCAGAAGACGAAGAGAAAGGCGGTATTGCTGGTGGCCCGTCACCCGACGCCACCCTCGGCGGCGCAGAAGACAAGAGCGGACAAGGTTGCTGTCGCGGCTCCTCTGGCGGAAATGTTGGGCTGCTCTCTCGCGGAGCTTTGTCGAGGTAAGCAAGGTGAGCTCCACGATGCAAGGCCACGCCAGAAGCTCGACATGCCGCTCGCGGAGCTCTGTGGCGACGCAGCGGGGAGCAGGCCGCCTGCAACAAAACGCCGCCGAGGAGTAAGAGGTGGTTGCAAGCAAAAGGCCGAAAGGGATCGCAAGCGCGCAGCTGCTGCGTTTGAACAGAAGCAGCCCAAAGAAGACAAAATCGCAGAGAAACCACGCGAAAAACCTGAGGCGATGGAGAAGGCGCATGAAAAGATGGACGAGGAAGGCCGGGCTGCAGTGGTGAAGGAGGAAGCCGCAGAGGAAGCGGCGGAGAAGGAAGCCCGTAATGCAGTGGTGAAGGAGGAAGTCGAAAATGAGGTCGACGAGGAAGAGGTGGACTGGACGAGCCAGTGAGCTGCCGCAGCGAGCGCGAAAGTGAGGGTCGCAGTTGCGCGGGGGAACAGATTATTCCGCGCAGTTTCACAGCTAGTTCAGAACACTTCGGTCTGACATTTTTTAGTGGCCGTGTTCGAAAAGAAAAGTGTCGTGAGCCAGCACAGCCCTTCCACCCCGCCTGTCATCCGGCCCGTCAGCCCATCCTCCGACCCGTCCCACCCAGTCCACCCCTCACCCGCTTCTCACCTCCCCATCAGTCGATATGGTAGTCATTCTGGCTCGAAGTGCCCCCTTGCTTCCGCGAGATCCTGCGCGACCTGCCATGGCTGCGCTCGCGGAAAATTTGGCCGAGAGCGTCGCCCCAGTCTTCTGGAAGGCTGCGTTTCTCGGCGCGGGGGGATACCTGCCGGACGGCTCCGCGGCGAAGCTGCCCTTGATCTCGAACCAGCTCGTGGAGTCGATCAATGGGGAGCAGTTCGCGGACCCGCGCGCCTTCGCGCTCCGCGTCGCCTGCACCTTGAAGTTCTACGGCGTCCTCTCGAAGCAGATCGCTGAGAACTTTGCCGCTGTGCTAACCGCCGCGGCGCAACAGTCGCATGCCATAATGGAGACAGAGGATGAACTCCTGCGTGCTTTGCCCGGGTTGTACCAGCCGCAGGCGGCTTGTTGGGACGTGCCGGAGGTCAGCCCGCGTGACCTGGGCGTCTTCCTCTCCTCGCGGATGCTCCCCGAGGCGAAGGCTTACGCACAGCGCATGTGGCGCTCCGACTTCGACGCCCTCCGCCTCAATGACCAGGCCCTCACCCTCTTCTTCTCGCCTCTGCCTGACCTCACCGCGCCTGCAGCTCAGGCGGCAGAGGAGGGGGTCCGCCGGGAGAAGGCAAGGCGCAACCTCGCTGATCTCATCAGCCGCGCCAACTCACTCGCCCTGACTGACGCGCCGACGGAGACGATCGAAGGCCTGGTGGCGAACATGAATGAGGCCTTGCAAGCTGCGCGAGCGGCGCAGCCAAAGAGGCAGGGGGAGGAGGTGGAGACGACGAGCAGCAGCAGGCGCCGCAGGCGCTAGCGCGCCGCAAGGCGCGGGCCTGGGAAAAGAGAGAGGCCCGACCGCAAGCAGGATGAGAGGCCGTGTACTGAGTGCTCGCGAACGCGTAGAGTGTCGCGGATAATCCTTTGAGAAGTGTGTTAAGAGCATGAGGCCAAAAAAAGCATCGCATCCACCAGTCATCAATCACCGCAATAGCAATCGTCACCATCATCAGTTATGCATCGCATCCTCGAGTCATCAATCATCGCAATAGCAATCGTCACCATCATCAGTCATCGCAATCGAGCTAAAGTGCCGCGCCTGCGGTGCCGCTGAGCTACCGCCGCTGTGCCCCTTGTTGCCCACTGCCGCTTTGCTCCTGCTCTGCCGACAATCATATCCAATTATTGCTGCCCACCGCTATTGCTTCGGCCGGGCAGCAGGGCAGCTCGTAGCAGCTAGACGATCAAGTAGTCAAGCAGCGGCAGGAGCCACTAGTGTCCCATCGTCATTTGCGATGGCAGCCAATTGGCGGCGATGAAGGCCGAGCTCGGCAACAGCCTGTGCAAGCTGCTGGAGCTCCGTGGCGGCGCGCTTGGCGACGAGGAGAAGCGCTCCTACGAGATCTTCGTGCAGGCGCGCGGCGACATCGACGAGGAGGAGCTCAAGCGCGTCACCTTCCTGCGGAAGCTCGGGAAGAACGCGCGCTACAGCGCGGAGGCCGACGGCACGCGCATCATGGTGCAGGCGCCGCAGACGCTCCAGCAGATGCGGGTGGCGGTGTCCGGGAAGCTCAACGCGGCGGGCTGGAAGGCAACCGTGAAGGAGGTGAGCGCCGAGGCCTTCCAGCAGTCCTTGGCCGCAGGTTGACACCAATTTGCAAATTTGCAAATTTGCAAATTTGCGCCAAATTTTTTTTTGACCCCAAATTCAAGCTATGGCGTTGCATTTAACACTTCACCCCACACTCGAGGGTTTCTCATTAAATGTCTTACTGCAACGCCATAGCTTGAAGTTGGGGCCAAAAAAAAATTTGGCGCAAATTTGCAAATTTGCAAATTCGCAAATTGGAGGTTCCTCTTCGACGGCGGTGGGTGCCGAGGCCGTCCCGCAGTCCTCGGCCGCAGGTTGACACCAATTTGCAAATTTGCAAATTTGCAAATTTGCGCCAACTTTTTTTTTGGGCCCCAAATTCAAGCTACGGCGTTGCATTAACACTTCACCCCACACTCGAGGGTTTCTCATTAAATGTCTTACTGCAACTTCGTAGCTTGAATTTGGGGCCAAAAAAAAAGTTGGTGCAAATTTGCAAATTTGCAAATTCACAAATTGGAGGTTCCTCTTCGACAGCGGTCGTGCTCTACCACCCCCCTGCCACGCGGGATCTGCCCGCGGACTTGCAGCGCCTGGCGGCGCAGGGCGTGGGCCGCATGAGCTTCGGGGAGCTCGAGGCGTTGGAGCGGTGGTTCGCACCCGGCGTGCCCTCCGACAGCTTCGCCGGCATCCTCTCGGAGTTCCTGGCGTGCGTGCAGCAGCCGGACGCGCGCGTGCAGGGCCTCCCCTACAAGCTCTCGGGCATTGGCTCGGGCTCGCTTGTGGTGCCAGGCGACGTGCCGAGCAGGGTCCCCATGGAGCGCCGCGTTGAGCTCTTCCGCCAGCACGTCGTGATGGACGTGGGCACCCCGGAGCGCCACTGCCGGGTGACGCTGGCCATGCACGACGCGGTGCTCGGGCAGCCGTACTTCGGCCACGGGGAGATGGGGCAGTGGCTCAAGGACGTCTACCTGCTCACGACGTCGGGCCCGCTGAGCGTGCGCGGGATGTTGCGGGGCCGCGACACGAGCAGGCGCCACAGCGAGTGGTGGGTGGGCTACTGCCGCCGCAGCGGGGCGCGGGGCGAGCCGGACTCTCTCCTGCGCGGCTTCCCCGGGGAGCAGCCCTTCGCCCATGGCCTCCGGGAGTGGCAGGTGGCGGAGCGCGTCAACTGGGAGCAGGGCCTCCGCGGCATGCGCTTCCCGGCCGACGACGCCGCGGTGGAGCGCCCGCGCCGGATCCGCCGCATCACCGTGGAGCCGGCGGCCCAGACCCTCCCGCCGCGCCTCTTCACGCGCGCGGACCTGGGCGCCTTCATGGAGCAGTGGGACGCGGAGAATCCCGAGGCGGACCAGGCTTCGACTGCGTGAGCTCGCTCCTCGCGAGCTCGCTCCTCGCGCCCGAGGAACAGGGGTCAGGCGCGGTCAGTACGGGCGGCGCGTGCAAACGCGCTGAACAGGCCCACGCCGGCCACCGGCGATGTGTGTACAGCAAGTAGAGAGAGAGGGAAAAGTTCGCCCCAGCCCGGGGGGGTAGGAAAATGACCCGGGCAAACCGATCACGATTGTCGTTTTGGTGTCAGCGGTGGTCGGGGGTAGCAGTAGCGGCCATAGTGATGACAGGTGCGACGATGTGTGATAGCAGTTGTGGTAGTAGTGATCACAGCGACAGTCTCCCCCCTCTCCTCGCGCGCGCATGTGCATCGCGTGGCTCAAGGTAGGAGCTCTGGGGGTCTTTGTTGTTAGGTATCACGGGAGACGCGCCACCCTCCCCCCTCCCCCACCCCGGTGACTTGCACCAGGAGCCATGCTCTACGTCTTCCGCTCCCTGCGCACCCCCTGGTGCAAGATCGGCTACACAGGGCAGCCCTGCCCTTGGGACCGCCTGTACCCCCGCGGCTTCTGGGGCGTGCTCCACCCCACCGACCTCTGCGGGCACCTCGATCCAGAGGATTTCGAGCTGCTCACGGCCTTCGAGGGCGGCCGTGACCTCGAATCTGCCTTGCAGTCTCTCTTCCCGCCCGACCGCGGCGAGTTCTGGCGGGCCGAGCGAGTCGACACAGTCCTCGCCATGCTCCGGCTTATGGCCCGTGAGCTCGACGCCTTGCCTCCTCGGCCATCCGTGGGGGTCCTTACCTCCGCGGAGCTGCAGCCATGCTGCGGCGGTCGGGGGCACAGGTGCTATCGGTGCGGTGCTACTTATGCCCGCTACCATCGGCTGCAGCAGCACATTGCGGACGCGCACAGACGTGTCCGTGTGAGGTGTGCTTGCGGCCTTGAGATCGTGCCTCGGAACCTTCTGAGGCACCAGCGGACGAGCTGCCCTCTGAGGAGTGAGGCAGGGGCGGGGGCGTAGGAATAGGATAGGTCGGGAGGCGTGCACTTTCGCGATGTGGTTCAGCTTTCCCAGGAGGTCAATTTCTCCTATGCAGTGTCCGGAGCGACGCGCATGCTCTACTTCTGCCCGTCAGATGCGCAGCTGGCGGGGAAGGTGATGCCCGCGCGGCAGTCAGTGCACTGGTCCGAAGGCTGGACGCAGAACGCGGTGGAGCGCGAGGCCCTCACCAAGTTGGCAGAGGTGGGTTTCGTGCCCAGAGTCCTGTATGCGCAAGAGGTGCCCTTCGAGAACACGTGGGGGCAGATGGACGTCATGGATGTACTGGTCGTGACACGCCTGGGCTGCGACATGGAGAAAGCAGCAGAGTGGATGAACCCCTCTCAGTTCTGCAGGGCCTACTCCGCCGCCATGTACGCCATGAAGCATATGGCAGCGCATGACGTCATCGTTCCGGACCCGTGGCCATACAATCTCGCACTCGTAAGGGATGGAGACGACCGCGCACTCCCGTGTGACTTCGGTGGATGCGTGAGTGCGTCTGACGCGGGCATGCGGCAGGCGTTGAAAAAGCTCTTCAAAGGCTTCCGCTACACCCACCTGGACACCGAGTGGGAGGCCATCGCGTACGACGTCGGCGCAGCCACAGTCCACGGGGACTGGATGACTCCCAGCATCTTGCGATTCTGGGAGTCTGCAGCCTGCAAGGCAACAGCAGTGCGTGGCCCGCCGCCACCTCCACAGGCGCCGCCGCCTCCTCCAGCAGGTGCTGGCTCGGGTGCGCCACCTCACCCACCGTCGGTGGCCGTGGGATCTTTCGTGCTGATCAAGGGTCTCGTGAAGCAGGGCCACCTCAACGGAAGGAGAGCCATCGTGCAGGCCGTGCTCCATGAGCGCTTTCAGGTGAAGACAGAGATGATGGAGCTGGCGGCCGTCCGTCCTGAGAACTTGGAGTGCACGGCACAGCCGTCGAAGGCGTGGGTGTGCAAAGCCTGCAAGATCAACGCGTACTGGCTCCACAACGCGGAGATGGGGTGGACTGGTGGCAAGGGCAAGTGGAAATGTCCGCAGTGCTCCCAGCCACCACCGCGGGCTCCGCCTCCAGGGACGGGTGGCTACACTCAGAACTCTTCCTCCTGGTCCTCCACTTCCGGCTCGCAGTCATCCTCCTGGTCCTCCACTTCCGGCTCGCAGTCATCCTCCTGGTCCTCCACTTCCTACTCGCAGTCGTCAGTGAGCTTGCTCATCCGCCTCGGCCTTGCCGCCGACGCTTCGAAGGAAACCGTGAAACTCGAGTATCGCAAATGGCTCTTGCACGCGCACCCCGACAAAGGAGGAGACCCTGTGCGCTTCACGTCGCTGCACTCCCTGTGGCAGGCTCTGTTCCTCGAGCTGCGGTGAGAGCGCCCGTGCGACTAGGAAAAAGCACATTTTTCCGCCACACAGAGAACTGCAATTGTGTGGCAGGTTAGCGAGTGAGGGGGGCCCTAGTGAAGTATCCTGCGACGGGAGGCACTCAATCATTGGACAAAAAATGCGCGCGCCTCGGAACGCCGCACCGTCAGCAGTCGTCGTCTGCCGTCGTCGTCATCGTCAGTCCCCTGCCGTCGTCGTCATCGTCAGTCGTCGCCGTCGCCGCGCGCTTCGCGACTTTGAGGGACCGAAATCTTACCGACATCCATTCGGCCAGTGAAAAAAAAAACGTCGGCGGAGGTGGAGCGTCACCACCTCCGCCGCGTGTGAAAAAAAAATCGAGACAGTTGCCACAAAAAAACAAAAAAAGTGCGAAGTGTTTGCAACAAGGGACGGGAGCCCCGGCGCGGGGCACGACGTCGACCACCGACGCTAAGGAACAGCCCCACCACAAACAGTCTCGTGGTCCCGCGAAAGGATGGGGTCGGGAACACATCTCCTGACCTACGCGACGCACGAGACGGAGGGTCTGCGCGTGTGGCGCAGTGGCGCGCAACGGCATGGGTGGCGCCCGACAGTGGTGGGCCTCGGGGCTCCGTGGAGGGGCTGGAAGGCACGCGCAGCTGCCCTGGCGACCGCCGTGGCGCGGCTCGACCCGGGTGACCTGGTGCTTGTGACGGACGCGTACGACGTCTGCGTCACCAACTCACCGACGGCCCTCCGCGAGGTGGTTGGGGCGAAGGCCGTCCTGGTGGGTACCGAGCGCACGGCGCGCCGGCTCGTGGCGCGCCTGCCTCTACACCCGAGCGGAAAGGTGAATGCGGGCCGCGCTCGGGAGAGGGACTTCGGCTTCTCCGCGCGCCTGCACGAGGACAGCCCTGGGCTGACCATCAACTGCGGCGCCTTCGCAGGAAGGGCGGCGCCCCTGGCCGCGGTACTGCGGTCGGTGGCCGTCTCGCCGTACGGTGACGACCAGGCGGCATGGGGTGCCATCGCAGATGGCGATGCCGATGCGCCTGGCCTTGGCGCATCCGAGGTTGCCTTCGACACGGAGAGTCGCCTCGTCTGCAACCTCTCGATAGGCTCCGTCCCCGAGCTTCTGTCCTTCGCCCTCCTTCCTCATCAGCACGTGCGCGCTCGCGTGCGCGAGGCTCTGGCTTCTGGGGTTGTGTGCGTGCACGCCCCGGGCAGCCCTCTCGACGGCGGCGTCCGCTATGCGTTGCTCCTGAGCGAACTGGGTCACGCGACCGGCTCCTCCGTCTGGCGCGCCTCAGTGCTGAGCGCGATCTCTTTTCTCCTCCTCGCGCTCGCTCTTGGCGTTGTCCTGCGCGTGTCTCTAGCGCAGCCAGCACTCCATCACTCACACTGACCCCTAGACACGCAGGCATGTCGGCTCGAGCCACTCCGCCGCACCTCGCCTGCGTTGCTCGAGGCGCTATGCGCTCCTGTAAAAGACCGCGAGAAGATGCGCCCCTGGCAGGTGGCCTGAGGGGGGAGGCGAAGCGGTCGCAGCTGTACGAAGCGGGAGACGAAACCGCTGAGCCCCACCCATACGAGCCAATCGCAGCGACACCAGCCGCTGTGTTGCTGCTGGAGGCCCCGGGCGCGCAATTGCTTGAGCACGACTTCAGGCAGCACGCCGCACTCCTCCACGCAGCAGCCGAGGAATGTGCGCCGCTACTGGAGCAGAGGCCTCGCGTGATCATGTGGGGGAAGGAACAGGCGCAGCCCCGCGACGTTGGCTTCTTCAGCGATGTCACGGAGGGCTACGCGTACGCTGGCCGTGTCATGCGCGCGCAGCCGCTGGCAGAGAGCATGCGCCAGCTGCTCCAGGTGGTCAACGAGACGTTCAGTTCCCAGTTCAACGGCGTCCTGGCCAACCGCTACCGCAGCGGCAGCGACACCGTGGGGAGCCACTCCGACTCCGAGATAGGCCTGGAACCACGGGCCGGCGTCGTGGCCCTGTCGCTCGGAGCGACACGCACCTTCCGTGTGCGCAGCGCCGCAACCAAGGAGATACTCCGCGACGTGCCGGCGCGCGAGGGTTTCGCTCTGCAGATGCGAGGCGACAGATTCCAGAAGGTCTTCAAGCACGAGATTCCGGCGCAGTTGCGCGTTAAAGAAGCTCGCATGAGTCTGACTTTCCGGAAGCATACCACCCCTACGACCCCCCTCGGGCAGGCGACGGCCGCAGACGGCGGCGCCCTGGGAAGAGATTGATGCGGCGGACAGTGGGCCGAGGGAGCAGAGCGCCGGCCTCGCGTCGTTGAGAGAGTTGCGAGAGAGCGGCGTCACCTGACGTGTGTGTCAAAAAAGCGTCGCCTCGTTTCGTGTCGTCGTCCGTCAGTCGTGCGCGGCAAAGTCGAAATTGAGGGACCGAAATCTTGCGCAGACTGCAGTGAGAACAGAGAGTGAGAGAGGGTGGGCGGCGCCTGCCGTCTTGGCTGGTAGGTTCGACGGACCAAAGCCTCGAGAGACTCAGGCCTAAGGAAAGCCAAGCGACGGGACTGGGCCATTTTGGCCGCACCCGCGGCCAAACGCAGGAAGGAAAGTGCGCGTTCCCCTCCAATTCGGGCGCGACGCCCGCCGCCAAAAAACATAACAATGCGCAAAACCTTCGTGCCTTTGCCGCCTCCTCGTGCGCGGATCGCCCGAGATGCAGAGCAGAGAGGTCAGAGAGGCAGGCTTTGCCTCCGCGGCGGGCCACAAGGCACCTCATCCGGGTGGTGTGCGCACTTTTTCGCGCGCGCTTGTAAATGGGGAAGCGTTCTGGAAGCGCGGACAAAGCGCGAGCGAAGAAGGCTGCCTCCCCAGCGCGACGCCCGCGGGAAAAGTCCGAAGAGAAGCGCAAGAAGTCAGGCAGCCCTTGGGGCAAGAGTCACGGCGCCTGGTCCAAGGAGCAGCCGCGCACTATCGCACAGAAGCGCAAGCAGATAAAGATCTGCCTTGAGCAGGGAAAAAGAGCGGATTACTGCTTCCTTGGTGGGGTAACGAAAGGGAAAGACGGAAGTGTGACAGGCGCCCACTACCCCCGGTGTACCGTCGGAACGTGTAAAATCAACAAGCGGGGAGAGTCGGCCGCGCAAGGATACGCCCACCGTATCTGCAAGAGCCCCAAGTCTTCTGCAAAAAGCAAGGCCATGGCCAAGCAAGTGCTGAGAAAGTTGGGGAAGGCGTGCAAGTAAGCGGCGTGGGAGGAGTGTAGGGGAGGGTAGGTGAGGGACGCGGCTGCGTGAGGGACGCGGGTGCGTAAGGGGCGCTGGGAGGGAGGGTGGGAAGACGCAGCCCCAAAAGAGAGTGAGCATGTAGCCTTTTCCAGCCCAAACTCAAGTCTTCGCCTGAAACGTGCCACGCCCCTCGTGACTAGGTTCGTGCGCGTCCCTCCAAGAGCCATGAGCGACGTGAGCGACCGCCGCCACACCACGACGGCAGAGGGGGGTGCCGGAAGGGGACGCCGTCGGGGCAAAGGCCGCCTCGACGCTGCACCACCGCGTACCGGCGACAAGCTGCAGGCCGCCATCGATGCCCCTCTCGAGGACTCGTACCGTGCAGGCGAGCCTGAGCCTCGCCAGCGGGAGAAAAAGACCGAGCGCCGCCGGAGGAGGAGGGGAGGCAGAAAGCACCGCAAGAGGCAGGAAGCTCAGCACGAGGGCGATCGTCAGAAGGCGCCGGATCGCCGAGGGGCGCCCGATCGCCAAGGCGCGTCGGATGGCCGAGGGGCGCCCGATCGCCGAGCGGCGCCGAAACGCCGCGAAGGTGAAGGCGGCGGCCGCAGGAGGCGTCGGAGCCGTGAAAGGACAGATGATGCGCGCTCTGGGCGGGAGAGGGTGCGCGAAGGCGCTCGACACATATGCCCCCTGTGCATGCGCAGCGCGCCTCGCGATAAGGACACCTTGCGCGGGCTCTTGGACCACCTCCTCGAGGACCATGGCCTGACAGAGGCAGCGGTGCCTGCAGTTCTCAACATGCACCAAGGAAGACAGCCGTAGCTGCAGGTCCTCGCCCCAGCTCCTCGCCTTCGTACTCGTAGGCTATGAAGTGAGCGCTAGCCCGGCGGGAAAAGTGAGGCCGGGAGAATCGTGACATGTCTGTAACTGCGTCCTTGTGGAAAAGATAGCATTACTCCATTCTTTCGTCCCCCCGTTCCCTTCTCCCACATTCCCGTATTATCCGTCCTCTCACCTGCCGCCCCCTGCTTCTCGCACATTCCCCCGTCCGTCTCTCCAGGGTATCTTCCCCTCCCCAAAGCTAAAGCACAGTCCATGTCGAGCCGCAGGCCCAAGCCAAAGGTAGGCTTCAAAACGGACCATTGTTTCTCTTTGCCTAGCGTCCATGCCGTCTTCCGCCGCGCCAGCACAGGGACCGGTGCTCTTCTACAAGGGAAGCGTTTTCTCTAACTTCCACGAGAGCGACGAGCCCTTCGACTTCCGCATCCCAAGGGCGTGCCGCAGGACGGGGGCTCGCGAGGTCTTCCCTTTGCGAAGTGCAGAGACGGGCATCATGCTGTGCAAGGCCACGCTGTTCGGCGACGACGCGGCCGTGGCCAAGCTGCTCGCGCCTCATACGCCCCTCCAAGCGAAGCGCATTGGGCGGCGGGTGCGCGGCTTCGACGAGAGCGCGTGGGAGGCCGCAGTGGCCGAGGTTGCGCTGGCAGTAGTGCGGGCCAAGTTCAGCTCCTCGCCCGCATTGAAGGAAGCGCTGCTGGCAACGGGAGACCGCGCTATCGCCGAGGCCTCGCCGAGGGACGCGAAGTGGGGCATCGGTCTTGGGGCGCGTCACCCCGCCGCACAGGACCCCTCCACGTGGCGCGGGACGAATCTCCTCGGGAAGGCCCTTGAAGAAATCCGCAGGGAGTTTCGACGCGACGCTTCCTCAGTGCCCGCCCAGGTGAGCGAGTCTCTCGCCCGTCGGGACAGCGCAGTCGGAAGACGGGAAGAGGTGCCGACGAAAAGGAGGCGAGTGGAGTGCCCGCACGGGGGTTGGGGCTACGTGCTCTCAGCCATCCTGGATGCCCCAGCGCAGGAGGCTCTCGTGGACGCTCTCGAGCCCCTCCAGCTCCTCCCGGCCGCCTCGGGGATGCCGTCTCACGCGCCGCTGGTGTACGGAGGCAGAGCCGCGAGAGCCGGCAACGCTTCCCTGCAAAACGTACCGGCACCTCTGCTTGCAGCCCTCAATGAAGCAGTGAGGTGCCTGGAGTCTGCGGGCCACATAGAGATCGCGTACTTCGTCCGCGACGCGGAGAACGTCACGGTGAACAAGTACTCGCCCCGGGACACGTACCCCATGCACAAGGATCCTTCCTGCTACAAGCCGCGCATAGTGGCGCTGTGCTTGGGCGAGCCGCGGGAGATGTCGTTCAGGCCGCAGCAGGGCCGTATGGAAGTGGCCAAATTGCGGGGAGGTGACGTCTACGTCGTGGAGGAAGAGGGCTACAAAACCTGGACGCACGGAATGACCAGGCAAGTGAAGGGGCCCTGCTCCTCCGTCACGCTCAGGCAGTGGCTTCAGGAGTGAGATGCGTGACGCGCCGCGGGGAGAGCAGAGTAGCACCGCGGTTCGTGTTGTAACCATGACCCAGCTTTGCGCAAAAAAAAATGCGTGATCCTCATTCGCCTCTCTCAGGCACCATCTCCTACCTCTCCCCGCACCACCTCCATTCCCCCTCTACCTCGAGGGGCTACGAACACCCCTAGTCAACTCTGCAGCGCTCTACGTCACTCCCTCTCTCTCTTTCGGCCTCCGTTCCTACCTCGCTTCCTCGCCCACTGTCTCCGTCCGTCCCTCTGTATTCTTCCGACAGAGTCTGCACGCACGAGAACGAACGCACAAGGTGGGGACGTCTGCGGTAGGAAGGGGAGGGGATGAACTTGAGTCCGTCTGGTAGCCATTTCAGATCCGTTTCGCTCCGTGCTCGTCGTAGTCCACGCAGGCAAGCAATGGCGAACTGGATGCAGAAAGGCATGGTGTTCGGCCGCGGCGAGGGCAACTCCCACGTCCTGCAGATGAACTATGGCGGCCTTGGCCTCACGGACGCCCACGCCGCGCACTGGCTGGAGTGGGTGCAGAGAGCAAAGGGTTCCCTGCTCAACAAACGCCCAGGTCTTCGTACCCTGAGCGTAGACATCTCGAGGAACGTTCTGGGCGAAGCGGGGCTGCAGAGCTTTCTGCGGGGAGTGCAGGAGATGACTGGAGGCGCAGAAGTGCTCAAGGCCTACAGGAACCACATCGCGACGCTTCCGCTGTCCCTCCTCCTCTCGTCCGGCTGCTTGGCGGAGCTGCACCTGTCGCATAACTGCCTTGACACCCAGGCCCTCGAGAAGCTCCTCGTGGCGGTCTTACGATGCAGAGGTGGGGCCAGAGGGCTTGCCTACCCCCTGCAAGGACTGCGCCCTCTGTGGCTTCGCGTCGAGCAGAACCCAGGAACTCGCTCCGGCGACATCAGCTCGGTGTTTGATGCCGTGCTTGTTTGATGCCGTGCTCCACGCTGGCGGCAACGGAGTCTGCGTCGTCGATGGCCGCGGTCACTGCAATCCGCACCGCTGCCGTGCAAGGGCGCGCCCCCCGGCTGTCCATCTCACCTACGTCGACGTGGAACCCCGCGGCAAGCCCGCCGAGGCGGAGAGATCGCTCGAGGCGCTGGCGCAGAAGCACGCCTCCCCTGGGGGCAACACCGAAGCTCCTCGCTTCCCTGGGGTGCCCCTCCGTGGGAAGCCAGTTTTGACAGGCTGCGCCTGGACGGAAGAGGCGGCGGCGGCGCGCAAGGAGAGAGCGGAGGCCACGCGCCAGAGGGCAGAGGCCGCGAGCAAAGCGCGGGACAGCGGGCGCGCAGCAAAGGACGACAGCCACTTCCCTCCTCTCCGCAAGCTCGCAAGCGCGCCTGCCCATGAAATCCTTCCGGACGTCCCCGCGTTGCCGCGCCGCGCTCGCTCCTGCTTGGCGTATGCGGCGGAAGCGCCAGGCTACCTATTCGTCCTCAAGGGGGCCGCGTTGAGCATCCTGCACGAAGCAGAAGATGGTGTGCCAGGGTGCCGCTTCCCGTCCTACGTCTTCGCGGCGCTGGAGGACGGCACAGCCGGCTGGCTGCCGGTGCAGGCATGCTTGCCCGCGTAGGCGCAAGCAAGGACGTCGTCCACGAGTAAGCCTGCGGGAAAAGTGATAGGCAGGCCGTTAGTCCTCGTACGTGCCCTTGTACATGTCGTTGTATGAAACTGCGCCCTCCGGGGCCGTGACATGCTTCCGTATGAGTACATGCGAAAAAATGCTTCAGCCAGCCCCAAGTAGATGATTCAGCCCAGCCCCAGGTAGCGGGGAGCCAGCCAGCCGAGCAGAGCCAGCCGAGCAGCCTGCCTCATCCGACATTGCGCTGCCATGTAGGCTCAAGACAAGTTAAGCGGTCATGCTAGGCAAGCCTCGCTCCAAGCGGGGCGCCCCGCCAGCTGAGGCCGCTGCGCGGCGGGCTGAGGTGGAGGCGTTTCGCGTTCCATCTTTCGAAGGCTCCGCCAAGATTGAGCTAAACCCCACCTACGAGACGTGTCACTTCCTGATGTCCTTGGCAGAGAAAGCGAGACGCGAGGAAGGCTTGTCGCAGGCGCCGGCGAGTGGGAGCGGCGCAGAGCATGCCGCGGTCGCGAGCGCGACCTCTCCAGAGACCCCCGAGCTGGGGGCGAAGCGGCCGCGAAAGACCGGGACACCGCTCATGTCGCCCCAGGAAGCCGCGGCCTTGACTGTTCCCTTTGCTGAGGTGAAGGCGAGGCTGCGGGAGCACATGCTGGAGCACGGAGTGGCCATCGTTTCCGGTGTCGTGCCCGAGGGCAAGCTCCACATCCTGGAGGAGTGCATGCGTGCCGACCTGCAGGCCCTCGTGGCGGCAGCGGCCCCGCCCGCTCGGCCGACGCCGAATCGCTGTGAAGGCCTCACCCGCGAAGGCGCTCAGTGCAAGAATACGGCGCAGTCCGCGCACAAATCTGCACCTCTGATAATGGGGGGCGACCGCTGCGCCACGCACCAGGAAGCCAAGGGAGAGAGGGCCGTCGACATGGGAGACGACGCGAAGGAGAGGTTCGAACTCTCCGACTGGAGTGCGCAGGCCATCGAGCTCCTGGGCAGCAAAGAGCGCGTGCACGGGCGCGGTCTGCCCCAGGGCTCCTTCGCGTGGACCTGCAGGCTGCTCCCCTCGGTCCGCGCATGCTTCGCGGCGCTCTATCCAGGCGAGGAAGACGACCTTCTCGTCGGTCTTGACATGCCCTTTTTCGCCCCCGCAGGCCGCGGAGCCCGCGTCCTCCACCCGCCGCCGCACGTGGACCAGAACACGAAGCTCTACGCCGGCCAGTGCTACCAGGGCATTCTCTACGTCTCGGACGCGACCTCCGACGACGCGAGCACGACGGTCGTCCTCCCAGGCAGTCACAAGGAGCTCTACCGCTCCCTTGGGGAAGACCCCGCATGCCCCGACAAGCACTACATCCCTTTGCGCGAGTTGGCAGGAGGCACCGCCTGGGCGGCCTGGGAAGCAGGGGCGCGCCGCCTCCCCGTGCCCAAGGGCTCGCTGGTGCTCTGGGACAGTCGCCTCGCCCACACGGGTTGGCGAGGGGGAGAGCGTCTTGCGCAGCCGGTGTGCTACGAGCCCAAGCACAGGCGGCCGCCGGAGGCGCTCGCACGGAAGGTGGAGTGCGTGCTGCTGGGCCTAAGCACCTCACACTCGGCGGGCGAGGGGCGGCTGCACGTCGCGCACGGTTCGCGGCCCTCCTTGCTGCCCATGACGCGCGTGAACCTCAAGGGACGTGACTACGGGCTGAGGCCTTGGATACCACCGCTCCCCTTGCAGGACAAGAGTCGGGCGGCAGAGGCATGGTACGCGCAGGAGAGCGGCGCCGCCCTGGAGGGCGCGGACGCACTCATCGATCCCTTCATCGCCGCCGTGCTTTGAGAGGGCCGCGCGCATCGGCGCCTAGAGAACAGAGAGTGTAGGACGTCGGACGTGCCACGTGACATCAGTATAAACTTTGAGGGACCGAAATCTTGTGCGCAAGAGGATGGGGAGAGGAGAGGTGGTCGAAGGGAGAGGCAGGAGGTTGCAAGAGCATGGTGACAGGGAGGGGTGAGAGGGGTATAGTGTCGGGATCAAATTGCAGGGCAGGGTAGTGAGTCTCGCTTCTGTTTTCTGCCACGCATTCCCCGTGTAGCCGTCTGGTTCGAGTGCCGCAGTGTAGTCGCTCGGCCTGGTGTGTCGGGAGAAATGCCTGCTCCTCGTCAGCAGGTCCCGCAAGTCGCGCTCCGTCCTGTCACGACGTCGCGCGGGGAAGCCGTCGCTGGTTGGGAGTCTGATAGCTCCTACTCCTATTCCTACTCGCCAGGGGAGGAGTCGGCGGCGACATCGGAAGACCTGCCCGCTCGGCGCGACGCAGTTTTGGCCACACAAGCGACGCAAACGAAAGCGAGGAAGGCGTGGGCAGAGGCTAGCAGCGAAGGAAATAGGCTCAGACGGGACAGTTCTACTTCGAGGAGCAGCGGCCTCACCAGCTACTCACGCAGCTCTCCGAGGACTACACCAGGGAGTAGCGCATGGGAAAGGAGTCCGGGGGGAAGGGGTCGCGCGGGCCGTGGCTGCTCTGAGCGCCAATACCGGAGCAGAAGTCTTCGCCGACGCAGGGGCCGCAGCGGGAGCAGAAGTCTTCGCAGGCGCAGGGGCCGCAGCGAGAGCAGAAGTCTTCGCCGACGCAGGGGTCGCAGTCGGCGGAGAAGTCTTCAACGATGCAGGAGTCGGGGCCGCAGCACAAGCCACCCGCGCACACGGCTGCGGACGCCGCGGCAGGCGGAAAGACAGGGGAGGAGGCGCCGGGAAGGCCGCAGCAGCGCCGGCCAGCGCCGCCACTTCGCGCAGCCTGTGGCGCAATGCACACTGCGTCAAAGGTTGGATGCCCCTCTGTGTTCCTTGCGCAGCATTCCTTCGCCTCCCCGGACGTTGGCAGAGAGGCTGGATGCGCCTTTGACGCGGGAAGAGAACGTGAAGAGAGGGAAGCAAGGAGACAAGAGGACGGTCGGCAAGAACAAGCGCAGGCGCCGGCCTCGAGGAGGACGTCGTGAGAGGGAGCGGAAAGTGCGCGCTGCAGAGGCCAGGAAAGCACTAGCCGCTGAGCAGCTTCGTTCATCCACACCGCACGTGCCTCAAACGCGCAGCAGAAGCATCTCCAGGTGAGGGCGAGCAGGGCCCTCCTCTAGACGTGCGCACGCGAGGGCACAGTCGGTAAGTGCGTGTGACACGGATTCTTAGCCTCCTTCATGGCGGAGGATTTTCCAACGAGCCCTCATAGCAAAAAGCATTGCGTCTCCGTCCTGCCTCATCCAGTTCGCGACAGGCATGTTCATTTTGCTGCGAACACCCCTAGTCGACGATGCATGCTTAGTTAGGCAGACGGGAAATGGGGGAGGCGCCTGTGCCAGTCGTGCAGCACCCACCCAAGAAACTTTTTATCGCCTCCGTGTCTCTCGTCGTTTCGATTGCCCTCTTTTCGGGCATATACGCAGCCATCTCTGCACATTCCTCCGCTCCGCCATTCGAGGGCTTCGGCTCGCCCCGACGCTTTTCCTTTGGGGAAACTGTGTACTTCGCCGTCGTGACGCAGTCCACCGTGGGCTACGGAAACATTGGCCCCCGTTCGATGGCAGCAAAGGCGGCGTGCGCAGCCCAGGCCGCCATGACGCTGGCTGTCGCTCTCTTCCTGGCGAGCTGAGAGCTTCCCGCTGTGAACGCCCCTAGGCGACCCCTGCAACCGTAGGTTGACAGGCGAGCCGAGTACTCCTTGGCACGACTGTCCTATCTCATCCTGCCCTGATCTGTCATCTCGCGTCATCTCGCGTCAAATTGCGTCATATTGCGTCATCTCGTGTGTCATCTCGTGTGTCATCTCGTGTGTCATCTCGTGTGTCATCTCGCATCATCTCACGTCATCTCGCGTGTCATCTCGCGTGTCATCTCGCGTGTCATCTCGTGTGTCATCTCAATTCATTTGTGTGGTGCTCGAAGCCGCCGTGGTTCAAGTGAAGCTGTTCTGCTGACTAGCTGTCAAGGTCTTTAGTGCGCAGAAGAGAAGGTATGAGCCGCTTCGAAAGCCCTGTGCGTGCTCCCCGCGGCATGCCTCCAACGCCAGGAGCTCCGCGTGCGCGCCGGTCTGCACTTGCCTCCGCGATCCGCCGAGACCCAGAGGACCTCAATGCGCTGGTTGTCGCGCTGCAAGACGATCCCGCAGAGCTCTTCCTCCCTCTGCGTGGCGGAAAGAGGGCGCTCGGCTACGCCATCGAGCAACAGCGGTCGCCGGCCTTCTTGCGGATTCTCATCGGCGCGGGGGCGCCCGTGAACATCCCAGACGCCGACGGACGCACACCTCTGCAGCACGTGCTCAGCGTGGAGCCCGAGCGCGAAGTGCCAGACTGGAACGCCATGCCCGCCTTCGTGGTCTTTGGTCCACCTTGGGGAGCGGCAGCGGCGGCGGCGCCGTACCGCCGCCAGCACCAGGCGCGCCTCGTGGAGACCGCCATCGTCCTCTTGCAGACAGGCGCGCAGCCTCCAGAGGGCGCGGTCGTCGCCGCACCTGGCAACGAAGCGTGCGCTGCCTGCGTCGAGCAGTACTGGGACGCGATCCTGGCGGAGAGTCTGCGCTACGCCATCACTTCGGGACGCCTCGATGCATTTTGGGGAGACATCGCGGCCTTCCTCCACGGCGGACGGTGAGCCCTTGCTTGGGGCGCCAGGCTGAGAAAAGTCGAGCCTGGCTGGGGGGCGCTGGCTTACCAGCGCCGCAGTAGTCGAGACCAATTAGTACCAATTAGGTGGGTGCAAGTTGCGCGCCGTGAAAAAGTGCTTGTCCACGCGCAGCAAGGGAGGAGCAGGGAGTCGGGCGGGCGAGTTGGGGGAGAGACGGGGGAGAGACGGGAGAGACGGGAGAGACACGGGAGAGAGATGCGAGAGGGATGCGAGAGGGATGCGAGAGGGATGCGAGAGGGATGCGAGAGAGATGCGAGAGAGATGCGAGAGAGATGCGAGAGTGATGCGAGAGTGATGCGAGAGTGATGCGAGAGTGATGCGAGAGAGATGCGAGAGTGATGCGAGAGTGATGCGAGAGGGATGCGAGAGAGATGCGAGAGAGATGCGAGAGGGATGCGAGAGGGATGCGAGAGGGATGCGAGAGAGATGCGAGAGAGATGCGAGAGA
>Ga0180432_10004295_pt1 | contig 19668 bp, 37 predicted proteins | sample SS_ome_10_FD_132414 | JGI IMG/M metagenome (GOLD analysis project Ga0180432, IMG submission 132414) | Hypersaline lake sediment archaeal communities from the Salton Sea, California, USA - SS_1_MS_2 metaG | ecosystem: Environmental > Aquatic > Non-marine Saline and Alkaline > Hypersaline >...
AAGGGCAAGAATGGGCTTAGACGTCCTGTTGTAAAAATAGGATGTTCTCGCAGCCGGTATCCTATTTTTAATTGGCAGTCGGATGATTCCATAAAGAGAGTTCCGGTAATTCTGTTGTCCGTTGATCAGGAAAAATATTTTCGCATGTGTCAAAGGTGCAAGAAAAATGGCAGAAAGATTATATCTGGTAGTCGCTAAAGAAAAGAAAGTAATCGAGTCGGTAGAAGTTGCATGGTCCAGTAAGTGGATTGATAAAATCATACCCAAGAAAAAGGAACCGATAAGACCTGAGGTGGGGATGAAGATGTGGGAGATAGCAGCATCTGCCAGAAGGCAGTTTGTTAATTTTGCCATTAAAGAAATGGACAAATTAACCCCGTTGGATGATGAGGGCAAAACCGAGGACAAGGCGGCAGCAACACAAAACTTGTACGGATATTTTAATTTAATGGGCGTGTCTCACAGGTGGATAGGCAATCTGTCTGTAGAATGGATGCTGGCATTAAGTCACAGGGAAATGCTTGCAGGAGAAATAATATGATCATGGGAGTAAAAAATGGATAGAGTAATGTTCTCTTCCAGTAAAACTGAGTGGGGAACTCCACAGTGGTTATTTGATTTTCTGAGAGAAGATTTCAAGTTTAATCTGGATGCGGCGGCGAACGAACAGAATGCAAAATGCAAAAGGTGGTTTGGTCCGGGGAGTCCGTATGCTGAAGATGCTATGGGACAGTCGTGGAGAAATTCTGTATATCTGAATCCTCCATACAAGAATATGGACAGGTGGATGCATAAGGCGTATCAGGAGGCTGACAAGGGGTCTTCAGTTGTTTGTTTGGTGGCCGCAAGAGTAGATACCAAATGGTTTCAAATTGTGTGGGACAGGGCGTCTGTGTTGTGTTTTGTCCGGGGTAGATTGCAGTTTCAGGGGGCCAAAGATCCAGCGACATTTCCATCTGCTATAGTCGTCTTTGGGAAGCGGCCAGCAGATAGCATAATTGAGCGGTTGAGCCTGCTGGGAAATGTGATAGATCCTGCCGATGGGGCGATATTGTTGCACCAACCGTCCGATATTATTACGAAAAATATCTGAAATTGATTTCTTGACATGTGTTAAGTAATCTGTATACTTATTGATAATGGCCCAGCGAGATGCTGGAGGAAGGAAAAAATGAATGGACGCAATAATTAACAATAACGGCGAAGGGCGGACAATGAAGGAACATATTATTCCACCGAATGAGGATTTTAACGAATGGTCACGGGAAAATCCTGAGATTCGAATTGTGCAAATATCTCACACGGTGGTTGACAAAGAGGTATATACCTTTGTTTATTTTTTCGAGGAGTAACCAGTCATGAATAAAATGATCAAACATCAAACCATAACTAACATGGTGCATGTATATACGGATGCATCTCAGAAAATCGAACAGGCATTCAAATTGCTGGAGGATGCCAATGCTCAAATGCTGTCAGCATTTGGCGAATACTCCGGGGTATATTACAGAATTCGCAATGAGGATTTGCAGCTAGAACTCAAACAGAATACATGGAGGGAAATCATTTCCCAGACTGGCATGCTGGAGGTAATGACTGAGAAAAAGAAAAACGAATTTGAAAAACAAATTGAAAATGACAAGGCCCCGGACATTACGGTCGATACAGTCTGGGGCACGTTAATGTCATTGCGTAACAATGTGGATAATCTGCTGGTAGAAGCTATCCGTGAAACGTATGAGTGGTTACGGCCTTGTAACAATAATTACAAAACAAATTCTGAATACAAGGTAGGCCAGAAGGTCATACTTGAGTATTGTGTCGATTACGAAAAACATTCGTGGGGAGAAATGATGAGTCTGTATTACCGGAAGGAACAGAACATCCGTAGTCTGGATAATGTTTTCCATTTACTGGACGGCAAGGGTGTGGTTAAGTATCCCGGTGATTTTCTGACTCAGATTAAGGATGCGATCAGAAGGAAAGAATGGAGTTGTGAGACGGAATATTTCCGGGCACGATGGTACAAAAAAGGAACCATGCATATTGAATTAAAGAGACAGGATTTGATTAACGAATTAAACAAAATTGCTGGCAGCGGACAGTTGCCCAAAGAAGGCATTGCAGCCTGAAAGGAGTGAGCAGAATGGTAAGGATCATGAGTGAAGCGATTGATTATGAGTCAATCGAACAAGAGGCAAAACGGGGACAGGCCACGGTTGTCCAGTTACTTGATCAGGAGAAAGTCCTGCTGAAAAAACTGGAAGAGATCGGAGCTATTGCAGACACGAGCCAGAAATTCGAGCATGCGGCCAAGCTCATAGTCGAGGCCGAATCTCTGGCAAATCTTTCCGGGGATCTGGCTAAGATGATCAATACTGCAAAGAAGCGGATTGATAAAGTCGTGAAGCAGGCGAAGACAGGAATTCTGGAAGATGTGGAGGACGAAGGTGGGGAAGTTGAGACAGAGAATTTTGTTCTGAAGTCCCGGAAAAATCCTGTACGGGTAGTGGTGGACAATCTGGCAGATGTCCCCAAAAAGTACCGACTGGAACCGAATCCAATACCTCCATGGCAGGAGTGGGATGTTGACAAACATTATGTCAAACAGGCCCTCACGAAAGAGAAAGTGCGGTCAATCGACGGTATCAGTCTGGAGCAGGGAACCAGACTGGAGATCAAGCCCCGATAACTATCCGGTAAGTATCAGTATTTTCATATAATATATCCAGTCTTGACTACAATCAATTTCTCCCTTTACAATATATATATATTATGACGTAGTGACCATATACGTTGTAATACGTCATACCGAGGTGAGAATGGGTAAAAACGGAAAAAACGGAAGGCTGAATAAAAAACAGCGGCAATTTATGGAAGCACTGGAGAACATAATAGAACGAACACGCTCTCCTGCGTCCGTATTTGACCTCAGAGCGGAGACTGGAAAGTCGGATGGAAGAATCCGCAGTCATTTAAAACGACTCATACAGACCGAATATGTGTGTCGTATAGGCAAGCATAAATCGTTACGGTATGTACCGTCTGTATTATGGGCACAACGACATAATCGGAAGAAGGAAATGGCACTGATGGGAGGATATTGCCAGACCCCGGGGTGTAAGAATCTGGCAGTGGAATATTTCAGGGGCGGATACTGGTGTAGGGAGTGTCTGATAGGTCGTAATGACAGGGAATATATTCGTAGGCAGCATGAGGAAAGAATAGCTCGCAAAAGTTGTGCCGGTGAGTTGGTTGATTGTATTTACTAAAAAGACTTGACAGGAGTCTGGCAGCTGATAGTATGAAATGAATTTCGTAGCCCGATGAGAAATCGGAGAGAGAGATGAACAAGGAAAAATGCGAGAGGTTGGATGCTGATAAAAACACGGGAACCGCTCGCAAAATCGTAAACATGGAGGAACAAAATGAAAAAGAGGAATACTGGCTACCACCAAGCCAAGCACGAGGCTGCTTCTACTGTTAACCGGGGAGGACCGCTCGTGAAAACGCTGTTAAGCGGTGAGGATATTTGCGCTTTGCGCAACAGCCCTCACAACGATTAAAAAAAAGAAAAATCGTTGTGGGATATGTAACTTCTCCAAGGGTGATATATATATCTGGCTCACAACGATTAAAAAAAAGAAAAATCGTTGTGGGTTATCATTTTTGTGTTGTGGGGTATGTAGATCAGAAACTCACAACGATTAAAAAAAAGAAAAATCGTTGTGGGTTGTATTGTCCATGGCCCACCGCGTAATGCTAACTGCTCACAACGATTAAAAAAAAGAAAAATCGTTGTGGGAATTACAGAAAAACTGTTCTGTTTCTATGGAAATTAACTCACAACGATTAAAAAAAAGAAAAATCGTTGTGGGGATATTTTTGTTGCCTGTTGATCTCTTAAGAGTATTAACTCACAACGATTAAAAAGAAAGAAAGATCGTTGTGGGAATGCCCAGTCTTTTCCCTGTCAGGGGTGAGTGGGCTGAGGCGAAAAGGTAAGAAGCCAAAAAAAAATGAATGAAGAGACAAAAAAATTTCCTTCGATTCCAGAAATATTTGACATTGATGGAGTGCTAGATAAACGCAAAGATGGTTATGAAAAGCGAGAGCAGCAGATTCAAATGGCGTCCCTTGTCGATGGTGCAATTCAGCATGATGAAAATCTAATCATCGAAGCGAAAACCGGGTCCGGAAAGTCAATTGCGTACCTTGTTCCGTTGATCAAGGCTGCGATTGGGCAGGGTAAACGCAGTGTGGTTGTTACCGCGAATATTAATTTACAGGAACAACTGGTAGAAAAAGATTTACCATTCCTTGCACAGATATGGGAGGGCTTAAAGTTTACTCTTGTAAAGGGTCGCTCAAATTATTTGTGTCTGGATGCGCTGGAACGGTATCGAATAACGTCACAGGAACAAACATGGGGAGCGCGTAAGACAGAATTTGATGTGCAATGCGAGAGAATAAACAAGTGGGCCGAAGATACAAAAACAGGGGATAAAAGTGATTTGGACTTTGAGCCTAAGTCGGAAGCATGGAGAGCATTTTCTGTGGAGTCGGCGCAAGCTTGTTTGGGGAAAAAATGCGAATACAGGAGCAGGTGTTTTGCGCAGAGGGCGCGGACACAGATGGATGCGATGGATATAATCGTCTGTAATTATCATTTTTTGTATTCGCACCTAAAGGTAAAACAGGCGTTGGGCAAAAATGTTTTGTTACCGAAGTTCGGAATATTGGTATGTGATGAAGGGCATCAGGCAACAAACATAGCCAGATCCTTTTTTGGATGGACAGTATCGATCTGGGCGATCAACAGGTTGAGGGCAGCTTTTGACAAGGCTGTTCAGAAGGCTGAAAAATCAAAAGACAAAGGAATAAAAAGTCAGGTCAAAGGCTGGAAGCAGTTGTCTCAGGATCTTGGAGCTGAAACAGATTTATATTTTGACAGGTTGAAAAATTTTTACAAAGAAAAGTCTAACAATAGATTCCGGAAGGAAAATCAAATAGACGGGAAGCGATTAGTTGCATTTTTGAGAAACATGGCATTGGCCTTTGGAGATATTTATGAGTTGTACGGGGACAGAGAAGACGAAATGGGAAAGCAGGAGAGAGCACGACTTGAAAAGAGCATGGAAAATGCAAATGAGCATGCGGCACATATTTCTGAGTCTATGGAACTTTCCGACAAGAACTGTGTCTACTATGTTGATGTTCTCGGTAAGAATAAGAGTGCACAGTTGGTAAAACGGCTTGTCGATATTTCAGATATGTTGTGGGAGCAAATGTTCTCCCAGCAGGTAAGTATTGTTACATCTGCCACCTTGGCAGTGGATGGATGTTTGGATTATTCGGCGGATACCATGGGACTCAAAAAACGGGTGGATAAAGTTTTGAGTTCTCCATTTGATTACAAGAGTCAGGTTATGTTGTTTGTTTCTAAGGGATGTCCAGATCCTAAGGAGGATCGTGCAGGACATCCAGAAAAAGTTGCCAAGAGCTTGAAGAATATTATTGAGCGGGTTGAGGGTAGGACTTTGGGTTTGTTTACATCGTATGCAGGATTAAATTGTGCTGCTGAATATCTGAAGGGGCATGTAAATGGTTACAAAATTATGTGTCAGGGTGACATGCCTAGAAAACGATTGCTGGATGAATTCAGGGAGAACAAAAGCTCGGTTCTGTTGGGAACAGACTCATTCTGGGAAGGGGTTGATGTACCCGGGGAATCGTTGTCGTGTGTTGTCATAGACAAATTACCGTTTGCTAATTTTCAAGATCCTGTTCTTGAGGCGCGTAAAGAGTTGATTGAAAAAGCGGGTGGGAGTTGGTTCTTTGGTTTTTATTTGCCTGAGGCGGTAATTAAATTTAAACAAGGATGTGGCAGGTTGATCCGCAGGAAGGATGACTTTGGCGTTATCTTTGTTCTGGACAGGCGCATAAAAACAAAAGGGTATGGCAAAACATTCATAAAGAGTCTCCCCCCTGTAGGAGTCACTGGTAAGCTCGATGAAATCTATGGGTTTTTGAGCAGAAAGGCAGAAGAAAAGGTATTGTTATGACAGATTTGTATTTGGGAAAGCATGTATTGGTTGACATGTGGAATTGTGAAGCATCTCTGGATGATAAGGTGATCGATATTGAAACTGTGATTGGAAATGCATGCAGAGCCTTGATGCCGGGTGAAGTGAAAACAAGGTTCGAGCGGAGAGGAGAGGGACTTCCCGGGATGCAATATGGAAGACTTTGAGAAATTGATTCTTGTTCTTTTGTTATTGTTGTTATTTATTTTATTGTTTGCATATGCAGAAAGGGTGCGGTTCCAGTACAAAAGAGATCTGATATTATCAAGGCTAGTAAAAATGATGGGTTTTGAAGATTTGGTAGAGAAGGGAATGGAAATAAAACTGGAGCCTCATGATTTGCATTCGGAAGAAGGGCAGAGGTATATGATGGACAATATGTCTGATGCCAGAGTGCGGAGGATGATTGCAGAGAGTCGAACAAAAAAACGAAAGAAAAGAGGAGAAACATGAGTGAAGAAACCAAGAAGCTTGAAAATCCATTTATGTCGGGTGTGAACATGGCATTAATTTTCCTTGGAGAGGTGATATACATAGGCGGTCTGGATGAGGATAAGGGGATACTGTATTACCCTATGGCATATTTCGAACAGCCCGTACAGGATCAGGGTGGAGTGCCTAAAATGGCATATGGTATGGCTCCGTTAATGCTGACAAGACCGATGATAAAGGAATTGAAAATATCAGGTGCGATGTTCTGCTGGCTTGAGGCCAATGTGATCAATGATGTGCGGATGTTAAATACATATGTGGATAGAGTGAAGAAAAAACTTACGATAGATTCAGGTCTGGTAGCTCCTGATGCTAACAACATGCCTCCTGATATGGGAGGTAATGGTAATGCTGGTTCGAACAAGATAATAATGTAAGGGAGGTGCACAGTGGACATTTCACGGTTCGTAAAAAATAAAATAAGAAAGACTGAGACACAGGCGCGGTCTAAGATGTTTCGCAGGATAGCTGAACTGGAATTTGAGTTTGATAGGATAAAAAGATTGCCCGATGTAGATTATGGGATAAGAGTGGACATGGAAGAAAGAATTTTAATGTTGAGGATGGAGGCAGATTTGTATGCAAAGCGTGTTGTAGAGGCAGAGCTTAATAATATTATTCTGGCGCATGAGATTGTTTGTAACGTTTCTGGCTATCAGTTTGAACCGGTTATGGATGTAGACAATGCCGAAGACAATGCCGGAGATGATGCTGAACAGGATGCAGGGGAAAGTGAAGACAAAATGCCCGAAGAAGCGTTTTTGGGTTTTTTGAGCGGGTTGTCCGAAGAGGAGTTAATGGAATTCTTTGCATGCATATTTGGCTCCATGTCTACAAAGGTGGCCAAGTATTTTCTTTCTGCAAATGATGGGATCAAAAAGCATTTTTCAAAAGAAATGGAGAAGGCTGGAATATCGGTTGTGTTCCCGGGGAACAGCAAGGATCAGGACGAGGGTGCGAAGGGAAAAAATCAGGAAATCGATTGCTGAGAAATTAAATTATTCCGCAAGAATAATTTTTATCGGAATAAAAACGTACAGTTAGAAAGGTAAAATGAAAATGACAAATGAAAATGACAAGAATGGAAGGGAAATATCCCAGTTGGAAGATAAGGTTTTGACTCTTATGCTTGCTGCGGAGAAACAGGAAGAAGATTTGAACAAATGGATGGCAAAGGCAGATGAACTTGTGGAGGATTTAAGTGCGAAAGAAAAAGAGCTGGATGATGCCAAGCGAAATATTAAGCAGTTGACCAAGAGAACCAGAACTGCGGAGAAAAATGCCAGAGAGTGGGAGATGCTGGTTGCGGATGAAAAAACAAAAGTAATCCGCTTGGAGAACCGGCTTGTTGGTATTGATAAAATCCTGAACGGGAAGGACGAGGAGATTCAGAGGGAAATCGAGAAGAAAAAAAGAACAGAGATCAAGATCCGGGAAGTGGAAAAAGAACTTAAGACATATCGAGCGTGTGATCATGTGGTTGCCCAAGAGAGCAGGAATCAACTGAAAGAGGTACAAAAGGAGCTTACTAAAACAAACTCAGATCTGACAGGAGCCTTGGAACGTGAGAAGAGGGCTGTGGATCATATTCGCAATCTTGAAATGCAGATGCATGAGATGAAGAAAGAGATCAAAGAAAAGAATAAGAAGCTTGCAAAGCATAGTCCTCCTGCAATGACAAGGGATAATCAGGCTAATGTCTGACATTACGCATAGTGATCTAAAGGTTGCGCTGGAGAATAGGTATAGTCCTCCATTCTGGTCTTTTGCAACGGAAGTTAAAGACAGGTCTGGTTTTGAGTGGACAAGATCTGCTGATGCTGTTGCATTTGGACTGTATGAATCAAGGGGGCATGAAATACATATTTTTGAGTGCAAGGCAAACAGGGCGGATTTCCTTGCAGAGTTACGAGATGTAGATAAATCGATAGCGATGGCATCCAATGCAGACAGGTTTTGGATTGTGGCTCCTAAAGGTGTGGTTAAAAAGGAAGAGTTACCCGCGAACTGGGGGCTTATGTTGGTGTCCAGAAACAAAAAGGGAGAATTGAAAACCAGAATTCAGAAGCAGGCTCCTTTGTTGGGTGATGGAAAATCAAATATAAGACGTGGGTTTTGTGCCTCTATGTTAATACGATACAGGCGCAGAATGGAGAAACTGGAAAAGGATGTTGTGCCGAGGAGCGAGGTAAAAAACAAGGAGAGGGCTGCGCTCGAAAGGGGGAGGGAATATGAACGTATGCGTGTGGATTCTGAGCGTAGAAGGTACGATGATTTGAACAATGTTGTAAACGAATTTCAGAAAGCGTCTGGGATAAGTCTTTCTACCTATGCGGATGGCGAAAAACTGGGGAAAGATGTTAGGCTTATCAGGGGTCTTAAAACTTCTCCTGAACACTGGTATTCTCGGTTGGATGCTATTCGTGGACAATTGAATGATGTTTGCGGTAAAATAAGCGAGGCACAAGAGGGAGTGAAGCAAATAAAAGAACCGGGAGAAGGAAATGCCTCGGAATAAAAGACTAGAATTGGAATATGTGTCTCCGAATAAATGGAGAACTGCGGATAGCAGGTTTGGGATAATCAAATTACGCAAACCCATAAATCCAATGCAGGCTTCTGTTGATTTCAAAATAAAGTATTATTATTCAATCAGGGATTTACGTGATTTCGAAATGCTGGAAGACGGATATTATATTTTGGCCAATGAAATTGGACGGGTTGATACTTATGCTGAGGTTTTCCCATGGTTGGGTAAGTATACGGGTGAAGGATCGTTTGACACAGAAGATGTGAATCAGATAACACCACGAAAAGCATCCGGCATTAATGAGCTGAGAAACTTGAAGGACAAAGTTTTGAATGACTTTTGAAGAGCTTTGGGAACAGTCGATAAAATTCAGAATAATTTTTTACGACAATGGTGTGTGCAATCGGGGAGAAGAAAAGTGGAAACCAAGGCTGAAAGAGTTGTGGGAGAATCGTTATCCCAAAATAGAGTGGAGCATATGCCCTGTGGATGGCTGTACTAATTTGGTTAAAGAGGGAGAGTATTGCAAGGATCATTACGATATTCCCAAGAAGATGCCGACATGGCAGTTTGTGAATGGAGTTCTGTATAGATTGCTGAGTATAGTTGCTGAGAGTTCAACCTTTGTTACGTATCCTCAGGGAACGTTCAGGAGTAAGGATTATAAAATCTATGACAGGCATCTAGCAGAGCATAGATGGGGAGGCATACCATTTGGGTTTACAGTGGTACATGTGGATGGCAACCCGTTTAATAACCGGATGATGAATTTGATAATTCTGTCCCAGTTGACCAAGATGGGAGTTGAAAAGAGAATAATCACCGTGTTGGAGGCTTTGAAAATAGACATGCTGACTGAGGAGGTCTGGTTCCACAAGGGGAGCACGGCCAATCGCAAACCGCGATTTGGTTTGTATACGTATGGGGATATAGCTGATCTTCTGAAATTCAAAAGAACTACAGGTGCTGTAAGGATGCTTGGGAGAAATGGTTGTGACATAGGTGACTTCAGAAATGTAATGAGGTGTATTTTAAAACGGGAGTGCCAGAGGTGTCCGGGTAGAAAATTGCGTAGTAAGGAGGGCTTGTAATTATAGTTTTCGTAGTATAGGCTACAAACACCTGCCAAGGAGCAGAGAAACGGGAGAGCAAGATGTTAGACAAAGCCAAAAAGAATGTAAGACAAAAGAAGTTTAAAGAATATCTGGAGAGTTTGCCGGAAAGAGAAAAAAGAGAAATCTTGAGCAAGATTGAAGTGAATAAATTGTTTTCTCAAAAGCAGGAAAAAGAAAGAAAAGAGAGGCGTAGGCAGTTAAAGGAAAGAAGAAGGCAGGTAACAGAATTCCTTGAGAAGAGGGGATTTCATTTGACTTATTTCTGGGTTGGGGATTACAAGGTTGCGCTTGCGTATTATCTTCACAAGGAGCCTTCTGAGTTTATAAGGGTAGAATGTTGGTATACAATTTGTTCTCCGTTGGATATGTTCAGTAGACCACAGGCACGATCTAATCTTGTGGAAAGGATACGAAGAGATCATATGGAATTTTCTTTTGATTTTTATTTGAACAGAAGTGTGGACAGATTGTCCCATGTTGCCATGATTGCACAGCGGCGTTTTGAAGAAGAGGTATTGAGACAGGAAGAACATGTGAATCCTCAGGTTCCACATGAGCTTGTGAGGGTTGCAAGGGAGAGGATGTTTGTGAGCGTGGGTAAGCAATCTTCAGATCCTCTTTCGGAAGCCATTCCCGATGCATTATTGTTCTTGTCCAGACAGTTAATGGCAATCTGTTCATCTGTTGCTGTTCAGCTTTCTACCGTGGGTAATATACATGGTTGCAAAAAGAAAAAGTAGGTATGCATCTCAGACCAAGGTTTCTGTAGAGAAATCCAAGGTCGAAATAGAAAAGAATCTAGTTCGGTATGGTGCGACCGGATTTGCGTATGCATGGCAGGATAATACTGCGATGGTAAGCTTTAAATTGAGCGAGCGTATTATCAATTTGAAGCTCAATTTGCCCGACAAAGATAGTGAAGAGTTCGTTTACACAGAGGCATACAGGAACAGGCGTTCGGATGAGCAGATTTATGCCAAGTGGGAGCAGGCTTGTAGGCAGGCATGGAAGTCTCTCAGTCTCATTATATTGGCCAAGCTGGAAGCAGTAGAGGCTGGGATAACTACGCTTGAGAAGGAGTTTTTGGCCGATCTACAGCTTCCTGATGGAAAGACAGTGGCAGATCATGTTATTCCTGCTGTTAGAAAGTCATACATGGAGGGAAAGACGTTAAATCTTTTGCCGGGTAATACTGAATGAAGAAAATTGATTACACAAAAATGCAAGAACTGAAAGCTGAGATTATTTGTGATGGTCTGGTTGTGAGAACGCTTTCTTATATGTCGAGAGACGGAAAGCCTAATGCTTTGATCGTAACTACTGTGAACAGTCGTGTAGCAAGGATCAAAAACCGGGAGATAGAACGATACGATGGCAATAAGGACGATGCACTGAAGATTCATGCTCAACTGGTAAGAGGGTACAAGCAAGAGCTGAAAGAACGTGCGAACAAGACATGGAAAAAGCGGAGAGAAAAATTCAAAAAATCACAACTGCTTTTGGATGTTGGAATTGATGAGGAAAAAGAGGCGAAGAAAAGGATAGTGAGGGACAATTATGGGGATAATCTTTTATAGAGAGTAGGTAAAAATGAGTGATGATAAAACAGCTCAATTCAGACAGCTTGTTCTGGCAGATGAAAAAGAGAAGGAACCTATTTATCTGGAGGTAGCTGGCAAAAGATATACGACGGAGGGATTGGCAGAAGAGCTGATAGCAAAGACAGCGGATCTGGCGTTTGCAGATTTGATCCAGAGGCTGAAAGCTCGTTACATTGAGCCTGATTATGAGTCTGACTTTGTTGAGAAGGTAGTATCAGTCGGTGGACTGAAAGCCAGACTGAGGATATACGATGTTGGAGAGGGTGTAAAAATAAGCGTAGGAATAAATGGATTCGACAGGCCATTTTATGGATTGGGTGAGACAGAGGAGGCTGCGTATGAAGAGTTAATAAAATCCATTAAGCGATCTGCTGAGAATTTAAGGTCATGTTGTTCCACATTAAAAGGGGGCAAGGTGTGAGAAATTGATCTTCCTGAGAGAAAGGGTATATTCAAGGGGGTCTTTGGTTTGCATTATCATAAGACCTCCTCCATGTTGTAAGGGTCCTGAGAGTGATCTCAGGACCCTTCTTTATTAAGGAAGGAGCAGAGGATGATACACATACGAAATATGGAGACCGGCAAACAGATAAATGCGGGGTGTTTGCTTACGTCAGAGGATACTGTGTTTACGGAGAAGGAGATTAAGTTTTCTTTCAACTTGAAATGTAGCCAGCTAGAGGCGAATGCGGTGAGGACGTTTTTGATGTCGTTGGCAGTACCACCTTCTGATTTTCAGAAGAGACCTCCCTATGCAGAGTTGATTCAGCCGGAGGGTCCTGCTGTAGAAGCATTGACCGTAAGGGGTGTGTTAAGGGATGTTAAGTTTGTGCCGGTTGATATGAGCATAAAAACGAGAGTATTCTACAGGGTGTATTGTGAATTTTTCAGGCTTGATCCGCAGAAGTACGGAGCGTTGTAATATGATAGGAATTAACATACAGACGGAATCCGAGAAAAAGAATCTGGAAAGTTTTGCCGAAAATGTGGAGGAGCTAATTAAGTCGAGATTGGCTTGTACTGTAGGTAAAGCATTGACGCCTAACATGAGAAATTATGTACGTCAGCTTATCGAAGGGTGGCTTCATGAAATGTATCTCAAGAAGCTGATTTTCAAAGAGACAGAAGACAGGGATTCCCGATATGCGTATCCTGTTGTATGTACAAAATGCGGTAGGTATGCTGAGATACCTTTTGCTATTGAAACAAAGGAAGGGTTCGATCCTTCGGCGGTAGATATATGTTTTGTCTTTGATGGAAATTGGGAAAACTTATTGGAGAATCCTATTTGTGATGATTGTTTGTATGGCAATTCCATTAAGACAGCGAGGGAAGCCTTGGGAAACGGAAAGGTAGTAATAACAGGAAAGGAAGATAAAAATGGGTAGCGCAGTTGCAGAAAAAAAAGAGATAAGACCACAGGATCTGGTTGTATGCAGTAAATGCAATGCGAAAAGGCCGCGCAGGAAGTTTGTACCCGGACAGGCAGGGGAGTCCCCTGTGCAGATATGTGATCGATGTGCCGAGAAGATGAAAAAGGATAAAAAGATTGATGGGAGTATAACAAAATCACCTGTGTTCAAAGAGGCTCAGGCAAGATGGAAAAAATGGAGAGCGGACCCGGACGGCTTTAATCCCAATGTGTAAGTCAGCACAGGAAGTGGCATGATGGATGTAAATCAAAATATTTGTGCAGGAACAGAAAAGAAAGTAAAGGTACAGGCGGGTATAGCAAGTTGGATATGTCCGGGGTGCGGGGTCGGACAATATGAATTTGCATCCGGGAAAAACGCGATAATCCAGATACCATTGTGTTTTGATTGCAGGCAGAAAAAAAGAAGGAAAAAGACTTGACAGGAGTCTAGTAATCGATAATATGGAATAAGTTTAGTAACCCGGCAAGGTGCCGGAGAAAGGAGAGACGCAACAGGACAAATACTGATAGATGCGAGAGGTTGGATGCTGATAAAAACACGGGAACCGCTCGCAAGGATCAAGGGTAATTGTAAGTTGTCGTAAACATGGAGGAACAAAATGAAAAATAAGAAATTTGGCTACCACCGAGCCAAGCACGAGGCTGTCCTTACTGTTAACCGGGAGGAACCGCTCGTGAAAACGCTGATAAGCGGTGAGGATATTTACGCAAAGCGTAGCAGCCCTCACAACGATTAGAAAAAGGAAAAATCGTTGTGGGGTATTTTCTCGTCAGAGAGGGAGTCGTGCCTGCCTACTCACAACGATTAAAAAAAGGAAAAATCGTTGTGGGGTATAAGGACCACTAGGTTGACACTTTGCCAGACCCGCTCACAACGATTAAAAAAAGGAAAAATCGTTGTGGGAGACAGGATAGGGAACGCACTTGCATCTGCTGCGATCTTGTAACGATTTAAAAGAAATAAAAATCGTTGTGGGTCAGAAAGAATGGAGAGCATTATGGCAAAAGATCAGAATGACAAAAACGGTCAGACAGAAAATCAAATGGACAAGAAAAAAATTATCTTCACATGCAGTGAATGTGCACGAGATATGGAAGCTAAGCGTACTCCACGGGGATGGAAGCGCATAAATGGAGAGTTGGTCTGCGGTAAGTGCGTAAAGGCGATGTACGTGCTCAGGGCAATAACTTTCCCGGTAGCCAGTCCCATAAATGGTGAATGGAAAGAATTTCGCGAGGCTCTCAAAAAGGTATGGTCTGACTCAACAGCTTTGGCTAACTGGCTTGTCAGTCAGTATTATGCGAATGACATACAGCGAACGCCGGATATGGAAACGATGCCGAAGATGCCGAAGATGTATTTCTATCCAGAGGCAAGAAAGATGTTCCCAGACTTTCCGTCTACGAGTGTTGTAGCACTCGATCATTCTGTGTCTGGCAAGTACGGGAAAAACAGGTTTGATTTAATCTGGCTGGCTAGTCAGTCTATTTCCAATTACAGGTATCCGGTTCCGTTCCCTGTGCATAATAAAAGCTGGAGGCCGGAAATAGTGGATGATAGGCCGGTCGTGAAAGTCAGGATAGGTGGAAAACGCTGGGAATTGAGACTGCGTAATGGAAAAAGGTATGCACGGCAGATGTCTTCGTTTAAGAATTTTGTTTCCGGAGATATTATCAAGGGAGAGCTTGCTATCTATAGAAAGCGTGCGAACAATAATCACCGGAATGGAGTTGATGAGCGGGATGACAATGATAACTTCAAGCATTATGATGTGATGGTGAAAATGGTTGGATACTTTCCACGTAGTCCGAGAAAAAACAGTAATATATTTTTGAACGTACATACTCAGAGGGACAAGTTACTGGTGGCCAGTATGGAGGACCGGGATGTATGGGTTGAAAATTGCGATCAGGTATTACGCTGGACGGCAGAACATGCACGCCAGATACAGAGGTGGAGCGAAGATCAGAAGGCGGAGCAGAGACCTACTGCGAGTTACCAGTCAAGAAGAGATGACAAGGTAAGGAAATACAAGTATCGCATGGATTCGTTAACCCATGAGGTATCAGCCCATTTGGTAAAATTTGCATTGCGGAGAAGGGTTGGAATCCTGAGTTACGATGATTCTGAGAAGGGATATTGTGATCAGTTCCAGTGGTATGCATTGCGTGAAAAAATTGAGAGCAAATGCCATGCGAACGGCATAGAATTTATATGGGCGAACAAAAAGGAAGAGGAACGAAAGGAAAAAGCACAACAGGAGAACAAGTAAAAATGAAAATTGAGAACAAGAAATCTGGCTACCACCAAGCCAAGCACGAGGCTGCTTCTACTGTTAACCGGGGAGGACCGCTCGTGAAAACGCTGATAAGCGGTGAGGATATTTACGCAAAGCGTAGCAGCCCTCACAACGATTAAAAAAAGGAAAAATCGTTGTGGGCTGTGATAGTCTGCCGTCTATTGCCCTGATTGCTTCGCCTCACAACGATTAAAAAAAGGAAAAATCGTTGTGGGAAAACTGAAACCATTGTTGAGACCTTAGAAATCACCCAACTCACAACGATTAAAAAAAGGAAAAATCGTTGTGGGAGGCGCTGGATGAGCTTCTTGATCCGAACGATTAAAGAAAAGAAAAATCGTTATGAGGTCAGAAAGGAGATAGTAAATGTTCGATGGAAAATCTGACACTGAAGCTGAAAAGTTTCTTATGATGAATGGTCTAGCTAAAGCTCAGGGTGCTTTGGAGAGGCTGAGAAGAAAAGAGTCTAAGCTGGACAGTATCATTCGTTTGTCTGAAATTAAATTGCGTGATCTAGATCCGGATGTGAGAATCAGCATTCATTACGAAGAGCGAGAGAATTCAATTATCAGGCTTGCGGAGATTGGGTTTTCAGAAACTGTGATGAAAGCAATAAAAAGTGGAAGGAAATTTTGGGGTCTTGAATGGTCCAGACACCAACCGAATGAGAAAGGACGGAGTATATATATTTCTAAGCCAGTTCCTCATCCGCTTTATCCTTGTAGGTTAATTGATGCATCCATATCTGGTAAAATAAAGTTTGTTCCATGTATTGCTGATATATTTGATCAGATTGCAGAAAACAGTGAAAAAAACAGTGAGCTTTTCGATCATTTCTATGAATATGAATCCCAAAAAGCTGTTATGTTTAGAAACTGGATACAGGAAGGCATAAAAGAAGGAGAAGAAGGATGAAAAAATTATTTTGCCCTCAATGTGGATCACAGTTGGAGTTGTCGAGGCAGGGACACATCAAGAAAAACAAGGTTCAGAAGTTTGGGGTTCGGATGGAGTGTAAAAAAAAGACAGGGAGTCGGCCATGTCGATTTGTGCTTGTTAAGCATGGAAAGAGTAAGGGGGATGCTGTGTACAAATTGAGAGAGGCATTGAGGAGGCGCAGGGATAATAAATGAAAAAAACGAAAAAGGCTTAAACAAAAGGGTATCGAATCCTGTATGGGATGTTATGCGAGTGCTGTTTTTGGAGCGGCAAGAATGAAAGAAATGAATTCATCCAATGGGATGATATGGTATTGTCGGGAGTTACAAAAAACCCTCAAAGGCGATCCATGGGAAATTCATAGGGAGTGCAAACTGGAAGATGATTAAGGGTTGGAAAGTTGCGTTAAAGATGTTGGAAGAGGGGGCTACTATTGAATATACACAATGGGGGATTGAATATCCTGTTTATATCAGACTGGGGGACAGGTTTGAACGGTTGCATTTGAATTCATGGTATGCGGTTCAGAAAAAATGCGAGTTAGAATATAAGTATTCCAATTTGTCTGTGGTGGTGAAGTTAAAGTGAGGATAGTGCTATGGTAAAATTAATTGTATGTCCGTTGTGTAAAATTCGCGCAGAGAGAGAACTTTGTCTTCAGGATTTAATGGAAGAGGAGGGCAGTTCAGATCTTTGTGCTGCACATAAGACAATGATACGCAGGTGCGTAAGAGAGAGTGCTGATTTTGAAGAAGTTTGCAGGAAGATGAATGAACACCATGGAGTGCGCATGCTCACATTAAAACTGGAAGTTCCAGAGGGGTATGAAGACACGGATGATGAACTTGTCTTTGCGGACTTCAGAAACAGCATAAAAGAGGATTGGAAAGTTATTCTGGTGCCTAACGATATTGGGCCAGTGCAGCATGAGGAGCAAGGATCATGAGTCAGACAAAATTCAAGAATGGAGAGACAAAACGGATAAATTATAAAGAAGCGACTGGATATGCTATTTGTTTGCCCTCGGGAGAATTGCAAATATTTAATATGATGCCGGATGGCAAAATACCATGTCTTTTATTATATTCTGATGATTGGGTTGCACAGTCTGCGATGATTGAAGAGTTTTATGGTGTTGATGTGTTTTCAATAAGTAACAAAAGGCGAGCAGCTTTATGGGAAGAGCTTTTGGCGCAGGGTTACAAAATAAAACGAGTTACGAAAATAGAATATGAATCTGTTTTGGTTTTTGCGGGAAGTTAATACAGAGGAGGGTATGAACATGAATGACAGAACCAGCGAACCTAAAACTGATGATGGGGTACGGGGTTGTCCATATTGTGATGCAATGTGTGTAACATGTATGAAGGTCTTTAATAAGAGTTCACGGGCAAAGTGGTTTAGTTTTACGATCCATACAAAAAGGGGTAGCAGTACATATTATTTTTGCAGCGAGAAATGTATAAAGGTGTATATGGAAGAACATCAGGACAAAGACGGACAATGGATCAGGATATAAGCAAATACATATATTCTCTCAAGCAACTACTTGAACGAGAAGGTGCTAAGGTTGTATTGTTTGGTAAATTCGAAAATGAATATGTGGCTGGACAGTACGATGGGAACACTGGCACCATTACGATTGATTGTCCACGGGCTTTGGATGCTCTGGGAACACTTGCGCACGAAGGGGGACACTTCATGGCCCATAAGTTACTGGGTGACATTTTGCCAGACCCGATAAGAGAACAGAGGGAGCTTCTGGCTGATGTTTTCGGCTGGGAATTGCTGACACGGATAGGTGCGGCGGATCGTGTAATATCATGGATACAGTTCAGGGAAGGAAAATGTAATGAAGAACACAAAAAACCCGATGAGCAGAGATGAATATCTCCGGGTACTTTCAAGGCGAGCTGCAAAACGGAAGGCGCAGAATCCCGAGGTCGGAATGATAATGTACTGTGGTCTGGATGGCGGTGATCCTGAGGATGCGGCAGAATCCTACTCTACATATACGAGCAATGGTTTGTCGATTGATCTGGGTGCTGTTACAGGGACGAGTATAAAGACAAAAGATGATAACACAGGAAATTGATTTCAGGTGTAAACAAGTTTATGGAGGCAAGGGTCAATGGAAAGGTCAATGGAAGAGACAAAAAAAGAAGAACATGTGTTGACAGGCAGGTTCAAGGGCTTTCTCACTCAACAGACAGAAGATGGGTGGATGGCCCAGTTGTGGTACGATACGTCGGCATCATGGCCGTTGGCAATAATCGAATGTGAGCTGGAAAATGCGCAGGTACTGGCAGAGATAGAAGAGGTAGAGGGCGAGGACGGGAAGTGGCGCACGACAGGACGGGTACTCACAGCAAAGGAAGGGCTTGCAATTCAGGAGCCTGTATTCAAGGCATTAAAGGAGATGAACAAAGTTGATGCGGCACTCAAATTAACGGAATGGTCAACAAAATGGGCTATGAAGACTCTTGCACAGCATGGTTTGGCCGGAAGTCCCGAAAGTCTGGGTAAAGGATAGGTGTAACATGAAGATAGAAGTAGCAGTTTACAGGTGGTCGTTATCGGATATTGATGGTGCGGTGAAGGACATGCTCAAGCGCATAATGTTCAACCCGGTGCATATCAAAGCGGCGAGGAAGCAGATTGTTGAATATATGCAGAGGTGGCAGGGAAAAACCAAGGTAAGGTTGATAGAGCCGTGTGCACCGTTGTCATCTTACGCATGCTGCAAAGAAATGCGGCAGGATTTAATAGACGGGAACATAGTCGCGGCAAGAAACCTCAACCTTTATATGTCAAAGCATCATAATGCCGAGGTCGATATAGATATTGGACCCTTTATGCAGGCAAAGATAGAAGAGGAAGATCCGCAGTGGGTGGGGGAGGACCTGCTTCTGGGTATAGCTTTTGCGCACAACCTTACGGGCAGGATAGTCAATTGTCCCTATTGCGGAGAAAAGGTGGAGGTCGAGACCATAGAAGCAAATAAAGAGGACAAACCCGATAATCCGGACGGGTCAATATCTGTTAATCATATATCATGAGTGTATCCTGTAATTACATGCCATAATTATATCCTGTTAAATTCAATATATCTCGTGGAACAAAGTTCATATTTGTTGGAGTATTGTTATACTCGGAAGTTGATTTCATCT
>Ga0180432_10004296_pt1 | contig 19667 bp, 15 predicted proteins | sample SS_ome_10_FD_132414 | JGI IMG/M metagenome (GOLD analysis project Ga0180432, IMG submission 132414) | Hypersaline lake sediment archaeal communities from the Salton Sea, California, USA - SS_1_MS_2 metaG | ecosystem: Environmental > Aquatic > Non-marine Saline and Alkaline > Hypersaline >...
GCGGCAATACGAGAGCGACTCAGTCTGGCGGCTCTGGCGGGCGGCCAACTCCGCGTTCAGTGCTTGCGCCGCTTCAATGCGGCTGTCTCGATGGCATCCCGGCAGAAGGCCGACGCAGGCCGCTAACGCCAGGATTATCAGACGGCTCCGTGGCCGGTATCGTGTCGTGCGCATTGTTCTCCTTTGGGGCGAAGGTCTTGAGAGGGTTGGTCGGGTACTCGTCCCGCTTGAGGCGGGCCTCTCGAATGTCCTTATCGCTGAGATAGATGAGATCTTGAAAACTCGGGTCGCGAAGGATCACCGGACGGATGAAGATGTACATTGTTTCCTTGATCGAGCTGGAGGATCGTCTCCTGAACAGCGCGCCCACCAGCGGAATGTCCCCAAGTAAGGGCACCGAGTCCACGGACTTCTCCTGGCGATCGCCGACCAGGCCGCCCAGCACGACGACGTGCTCTGCCGGCACGCGGACGGTCCCCACGGCCCGTGTCTCCCTCTTGGGCGGGGGAAGGTTGGAGGCCAGCTGCTGGGCGGTCCGTTGTCCGAAGGTGCTCATGAGGACCTCGTAGTCTATCCGGACCCAGTTCTCCTGGGAGATGTGTGGATTGACGGTCAGCTGCGTCCCGGCGTCCACGAACCCGCCGAAGCTGGTGAGGGTACTGCTTTCGCCCTGGCTGACGGATTCGTACGGCTCCTGGTTGAGTTGGCTGATCATGGCCGTGACGTTGTCCTGGACCAGTATCTTCGGCGCCGAGGTCACTCGGACGTCGCCGACCGTCTTCAGGACATTGAGCACCAATGAGAAATCGGCGGCGTTAAACATGGCGAGATTCAGCCCTAATGGCGGCGGCTCGGATGTCCGTACCACCCCGGTCGTTGGATCGGGCGTGCCGATGCCGAAGGCGGTGAAACCTATCCGTTGTGTCGGGTCGTCCAGCCCGACCCGGCCCAGTTCCACGCCTAACTGGAAGCTGGTGTCCGCACGCACCGTCACCACCGTCACCTCCAGGATCACCTGGTCGCGGGGCTTGTCCATCTCCTTGATCACGCTGGCGAGCTCCTCGTGCTCGGCAGCCGAAGCCCGAATGACGATGGCGTTGATCTCCGGCACGGCCGTCACACGGGCTGGGAGCGCCATTCCCGGCGCTTCGGCAGCGGCGGGGGTGATATCGGGCGCGCGGGGCGACGAGTCTCCCGGAGACCTCTTTGCAGAGGGCGCGTGGCCCTTGACGCTCGTCGGGCCCTCGTCGGCCTCGTCTGTCGCGACGCGGGCGGCCCTGTCCTCGGCGGCGTCCTCAATCAGGCTGGCGATCACGTTGGCCACCTCCGCCGCGGTGGCGTTGGTCAGGCGATAGACCCGGGTGGCGCTGGTGCCGGGGGGCAGGGGCACGTCTATGGCCGCCACCAGCTTGGCGAGCTTGGCGTGGTCGGCTGACGACCCCTCGGCGACGATGCGGTTGGTCTGTTCGGCCAGGGAGAGTCTAAGCCTCGACACACCGGTGGAACCCGTGCGTTCAATGTCACGGGAGCCAGAGTTTCCTTCCTGCATGATGTCCTGAACGGTCTTGAAGACCTCCTCGGCGTTGACGTAGCGGAATTCGTACGTGGCGATGGTCAGGTCGCAGGGAACGTCGAGTTTGGACACCAGATCGACGGCGCGGGCCACGTCGCTGGCCGAACCCCGCAACACGATGACGTTGAGCTTTGGCTCGATCATGAATTTCAAAACGTAGCCGGCGCCCGCCGCCGTCTCGGCCGGACCGCTCGCCGCCGGAGGCCCAGGTTGCTGGGCAGTGCCGGATCGGGAGAGAGATGTCTGCGAGCTGGTGAGGAACTTCTCCAGTTCCGGGACGATTGCCGGCGCCTGGAGGTGCTTGAGCCTCACCAGCTCGATCTTGTCGCTTTCGTAGGGCACGTCCAGATCCTGGGCCAGCTTGGCCAGACTGTCTATCAGGGGCTTGGGCAGCAGGAGAATGAGGGAGTTGCTCTGGTCGTCGGCCAGTATCCGAGCCTGGTCCTCCTTGGCCGCGAAGGGCTTGAGTGCATTGGCGATGTTCTTGGCGCTGGCGTGGTTGATCTGAATCCGCCGCAGCTCAACCCCGTAGGTGCGGGCGTACTCATCGAAGGTCATGACGCGGACCGTCGCGCCATCGCGCTTCATCGCCAAGCCGCCCATTACGGTCACCTGCTCCAGAACCTCCTCCGGGGACAGGTTCTTGATCCAAATGTTGATCTTGGGCGGTTGCCTGGAGACCTCCGGGGCCATGACGATGGTCCATCCGGTCATGTCCGAGACCATTCGAAAGACGGTCGTGATGGGTGCGTCCACGAACTCGGCGTTGGCGATCACGCCGGGAGCGGCTTTGCCCACGGCCCTCCTGTCGGGGTTGAAGGGACCGCCGGCCTGCGCCAAGGCCGTCTGGCACGCTGAACTGAGAATGACGGCGCATGCGAAGCAGTGCGACATCTTGATGACGCCGCGATGTCTACTCGGGTGATTATGGCAAGACAACTTGGACTCCTTCCCTGCATAAAGTGACCGTTTTCTCTTCCACGCGAAGGACGGAAAACTCCAGGATCGTTCCGCCTGTCTTAATCGCTACGACCGATCCCTTGTCCACGCAGACGTAGGCGACGAATTGCCCGCCCATGTTAACGATTCCTTGAAGCTGCAGGCGTGAGGCCATTTTGGCCGCCGCGCCGTCGTCCTTGACGGCCGCGATCCCCTGAAGCGGTCGGATCATCTCCTGAACCTGTCCGGTGATCCTGGCCTGAAGGCTCCCCGATGACTTGGGAGGGGGATGGATCGCGGGCACGCGCCCGGGCGCCTGGCTGCTGCCGCCGGCCTTGTGGCTGGGCAGCGGCGTCAGTATCGCCGCCGCGACCGCCGCCAGCGACAAGGCCGCGAACACCAGTCCCCCTGTCATGGCGCGGCGGCTGACCTTGGCCAGGCGGTTTTCGGTCATCGCGCCTCCGTGGACGCCGGGACCGTGGTGGATGCGGCGATGCGGCGCGTGTGCGACTGCGGCGGGGGCGGCAAAAGCCTGACCGTCCACAGGACAAAGGTGCAATCGCACATGTTGCGGCCTGGGATCGCCCGCAGGGCAAAGCTCTCGACACCAATGGCGTCGGCGCCTTGCGTCAGGTCGTCGGCGAAACGGACGATCTCCTGGAGCTTTCCGGACAGCAGCAGGCGGACGCGGTACGTTGCATAGGCGCCCTCGTCCTTGACGGGCGACGGCTCGACCTTCACCAACAGAGGCCCCGCGGCGGTCTCGATGCGCTTGAGAAGATCGCACAACATGATCTCATCCGAGCCGGACCGGAACGTCTCAGGCGGGAGGCGAGCGAACTGCTCCTCGACGCGATCTTTGATCAGGAGGTTCTTGGAGAGCCGCTCGTGGGCAGCGGTCCGAGCGCGGACCGTTGATACCTGCTGCCTCCATCGGTCAAAGGCCGGGAAGGTCCACCGTTCCAGCGCAAACGCAAGCAGCGCGACGATCGCTGTCACGGTCAGCATGGCCTTCTGTCGGGGAGACAGCGTGAAGCTGAAGAGGCGTTTCTTCACGGCCGCTGTGGCTCCCGTTTGAGTATGAGTTCCGCCTTGAACTCCGCGATCGTGCCGCCGCCTGTTGTGGAGAGGCCTGCCGACTTGACCACCACGCGCGAGAGCGGCCCCTTGCCATCGAGAGCGCTTGGCAGCATGAAGGGCTGGCCCATCGAGAGGGCCTGGCCGCGGAGTCTGACGATGCCGTCTTTGTCCATCGCGATCTCGCTATAGCTGACGCCGGGCGGCGTGAACTCGTATAACGCGGCCAGCAACTGCTGAAACTCGTCCTGTCTGTTCGATGCGGAGGCCACGGCGCTGAGCTGCGTAAGGCGGCTTTCGGTGGTTTCGCCCTGCCGGCGGATCGAGGCGATCCGCCTGTCCAGATCGGCCACGGCCGATCTGCATCGCATGTTCAGTATCCAAAGCGACGCCTGGATCAGCAGCATTCCCGCCACTGATGCCGCAGCGGCCGTGACCAGCCGCTTCTTTACGTCGCGTTTGCGCCGGCCTTCTTCATGCCCGCGCGGGGAGAGGCTGGCGGCCCGCAGGTCGGCGGCGGACAACCTGCCGATTCCACGCCAGGCCAACGCCAGCGCCGCCGCACCGTCCGAATTGTCGTCGTCGACGCTTTCAAAGCGCACGGCTGCCACGTCCCGGTCCGGACGGCCAGGGCCACACCACATGACTCTGGGGCGATCGCCGCCGGCGCCGTGGGCCAGCAGGGAACGGATGCTTTCCACGACACCCCGGGGAAGCTGAGCGTGCCCCCGACCGCCGTGTCTTTCAATCGTTCGTACCTGGCAACCATCACTCGCCTGGGCGACGACCGTCTCCATCTCGCCGCCCGGCAGTTCCACCACGAGCATGCCGCCGGCGCCATAGGAGGCCAGGACACCACGCCATGCCACGGCGCTTGGAAGGATCAGGTCGAGGGGCAATCCCGCCTTGTCCAGGGAATCGGCGAGCGTCTTGAGGGATTCGTCGCGGGCGACATAGACCTCGAACCTCAGCCGGCCGCCGGCCGCCTCGGGCGGCATCTGGAGGTATGATATCTCCTGCAGCCCGAACTCCGGTGGCAACGACGCCTCGGTTTCCAGGCGAAGCATTCCCGGAATCTCCCCCGCAGCCACCTGCGGCGTCTGGATGCTCTTGATCAAATACTGCGAGCGCGGCAGGACGGCAACCACGGGGCGTCGCAGCCGCCGTGCGTCGGGCGAAGCGCAGTCGATCCGTCGCGTCTTTCCGTCGTCGGCGACATCCACCACACTTATGCCGTCACCACATTGGCAACAGAGCGTCATACCCTTGGCCCCGGATGTCGAGCCCACGTGCCGCCGCGGCGCGATGAAAGCCGTGGCACGCCCGGCGGCGGCCAGAATCGCCTTGAGGAGTTCCATCACCACGCCCGCCTCCGCTGGAGGATGTCCACCGTGTCGCCCGAGCGGCGGACAAGCACGTCCACGACGTGCCTGAGGCCCGTGGGCACATGGCGCACCGTGATCAGGATGCGGAAGTGCTCGGACTTGAACACGGTCCGGCCGGAAAGCATCTGGCGGTCGGCGTCGGTGAGCCCCTGGAGCCGCTCGATGTCTTCAACACTGACAAAGGCATGATCCTCGAGCGTGCCGCTGCTGAACGCATCGAAGGTCCGAAAGGCGTCGATCTGGTCGACGGCCCCCTCGGAGATGCCAAGCGTACTGAGAACGGCCCGGGGGGCGGTGTTGATGTTGACCTTTCCCCGGCCGCACGTGGTTAGCAGTTCGGACCAACCCAAGGTCGTGCCTGGCTCGCCGTTTCGCAGGCCCCAGTAATCAGCACGGCCGAACCCTTTGATCGCCAGCAGTTCGTCCAGCGTTTCCAGCGGGGCGTTCTTGCATCGTCGGGGCGAGGCCAGAGCCTGGTAGTACCCGCTCTCCGCTCCGCCGGCCCGGCTGTAGTCATCGCCGTCCATGTAGTCAAAGAGGCAGGCTATCTGGTCTTCGGACAGACCGAGTTTTTCGAGCGACTCCGAGGATGCCAGCAGCACGTGCAGCTTGCCTTCTTCGTCACTGACTCGATAGTCGGCCGCGAACTGGGGGGGCGTATCGCGGTCGCCGGCAGTCCAGTCATCGATCCAGCCCTCGGCGGCCAAGGGTCCGTGCGTATGCCAGGATTGGGCCGGGTGGTCGAAGTCGGCGTCATTTTCGGATAGCCTCATGATGGCTATCGCCGTGACCGCGTCGGCCTGTGCCTGGAGCTTGGCCATGATAGCCCGGTGCCGAGAGGCCCGCAGAACCAGCGCGGCCCGGTACGCCAGGCTGACGGCTATCAGGCCCAGCACCACGGACACAAAGAGCACCACGATCAGGACGGAGCCGCGACGCTGTGAGGCGATCATTGCGATCCCTCCAGCATAGCCGCTGTCACCGGGCAGGAGATGATCCGCTCGACGCTGGTTGTGCCTACCGTGGCGTTGACGCGGACGATGGCGGGCCAATCCGAACGGGTATACTGGTCCGTCCAGTTCGAGGCCGCCGTCTTGAACTGGATGGAAAGGCCCTTGAGGTCATGACCGATGGTCACTGGCTTGATGTTCGGCCAGGGGTCTTCTTCGGTCTGGACCTGGAGTGAGACCGGCTGCGAGCCGCAGTAGGGGATGGTTCGCAGGTCGATCGCGCCACTCTCGTTGTCCCAGCGATACCTGCGCCTCTGGAGCGTGGGTTGGCGAGCATCGCTGTAGGTCATACACTCCAGGAACGGCAGGCCGTTGTCCTCCTTGCCGGTCTTCATCGCAGGCAAATCAGCGATCTCGACCGCTGATTCCACTGCCTGGCATATGTGCGAAACGATTGCCTCGGCCGCCTGACGGTCCTGCCAGGCAAGCGTCAGCCGCTGCTCGGTCTGAAGGGCGTCGCGGAAGATCGCGTGCACACCCAGAAGTGCGATTGAGACGATCATGCAGGCCGTCAAGAGCTCCACCAACGTAAAACCGCCTGCAACGCGTCCACTTGGGCGACACGGCCGGCTCGCCATGATGTGACAGTGCCCGTTCATCAATCCGTGCCGTGCGGCACCTGGGCCGGCAGGAAGACCTTTGAGATCGTGTACTCGCGGACGCCTCCGCGTTCGAGCCACTGAACCGTCATTCTGGCCGCCAGCAGGCCGCCTGGGCGGTCCTCGAAGGACAGGACGTAGCTATAGCGGTCATCCTGGCCTTGCTGGGCCTCGAGCTGGTCGGCTGTGACGCACGTGGCCTGTGCGAGCTTCGCGTTGGCCAGGGCGACGGCGCCGTCGAGTCGTTCGCTCCTGGACGAGACGTTGGAGCTCAGCACTATTGTGCCCAGGAGCCCCAGGATCCCCACTGAAAAGACGGTCAAGGCCACCAGCACCTCGACGAGCGAAATGCCACCGCACGTGCCTGCGTATCGCTCACTTCTCGACATGAACCTGCCCCGTTCCGGCGAGGACTTTCAGGGTAATCGTGTCGCCCCGGCGGTTGCAGAGCTCGATCGTCCCGTCGAAGCCGCCGTCCTGAGCGCAGAGCAGTTCGCTCCAGGCGTCGTCTATCCGCTGTCCGCCGGAGGGTTCGACGGCGGCGATCTTGACGCCCGCTGGAAGCCGCCTGTACACGCCGGCCATGCCTCCGACGGGCCGATAGGGCTGCCCCGGATCGCCGGTCGCCTCCTCCAGCCGATAGCGTGCGCCGTCATCGGAGAAGGAGAGCCGATGGATGACGCCCTTGAGTCGGGACTCCTCGAACGCGAAACGGATAGCGCCGGCCAAGTCGTCCGCCGCTATCCGGACAGCGTGGTCGTCCTGTACGCCGCGTATCCTGACGGTGACGGATGCGGCCAGGATTGCGATCAAGGTGATCACCACAAGAAGCTCGATCAGGCTGAAGGCGGTGGGCGACCCGGGGTTGATTCGGCGTTGCGGCCAACGGCGTCGCGGCGACCGCTGGACGATGCAAGGTGGCTTACGGATAGACGTCGTCCTCCGTGTTGGGCTGGCGGTCGGGGCCGCAACTGAAGAGCACGTACGCTCCCTGGCCGTCCGGTCCGCCATCGGCCGCATATGAGTAGACGTAGGGGGTGTCCCACGGATCATTCTTGAGCTCGCCCTTGAGATAGGAGCGTTTCCAGCCGGGGATGCCGGGGTTGGTAACCAGGGCCTCCAGGCCTTCTTCGGTCGTGGGGTAGCGTCCGATGTCCTGCTCGAGCAGATCGAGAGCCAGCGAGAGGGAGCCGGCCATGTCCGCCTTGGCCCGCGCGGCGCGGGCCTCCTCGGTTTTGCCTGAGAGCCGCGTGGCGATGAGCCCGGCCAATATGCCGATGATCACCACGACCAGAAGGATCTCGACGAGCGTAAAGCCGCTTCGATTCCTCGCTACGAATGTGTCCATACTCATGCTCCTTGTCAGTCTACCATCGTGTTGATCTCGAAGACCGGCAGCATGATCGCGGCGACGATGGCGGCCACCACGCCGCCGATGATGACGATCAGGAGTGGCTCGACCAGCTTGACCGCGCTGCCGACGGCGCGCTCGGTCTCGTCCTCGTAGATGTCCGCCAGTTCCGAGAGCATCGCGGGAAGTTCGCCCGTTTCCTCACCGGTGCGGACCAAGTTGACGAGCATCGGCGGGAAGATGCCGGGTTTCTCGATAGCGGCCGCCAATGGTTCGCCGCCCGCAACGGCCTTGAGCAACTCGGGGAACGTCTGTCCGACGAATCGATTGGCCACGGCCTGTCCTGTCACGCGAATCGACTCGAGGATTTCGACGCCGCTTTTCAGGAGCGTCCCCAGCGTGCGGCAGATGCGTGCGATCTCCATCTTCAGCAGCAGCTGGCCGAGCATAGGCACGCGCAACAGCACGCGGTCCGCCCGCAAGCGCAGGGCGGGCCGTCGAAACATCCCGACCAGCGACAGCACCGCCGCGCCGGAACCCGCGAGCACGAGATACCACCATTGTCCCAGAAAGCCGCTGACAGCCAGCAGCATCCGCGTCGGCCAGGGCAACTGTTGGCCGAAGGAGAGAAAGAGCTCCTGGAATCGCGGGATGACGACGGTCATCAGGACAAAGACCGCCGCAGTTCCCATGAGCATGATGAACGCAGGATAGACGAACGCCGCCATCACCTGTCCCCGCAGCTTGGCCGACTTGCCCAGGTATTCGGCCACGTTGGACAGCACCTCGACGAGATTGCCGCCTTCTTCGCCGGCGCGGACAAGGCCCTGGAAGACCGCGCTGAAGACCTTGGGGTGCTTGCCCATCGCGTCGGCGAGCGTCCCGCCTTCCTGGTGCAGCGTGTCCCCGATGTCCTCGAGCACGGCCTTCAGCGCTTTGCTCTGGCACTGTTTTCGCAAGGTGGACAATGCCTGGACGACGGGCAGGCCCGCCTTGAGCAGCGCCGCCAGCTGGCGGGCGAAGACGGCCAATTCCCGCGTCTTGACCCGCCGAAACGGCGACCGCCATGAGCCTTTGGCGAGGCCGTCGTCCGCAACGGCCTCCACCAGCAGCGGGTGCATGCCCCGGCTGACGATCTGCGCGAGGGCCTCGCGGCGGTCCTGGCTGCGGAGCGTACCGCGGGTGCGCGTGCCGGTGTCGGTGACGGCTGTGTACGCGAATACCTGCACTAGCTCAGATAATCCTCCCCCGCGACGCGGAGGACTTCGGAGATCGTCGTCGTTCCTGCCGCGAGGGCGAGCATCGCCGTCTCGCGCAGCGTCCGCATGCCTTCTTTGCATGCGGCGGCTTTGATCGACTGGGACGTCTCGCCTTTGTGGACAAGTTGGCGGATGGCGGGGCTTACCATCATCACCTCGCCGACGGCGGTCCGGCCGCGATAGCCTGTGAAGCGGCACTTTTCACAACCTGCACCCTGCCAGAGGGGCTTTCCCCACAGGCCGGCGTCCTTGAGCATCGCGGTCTCAAACCGGCTCAGCGTGCGTAGATCGATCTGTTTTCTGCACCGATCGCAGACCTTGCGCACCAGACGCTGGGCCAGGATGCCGTGGAGGGCGCTCGCTACCAAGAAAGGCTTGATGCCGATGTCGATCAGGCGATTGACGGCCCCGGCGGCGTCGTTGGTATGCAGCGTGGCGAAGACCAGGTGGCCGGTGAGCGCCGAGCGTATGGCGATATCGGCGGTCTCGCGGTCGCGGATTTCGCCGACGAGCATGATGTCCGGGTCGTGGCGAAGCATACTGCGCAGGGCCCGGGCGAAATCGAAGCCGATCTCGTCGTGGACTTGCATCTGGAGGATGTTGTCCATGCGGTACTCGACGGGGTCTTCGATGGTGATGATCTTGGTTTCGCTGGTGCATATCTTGTGCAGGCACGAATACAGCGTCGTCGTCTTGCCGCTGCCGGTCGGACCCGTCACCAACATCAGGCCGTGCGGGCGGCTGACCAGCTGGGCGATCCTGGCCTTTTCGGCGGCCTCGAATCCAAGAGTCTCCAGGTCCAGCTTGGCCGTCTGGCGGCTCTGGAGACGGATCACCACCGCCTCCCCGTGAACGCCCGGCAGGATGGAGACGCGAAGGTCGTAGTCCTGCCCACACAAGGAGACCTGGCAACGGCCATCCTGCGGGAGGCGCTTTTCGGTGATGTCCAGGTTGGACATGATCTTGATGCGCGAGACCAAGGCCAGGCGCAGCATTCTGACGCTGGCGGGGATCGAGACGTCGTCCAGCATGCCATCGATGCGGTAGCGGACGCGATATCGGGTCTCGTGGGGTTCGAAGTGGATGTCGGTGGCGTTGCTCTTGATCGCCTCGGTGAGTATCTGGTTGACGAGGTTGACAACGGTGGGTTCGTTGGCGGCCTCTTCCTCAGAGAGGTTGATTGACCCGGTTTGAATGACGGCCGTCGGCGATGATTCCGAGCGCCCGGCCAGGAGACGCTGAATGGTGTCGGCGCCGAGGCCGTAGTGGGCCTTGAGCAGTCGGTCGATCACCGCCCGCGGCGAGAGCACCCTGTCCGTCGGGCAGCCCAGCAGGTGGCGAAGGTCGTCCCAGCCCTGCCAGTCGAAGGGATCCCAGCATGCAAGCTGCAACCGCCCGTCGTTGAAGCCCAGCGGCATCACGTGATGGCGGATGGCAAGGGCGGGCGGGACCTTCTTCAGTGCCGCCTCATCGATCGTCTCGGGTGGCTCCAAAAGCGACGGCAGGTCGAGGAGCTTCGCCACACGGGCGATCAGGCTTGCCTCATCGACGCCCTCACGGTCCACGAGCAGCTCGATGACGGACTGTCCCCGTTCACGTGCGAAGGAGGCGATCTCGCGCACGCGGGCGTCATCGAGTTTGCTTGCACGGACCAGAATCGAGATGTCGTCGAGAATATCTAGTTGATTCATCAGGAATGCGCTTGCCGCCGAATCTCGTCCGGCATTACCGGATTCGTTGGCGAACGATTTCAAGGCCACCCGCCAGTAGTAGACATACTGCTGCCAGCGCGAACAGCCAAGACTTGGCCGAGCCACGTTGCGGCGCCGCAGCAGCGGGGACGGCTGGAAGAGACGACGAAGCGGGGCGCGGCACAGAAGGAGTTGTAGGAAGCTCTTTCGCCTGGGGGTTCCACGGCTCCTCTGGAATGTCCGACACATTGAATGACCCAGAATATGACGGCCCGCCGGGAGTGCTCCCACGGGCCTCGACAGGCAGATTAAACTCTTCCACCTTCATCTTCCACATCGACCTATCCACAGCGTCGAGGACTTCTGGATAAGCAGCGACCAGATTTGCCCGCGCCTTCTCGGCCTCATCCAAGCGTCGTTGCCTGACAAGGCAGCGCAGCACTTGAGTTTGAGCGCGAACGTACAGCCTCTCTTCGGGGCGAAGCTCTCCCGGCTTGGAGGGGACCGTTCCTCCCGGCATCACGAGCCTATATGGTGTATTGCGCGGATCAGGGATAGCCTGGAAGTACTTCATCGCCTGCGCCGGCGACCCCTTGCGCTGAAGCCAAACGAGCCCCAAATACGTGTGGGCATCCATTTCGTATTCTGTGAAGGCAAGAGATTCGAGCACCTCATGGTATGCAGAATCAGCAGCGATCATGTCGTCCGACGCGCCATAGAGTTCTAGGATATCCACCCGAGCCATTCCCGCCACTTCCGTCCGAGGATACCGCTCAATGAGGGCGCGATATTCTTCAACGATCTGGTCGCGTTCCGGCCGCTGCTGGGTGCTCCTGCGCTGATCGGCAGGCAGGTTACACCATGCCAAATACTGCTCGTAGACGGCCTCGTAATCCTTGATTGCCTGGCCCCGCTGACTACCCAGGGACAGCATCCGTGCCGGCCGCCGTTGGCGTTGGTCGGGCTCGGCAGTTGGCTGAGCCAAAGTAGAGGCGCAAGCAGCCAACAAGACCAAACACGCTACGAATCGGTTGCTTCGCCTAATGTTCAGGGACATGATGCCTCTCTCCTGTTGCACTACCGCTGATGTCTTCTGTTGGCCGACATCACTTTTCTGTTGCTCTCTTTTCAATGTCCCTAATCGCTTTGGCTGCTGCTTTGCGGACAGGACGGACCGTCACCGGTCCAAGAGGCCCGGTAGTGCCCTTGCGAACGTCCGGGTCAGATTCCTTGAGCTGATTGAGTAGCGCTAAGTCGGCACGGGTTCCAACGAGGCCAAGAGCAGCGGCAGCCCAAGCGCGAATCATGCCATTGTCGGACTGCTTGAGAATGTCCACCAAGGCTGATCTGGCAGAATCATCACCTCTCCGGCCAAGTGCGATGTGGAGCAGATCGCGTCCAGGACCCTTCTCTTCGGCCGCCTGGCGTCGCAAAGATTCATTCGTAGCTTTCATCGTTGACAAAGCATTTACGTAGACCGAGTACTCCCGTTCCGCCTTCGTGTAGTATCCATGACCTGGATTCTGAGTTGCGTCACGCTCTGAGCTGGCAACCAACGCTGCGGCAGCGATCAACTTGACAGCATCCGAAGGGGAACGAGGGTCTGGGTCATCAGCCAGTACCAAAGCGGTGGCTATTCGAACTGCTCTTTCGGAAGACTCGCTCAGTTGTTCGAGACGCCTCATCAGAGATGCATCTGGAGAAAGGCCCCGGAGCCTGAGCAGCGCAAGATTCAGAACAGGACCTGCCGTTGATTCCAGAAGGTCTACGGCAGCTCGCTGATCCTGGGCACAGGCCAAATACGCCTGCGCTGCCCACCGCTCAAGGTTGGGATTCCCACTGGTATGATTTCCCAAGGCCATATCCTTCAGCACGTTGCGAGACTCCGGCGTATTCATCATTTCCAGGACCCTAACGGTCCGGTGCCGAAATCCAAAGGTTTGGCCGTCGTGCTGCAACTCGGCGAGAAGTAGTTTGAATCCCGCCTCGCCAGACTTCGCAAGGCGCAGAATCGCCTTTTCAAGATCTTCGCCTTTGAGCCGCCCCAATGCCTCTATCAAGTCCTCAATAGGCGCTTCATCCACATTGATCGCTGCTGGAGAACCCATAGTCCCGCCTTTCTTATCATCGGCGGCCTCAGGTATGATCTCATTGTCAACAGGTGGCCGCCCATCGGTCGAAGCGGATTCCTGCCAAGGCTGGCGCTGACGGGAGATGATATTGGCGGTGCCATCACCGCCCGTTGCTTGTGGGGTGGTTACGGCGCTGGATTTGGTCTCGTCCGTAATGGCATGCACTGGAGCCGATGAATCCTGTCCTACCTGCGCTATTCCCTCGCTGGTCGAAACGGATTGCCCATCCGTCCTTGGGTCAATCGCAATGGCGGCCACCAAAGCTGCTAGGCCTCCCACCACCAGCACACCTTCCACAATCCACAGTTTCTTCGTTTTCATAGCTTGGCTCCTGGCGTTGAGATAGCGTGGGCTTGGGGGTAACGACATTCGTTGCCCCCGGTGTACCCACTGGTAGATTAGCTAGAGATTAGACACCACGCCATCCGATTAGTTCCCGCATGCCCCGGCCGGCAATAGACTAAGAAAACGGACTTGCCGAACCAAGTCAGCAAGGAACTTGTGGAAGCTCCTGATCATCCTCACCACTGTTTGCCTGGATATGCCCAGTCGCTGTCATCGGCACTACCGACATCCCACTCGGTTTGTGTATGAACGCAATGACGCTCTATATCGTTGTCTAGGCTATCAGTGGTATACGTGTCCTCCTCCCCATCGTCGTATGGGCCACCAGCTGCAGCGTCGAACCCCGCCTCCAAAGTATCCGGGACATGATCGCCATCCGAGTCTTGGGCGGCCACGTATCCGCCCGCGCCCCACCAAGCCGTCTTCTGATTGTGGTGCTGCCACTCATGGCGTGATGTCCAGGCATAGTGATCGATTCCATCAAGGCTCGTATTAGCGTTTTTCCCAACATCCGGCGTTGTGTAAGGACCGCAGATAGACGGACCAAGCTGACATGTGTAGGTCGGGTTGTCCCATAGACATTTACCGGTGACGTTGGGATCGTATGTCATTGTGCCTTCTGCCGCAGTCGTGTGAGCCCAATAATAGAACCAGTTTGGAGGGTTTCCGGTACCAGGATTCTGTGTTCCTTCTTCTTCAAAGAACAAGTCCACGTCGATTGACGCTTGCCGGCCGTCCCCCGCAGTATCCAAGTCATCCCGCTCATCGATGCTTGTGCCTTCCTTCACTCGTTTGTCCAGCGTTAGCATCAGACCGTCATCGCCCCAGAAGCTGTTCGACGTGGGCCAAACGTTATTGCTTTCGTAGGTTTCCACGTATTCGAGATTACCTTGGGCCTCATCCCACAGCCCGCAGTGCTCGGACGGCGGATCCTCGCAGTCCCAATCGAGATCAGTGTCGAGATGCGATACCGACCGCGGCATCACATGTCCTTTGACCTCATTCTTGTCATTGAAGCTTATCTTGCCGTCAGGCCGCGATGCCACCGTATCGATGATCAGGTAATCCACGACATTGACGGTGCAATCGTCGGTGGCCGACTGGCCATCCACGGTCGCCTTCACCGTTACAGTTTGGACCCCAACGTGGTTTGAATCAAACGCATAGCTCATGGACTGCGACGTAGATATGACCGATCCATCATGCTTCCATTCCCACGTTATTGTGCCGGGAGGCGCATCCGAAACGGTGGCCGTGAAGTCCAGGTCCGCGTCGCGCTCCGCGTCGGCTGCGTCTGCGGTGTAAGTGTCTTTCGGGTTCTTGGATTCCCATGTCTTGGCCGTGACGGTAAAGCACGCTGCTGCCCCTGCATAGCCCGGCATCGCCAAACCCACGGCCAATGCTACCAACAGGCACACCAAAACACCATCTGTTCTGTTCATGATTTCTCTCCTTCCCTGATTGTGCCGCCGCCACGCCAATTACGTTGGCTGCGAGCGAGGTTAATGGTTTGAGCATTGCACAATGCACGGTTACTACACTTGGTGCTTGAAATGGCCGTTTCATCGGAAAGAAAAATGCAGAATTCTTCGGATGCCTTACACGTCGTTGCGGTCGCGACTGTTATGGAACACAGTTTTCGGAATGTCAGTATGCGGTATCGCGTTCGTTTGTGGCCGGAGTATCCAGGTTGAGCGCCTATTTTATCCGGGCGGCGAGCTGACGGGCCCTGGCCGCCACGGACGCTTCGGGATATTGGTCGGTGAGTTTTTGGAGAATCTCCCCCGCGTCCTTCATCTGGCCCTGTTTGAGCCGCAGGCACGCCGTGATGAAGAGGCACCGGGCCTTGTCCTCATCGGTGCCGTCCCACCTGGCGGCCCTCGTGAGCAACGCATCCGCGGCGTCGTACTCGTCGAGCTCCAGCATCGCCGAGGCCCGCAGCATGGCCACGGCAAAGTCCTTCTGTCCTGCGTCGGTGTCCAGGGCGTCGGCCTCGTCGAGCAGGGCCAGGCAGTCGTCGAAAAGCCGCTCTTCGTGCGCCAGGCCGGCCATTCCCACCAGCACGACTCTGCGATGCGGCACGGCCGGTACAAGGGGCAGGATGTCCCTCAGGAGTTGGCGGGCGTCGGGCAGTTCCACGTGCGTTTTCAGAGACTCGATCATGGAGTCAAGGGCGACGCGCACCCTGTCCGGGGCAGCCGTCCCGCGGAGGGTCAGCGCCCACAGGCCGGTCGCCAGAGCCTTGTTGCCCTTGCCCATCGCCGATCCGGCGGAGGTCGCCAACGCTTCGGCCAATTGGCCACTGAACGCCCGCGCGACCGCGGCCCTGTCCTCGGGAGACCAGGTTGCGAAGGGCTGACCCTGGGCGAGGCCTGACGCGGTGGTCTTGACGTGCCAATTGCCGTCAGCCAGGATCGCGAGGAGCTTGTCATCCGTCCGCGGTGGCGTTTGATCGGAGGTTTCATTCAAGGACGTGCTCAGCCAGTCGGCGAAGCGGTTGGCATTGGCGAGGCTTCCGTCGGCCACGGCCAGTATTGCATAGATGTCGCCCAGGGCCTCAGCGGCCTGGCGCGCGCTGGCGCAGGCCAACAGGGCGTCCCTCCCTGCCAAAAGCGCTTGATCCACGTTGCCGGCCAGGAGATTCAGATACGCGACCCGTCGCGGACTGTCCGATTCCGCCGCGAGCTTCAGGGCCTCCCGGGCCGCCTTGCGCATCGGCTCATCGACAAGTCGGAGTGCGGGGTGTGTCGGCGCGTCACCACTGGAACCGCACAGGAGACAGGTGGCTGTCTGGGCTACGCCCGTTTCCGTCGCGCCGCCGGACCGCAGGACCTCCTCGAACCGCTCGAGAAAGGGCGTGACGCTCTGGCCGCCGGAGGCGGCGAGAGCCACGTCCATCGCAGCGGCGGCCCTGGCGCTGTCGAAGTCCCCGGCCTTGGTGAATATCGCGATTCGCCGCCACTGGAGACGCCGCATGGAATGGCCGTCCGGCGCGCACAGCAGGAGGTCCGTAACAATGGTTAAAGCAAGATCGGCGCCGTCCCGGCCGAGGAATTCCGTCAGCTTATCAAGGTCGTCAAGCGTTCTCTGGCGCACCACGATTGTGCGTGCGGCAAGCGCGCCCAGTCCGTTTTTCCATACCGTCGCTCGGTCGTCCTCAGCGGCGGCCACGCGGCGAAACAGGGCCCGGCACGAAAGGTTCCACGCCTCGGTGTCGAGGTCCTCGCCCTGGCGGCGGAGGGCCGGTAGGTACTTGTCCAGGGCCGCAAGGTCGGTCTGCTGCTCCAGCAACAGCGTCACGATCCGGCGATTCAGGGGGTTCTTGATGTCTGATGGACAATCCGACCCGTCCACGATGGCGCGGAATGAGGCCGTCGCCCCGGCCAGATCGCCGTTGGACTGAAGCTCCTGGGCCTGCCGGAAGGACTTCTGGACGCTGGAGGGCGCGTCTTCAATGCGCCGCTCGAGCGCCAAGCTTGCGAGCTGGCGCTCCAGTTTCGGCAACGTGCCGTGGATGTCCCGCGTTCGCTTCGCCAGATCGCTTACGATCGCTTCGGCCAGGGCCAGATCGGACGCCATTGCCTCGACAAGGCCGTCGAGTATTCCGAAGGTGCGATCGGAGAGCTCGTCGATGTCATGGGCGACGTAGAGTTTGCCGATATCCCACACCTGCTGGCGATCCTTGGCCTCGGCGGAGGCCACCTGGCTGAGCACGAGGCCGCAGACCGTGTCGGCGCACTGCCGGCTCCTGAGGCGGTCGAGATCGCCGCCGCGGAGTCGTTGCGCATCGGAGACCAGCAATGCCAGATTTTGCCGCCCCAGCATCTGCAAAGCCCTGGTCAGCTGCGGCACGTGAGCGGACTTCATTGCGGTGAGCCTGTCCATGTCGCCGGCGAAGGTCGTGAAGATGCGCCGAGCCCAGATCTCGATCTCGGCCTCGTCGAAGAAGTCCGAGTCTTCGCGTTTGAAGTGCCGCAACAGATCGTGAAGCGCCGGCCAGGTCTCCGGCGAGTCCTGGTGCTTGGCCAGCAGCGTGTCCATATTGCCTTTCGCCGTCGCGTAGCTCTGCGCGCGATTGGCCTCTGTCGGAGTCGCCTCCTTGCTCAGCCAGAACCGATTGGCCCACCGCAGCGCCTGCGCCTCCTGCCGGTGGCCCGCGTACTGCGTTGCCAACTCGCGCGCTAACGCATACGCCTCCTCAAGGGCGGCCGGATCGACGGCGGCGTCCTGCGCACGCAAGCAGGCGAGCCGATACCGCGGTTTCGGCGGGCAGCTCGCGCCCGGGTGCGTGTCCACATAGCGAGTCAACGCGCTCTCTGCCAGGGCACGATCGTCAGCGGCAAGCTCGGGCGCATCAAGCAGGGCGACGGCGGCGACGGACAACGCATTGCCCGCGGCCTTCGGGTCCGCATCGAGGTACAGCCCGATCATGCGCCGCGCGAGCGCGATCACCTGGTCGGACTCCTTGCGCTGGTTGTGGTACCGCAGCACGCGGTTCCACGCGTCGGTTGTTTGAACCGCGTCTCCGTACTTCGTCGCGAGGAGTTCCAGGTTCGCGTGGGCCGCCGTCACATTGGCGGCATGCGATTGCTCGTCGACGGACGCCTCGGGGCTCAGCCAGAACTGAGTGGCCAACCGCAGCGCCTCCGGCTCCAACCGGTCGCCCGCGTACTGCGTTGCCAACTCGCGCGCCAACGCATGCGCCTCCTCAAGCGCGGCCGGATCGACGGCGGCGTCCTGCACGCGCAAGCAGGCGAGCCGATACCGCTCCCTGGGCGGGCAGCTCGCGCCCGGGTGCGTGTCCACATAGCGTGTCAACGCCCGCTTGGCCAGGGCATGATCGTCAGCGGTAAGCTCGGGCACATCAAGCAGCGCGAGGGCGGCGACCGACAACGCATTGCCCGCGGCCTCCGGGTCCGCGTCGAAGTACAGCCCGATCATGCGCCGCCCGAGCGCGATCACCTGGTCGGACTCCCTGCGCTGGTTGTGGTACCGCAGCACGCGGCCCCACGCGTCGGTTGTTTGAACCGCGTCTCCGTACTTCGTCGCGAGCAGTTCCAGATTCGCGTGGGCGGCCGCGACATTGGCGGCACACGATTGCTCGTCGACGGACGCCTCGGGACGCAAAAGCCATGTGACGATATTGAGGATGGCCGACGGCGCGGATTCGGAATCCGGGTACTGCGAGATCAGCGCCCGGAGTATCTTGAGGCCGCGCTCGGTCTCGCCGCTCGCGATGCTGTCGTTGCCCACACTGAGCATGGCCCGCGGCCGACGATTGGACTGCGGGAACTTCTCAATGAGGGCCTCGTAGCACTTCATGGCCGCGGCGTGATCGCCCTTGATACCTTGAAGAACGCCGACGAAGAGCAGGGCGTCGTCCACACGGTACTCCTCGGACGCACGGTCCAGATCCAAGCCCTCGTACTGCGCCAGAACCTGCCGGAACGTCGCCAGGGCCGCGTCTTGGTTTTTCGCAAACAGGTGCGCCGCTCCTAACTCGTAATGGACGCGCTGCCGCTCCATCGTCAGCGCCGTATTCGCGGCCAGATACTGCGTAGCCACCTTGATCGCCGCGCGCGGGTTCTTCTCAGTCTCCGCCAGGCGTCGGACCTTCTCGGCAACAGTTTCCTCAGCGTCCGGGGTCGCGCCCGTCTCCTGCGACTGCGCGGGCAGGAGTGGCAACAACCACACGCCGCCGCACACGAGCAAGAGCAGCGGCGCAAGGAACAAACGATGCTTGCAGATGGACGACATGGCTTTCCTCCTAACTGGTCACGTGGTTGTGCAAAACGATGGAATTTGAATTGAAATGCATGTGGTTCAATAGACACCCAGATGCGGCTGTTTCCGGGCGAGAGACCGGGTCAGTCTGGAGGGCGGATCGTCGCCGACCAGTACCCTCATCGAGGATGGCTACTACGCTTGCGGCCCGCTGCTGGCACATCTGGCGTAGCCGGCGTGACGGGTCCTCGCCCACCCGAGGGCTCGGAAAGGCCCGAGACCGAAATGACGAGGCCCTGGTGATCGCGCTCGGGCCAACCGCAGGCCACGGCGGCGCAGAGCCGCCCACGAGCCATGGTACGCGGCCGGTGGTTTTCATGCCGGGGTTGCTTTCACATGCGCGATGGGGAAGTTGTTGCACGAGGTCATTCGAAGGTCTGGGCAGAGGGCTGTGCTCACGCGTTGCGCCGGCGCACGTCGGCCACGTCCACCTCGACGGACACCGACCGGGCAAACAGCGAGATCGAGACGACGAGCCGATGTCTCCTGGGCTCGCGGATCAGGATGCCCGTCGCCCCCGCC
>Ga0180432_10004297_pt1 | contig 19665 bp, 18 predicted proteins | sample SS_ome_10_FD_132414 | JGI IMG/M metagenome (GOLD analysis project Ga0180432, IMG submission 132414) | Hypersaline lake sediment archaeal communities from the Salton Sea, California, USA - SS_1_MS_2 metaG | ecosystem: Environmental > Aquatic > Non-marine Saline and Alkaline > Hypersaline >...
ACTGGATGTGACATTTTGGCCCTTCTCTTGAAGGGAAAGAGAATTAAAATTGATGTACAAACTGATCGATACTCACGCTCACCTTGATGAGGTGGAAAATCTTGACGACGCGATTGAAAAAGCCCGGGATTGCGGGCTGATTGCGGTTATCGCCGTAGGAGTGGAGCGCGAATCCAATAAACGGGCGCTGGAGATATCCGAAAAATACAAATCGTTCGTGTTCCCTGCTCTGGGATGTCATCCTGATACGCTGGGGAAAACAAGCGCAGAAATCGAAGCTGAGCTTCAGTTCATCGAAGATAATATCCCGAAGGCTGTGGCTGTCGGCGAGATAGGGTTGGACTATCTCAAAAGAGTAAGAGAGCAGGCCAGCAAAGATGTTCAGCATCGGGTGCTGAAGGATGTTCTTCAGATAGCCGGACGTTTCGGCAAACCGGTGTCAGTTCATTCTCGGTATGCCTGGAAAGATTGTTTTGAGATCGTCCGGGAGTCGGGGGTTTCCAAAGCGGCCTTTCACTGGTACAGTGGTCCGCTGAGCGTTCTTGGCGAGATTCACAGGGCAGGTTTTTTCACCTCCGCAACCCCGGCTGTTGAGTATGGGGCAGAGCACTCACAGGCCATAAAGGAAACGCCGTTTGAATATTTGATGCTGGAAACCGATTCTCCGGTAGTTTATCATAGAGGCACGGACCTGGCCCGCCCGTCCGAACCGGCGGATGTGGCTGACAGAGTTCTGGAAGCGGTAGCCAAACTGAAGGGAGTGGAACCGGGTGTGGCCGCCGAAATAACGACCGCCAACGCAATCAAGTTTTTTGACCTTTCGAACCGGGGAATAAAATGATAGAGAAGGCTTCTACCAGATTCTGGCTGCTTATGCTGGTCATCATTCCATTTCTGGCACTGGCGGGTTATACAATTGGTATCTATCCGGGCCTCCCGAACGAAATCGGGGCCGGGCTGCCAAAAGGGTTGATCTTTCTCCCCGTTTTGATTTCAATAATGCTCCCTGCAACCTACGGGATAATGATATTTTTCTTTGCTCAGTATTTGAAAAAAGCTCACTATCTGGCAGTGGCTGCAGCTATGGATCTGGGTTTGCTGGGTCTCATCGGAGCGGTTTATCTGGTTAAGGATTCAGCTTAGATGGGAGCATCAGGCAGGAGGAATTTCAAATGATCAAAAAAAGCGGCAGAAGCATCGGCAGAAAAGCAATCATGTCCTCACGGATAATGAATCTGTTGCCGTGGGTCGGGGTTGGCATAGCGATAGTTGGACTGATTACTCTGGTTTTGGGTATCCTGACTGCCGTGGTATCGGGACTGGTGCTGGGTGGGATTTCTCTCGCTATTGCAGGATTTGGCATAATCCTTTGCGGAATCGTGCTGTTCTTTGCCATGTGTATTGTTCAGGATATCACCGGGATGTTCTGACTACGGTTCGCTGCCTTTTCGATTTACAGCCAGGAGAGAAGCACCTGCTGATAGTCCTGCCAGCACTGCTCCGGTGATGTAGGCCCATTTGAGACCATCGAGAAATTCGGCAATCTCCGTGTTCCCAAAAGCTTCAGGCCGCATCGTTGTTGTAACTGGGGCTACATTGTAAAGAACCGCCCCGGTAACTGCCAGCCCGAGCACCATTCCTACATTGCGCATGGCTGCCAGCGTTCCGGAGGCAATGCCCAGATACGGAGGCGGGACACTCCCCATGACGGCGCTGTTATTGGGACTCTGGAATATACCCATGCCAATTCCCATGATTGCCAGACGCCATGCCACATCCCAGACACTCGATGATTCGTTTAATGCGCTCAGGAAGATCATGCCCAGGGTGGCAATGGCCATGCCGATGAAGGTAAAAGACCTGGTCCCAATTCGATCGGACAGGACCCCGCTTACAGGTGCGAAAAACAGGGTAGCCACAGGGGCTACGATCATCACCAGGCCAACTTTAAGGATACTGTAATGAAGTACATATACCAGGAAGAACGGGGTCAGGAAAATTGCGGCGTACAGTGCCATGAAGTTCAGCAGAGCGCTAAGATTGGCAAAGCTGAATACCCTGTTTGTAAACAGGCTCAGGTTCAGTATGGGTTGTGCCGATCTTTTTTCGATTCGGAAGAACGCAATGGCAAATATTACCCCTACGATTAGCAGTGTCAGGCATGTTGCCGAAAGCCATCCCCAATCCTGGCCACGATTGGCATACAAAGTCAGGCATCCCATGAAGACCAGGGCGGTCAATGCGCCTGGCCAGTCGAGATGTTGTTCGGGCTTTGTTTTTCCCGGAGGAATGACCCTCCTGCCCATGATCAACGCGGCGATGCCAATTGGTAAGTTGATGAAGAAGATGTATCGCCAGCTCAAGTGTTCAGTGATTAAACCGCCCAGCGTTGGCCCCAACCCCAGGCCCACTGCAATGGAGACGGCATATATTCCCATGGCTTTGCCCCGTTCATGGGGTGGAAAAGCCGAAGTAACGATCGCAAAACCTACTGCCATCGTCATCCCTGCTGCCAGCCCCTGGAAGGCGCGAAAGGCAATAAGCATCCAGATACTCTGTGACAGGCCACACACAACTGAGGTTATGGTGAACGCGGCCAGACCATAAACGAAAACCTTCTTGTATCCGATCATGTCTCCCAGCCGGCCGTAAAACAGAATGAGGCAACTGATGGTCAGCAGATAGATGCTCGGTACCCATTGAGCGATTGAGATATCCGTATCAAAATACCGGGTGATTTCCGGGAGGACGGTGTTGACAATGCTGCCATCCAGCGGACCCATTATACTGCCCAGCATTACGGCAGCCAGGATTTGCCATTTGGCAGGATGACCGGTCGTTGGTGGCGGTGCACTTGATTGTTGCATGATGATTTGCTTTACAAACTATTGTTTACATAATAGAAGCGGTGGCCGATTGCAAATCGGCCACCGCTTTTCTATAGAAAATGATTCCTCTTATTTGGCGGCCGCTTTTCTTATCCTCAGTGTTTCGGCGTAGGTCTCAACCCTGGTTCTTAAGAGTTCCATCGGTGTATCTCGGGTGTCCATCTGATCGGTCTCAACTGCCAGTACCGGGACACCGGTCCGTTCCTCAATTTCTTTCTTCACGATCTGAGGGAAACCGCCAACCGGCCTGCAGGCATACATTCCATTCCAGATAATGCCTTCGAGATCGAAGTACTTGATAACCTCGACAGTCCTGTAAAGCAACCCTGAAACGCTGTGTGTCATTCCCATCCGCATGAAAGCCTGGGCTGTTTTTTCAAATCCGTGGTAGTCGGTTTTGGTCATGTCTTTGGGGTGAACCCAGAAGAATGGTGCGACCACTGGCGCCAGTCCGGCCTCTTCCACCATAGAGTTAATGGCAGGATCAGTAAACCAGGGCATGGTCCAGGCGATTCTCGGTGCGCCTTTGGGGGTTGCTCCCCTGCCTTCTGCAACCAGTTTCTCTCCCTCTTCAGCCAGCATGTTGATCGCGTCCAGTCCTTCCTCCATAGTTCTGCGTTCCGGATTGGTGATCATCATGTAGAACAACAGGAGGTTGTTATTAGCTATCGGCATGGGATCGGCTTTCTGGCATTCCAGCACTCGTTGAAAACCAAGGTAAAGCTTACCGATCTCCATACGGGCGGCGTTCATGTGATCCGGCCCGACATGAATATCGTATTTCTCATCGAGTTCCCTGATGACGTTCTCCAGTTCGGCGCCGAAGTATTTCACCTTGTGATCCTCGATGAAGGGATAGTTGTTGGGATATGCGTCCCAGGGGGAGTCGAGGCAGTTATCGATGATGATACGGGGCACTCCGGGGAAATGGTATTCGATAAGCTCATCGGTCTTGGATTCATTATCACAAAAGAAGCTTGAGACCAGGAATACGTCCGGCATGGGATTGAGTTTTTTCAGGAAACCTCCCAGTCTCATTTTGTTAGCGCCGCAATGTCCGGCGCCCGGCGCCATACCACTGGCCTCGGCCAGATCGAAATAGGGTTCTGCCATGTCGAGCATCATCCCCAGGATGAACAGATTAACGAATTCCGGGGTTGCCGCATAGTAATCTCCGGCCAGGTTTATGGAAGTTCCCAGCCGGGGTTCGAGAGGATAAGTATAGAAAATAACCTTGCTGTACTCTTCTTTGCAGAGTGACAGGTCGATGAATTGTTTCATCCAGATGCCCCATGCCTTGCGCACTCCCTGTGACTCCATCCAGAAATACTTGTTAAGCCGGTCGATCCCTCTCTGGCAATCCTCCGGGCCGATACCGGCCATTTTGAAGACCTTCTCGATCCGTTCCTTGTCTTTCTCTATTTCCTCATCAGTGTAGTTGCAGAGTTTGAATAATTCTTTGTAATACATGATTAACTCCTTATCGACTCCACAAAGGTTTCCAGTCGGGTGCTGAACTGCCCTCTCTCAACGGAATCGTAATCCGAGGTCAGTTTGAGCATGGGAACGTTGGCCCCTTTCTTGAGCACATCCGGGAACCAGTACGATTCGAAATCATCCGTTTCCCGGGCCAGCAACTGATACCAGACCACTCCATCGACTTCGAACTCTTTGGCCAGTTTGACGGCGAATTCCTTTCGCTCGGTTCCCGGACGGAACCATGCCGGGGGAACTCTTCTGGTGAAGTACCGGTCGGCCAGAGCATCTATCAGGTCGCCTTCAGGATTCACCGTTTCCCAGTAGTGTCGAATCCCTTCCCCGAATTCCTCAACAATTGTGGTTCCACCTGCAGCGTCGATGAAATCAAGGATTCTGTGATCACCGTAAGCCATGGCGGTGCCCATGAGCATCAGCCGGGGGCCTTTTATCTCAGGGCCTTCGGTTCCTTTGAGTCCGGCGGCGATCTCCTCAAGTTTGGCTACCACCACCTTTTTATCGAGCATGAGTGAGGCGTGGTTGAGCATAATGAAATCTTTGGTGGTGATAGGGGGCCTTTTGGATTTGCGCATCAGGCTGATTTCTTTTAAGAGGTTCCGCTCTTTATTGCAAAGGTCGATGGCCTCTTTGAGTTTATCATCCGTGATCTTGTTTCCGGTGAATTCTTCCAGCTTGTCCTTGAACATATTGAATCCTGTGGCAACGTATCCGACGGACCAGTCATGCTTGGTATGAGGAATGCCGTATCTCACCGTTGTCATCTCGGTAAATACATCCCAGGTATCCGCAACAACTCTGACGTGATTGTCGGTTACTGGTACCACGTACATATCGATCTCGTTGTAGATCGGCTCGGTTCCGAGGATCCGGTATCCGATATTGGCCCGGGCGAAGGTGTAAATCCATCGGCTCATGTAGGCGCCCGAAACCTCTACCGGTTCGTGGTCCCCTCCTCGATTAAGCGCTACCGGCACTGCATCTGCTGCCAGCACCAGTTCATCCGGGAAATACCCTCCCGGGTAGTAACCAATGATCTTTTTGCCCTGTTTTTTGAGTTCTCTTAGCTCAGCTCCGCGGGTTTTGAGCAGCTGATTGAGTTGGTCAATTGCTTCCATATGCCCTCCTTCAAGGTAATTCTTATAGGAATTTAGTTTCCGTGGCAACCATTATATATTAAATTAGTTGCCGTGTCAACTATGTGCTATTTATCTCGACAGATTGACAGCCGCATTCTATAATGCATTAAAGTAGCGGTTAAGTGCTATGGAAAAGAATGACCAAAAAAAGGTTGTCTCAGATTTTATCAAAGCATTCAGTTGCTCTTATTCGACCACCAAAAACCTGGGCAGCGTTCTGGGAGTCGAAGAGGATGATCTTCTGTTGCGGTCCGTAGTGGGTTTCAGTTCCGGGGTGGGCACAATGGGGGATACCTGCGGCGCTGTAAACGGTGGAGTTGTGCTTCTGGGCAAACGCTTCCCGGAGATGCCGTCGGTGCAGTTTCATTCTCTGTGTTCCGAATTTTATCGCAGATTAGAAGAACGAGTAGATACCCCAGATTGTGGCAAAGTCCATGGGGGAAAGCATCTAGTCAGCAACTTTCGACGGGCCATCCTGACAGGCAAATCCAGAAAGTGTGTTGAAATCCTGAAAGAAGGTTCCGGGGTTCTTTCGGAGTTGGCTCGGGAGGTTGAAGAAGGAAGTTTCTCTTATTACCACAGTGACATTGAATCAGCCGTCAGTCATTTCGAAGCGAACACGTTTCATTGCAGTCAGTCTGTAATCTCTGAGGTGGGCAGCAAATTAAATATTCCGGTCGATCATATTCTTGGGCCTTCGAAGGGATTCTGTGGCGGGATCGGATTTAACGGGACACTTTGCGGGGCAATCTCGGCGGGAGTGCTTTGCCTGGGCCTCAAAGCCGGAGTGGATTTGAGCCGATCCGGTTATGGGAATACTCTCAAAATCATGTTCTATGGGTTGCTCCAAAGTGATGGCGTCTTCAAAGATGAAAAGAAATTTGCCCCGGCGAAACTATATGAGCAATGCCGGGAAGTGTATCGGACGGTGGAACGTGAATATGGCGCGGTCCACTGCCGGGAGATTCTGGGTTTAAGGCTTGATACTGAGAATGGAATCCAGCAATATATTGCTGAGGGCAAAATCACACATTGCCGCAATATTGTTCGTACTGTTACTGACACTGTCCTGAAGTTATGAAAACCTCTGATTTCGATTACGAACTCCCGCCAGCGATGATTGCTCAGACCCCTGTTGAACCGAGGGATCAATCGCGTTTGCTGGTACTCAATCGCACGGATGGTTCGATCGAGCACCGGGGCTTCTTTGAGATTATCGAGTATCTTCGTCCCGGCGACTTGCTGGTTATGAACGAAAGCCGGGTGATTCCGGCCCGGCTGTTTGGGCACAAAGTCGATGGCGGAGGGAAGGTCGAGTTTCTACTTTTAAACCGGGTTGGTGACTCGATCTGGGAATCGCTGGTGCGGCCGGGAAGACGTGTCCGTCCCGGCACGGTGGTCGAAATTGAATCTGAAAACCGCCAAAACCGGATGTCGATTGAAGTGCAATCCAAAACCGAAAACGGAACGGTGATGGTTCATTTATCCGATGACGGATTACTGGATACTCTGGGAGACGTGCCTTTGCCTCCTTACATTCACACTCCGGTTGGTGATCCGGAACGCTATCAGACGGTCTACGCCAAAACCAAAGGCAGTGTCGCTGCCCCGACAGCCGGATTACATTTCACGCCTGATTTGCTAAATCAAATCACCTCCAAAGGGATTGAGCTGGTGTTTGTGACGCTGCACGTTGGGCTCGGATCGTTTCGCCCGGTTAAAACTGAGAACCCCGCGGATCATTCACTTCACAGGGAATACTTTGAGGTGGATGCCAGTGCGGCCCGAAAATTGAATCAGGCAAAAAAGGAAGGACGGCGTATTGTGGCTGTTGGGACTACTGCCGTGCGATCGTTAGAGCGGGCAATTCAACCTGAAGGGGAAGTGAGGCCGTTTACTGGCTGGAATGATTTGTATATTCTGCCCGGTTATAAGTTCAGTGGAGTGGATGCGCTGGTGACCAACTTTCACCTGCCGCGATCTACCTTGCTTATGCTGGTCGCCGCCTTCGCCGGGAGAGAACGGATACTGGCAGCTTATGAAGAAGCAATTCGGAATGACTACCGGTTTTACAGCTTTGGCGATGCCATGCTGATACTTTAGGGTTGGCTACCGGTAGATTCAAGAATCCCCAGAGACCGCATCCAGTTAACCGAAATAAAAATGAACTTTTCTGCAAAATACTGCGTCAGTGGTTTTGAACATTGGGGAACCCAAACGTCTGCAAGAGACGCCTTGAGAATACATATGACGAATCATCGACTTGAAACGCAGGGGTTTTCGTGAATTTAATTGAAGAAGTGGTGACAGGAAATAGGCTGGCCTTTGAACAGTTATTTAATCGATACAAAGAGCGAGTCTTCAATGTCGCGTTTTCCATGTCTCGAGACCCTGTGGAGGCAGAAGATATTGTGCAGGAAGTGTTCATCAAAGTATACAAATCGATCGGCAAATATCGCGGCGGCGAGCGGGAACTGGATAGCTGGTTGCGCCGCATCACGTTGAACGAATGTGTCAGCCGATTTCGGAAAAATGGGGTGGATAAGACCTCTTTCGAGAAGATGAGTGAAGCCGGTTACAGTTTCCCCCAAAACGAATCATTTACCTCGCCTGAAACGCATCTAATGATGCGCGAAAAGCAAAGAGAGACAAGAGAACTCCTCAATGCGTTGGATCAAAAGCACTACATGGTCATGGTCCTCAGGTTCTATCATGAATTGTCGTATGGTGAAATTGCTGAAATGCTGCGGATTCCAGTTGGCACCGTACGATCACGATTATCGATTGCCATCAAAACGTTGCGCACCATGCGTGCACGCATTGATGAAGATGAAGGCCGGGACCTCAACGAGGGGGTTGCATCATGAATTGTAATGAAATCGAGCCGTTGATGATTCGTTATCTGGAACAGGATATTAATTCTGCGGAACGTGAGAAAATAAAAGCGCATCTCGAATCTTGCCCGAAATGCCGTGACGAACTGGAGGCACTGGCTTCCGAGATGAAGGCATTTCGTGAGGATGTGGACCAGATGTGCGATACCGCCAAACTTTCGCCGGATGTCTGGAGCAAGATCGATGAGCGGCTTTCAGCGGAAGACCGATCCTTCGGGAATGCTTTCAAGAGGACTGGCAGGCAAATTAAAACAATGGTGGCCGGATGGTTCACCGGCAGACCCACCTGGCAGGTGATAGCCAGCCAGGCAACCATAGCAATTCTTTTAATTACAGTTATTGCGATTGCCATCAATCTCCCTTCGTCATCGGGAGAAGATACAACAAATACGAAAAATGCCAGCAACGCAAACAATGCCGACAATACTCAATTAGCTAAATACAGTGAATTCAAAAATGCACCCAATCCTACAGTAGCTCCGGTAATTGAAGTTGATGAGCAAGGCAACTTTACAGTAACTCCACGAGAATTAACAATTGTACCAGGGCCAGCCGGACCCGAAGTGCCGATGGGTCCGCAAGGCGATGAAGGCATTGCTGAGCCTCGACCAACAATTACGGTAAACCCGGCAAGTGGACCTCCCGGTAGTATGGTTACTATCGGAGGATCGGGATTCGTGCCATCAGACCATGATGATGATTTTGCACAATATTATACACACGGTTCTATAGACGCTTCGATTACAAACCTGTCGCTGGTAGATGATCGCATGATCGTGCAGACCGGTAATATGAATTTGAAGGTCCGCAGCGTTGCCGAAGCGATTCGCAGTATCCAGCAGATCACCGCTTCGATGGGCGGGTACGTGGTCTCTTCCAACTGGGAAGGCGGTGAAAAAAGCAATTCGGCAAACATCTCCGTTCGCATCCCAACCGAAAACTACGAAAATACTGCCGGCTCCCTGCGCGGTCTGGCGATGGAGGTGTTATTCGAGAGCGCCAAAGCAGACGACGTCACCGAGGAGTACACCGATTTTGAATCACAACTCAGGAACCTTGAAACGACCGAAAACCGATACCTTGCCCTGCTGGAAAAGGCGGAAACCGTCGAGGACATGCTGACCGTCGAGGCACGGATTTCCAAAACGCGCGGGCAAATTGAAAAAATCAAAGGCCAGATGCAATATCTGGAACGCACCTCGGCAACCTCTCTCATCAGTATCTATCTTGTTGGAGAAACTGAACTGGAGGTTGATTTCGCCGCCAACAAAATCGAGATAGAGAAGGGGCAGACGGTCCGGTTCGCCGACAATGCCACCGGAGGATCGGGGCCTTACGGGTACCAATGGGATTTCGGGGATGGTACGGTATCCACCGCACAAAAATCGGTATCGCACCAGTACAAAAAGACCGGGGAATTTACCGTCTTGTTAACGATCACCGATTCCGAAGGGGATTCCAAGACCGAGGTCAAAAACGACTACATCACCGTGATCGGTGATGATGGATGGAGCGTCAGTGATATCGCCCACTCCGCATGGGATGGCCTGGCTTCTATTTTCAAGGTAGTGGTCCGCATCATCGTCTGGATGGGCATCTTCTCGCTGATCTGGATTCCGGTGCTAGTGATTATCATTCTGATAATCCGGCGACTTTTCAGGGAAGCTTAGACTACATTCTAAATTCCCATTAACTGCGCAATCTTTTCCCGATGGAAATCCGGGTCGCCGAAAAGCGGCCAGACTTGCCGGGCCCGCTGATAGTAGAGGCCCATATCATGGTCCCTCGTTGTGCCCAGCGCTCCGTGAATCTGGATTCCCATTCGTGAACTGTGGTTGTAGGCATCGCTCACAAATGCCTTGGCAATGGATGCTTCCATTGCCAGTGGCAGCCCCTGATCGATCTTCCAGGCGGCATAGTAGGTGAACCGCTTACCCATACCGGCATCTGTCCACATATCCGCCAGATAGTGCTGGATTATCTGGTAACTCCCAATGGGCTTCCCGTACTGTACTCTTTCTTTGGCATAGGCCACGCTCTCAGCTACTACCCAGTCCTCACCGCCGTTCATTTCCGCACACTTGGCTATGATTGCTTTCTGAAGCATCTTTTCTATTACTGGCCAGCCCTGATTCAGTTCACCCAGCATGTTTGCTTTTGGCACACGCACATTTTCCAGAACAACTTCGTTTTGATGTTCATGTGATATGGTATGAAGAGGCGTGATCTGAATGCCCGGGCTCCTGGCATCAACCAGGAAGAGTGTAATTCCTTTTCCCGGTTTGGCGGAGGAATCAGTCCTGGTAACGCACAGCAGGTAGTCTGCGATCTGGGCATCTTGCACGAACATCTTGGTCCCGCTGATGATAAATTCATCACCGTCCGGTTCAGCTTTGATGGTGATCCCTTCGGCATCGAATCGAGGCACGGGTTCCGTGAGAGCCAGCGAGAGTATCATTTTTCCTTCAGCGATCTGTGGAAGGAAATGGTTTTTCTGATCTTCACTGCCCGCATCAAGGATCGCTGTGGTACAGAGGGTAGTATCGAAGAAAGGACCTCCCATGCATGCCCGTTCCATCTCTTCGAGGAGGACGACCAGTTGCATAAAGTTGCCGTCGATGCCGCCGTACTGTTCTGGAATCAGCATGCCCATCCACCCGAGTTCCGCCATCTTTTGCCAGACCTGGGGGCTGTACCCTTTGGGATCATCCTCGAGTTCGCGGACCAACTCCTTGGAGAATTCTTTCTCCAGAAAATCCCTGCTTATACTTCGGATCAAATCTTCGTCTTCGGTGAAATCAAGATTCATGACTGTTCCTCGCTGCTTGATTTTGGGAGGGACGTGCTTCGTCACGTCCGATTGCGGCCATGATAAAAAATGGCCCTCCTATTTCCGGGGAAGTTCCAGTTCCATCCAGGCGATGAGATTCCGTTGTATTTCCGTTGTTCCTCCGGCAATCGTCATTCCGAGATCATGCTGACAGGCATACTCAAACGAGCCATGCAATCTGGCCCACTTCGAATCGGCTTTGATAGGGCCGTACATGCCCAGAACCTCAAGCCCTACTTGTGATATTTTTATCATCAGCTCCGAGCCAACTCGTTTAACGGCGGACGATTCCCCGGGCACGCGGACCCCCTTGGTTTGAAGCCATGCAACGTAGTAAGCCCATTGCCGCCATATTTCCAGTTCGATCTGACATTGAGCCAACTTGTGCCGAACCACTGCCGCTTCACCGGGGGTCCGGCCATCGAACCCATGTTCTTTGACAAAACTGATCAGTTCATCGAAATCCCTGCGGGTCTCTGCCACGAAAGCAACGCCGGTTCGCTCAAAATCCATCCCGGCCATGAGCACATACCAGCCCTGGTTCTCTTCGCCGATGACGTTTTTTCTGGGAACGCGGAAATTATCAAAAAATACTTCATTGTAAGAGTGCCCGCCATACATCCGCAGTACTGGCCGGATTTCAATTCCCGGCACATCCATAGGGGTCAGGAAATAGGTGATTCCCTTATGCTTGGGAGCTTCGGGATCGGTCCGAGCCAGCAGGATCATGTGGCTGCATCGGTGAGCCCCGGTAGTCCAGAGTTTCTGCCCGTTGATGACCCAATCATCGCCATCCAATACCCCGGTGGTGGCGGTGATCGAGGCCAGGTCGGAGCCGGAATCTGGTTCGCTCCAGCCCTCTGTCCAAGTGGTTTCACCGCTGGCGATTTGCGGGAGCCATTTCTTCTTTTGCTCTTCGGTGCCCCGTTCCAGTACGCCGGCGGCGGCGACCACCGGGCCCGGATCAAAACCGGGAATGCGGTGATATGCCCGAATTTCCTGAAAGATCATCTGTTCCTGTTGACCAAAACCTTTCCCTCCCAGTTCCTTTGGCCAGGGGAGCGAGAGCCATCCCTTTTTACCAAGCTCTTTCCCGATCTTCCGGTGGAATTCCCAGGCTTCGTCGTGTTCGTAGCAATAGTCTATTTTAGCGGTGAACCATCCTTCAGGGGCTTCCTTTTCCTTTTGAGAAAAGTACTCTTCAAACTCCTGCCGGAGGGCTTCCTGTTCGGGCGTGAAGTTGAAATCCATTCTTACCTCTCATCTTCCTCGGAGTCATTGGGTCTCGGGAGCAGAAACAGGATGAGGAAGGCGCCTATCCACATGAGTCCGGTTATGAAATTCCCATTCTGAGTTCCGGCAATCAACATCATCCCGATAGCAGCCGCAATAATGGCTGCTGTTATAGCTATTCTCATCGTCATTCTTTCACCTCCCGCTTTGCAAAACTATGGGGATACCCGGCATAACTTTTATGAGCTAAGCCAACTATCCCCATAATAACCAATCGCTTTTTGTTTCCCTACTTCTGCCGGAACTGGGAGAAATCGGGCTTCCTCTTTTCAATGAAAGCCATTTGCCCTTCACGCGCTTCGGGACTCGACTGTATGAATCCGGTCAACTGGGCACCAAAAAGAGCCCTGCCGATATACGGAGCAGTCTCCTCAAGGAAGCTGTTCTTGCAGGCTGTCAGCGCCGAAGGAGCCAGGGCCAGGATTTCACTGCACCACTTATCGACTTCCTCATCGAGCTGCTCGGGAGCAACCACTGCGTTGACTAGACCCATTTCTAGGGCTTCAGGTGCCTTGTACTGGCGGCAGAGGAACCACATCTCGCGAGCCTTGCGTTCGCCAACCAGTCGCGCTAGATAGCTGGTCCCGAAGGCGGCATTGAAACTGCCAACTCTGGGCCCTGCCTGCCCGAACCGTGCTTTCTCCGAAGCGATGGCCAGGTCGCAACAGACCTGCATTACATTCCCGCCGGCGATCGCGACTCCGTTAACGCGGGCAATCGTTGGTTTGGGGCAGGTGGCGATAGCGGTGAAAACATCGACTTTTGGCCCCCATCCGCCGCCGAATCCCCTGGCTTCCCACTCAACATCGCCGCCGCTGCAGAACGCTTTTTCCCCCGCGCCGGTGAGCACCACAACGCCCACTGCCGGATCGTCACCAGCTTCAACAAACGCCTGAACTAGTTCGTGGAGAGTCCAGCGGGTGAAGGCGTTAAATTTCTCTGCCCGGTTGATGGTTATTTTAGCCACATGATCTTTTACTTCATACAGAATATCTTCGTATGCCATTTCACTTCCTTTTCAAAAATATTAGGGGGTTTCGCCCCTTTTTTACCAAATACTAATCTAACCCAGATTCCTCCGGCATGTCAAGTTTACAAAAAGGCTCGGTTGAACGTAGAAGGCATAATGGGCTACAATGGTGCTGTGATAGAAAAGAAAATGTTGCAGGGCCTCAGGAAATGGTTTGCCGATTATGCGGCAACATTCAAGACCGGGGATGAAGAATTTGACCGGAACATCACTCTGAAGGAAGAGCATACAATGCGGGTGTGTCGGGAGATTTCATACATTGGAGAAAACCTCGGGCTGAGTGAGAGCGATCTGCAACTGGCGGAGATTATGGCCCTTTTCCACGATATCGGGAGATTTGAACAGTTCGCTCAATACGGGACATTCGCCGATCATCTTTCCGTGAATCACGCCGAATTCGGAGTGGAAATCCTGAGAGAGAAAGGGGCGCTGGCAGGTTTGAATGAATCGGATCGGGACCTGATCTTCCGGGCGATTGCTTATCATAACCGGCGGGATCTGCCGGAAAACGAAACGGAGATCTGTCTTCATTTCAGCAAAATGCTCCGTGATGCCGATAAGCTGGATATCTGGCAGGTGTTTGCTGATTATTACAGACATGAAGGCGAGAGCGAAAACAGTGTTCTGGTGCATAATTTCCCTGATACTCCCGGCGTTTCACCTGATATTTACCGGGATCTGGTGACTGCCCGGATTGCCAATTACTCGGATGTAAAAAATTTGAATGATTTTAAGTTGCTCCAGGTTGGCTGGGTGTACGATATTAATTTCCCCCCGACTTTCCGGCGAATTCACGAGAGGGGATGCCTGGAGGCGATTCGCAATGTCCTGCCGCAATCTGAGCAGACCGAGCAGATATTCTCTGCTGCTAAATCCTATTTGAATACCAGAATCGAAACTCCGAGATGAAAGCCAATCCACTGAAAATAGGGAATCTCACCATCGATCCCCCTTTCCTGCTGGCGCCGATGGCGGGATTTACCAGCCCCCCTTTTCGAAATATCTGTCGGAAACTGGGTAGCAGTCTGAACTTCACCGAAATGGTCCCGGTTGAAGGCATCCGCCGCCGCCTGCCCCAGACGATGGTCTATCTCGATTCCTTTGCGGAAGAACGGCCCCTGGCAGCGCATATCTATGGCACAAATCCGGAAGCATTTGCTATGGCGGCCGGGATAATCGAATCCCTCGGCCGCTTTGATTTGATCGATATCAACTGCGGTTGCCCGGTGCGCAAGATTGCAGGCAGGGGCGCTGGAGTGGCCCTGATGAATAACCCGGAGAAAATCAGGGCTATCGTTCAATCGACAGTTGAAGCTACTTCCCTTCCGGTCACCGTCAAAACCCGAATCGGGGTTTCGGAAAAATCCGCCAATATCTCCGAGGTAGCTCAGGCCAGCGAGGAAAGCGGGGCCAGCGCTGTCATCATCCATGCCCGGTTTGGAACTCAGCGACACAGCGGGGCGGTGGATTTCGAAATGCTCAAACGCATCAAGGCAGAGCGTTCCATTCCTGTTATCGGCAATGGTGGAATCAAAACCGGGCAGCAGGCTGTTGAGATGATTGAACGAACAGGCGTGGATGGAATAATGATTGGGCAGGGGGCTATTGGCAACCCCTGGATTTTCCGTGAAATCCGCTGTGCCCGGGACGGAGCACCATACGCTCCGCCTTCTGCGGAGGAGCGCAAAGAGGTGATTGCCGAACATCTGCGGGGGCTTTACGAACTCATGTCGATCAAAAACCAGCTTCGTAAACACCCTAATTCGCATGTTGAACGATTGGCATGCGAGGCATTTCGGGGGCATCTGGGGAAGTATTTACGGGGAATGCAGGGAGTAAAAAGCCTGCAGGGGAATCTGATGCAGAGGCAAACAATCGAAGAAGTTATCGAAGCTGCCGGAAAGATTCTGTTAGCCGGATCAGGAAACACCGCTTAGGCTTTTAATGTTACAATGACATTGATGATCGAAACTCAAAAAGGGCTTGCATCGGTGATCGAGCGAGCCGCAGAAACCGGCTGTATTGCCATCGATACCGAATTTGTCTGGGAGAAAACCTATTACCCCGGCCTGGGGATAGTCCAGATCGCCTTCTCCAAAGAGGAGGCTTCCATTATCGACGTGCTTGCAATTGAGGATTTTTCGCCTTTCGGCACAATTCTGTCCGATCCCGGAATCGTCAAGATTCTGCACGATGCTCAACAGGATCTTACTATCCTTCGCCGGGCAACCGGTATGTATCCTAAAAATATTTTTGATACCCGTCTGACGGCCGGGTTTATCGGATTGAGTTCTTCCCTCTCTCTGGGGACTTTGTTGCGGGAGATTATCAATGTTGATCTGGCCAAGACCGAAACCCGAAGTAACTGGCTGCGGCGACCTCTCACGAAAAAACAAATCGACTACGCAGTTGACGATGTGCGTTATCTGCCTGCTGTTCGTGATGAGTTACTTTCCAGAGTAACAAAACTCGGGCGGGAGGCATGGGTGAATGAAGAACTGGCAGAATATGACAATCCCTCTCTGTATAAAGAAAATGCTCTGGAAGAACAGTTCCTCCGGGTCAAGGGTGTCAGTAAACTTACTCCCAAAAGGAAATCGGTATTACGCGAACTGGCTGCATGGCGTGAAAAGGTGGCTCGCGAAAGGAATTGCCCCAGAGCCTGGGTCATTCCTGATGTAGTCTTGGTAGATATTGCTCAACAGAAACCTCAGTCAATTCCCGAGTTCAATTCAGTCGATGGCCTCACAGGGAAGGCAATCCAGCGATACGGGGCAAAGATGCTGGAAGTGGTCCAAAATGGACTTGCAGGTGCGGTAAAGAGCGCTCCGCAATTCCCGAAACATGGCAGGGATGAGAATTTCCTCAATGCGCGGGTTGATATGGCGCTGGCCTATCTGAAGGGTAGAAGCATGGCTGAAGAGATTGACCCTGCGCTTATTGCCACTCGATCAGAACTCACGGCCCTTGTACGAGAGGGCGCTGATGCTTCGCCTGAAAATCATCGGCTTCTTCGTGGCTGGAGACGGGAATTCATAGGGGAGAAATTGCTCAATCTGCTTTCCGGGGAACTGGTAATCCGGCTTGATCCTGAAACAGGGTTGCCCCGAAGCGTTGAGAGGGACAGGTTATCTTGATGCTATGCAAACCTTCCCGTACCAGAAATTGATTATCCCCGGCACTGAGTTAAGGAACCTCTGAACAAGAGGGGACTTCGGGGGTTTGGGGGTGTCCCCCCATCTATAAAAATCCCCCAAGATTGGGGGATACAGGGGGTTGATCAGAGATTCCTTAAATATGTAACAGACCATATTGATTGAACCCAGGCAAAAAAGCGACCCATACGGGTCGCTTTTTTGTTTTCCATCTGGATATCACCATAATGAGGAAAACCCGCAGGCAAGTTTGAGGGATAGCCCGCTTGTGATGGTGGGGTAAACCCTATAGGCTGGGCAGTGCAGGACATATAGTTATGGTATCGGCCCGAACTGAAATCGGAGTCTGTTTCCAGTCTCATTCCATACTGTATCCTCTTTCATGAAATTAAGGAGGGGAAATGGGTAAACTCATTGAGGGAAAACCGATACCGGGCATACCACGCAAAGACGAGCAGCAAATAATTGTAGACGAATTGCTCAGGCTGCGCCGGAGGGTAGCCGAACTGGAGAACGCGGAGAGCCAGCGCAAGCAGGCGGAGAAGGAACTGTCGCTTCGCCTCAAATATGAAGAGGGGCTGGCCGCCTGTTCCGAGACGCTTGTGACCAACAAATCCGATGCGCTCAAAGAAGCTTTACCCCATTTGCTGGTAACCTCCGAAACGGACCGGGTCTATATTTTCGAGAACTTCTTTGACCCGATCGATGGACTCTGCATCCGGCAAACTCACGAGGCCTGCGCCATCGGCATTATCCCTCAAATCGATAACCCGGAACTGCAGCATACACCCTACAGCGCAGGCTATTCCCGATGGCAGGATGAGCTTTCCAGAGGGGAATCCATTCTGGGGCTGGTGGAATTGTTTCCCCCTGAAGAACGGGATGTGTTGAAGGAACAGGGGATCATTTCGCTGCTGGTACTCCCGATTTACGTGTACGGCAACTGGTATGGTTTTATTGGCTTCGATTGCACTACGGAGCAGCGGGAATGGAAAATGGAAGACGTCCTATTGCTCCGGACGGCGAGTGAATTGATCGGCAATTACCTGGAACGCAAACAGTCAGAGGAGGCACTCCGTGAGAGCGAGGAAAAATATCGCGAGTTAGTAGAACGAGCAAGCGATCTGATAGTCATTGTTCAAGACGGTTTGATCAAATACGCTAATTCACAAGCATTTCAAGTGCTCGGTTATGACCTGAAGGAAGTAGCGGGCAGCACTCCATTTTATGAATATGTCCATCCGGATGAGGTTGAGATGGCGTTAGACCGCTATCGTCGTCGCATGGCCGGGGAGTGGGTACCCCGGACATACGAGACAGCGCTCCTTCACAAGGATGGCAGCAGGATTGAGGTTGAAGTGAGCGGAGGAATGATCAACTATGAAGGCAAATCTGCCGATATGGTTTTAATCCGAGACATCACCGAGCGCAAGCAAGTCGAGGAACAATTGCAAAATCATATGTATGAACTTGGAGAGAGAGTGAAGGAACTCAACTGCCTCTATGATATTAGTAGCATCATTGAAACCCCCGGGATCTCCCTGGGGGAAATTTTACAGAGGTCTGTTGATCTTATTCCATCCTCCTGGCAATATCCAGATGTTACCTGTGCGCGGCTCACTCTGGATGGCATTGATTACAGCACCGCAAATTATAGTAGTACTCTCTGGAATGAAATTTGTAATATCACTGTTCAGGGTAATTTGGCCGGTCAAATTGAGGTGGGATATCTTGCAGAACAGCCTCAAGAAAATGAAGGCCCATTTCTCCTTGAAGAAAGAAATCTCCTCAAGGCTATTTGTGAACGATTAGGAAAGGTTATTGAGCGCAAGCGAGCGGAAGAAGAGGCATCGCGAGTCAAAGAACTGGAGGAGTTAAACCGCCTGAGAAGCTCGCTGTTAGCCAGCGTTTCTCACGAGCTGCGCACTCCACTGACGGCAATAAAAGGTATTGCGGATACACTGATACAACCGGATGTAGAATGGGACTCCGAGACCCAGTATGACTTTCTCAAAACTATTAATCGAGAATCGGATACGCTCACCCATATAGTCAACGATCTGGTGCAGATGTCACAGCTGGAAGCAGGGATGATTAAAATGTTCAAAATGCCGGGTACCATCTCTGCTGTTATCATTAGAGTCAGCGACCAGTTGAGAGTGCTGGCAAATAATCATAAGCTGGCAATCAAAATACCACACCATTTGCCACCAATCAATCTGGATGAGGTACGTATCGGGCAGGTCATCAGCAACTTGGTAAGAAATGCAGCCGCCTATTCCGACTCAGATACCCAGATCACGCTGGAAGCCGAAAGGATCGACGACGAGATTGTTGTTAGCATTACTGATGAAGGTATCGGCGTTCCGCCCGAACATATCGAAAAGATATTTGATCGTTTCCATCGTGTTGAGAGCGGCGTGGCCCACAGGAGGGGCGGCACCGGACTGGGACTATCAATTTGCAAGGCAATCCTGGAGATACATGGCGGCAGAATCTGGGTGGAGAGCGAACCCGGCAAAGGGTCCAAATTCAGTTTTAGCCTGCCGATTGAAGAGGATTTGTGAATCCATGATTCCATTCCTTCGCAAGATATCAGCACAAAAAGGAGGCTGCCCCTTTTTGTCGGGTTGATTGCATTGTTATAAGTCTGTTCTGGGAATTCATTTCTCTGTTTCCCTCAAAGCTCTATCTAATAAGGTCTTCAAATCATGGTAGGTGGCCTCTGTTCTTTTGGCAACTTTGCAGATGAAAACAATTACATCTTTGTCAAAAATTGCATAGATAATTCGATATTGACCTTCACGCACACGATACAAAACATCATCTAGTTTGACGCAACCTGTTGGGCGCGGCTCATCGCAAAAAGAGCGCATTGTTTTGACTAAGCGCTCCCTCTGTTTTGCAGGTATCCGTGCTAACTGCTTTTCTACATCTCGATG
>Ga0180432_10004298_pt1 | contig 19663 bp, 11 predicted proteins | sample SS_ome_10_FD_132414 | JGI IMG/M metagenome (GOLD analysis project Ga0180432, IMG submission 132414) | Hypersaline lake sediment archaeal communities from the Salton Sea, California, USA - SS_1_MS_2 metaG | ecosystem: Environmental > Aquatic > Non-marine Saline and Alkaline > Hypersaline >...
AGCACGATCGGCAGGTCCACCAGCGCGTCGAGCACCGCCCTGCCCCGGAACTCGCTCCGCACCAGGAAGTAGGCCAGCGGCACCCCCAGCGCCAGCACCACGAGGGTCGACACCGTGGCCGTGCGCAGGCTCACCACGATCGCCGAGCGAGCCCCCGCCGCGCCAGGGTCGCTCCCGCGAATCAGACGGTCCAGATCCTGCGGCGAGCGCCACGTCCCCAGGTTCACCAGCGGGAACAGCACCACCAGCAGCAGCACGAACCCCGCCAGGAAGCAGCCCAGCACCACGTAGTTGCTCGTCCGCCGCGCGTGGCCCAGCAGCGCCAGGCCCACCAGGTAGAGCACGCACAGCAGCCCCAGCGTGGCCTCCGCGAAGAACGGCATCACGAAGTAGGCCACCAGCACCACCACGAGGAACCCGAACAGCCGCGGCACGTGGAAGCACGCGCCCGTGAGCAGCAGGAACAGGCCGAACAGCAGCAGCCGATGCAGCCCGCCGAACACCACCCGCTGAGCCGCCGGCCCCGTCGACACCGCCACGAAGAACCCGAACAGCACCACGTACCACGCCACGTAGGCACCCAGCAGCCGCCGCGACTTCGCGCCGATGTGGAAGACCAGGTTGTAGAGGTAGAAGAGGTGGCCGACGAGCAGGAAGGCATACACCGTCAGCGACCGCAGCTCCTCGCTGAGGACGGGCCGCAGCCACAGCACCAAGGCCACCGCAATGGCCAGCGACCCGAGCCCGAAGCCTATGAGTTTCCTGGACATGGAACACCCCGGGGCCGCGCCACAGCCCGTCGCTGCCAGGGCCGCCGACCGGCCCGTGGCCCCATTGAACCAGGGCTGCCGGCCCCTGTCAATTCGTCCCCCGCCGTGGACTCGTGACAGCGCGGCGCACGCGCGCCGCCGACGCCGGCCTCGCCGCCCGAGCCCCGAGGCCACGTGCCCCCGAGCGCACTGTTTCACAGTTCTAGAACTGTGAAACAGCAATCGGCCCCAACACACCCCAGGTTCGTTTCACAGTTCTAGAACTGTGAAACGATGATGTGCACCCGCCGCGCCATCGAGGCCGCTGGGCGGCGCGAGGCGACGGGGCGACGTCAGAGGGTAGGCTCGGCGAGGGAAGCAAAGACCTCGGGACGACGGGTCTGGAGGTTGAAGCAGGTGGAACGGCGACGGGCCGCGACAAGCTGGCCGTCGAGGTCGACGACCAGCATCTCGTCGCGCACGTCGCGGCTGCGCGACTCCGCCACCACCTTGCCGTAGGGGTCCACTACCAGACACCCGCCCAGGTGGTTGGCCTCGACACCCTTGAGCCCCACTGCCGACCGGCCGGCCGTGTTGCACAGCGCGACGTAGACGCCGTTGTCGTAGGCCCGGCAGCAGTGGACCATCTTGTGCTGGGCCTTGCTGCCGCGCACGAGCTTGCGGCGAGCGGCCGGGTCGGCCCGCCACTTGCCCGAGCGGGCGGCGTGGGGACACAGGAACAGCTCGGCTCCCCCCACGGCCAGGCAGCGGGAGACCTCGGGCAGGCAGTTGTCGTAGCAGATGATGATCCCCGCCCGCGCGAAGGGCAGGTCGAAGACCGGGAGCGCCGTGCCGCCGCGGAAGTAGAAGTGCTCGTCGGCCGACAGGTGCACCTTGCGCTGCTTGCCGATGTAGCCCCGGGGGCCGACGAGGAACTGGGTGTTGTAGTGGATGCCGCGATCGTCCTCCGCGATGCCCGCACACAGCACCATGTCGAGCTCCGCGGCGAGGGCGGCCAGCCGCTCGACGCTGGGGCCGCCAGGCACAGGCTCGGCTCCCTCGACCATGGCGGGATGGCCCGCGTGGCCCGTGATGCCCAGCTCGGGGAAGCAGGCGAGCACGGCACCCGCCCGCTTCGCCTTGCGCGCGAAGGCCTCCGCCAGGTCCAGGTTCCTCGCCTTCGCCCTCACGGGGCTGGCGTGCTGCACGAGCGCCAGTCGGAAGCTCTCCATACGCCCTCGCCTCCTCCTTGCCGCAGCCACTCGCCGGCCGCTGGGGGTGGGTGGTTCACATGCCGCCGCGTCCGCTGAGCTTGGCCGCCAGGCGCCGCCACCGCAGGCGGAAGACGGTGAAGAAGAGGCCGAAGATCTCGCCGAGCGACATCTTGGTCTCGCCCCGCCTGCGGTTCTCGAAGATGATGGGCACCTCGGCGATGCGCGCGCCCAGGAGCTGGAAGCGGTAGACCATCTCCTCCTGGAAGGCGTAGCCGCGCGCGACGATCCTGCTCAGGTCGATGCGGCTCAGGGTGCCCACGTGGTAGCACTTGAACCCTGCGCTACAGTCGCGTGGCTTGAGGCCGAGGCCCAGGCGGACGAAGGTGTTGGCGCCCCAGCTCATGAGCCTGCGCACCACGCCCCAGTTGCGCGTGCCGCCGCCGGGCACGTAGCGGGAGCCGATCGCCAGCTCGCAGTCGTCCATGGCCGCGATCAGCGCCGGCAGGTACTTCGGGGCGTGCGAGAAGTCCGAGTCCATCGTCACCACGTAGTCGTAGCCGTGGAGCTGGGCCAGCTCCATGCCGCCGACCTGCGCGGAGCCGAGCCCCAGCTTGCCCTTGCGGTGGACCACCGACAGCTCGGTGTGCTCGGCCGACAGCTCGTCGGCGATCTGCCCCGTGCCGTCGGGCGAGTTGTCGTCGACGACCAGGATGTCGAGCCCGGGCAGCTCGAGCCCCAGGATCGCCTCGACCATGGGGCGCAGGTTCTCCCGCTCGTTGTAGGTCGCGAGCACGACCAGCGTGCGTGCCATGGCGCTCCTCAGTATGCCCCAGTGCCTAGAGGCCGAGCCGCCGGCAGGCCTCGTAGGCCCTCGTGGCTGCCTCGGCCGGGTCGAGCGACTGGAGCTCTTCGTTGAACAGCTCGAGCGAGTAGTAGCCGTCGTAGCCGCTGTCGGCGATGTGGCCGGCGAGCTGGCGCAGCGGCAGCACCCCCTCGCCAGGCAGCACGCGGTCGGCGTCGCGGATGATCTCGCGGGGCAGGCCGCGGGCGTCGTTGAGGTGCACGAAGGCGATGCCCGTGCCGTCCAGTTCCGCGAAATCGGCCACCTTGCTGCGGCCTGCGTGGAAGTGGAACATGTCGAACAGCACGCCCACGTGGGGGTGGTCGGCCTCGGCCACCACGCGTGCCGCGGTGGCGAGTGTGCCGAGGAAGGGCATGCCTGCGACGAACTCGAGGGCGATGGTGAGGCCGAAGCTCTCGGCGAGGTCGCCGATCTCGCGCGCCCGCTCTGCCGCGAGGGCGTAGTCGGCCGCCGTGGGCTTCTGCGGGCCGTCGCCCACGCAGGCAATGACGGCCGCGCCAAGCTCCTGGCTGAGCTCGAACCGCGCCTTCGCCACGTCGAAGGCCTCGCGCCTGGCATCGCCCTCCGAGGCCAGCAGCCCGCTGACGAAGCACGCGCCGACAGCCACCACGCCGTTGTCGCCCAGCACCGCGCGGGCGTCACAGACGGAGAGGCCGGCGGCGAGCTCCTGCTCTACGGAGGGCAGCCACAGCTCGAGCGCCGAGAAGCCCGCCTTCGAGCTCGCCTCCGCCACCTCGCGGAGACTCCGCTCGCCAAGCGTCACCTGGTTGATGCATAGCTTCACCCATGGTCCTCCTTCCCCGATTCTGGTTTGCCCCCTGCACGCATTGCTGCTTCCGCACGCGCCAGCTCCTGCTGGCTCGCCCCCCTGCCGCGGCCTGCGGCCGCAACCAAAGAGGAAAACTCGGGCTGGGCACACTAGACTCTGATCAAGCGTGGTTTTCTGGCGTCAATGTCGAATAAAGGCTCGAAATGCCCTTTCCAAGTGGGTAGAATGCGTTTGTGAAGAACGTCACTTCCCCACAGAAAGAGGCATTTCGAGTGAAGACCAAGGATAGCAGAATCCTGCGGCGGCGCAAGCGGAATCTGGCGAAGCGACTCGAGCATAAGGTCTGGCCCGAACAGCCCAGGCCGATGCTGCGAGCTCAGAATATCCACTACGAGATGGCCGACCGCACGCGGGCCATCGCCTGTGGCGGTATCGGGGCCTTCCACGCACTGGCGGAACGCATCGGCCTGGTCGAGGCCATCGACGCGAAGCTCCATCTGCTCAAGGCTCACGTGCCGTACCACGAGTCGGACCACGTGCTCAACATCGCCTACAATACGCTGACGGGCGGGACCTCGCTCGACGCGATCGCGTTGCGGCGCGCCGACGAGAGCTACCTCGACGCTCTGGGGGCCGCCCGCATCCCCGCCCCCACCACGGCTGGAGACTTCACGCGCCGGTTCTCGCGGGGCGATGTCGTCGCCCTGATGGACGCGGCGAACTCCGTCCGCGCCAAGGTCTGGCGCAAGCGCCTGGCGCGCCGCGAGCGGCGCGTCGCGGTCATCGACCTCGACGGGACCGTGGCCCCGACGACCGGCGAGTGCAAGGAGGGGATGGATATCGCCTACAACGGTGTGTGGGGCTATCATCCTCTCATCGTGTCGTTGGCCAACACCTCCGAGCCGCTCTTCCTGGTGAACCGCCCGGGGAACCGGCCCTCGCACGACGGGGCGGCCGCGTGGGCAGACAAGGCCATCGCCGTGGCCCGCCCGACATTCAAACGGGTCATCCTGCGCGGGGACACCGACTTCGCACTGACGGGCCACTTCGACCGCTGGAACGACGACGGCGTGGGCTTCGCCTTCGGCATCGACGCGATGGCGAACCTCAAGGAGATCGCCGAATCCCTCGAAGAGAGCCGCTGGAAGCCCCTGAAACGCCGTGTCAAGCGGCCCGTCGAGGGCGAGCCCCGGCGGCGGCCCGACCGCGTCAAGGACCGGATCGTCGTCGAACGCGAGTACAAGAACATCAAGCTCCAGAGCGAACACGTCGCCGAGTTCCCCTACCGCCCGGGCAAGTGCGACCGGGACTATCGCGTGGTCGTCGTGCGCAAGAACCTCTCGGTCGAGAGAGGCGAACGAGTGCTCTTCCCCGAGGTGCGCTACTTCTTCTACATCACCAACCTCTGGGACAAGACCGCAACGGCGGTCATCTTCTTCGCCAACGACCGGTGCAACCAAGAGAACCTCATCGACCAGCTCAAGAACGGCCTGAACGCCCTACGGATGCCGGTGAGCGACCTGGTCTCGAACTGGGCGTACATGGTGATGGCCTCGCTGGCGTGGAGCCTCAAGGCGTGGTTCGCCCTGATGGTTCGCGACAGCGAGCGCCGCGAGACCCTCCTGCGGATGGAGTTCCGGGGGTTCCTCGACGCCATCGTGCAGATACCCTGCCAGATCGTGCGCACGGGACGCCGCACCCTCTACCGCATCCTCAGCTACAACGGGTGGACGCGCACCTTCCTCCGGACCTTCGACCGCATCCGCCAATTGGCATTCACATAGCGCCGCGCGGTGCCACAGAGCAACGCCCCACGCCCTGAAGCGACAGGGGCGGTCTGCGCCGACCGGCGCCAAGAAGCCTCCCGGACGTTCTTCATGCCCCGGAGAACCCCATGGGAAGCACCCTGGCAGGGTGCGAGGGACCGATAACAACCCGCCGGCGGCCCCTCGCCGCTCTGGCCACTACTCGCCGCGTGCTTAGCTCTGGGAACGCGCTTGATTTGGGACTAGAGACCAACGCCAACTCCGTTGGGTTTGTTTTCCCTCTTCGACCGCCCGCAACGACGCGACTTGCTCGGAAGCCTTCTGGGATCGACCGCAAAGCCGCTCGATCCCACAAGGTGTGCCCAGCCCGAGTTTTCCTCTGCCCCACCGGCGCGCATGCCGCGCTGGAAGACTCTAGCTGAACAGGCGCGCGATCTCGTCGGAGTCGTACCTCGGCAGCGGCTCCTGCCGCGCGCCGCGTCGGATGGTCACGCCGTCGGCCCGCTCGGTCATCCGCCCGATGCGCCTGGCCGCCACGCCCGCCGAGGCGAGCGCGTCGAGCGCGGCGGCGGTGTCGCCGGGCGCCGTGACCGCCAGCAGCGCGCCCGAGGCGATGAGCCCCAGCGGCTCGAGCCCGTAGTGGCCGCACAGGGCCTGCGTGGTGGGGAGCACCGCGATCGCCTCGGCGTCCACCGCCACGCCCAGGCCCGCGGCGTCGGCCAGCTCGTGGAGGCCGGTGGCCAGGCCCCCCTCGGTGGGGTCGTGGAGCGCGTGGGGGTGGCAGGCGGCGCACAGGGCCGCGGCGTCGCGCACCACGCTGATGCCCGGGTCGTCGAGCAGCCCACGGGCCCGCTCGAGCACGGCGGCGTCGATGGCGCCGGCCAGCTCGTCGCCCTTCTCGCGCGCGACGAGCGACGTGCCCTCGATGGCGATGCCCTTGGTGAGCAGCACGTCGTCGCCCGCCTGGCTGCGCTCGTTGCACACCAGCCGCTCCCTGTCCACCTCGCCGAGCATCTGGCCCACGACGATCGGGCGGTCGAGCCCGTAGGTGACCTCGGTGTGGCCGCCGCACAGGGTCACGTCGAGGGCCTCGCACGAGGCCGCCAGGTCGGCGAAGATGCCTTCGGCCATGGCCTCGGTCGCCGCCCCCTCGGGGAGCAGCAGCGTGGCCAGGAAGAACCGGGGCACCGCGCCCAGGCACGCCACGTCGTTCGCATTCACGTTCACCGCGTACCAGCCGATGCGGTCGGTGGCGAACGTGATGGGGTCGGTCTTCGCGACGACCACCTGGTCGCCGAAGGCGAGCGCCGCGGCGTCGTGCCCCACCCGCGGCGGCACGAGCACCCGCGGGTCGGGGCGGCACAGCCGCAGCAGCCTGTCGAGCATCTCGCTGGGCAGCTTACCCACCGGCAGTGGCATCGGCTCTCCAGCCAAAGCAGCAACGCGGCCTCGCGGGGGATTATAGGCCAAGCCGCCGAGTTTGGCAACAGCCTGCCAGGGCGGAAAAGACACCAGGGGTCTTTTGCCGGAACGGCCTGAAAGGTGCTTCGCACAAAAGACTCCTGGTGTCTTTTCCGCCGATCTCCCCGCCGCAGGGGACCCGGGGAGGCGCCAGCCTCCTGGGCGGCATGGACACGTAAACTTCGCGCCTGGATCGTAAGCAGTGGTAAAAGGCGGCGGCTGTGGCCCTTCACACGGTTGAAACTCGTGCAGCCTCATGCTACAGTGGCCGCAGATCCCAACCCACGGGTGCGAAAGGAAGCCCCATGGTCGCACGGGTTCGACTTGCGCTCCTCGCCGCGCTCGTCGGCGTCGCCAGCCTCGCCGTCGCGGGCGAGGCCGACACCCTGTTCAACCTGGCCAACGGCTACATGGCGCGCAAGGAGTACGACCTTGCCGTCGACACCTACGCGCGGGCGCTGAAGGCCGAGCCGCAGTACGCCCAGGCCCCCGTGGCGCTCTACCGCCAGGCCTGGTGCCTCCACGCGCTCAAGCGCTACGACCAGGCCGAGACCACGCTGCGCGGGCTGCTCGCCGACCACCCCAGGGCCGAGGTGCGGCCCAAGGCGCTCCACCTGCTCGGCGACTGCTGCTTTCGCCAGCAGAAGGACGATGCAGGGGTGACCGCGCTCCTGGAGCTGATCGCCAGCTTCCCCAAGTATGCCGCCGCGCCCAAGGCGCTCCATCGCGCCGCCGAGGCCCTCTACAAGGGCAAGAAGTTCGACCAGGCCGCCGACGCCTACGCCAGGCTCACCACCGGCTACCCCGACTACCAGGGCCTGGCGTATGCCTACTACTCGCTGGGGTGGGCCAGGTTCCAGCTCAAGGCCTGGGCCGAGGCCGTCGAGGCGTTCGGTGCCGTGGTCGCCAAGTTCCCGAAGTCGGCCGTCGCGGCCGAATCGCAGTACAAGATGGGCGAGGCACACCTCGAGGCCAAGGCCTATCCCGCCGCCATCGCGGCCTTCGAGAAAACGCTCGAGGCCTTCCCCGACGACTACGGCGACGACGCCCTGCTGGGCATCGGCCGCGCCCACTTCGAGCAGCAGCGCTACACCGAGGCGGCCAAGGCATTCCAGGCGCTGGTGACCCGCTTCCCCAAGAGCCCCGAGAAGGCCCGGGCGCTCTACGACGCGGGCAACAGCCTGTTCTACGCCGGCGACCACGCCGCCGGGGCCAAGGCCTTCGCGCAGGTCGAGGCCGCCGCACAGGGCACCCCGCTCGCCGAGCGCGCCCTCTACGCCCGGGGACACTGCCTGCTCAAGCTCGGCAAGCCCGACGACGCGGTGGCCGCCTTCACCACCTCGCTCGAGGCCAAGAGCCTGGCCGACAGCCTGCCGCGGGTGACCTTCAGCCTGGGCGAGGCCTACCTGGCCGCCAAGCGCCACGACGACGCGGCCAAGGCCTACACCACCGTGGTCGACAAGCACCCCAAGGCGGCCGTGGCGGCCGACGCGCTGAGCGCGCTCGCATACTGCCGACGCGACCAGGGCCGCCTGGCCGACGCCGTCGCCGCCGCCAAGCGGTTCGTCGCACGCTACAAGCCGGCGCACCCGCTCTACAAGCCCACCCTGTTCGCCCTCGGCGACTTCCAGTTCGCCGCCAAGAGCTACGCCGACGCCAAGGCCACCTTCACCCGCCTGCTCGAGCTCGGCCCGCCGCCCGACAAGGCCGACTGGACGCTCTACCGCCTCGCCTGGTCGCGCCGCAACCTCGGCGAGCTCGACGAGGCCGCCGCCACCTTCGCCCGCCTCGCCGACAAGCACCCCAAGAGCGACCTGGCGCCCGAGGCGCTCTGCCTCCAGGCACGCATCGCCGACGAGAACAAGCAGCCCGACCAGGCCGTGGCCCTCTACACCCGCTGCCTCGAGGCCTACCCCAAGAGCCCCTACGCCGCCATCGCACTCCTCGATTGCGGGCTCCTGGAGTTCAGCCGCAAGCGCTTCCCCCAGGCCGTCGAGGCCCTTCAGGCCTTCCTCGACAAGCACCCCAAGCACCCCAGCCGCCCCGACGCGCTCCTCCACCTGGCCGAGGCCCACTTCGAGTGCAAGGCCTACGAGCCCGCCCTCGAGCGCTTCCAGGCCTTCCTCGAGCAGTTCCCCAAGCACAAGCTGGCGGCCCGCGCCCTCGACGGCCTGGCCTGGACTCAGCGCCGCGGCAAGCAGCTCGACCAGGCAGTCGCCAGCTTCACCCGGCTCGCCGACGGCCACGCCGCCAGCCCCCTGGCCGCTCCCGCGCTGTTCGCCGCCGCCACGGTTCGCACGGAGCAGACGCGCCACGCCGACGCGAGCGCCCTGTTTGCCAGGCTCGCGCGCGACCACCCCCGCCACAAGCTCGCCCTCGAGGCCGCCTACCGCGCGGCCAGCGCCCTCTACTCCGCAGGCAGCCACGCCGACGCCGCCACCGCGCTCGCCGCCTTCATCGAGAAACACCCGACCACCGACTTCACCGACGACGCCCTCTACGACCTCGCCTGGACCCATCGCCAGCAGCAGCACCCCAAGCCCATGGTCGCCGCGCTCACCCGCCTGCTCGAGCAGTTCCCGAAGAGCGATCTGGGGCCGAGCGCCCACTTCCTGCTCGGCGAGCACCACTACCAGGCCAAGCGCTACCCCCAGGCCGCCAGGCACTACGAGGCCAGCGCCGCCGGCGCCAAGGGCCAGGAGCTGGCCAAGGCGCTCTACAAGCTCGCCTGGAGCCACTACAACGGCGAGCAGCCCGAGGCCGCCGCCGCCGCCTTCGACCAGCTCATCGAGCGCGCCCCCAACAGCCCCTTCGTGGCCGAGGCCCACTACCTGGCCGGCGTGCTGCTCCAGGGGCAGGACAAGCACGCCGCCGCGCTGGCTCGCTTCCGCAAGGCCCTGGCGGCGAAGCCCGACGCCAAGTACGAGGAGCGCGCCCTCTACCAGACCGGCCAGAGCCAGCAGGCGCTCGGCAAGTGGGCCGACGCCCTCGCCAGCTACAAGGCCACCCTCGACAAGCACCCCCAGGGCGAGCTCCACCTCGACGCCACCTACGGCGTCGGCCTCGCCTCGCAGCACCTCGGCGCCTTCGCCGACGCGCAGAAGGCCTTCCAGGCCGTCATCGCCGCCACCAAGACCGAGCTCGCCGCCCAGGCGCAATACGGCCTCGGCGAAGTCGAGTTCCTCCAGGCCAACTACAAGGAGGCCCTCGCCCAGCTCCTCGCCGTCGAGATCACCTACGCCTACGAGACGTGGCGGGCCGCCGCGCTCCTCAAGGTCATGGAGTGCCACGTCAAGCTCGGCAACGCCCACAGGGTGCGCTACTACCACAAGGAGCTCACCCGCAAGTTCCCCAAGTGCGAGCACATCCCCGCCGCCCACAAGCTCCTCAAGAGCCTCGACCAGCCCAAGACCAAGCCCAAGCCCAAGGCCAAGCCCAAGGCCTGAGCGAGGTGCTGCTCTGGCCACAGTCCAGTTCGCAGCCTCCCGCGTAACGCCAGCATCCTGCTGGCACCCTGATGCCGCCTGGAAGGCGGCGTTACAACGCCGGCGCGAACCGCTCCGCGGCCAGCTCAGGAGCCCGGGTCCGCCGACGGCCCCTTCAGGAGGGCTCGCGACATGAGCCAGAGGCGACTGACCGGGGTCGACTTCGAGGCGCTGCGCCGGCACATCGACGTGCCCGACTCCGCCGTGCGCCTGCTGTCGAAGACCGAGAAGGAGATCGACTTCGACCTCAACCTCGTGCGCGACGACGGCAGCCTCATCGAGGCCGACTGCCATCTCGTCTACGCCAACACCGTGCGCGGCCCGGCCAAGGGCGGCATCCGCTTCGCCCCGGGCGTCACCCTCGAGGAGACCCGCGACCTGGCCGAGCGCATGGTCTACAAGACCGCGCTCGCCGGCGTGCCCTTCGGCGGCGGCAAGGCCGCCATCGCCATGGACCCCCACTCCCTCACCCGCTTCGAGAAGGTGGCGGTGATGAAGGAGTTCGTCCACATGATCGACCTCGAGCTCCGCAGCGGCTCCTACATCCCCGCGCCCGACCTCGGCACCACCCCCCACGACATGGCCGTCATCTACGGCCAGACCCACGTGCCCGAGAGCGTCACCGGCAAGCCGCCCAGCCTCGGCGGGCTCCCAGGCCGCAGGGAAGCCACCGGCTGGGGCGTGTGCCACGCCACCTGCCGCGCCGCCGAGCAGTTCCTGCACGCCACACCGCAGGAGCTGACCGTCGCGGTGCAGGGCTTCGGCAACGTGGGCAGCTACACGTGCCGCTTCCTGGCCGAGCAGGGCGCGCGGCTGGTCGCGGTGTCCGACGTGTCGGGCGGCGTGGCGGCCGAGGGCGGGCTCGACATCGCCGCGCTGCTCGACCACGTGAGCGGCGGCGCCCCGCTGGCCGACTTCGCCGCCGACGCCATCTCCAACGACGAGCTCCTCGCCCTCGACGCCGACGTGCTCATCCCCGCCGCCATCGAGAACGTGCTCCGCGGCGACAACGCGGCCCGCGTGGCCGCGCGCCTCGTCGTCGAGGCCGCCAACGGCCCCACCACCACCGAGGCCGACGCCGTCCTCGCCGACCGCGGCATCGTGGTCGTGCCCGACATCCTCGCCAACAGCGGAGGCGTCGTCGCCTCCTACGTCGAGTGGCGCAAGGCCAAGAGCGGCAGCCTCACCGAGGCCCGCGAGACCTACGCCGTCATCCAGTCGCGCATCGACATCGCCTTCGACCAGATGATCGCCCGCGCCGGGCAACACCGCGTGCCGCTGCGCACCGCCTGCCAGCTCATCGCCGTCGAGGAGCTCGTCCGCTCCATGCGCGACCGCGTGTGGATCTGACCCCCATGAGCCGCCGAGCACACAAGCCGCCGCCCCAGCCCCGGCACGAGCCAGCCGCCCGACCCATCGGCCGCCGCTGGCTGCTCGCCATCGTGCTCGCGGCCCTCGCCTATCGCGTCGTGTGCTTCGCCGTCGTGGGCGGCCACCCCCTCTTCCGCCAGCCCGTGGTCGACGCGGGCCACCACCACGCGTGGGCCAGGCGCATCGCCGCCGGCGACCTGCTGGGGCACAACCAGGACGACGTGTTCAAGCCCCCCCTCTACGCCTACTTCCTGGCGGGACTCTACGCCGTCGCCGGGCCGAGCGTGGCCGCGGCCCAATGGGCTCAGCACCTGCTCGGCGCCGCGAGCTGCGTGTTCGTGGCGCTCCTGGGCGCGCGACTGCTCGGGCGCACCACCGGCATCGTGGCCGGCCTGCTCGCCGCGCTCTACGCACCCAGCGTGTTCTTCGAATGCCAGCTCCTCACCCCTGCCCTCGGCATCGCGCTGAGCCTGGCCGCGCTCCTCCTGCTCATCGCCTCCCTCGACAAGCCCCACTACCTGCGGCTGCTGGCGGCGGGGGCGCTGCTGGGCCTGTCGGCCGGCGTGCGGCCCGACGTGCTGCTGCCCGCCGGCCTCGTCGTGCTCTTCCTCCTCCTCCACCACCTGCGCACGCGACGGGGGCCCCTGGCCGCGAGCGCCGCGTGCATCGTCGCCGGCATCGCCGCCGTCGTGCTGCCCATCACCGCCCGCAACCACCACCTCACGGGCCAGCTCATCCCGATCAGCAGCAACGCGGGGATCAACTTCTACGTCGGCAACGCCACCGGCGCCGACGGCATCACCGCCGTGCCCGTCGGCCTGCGCTGGGAGCGCCACGTCGCCCGCATGCCCCAGCACGTGCTCGAGAAGCCCGCCGTCGCCAGCCGATGGTGGGCTCGCGCCGCCTGGCGCGACATCCAGGCCGCCCCCGCCGCCGCGGTCGCCCGCCTGGGCGCCAAGGCCCTCGCCTTCGTCAACCGCCGCGAGTTCCGCAACAACATCTGCTTCCACTTCATGCTCCGCCGCGCCTGGCCCCTGTGGTCGCCCGCCCAATACGCCCTCGTCCTGCCCCTGGCCGTGTGCGGCCTGGTGGCCCTGGCGCGCCGACCTGGCGCCCCGCGCCACGCCGCCGCCGTGTGCCTGCTGTGGGTCGGCGGCTACGCGGTCGCGGGGGTGCTCTTCTTCGTCACCGCCCGCTTCCGCCTGCCCGCGGTGCCGCTGCTCCTGGTCCCGGCGGCGTGGGCGCTCGCCCAGGCCGCGGCCGCGCTCCGCGCACGCCACACCAGGGGCCTGCTCGCCGCCGCCGCGCTGTTCCTCGCCACGGGCATCCTCGCCTGGCCCCCGTGGCTCGGCGGCCCGCGGCCCGGCTGGGTGCGCGACCAGGTGAACCTCGCCAACAGCCTGCGCGACGCACGCGACCTGCGCGGCGCCCAGCAGGCCTACCGCCAGGCCCTCCGCCTCGACCCCCACGACGTCGACGCCCACTTCCTGCTCGCACGCACCCTGCTGCCCACCGACCCGGCCCGCGCCCTCGAGCACCTCGAGGCCGCGCACGCCGTGCTGCCCGACTCGCCCGACCTGCTGCTCACCCTCGGCCACGCCCACCGCGCCCTCGGCCAGCCGGCCCGCGCCCGCCAGGCCCTCCACGACCTCCTCCGCCTCGCCGACTCCTGCAACCTCCTGGTCAAGCGCGCCGCCTGGGCCAACGCACACATCGTGCTCGCCGACCTCGAGCCCGCCGACGCACAGACCCACCGCCAGAGAGCCTGGGCCATCGACCCCCACACCGCCGCCGAGGCCGCCTTCCTCCAGCGACGCGACCTGCCACGTGCCCTCGACACCTTCCGCGCCTGGGCTCACGACGAACCGTGGAACTGGTATGCCCAGGCCAACCACGCCATGGCCCTGCTCGAGACAGGCCGCGCCGCCGACGCCGCCGACGCCGCCGACGCCTTCCGCCGAGCCGCTCGCCTGGCGCCCGAGCGCCCCGCCCTGCGCCTCCACCTCGCCCGCGCCCTCCTCCGCGCCGGCAAGGCGGCACAGGCCATTCCCCTCCTCGACCGCCTCGCCGCCGAGCTGCCCGACAGCCCTCTCCGCCGCCAGGCATCCCGCCTCCGCGCCGAAGCCGACGCCGCGCCCAACCCCTAGCCGCCATGTTGCCCCGCCGCAACATCCCACGCCCGCCGGAACACAGATCCGCCGCAACCCTAGAACTCGCAGCGCGTTGAGCCCACCACAGCCATGTTGCGATCCGGCAACACCCCCGGCCCGCAATCGGCGTAGCCAGAAAGAGATCCTAGACTTACGCATGTTGCCGAACGGCAACATGCCCCGCCGCCGCCCCAGGAGCCGACCCACAGCCCGAAGGGCCAAGCCGCGACAGAAATCCAGCCACCGAAACGACTTGAGCCTCCGCCCCCCCTCTCGCCCGCGCGCGCGGCCGCCAAGCCCTCCGCTGGACACCACGCAGCGCGACCGAGCGATGCGTGAGCCCAGTTCCCCCCCACAACTCCTTCAACAGCAAAGGCTTCTGGGGAAGCAATGCCCCGGACGAGACTGGGCGGGTTTGGCACGCCGTTTGCTAGACAATCCCTTGAGTGAGCAGTGGAGATCAGTTAACAAGGGCCGCAATTCTCAGTTGAGGAAGCGAGGGGAACAGAATGGGAACCCACAAGCATCGTGCCGTGGCCGTGTTGATGACCGTATGCGTCCTGGCCCTCGCGTGGCAGGCCACCAGCCGCGCGGGCGTGCTCGGCTCGGAGTTCGAGTTTGGCACCGAGATGGTCAACGGCCGGGAGGTCGGCTATTTCGTCCAGGGCATCCCCACGACACTGACGGGCACGCCGAACTGCGACTGGTGGTACGGCTGCTCGCCCACCTCGGCGGGCATGATGATCGGCTTCTACGACCGCAACGGCTACGGCAGCCCAACCCTGTACTACCCGAACCTGGTGCCTGGCGGCGTGGCGGAGCTGAACACCTTCGGCAATCCCACCGCCCTCGTCAACAGCACCATCGCCAGCGCAGGCCACATCGCAGACTTCTACCCGGGCGGCAACGGGGCATCCGGCGACGATGTCTCCCCGCCGTTCCACACCTTCAACTCCCTGGCCGACTTCATGGATACCAGCCAGGACTCCGCCGGCACCAGCAACGGCACGACGCTGTTCCACTTCTGGCCCAATGGCACGCCATACACGTCGTCGGATGCCGCGACCGATAGCCACCAGGGCGACGACGGGATGTACGGCATCGGCGAGTACGTGACCTATGCCGGCTACTCGTGGGTGACTAGCCCCACCGAGTGGCTCTTCACCCAGCTCACCGACAACGACGCCCTCGGCTACGGTTTCACGGGCGGGTTCACCTTCAATGACTACAAGAGCGAGATCGACAACGGCAGGCCCGTGCTCGTCCACGTAACAGAGCACACCATGTGCGGCTACGGCTACGACGACACCAATCCCCAGAACCCGGTGATTTTCGTGTACGACACGTGGGACGACAACGATGGCACTGGCTCGAACCAGGACGGCCAGAATCCCGGCGTCATGCCCTGGGGCGGGAAGTACGGAAGCAGGGATCTCATAGCAGTGACCTGTCTGGAGCTCACCGGCGGCAGCGAGGGGCCCGACAACATCCCCGAGCCGGTGTCGATGTCGCTGCTCGGCGGCGGACTCATCGCGCTCATCGTGCGGCGTCGGCGCTCGAAGCGGGCCGCCTAGCCGCGACCACCACATCCCCTGACGACCTCGAAAGGCCGCCCTCGGGCGGCCTTTCTCATGGGCGCGGCGGCTTGACCGCCCCGGGCGCCGTGCGCTATCCTTGGCGCCGCGGACCCACTCGATGCGTCATCGGGGGCTGTGCGTGGACGCGCCCGACACCCAGCGGTCGACCACCCGACTGCTCGACATCCTGCTCGCGCTCTTCGCGGCCCTGGCCGTGGCGCTGCGGCCGCTGCTGCCAGGCCACGGCGGCGACGCGAACCTGTGGGTGGAGATGTGCATCTTCGTGGCCGCCATGGCCTGGCTGGTGCGCATGGCCATGACCCGCCGCCTGCGGCTGGTGCGCACCGGCGTCGCGCTGCCCGCCATGGCGCTGCTGCTCGTCGCCACCATCTCCACCGCGCGCTCCCCCCACAAGGCGGCCAGCGTCACCACACTGCTCGAGTGGCTCTCCTACGCCGTGCTGTTCTTCGTGCTGGTCCACGCCACGGCGGGCTCGCTCGACCGCCGGTTCTTCCTGCGGCTGCTGTGGGCGTCGGCCTTCGCGGTGTGTCTCTACGGCCTGTTCCAGCAGTTCGTCAACCTCCCGCTCCTGCGGGAGCAGATCCTGTCGGACCCCGAGCGGGTGAAGCTGGAGCTGGGCCTGCGCGACGAGGACTACCTGCACCTGGCCGAGCGCGCGCGGGGCCGCATCTTCGCCACGTTCCTGCTCGCCAACAGCTTCGCGGGCTTCCTGGCGCTCGTGTTCCCCGGCTTCGTGGGCTACGTGCTCGATCGCCTGCGTGCGGGCGACCGCCGCAAGCCCTTCGTGGTGGTCGCCGCGCTGTGGGTGGCGGCGGCGCTGCTGTGCCTGCTGTTCACCTACTCGAAGGGCGGGTGGGTGTCGTTCGCGGTCGGCACGGGGCTGTTCTGCGTGCTGCTGGGCAAGGGCCTGGTGCGTCGGCACTGGCGGCTGGCCGTGGGGCTTGCCGCAGGCGCGGCGCTGGCCGTGGGCGCGCTCTTCGCCGCCAGGGTGGTGCGGGTGCAGGTGTTCCGCGACGCCGTGGGCTCGATGGACGTGCGGCTGGGCTACTGGCGCGGCGGCTGGGCCATGGCCAAGGCCCACCTGGCCACGGGCGTGGGCCTGGGCACCTTCGGCTCCCACTACCCCCGCTACCGCTGGCCCCAGGCCCGCGCGACGCAGCAGGCGCACAACGACTACCTCCAGGTGCTGGCCGAGCTGGGCATCGTGGGCCTGGCGGCCTTCGTGTGGCTGTGGGCGAGCCTGCTGCGGCGCGCCGCGGCGCCGAGGGCGGGGCCGGGGGGCAGCGAGTTCCCCCCGCGCATTGGCTACGTGGCCGGCATCCTCGCCTTCGCGCTCGGCAACACCATGGTCGCCTTCACCGTCGCCGGCTGGGGCACCGAGAGCTGGTGGCCCGTGCCGAAGGACGTGTGCGACCTGGCGCTGGTGGCGGCGCTGGCGGTGGGCTGGGTGGCGTGCTTCGCGGCGCTCGGCCGCGGCGAGCGGACCCCGCCTGGCGAGCTGTGCCGCAAGGGCCTGTTGTGCGGGCTCGTGGCCTTCCTGGTGCACTGCGCGGTGGACTTCGATTACCACGAGCCGGGGGTGGTGCTCGCGGCGTGGGTGGTGGCGGCTCTGGCCGTGGCTCGGCGCGGCGAGGTGGTGGAGCGTCGGCTGCGGCCGGTGTGGGCTGTCGCGCTCGGCGCGGCCGCGCTGCTGGCGATGGTGGGCTTCCAGGTCCACCTCACCCGCTCGATGCGGGCGGAGTCGGAGCGTGAGATGGCCCGCTCGCGGATGGTGGAGGCCCACGAGGCCTACCAGGCCCACGACGCGGAGCGCTGGGCGAGGCTGCTGGCGGAAAGCCGGCGCCACTACGAGCGCGCGCTGGCCGCCAGGCCGCTGGACGACGGCCTGCGGCTCGACTACGGCGCCATGCTCGCGGGCCTGCTGATGCCGTCGTTCGAGAACCCCGCGCTGCTGGAGCGAACGGTGGGCCTGTTCGCCCGCGCGGGGGAGCTGAACCGCGCGTCGCCCACGGCGCACACGCGGCTGGCCGAGCTGGTCGAGCGCGCGGCCGACGCGGGCGCGCGCGCCGCGCTGCTGCCCCTCGTGCGCCGCTACGAGGCCACCCATCCGCACCCGGCACGCAACCCCGCGTACCTGCCCGCCGTCGCCGAGTATGAGGAGGCGCTGGCGCGCGACCCCCACACGCCCAAGCTCCACTTCGCCCTGGCACGCGCCCTGGAGAAGCTCGGCGATCTCGATGCCGCCGAGCGCCACGTGCGCCGAGCGCTCGACCTCCACGACCTGGTGACCCGCAAGCACAGCGAGCACGTCTACCGCCTCAAGGCAGGCGAGCTCGCCGAGGCACGAAAGCTCAGCCAGCGGCTCCGAGCCAGGAGTGCACAGCCGTGAGCGGCGCCACGCCATGCCGGCAGGCGGCGCGCGCCCTGCGACGCCTGCTCCTGCCCAGCTTCGACCTCATGCTCCTCCAGCGACGCCGCCTCGTGCGCTTCGCCGACCCCGGCACCGCCGTGCTCGACGCCGGCTGCGGCGACGGGTCCATGGCGTGGCAGCTCCATCGGCTCGGCTGCCGCGTGGTGGGCGTGAGCCACGACGCCGACGCCATCGCGCGGCTCCGCACGCTGTGCGCCGAGCGGGCCGTCGCCCCCGACGAGCTCGACTTCCGCGTCCACGACCTCACCCGCGGCCCCGTGGCGGGCGGCCCCTTCGACGCCGCCGTGTGCTTCGACGTGCTGGAGCACATCGTCGACGACCGCGGCGCGCTCGCCGCGGTGGCGGCCTCGCTCCGCCCGGGCGGCCGCCTGCTCGTCACGGTGCCCGACTCGGCGGCGCCGCCGCTGTGGGGCGACACCCTGTCGGCGACGGAGGACGGCGGCCACGTGCGCCGCGGCTACCGCCGCGCCGAGCTCGCCTCGCTGCTGGCCGAGGCGGGGCTGCGGCCCGTGCGCTGGATGGGCTTCGGCGGCTTCTTCGCGCAGAAGGGCACCAACGTGAGCCGCAGGCTCGAACGCCGCCGCGGCGCCGTGGCCCTCGTCCTTCGCTTCGTGTGGCTGGTGGCGATGCGGCCCCTGTGCCGCCTCGACCCGCTGCTGCCCTGGCCGCCCTGCGGGCTCTTCGTGCTCGCGCAGAAGCAGTAGGCCCCTCCCCCGCGGCCCGGAGCCACGCGAATCGCCGGCGCCAGCCTGCCCGCCCCCGTCGGACGGGCCGGACCTGTCGGACTAGTCGGACTAGTCGGACTTGTCGGACTTGTCGGACAGGGGCCGCCGCCTGCGGGAGGCAGCCTCGCTCAGAAATCGAGCTGGAATCGCAGCCCCGGCACGAGGCTGGAGGCGAGCGCGGCGCCAGGGTGCCGCACATACTGGAGGTCGAGGGTGAGCGCGGCGCCGCCGGCGACGGCGATGTTGTAGAAGCACTCGACGACCGTCTCGTTGTCGTAGCGGGTGGTGCGGCGGGTTCGGCGGCCCAGCTTGCCCTGCGCGAGGCCGATGCCGAGCACGTCGTCGTCGCGGGTGGGGATGAGGCCCTGGTACTGGGCGCCGACGCTCCAGAAATGCTCCACGCCGCTGTAGTCGTCGGGCGCGTAGCCGTAGCGGGCGAACAGGCCGAGGCCCTGGGAGCTCTCGTTGTCGGCGGACTCGCGAAACACCATCTGGTCGACGCTGGCGTACCAGCCCGATTCGCCCTTCCTCGACTCCTCGGTCGCGGGGTCGAGGTAGCGGGTCGGGTCGTGCCAGGCGCCCACGCGGTAGCTGCCGGGCAGGCTCGCATCGCCGCCCGCCGGGATGGCGAGCTCGATGCCGGCCTCGGCGACGACGAACCAGTCGGAATCGGCCACGAGCGCGGTGTCGCGGCCCGAGGTCGCGCCGTCGGCGTTGGCGTCGAAGGCGCCGACCGCGGCGTAGAGGCCGCCGCCAGGCCGCACGATGGCCTGCGCGCCGAGCGCGTAGTCGGGGAACGGCACGCTCGGGTTGTTCACCAACGCACCGTTGAGAAACTGGGTGCACTCGTCGTTGGCGAACGCGTTGATGTCGAAGTCCACGGTCGAGTCGATCTTGCCCACCTTGACGGCCAGCAGCCCCTCGCCGAAGGTGTGCTGATACCAGTATTCGGAGAACTGCGCGTGATGGTCGGAGCGGCCGCTCGCGTCGGCGTTGACCCCGAACAGGGAGCCGACGTAGGGCCGCGCCTCGATGCCCGAGCCCTTGGTGCCCTCGAGGTAGACGAAGGCCGTGCCGCCGGG
>Ga0180432_10004299_pt1 | contig 19662 bp, 27 predicted proteins | sample SS_ome_10_FD_132414 | JGI IMG/M metagenome (GOLD analysis project Ga0180432, IMG submission 132414) | Hypersaline lake sediment archaeal communities from the Salton Sea, California, USA - SS_1_MS_2 metaG | ecosystem: Environmental > Aquatic > Non-marine Saline and Alkaline > Hypersaline >...
CTCCAGGAGGTCAGAGAGGACAGTGGAGCTGGACGAGGACGAGAGGGCTGACAGGACCATATACTACACAGAATCCCCCGGCACCCACAACATAAGGGTCCTCGCCGTGTCTGAATGCGGCGCCGCGGAGGACAGGTATGCAGACGTCTACTTCCAGGAAAGGAGCACCAAGAAGGTGCAGGAGCCTGCCCCGTCAGCGGAAGGCCCAGCCCAGGATACAAGTGTCGACTTCGGGGCGGACTCCCTCGACATGGAGGAGTCCTCTTCCAGGGCCATAAGGATAGGCATAACCACCTCAAGCCCCCAGGACTTCACGCTCTCTGTCACAGGGGTTCCCTCCGACTGGGTGAGCCATGAAGGGAGCAAGAGGATAGTCTCTTCAGGCAGCATGTACGCTTACATCACCGCAAAGGAGGCAGGCCCCAGGACAATCGGGCTGAAGGTCGTGGCAGACGACGAGGGGAAGGAGTTCACCCACACCCTGGAACTCTACGTGTCCGGCAGCCAGGAAGACGTGCAGGATGGGCAGTCATCCCTTGATGCTATAACAGGCAACCTGATAAGCGTGACTGGCAGCATGACGCTGACCGACTCCCCTGTCGTGGCCGTTATGGTGGCAGTGATATTCTTCGCGGCCCTCGGGGTGGGACTGAGGCATTTCAGGGAATCCGAATGGGACCTGCTGGAGGCCAAGTACTCCGCCAACAAGCACAGGGAACCCGGGCAGGTATAAGAGCTTTCTGCCACAAAACCCTTAAAAGATTTAGCACCATAAATCTACATTATGTTGAGGAAGCTGGTGCTCATATTGTGTGCCATGGCGCTCCTAGCGATAGCTGCTTTTCCGGTCCATGCAGCCTCTTTCACGCTTGACGTCCCGGTGAAGGCGGTCCAGACCTGCCCGACCATAATGGCAGGCGAGCCCCCCCTGGACAGGAATGACATCCCGATAACGGTATACAACCAGTACCAGTACCCTGACAACTACATATTCACATGGACCCTGCCTGCGGGCTGGCCCGACGCCCTGTTCGCCGTCTCCCAGCTGGGCAGCGGCGAGTCAGAGCAGGCCATAGCCTTCATGACAGTGCCTGACGTGCCCCCCGGGACATACCCGGTGACCCTCAGGGCGGAGTCAGAGCAGACCCATGACACAGTAGAGAAGACGTTCGATGTCCAGGTGCTGTCCTGCCATGCCCTCTCTGTCACTGCAGAGCCTTCCTACACGAAGGCATGCAAGGAGACGGACACTTCTGTCTCGTACTCCATAACTCTGAAGAACAGCGGCAAGGCAGAGGAGACGTTCAGGCTTGAGGCCCTCCAGAACGGCCTTAACGTTCCTTACGCGAGCTTCTCCCAGCCCTCCCTCACTGTCCCGGCAGGGGGGGAGATGTCGGCCGCCCTCATCCTAACGCCCCCGCAGGACCTGTCAGGCATGCAGGACATGACAATAGAGGCCAGGTCAGAGACGTCCACTGCCAGGGCGTCCGCGGACGTCCAGCTGGACATAGGCAGCTGCTACGGCTTCGATGTTTACATCACGCCTGAGGATAAGACGCTCTGCCTGGGCAAGGACGTGTCGCTGGCCCTCACGATAGAGAACAACGGGGATACAGACACGTTCAGCGTCTCGCTCCCGGACTGGGTCGAGGCTGACACGACATACGTTTCCCTTCCCAACGGCCAGAAGCATGCAGTCACACTCACGCTTTCCCCGGTGAAGGCAGGGGACCACCCCCTGGAGGCGGTCGTCAGGTCAGAGAGGACAGGCCTCTCCCAGAAGGCATCCGCCAGCGTTCTGGCCGAGAGCTGCAAGGACCTGGCTGTCATAATATCCCCGTCAGAGAAGAGCGTGTGCTCCGGCATGCCCGCCTCCTTCACCGTCAGCATCAAGAACATGGGGGCTGTCCAGGACACGGTCGAGCTCACGTCGACCGAAGGCGCACTGGGGCAGACCAAGGTGGTCCTGGAGCCCGGGGAAACGCAGGACGTCAGGCTGGACATAAGCGAAACCGAGGCAGGCAGGAAGGAGATAAGGGTGATAGCCAGGTCAGACGGGGCGTCTGACGAGACCACAGGAACCCTTGTGGTGGAGAGCTGCTACTCGGCAAGCCTCGGCATAGAGCCTGCCGAGCTGGTCACCTGCCCCTGCGGGAACCTGGAATACTCCATAACGCTCGAGAACGACGGCAAGCTTGAGGACTCTTACACGATAAAGTTCGGCAACACCTCCGAGACAGTCACCATGGGGCCCGGGGAGAAGTCCAGGTTCGGCTACATATTCTCGATTCCCTGCGAGATGGAAGGCGATTACGAGATAAGGGCTTACGCGTCTTCCGGCCACATCGACACCACTGCATCCTCGAGCCTGAAGGTCAAGGCAGATGAAGAGTGCTGGTCAGGCTCCCTGGAGGCAGGCAAGACAGCCGAGGTGGAGGTTTACGGGGCGGCTGTCATACCGGTCAAGGTCAAGAACACGGGGGAGCACCCCGCTTCATACGCAATGTCAGCCACAGGGCCATCCTGGGTCTACATGGAGCCAGAATCCCTGCACCTGCAGCCCGGAAGCGAGGGCGAGGCATATGTCTATGCTTCCCCTCCCCACGGGACCGAGCTGGGCAGCTACGAGGTGGCCATAAGGGCAGACTCCCACCGCTCTTCATCCAGCACCTCCCTCGAGGTGAAGGTGGTGGAGGAGGCGTCCGGGGACACTGCACAGGACCAGGATGACATAACCCTGAACGCTTCATATGGCACAGGGGGCGTGACAGGGAACGTGTTGGCTGTTTCCGCAGCCCCTGCCTGGAAGACCATGCTGGTCGGCGTCATCACCCTTTTCGTGCTGCTCATACTGGTGGTCAAGTTCGCGGGCTTCATGAAGGCATGACAACCCTTTTTAAAATTTTCATACAACATTCTGAATGAACCCTGGAAGGGATTGCCCGATAGATGATATTCTGCAGATGATAGACTCCTGGTACAGCGATGTGTTCACCCTTATGGCAGAGAACATGGACAACATGCTCTTCCTCGGCCCGGACGTTCCCAGCACGCTGGATTTCTCGAGGCTCAACAGGAGGGAGAAGGGGCTTGACAGGCACCTCTTCAGGAACCGTATCACCAGGGCCGGGGCGTACACAGGCAACAAGTCATACATGTTCGGGGCAGACAGGAAGCTGAAGAAGCATGTCAGCCGGCTCAGGCAGGAAGGCATAGGGCTTGCTGACTACCTGATGGACCAGGCTGACGTCTTCCCTAAGATGGCCTTCAAGCGGGGCTCCCTTCTGGCGGAGGGGTTCCACTGGCTCGGCTTCGTGTTCAACGAGATCAAGAGCGTCAACGGCACAGTCAGGGGGACCGTAGATAGGGGAGGCTATTTCAGGACCCTTGCAGAAACCGCAGCAGACCTGTTCGACACGATGGATGACATAGCCAACGGGCACGGATATTACGATGAAGAGCAGGAGGAAGACGGTGCCTGGGGCTACCCTCTCTCCCATGAGGAGCTCTACGGGACGTCCCTGGAGCCCGGGGAGGCAGCGGACGCTGAGCCACCCGAGTATGAGGAGAGGCCGTATGACTACGGTTCTGTCGATGACGGCAGGATGAGCTACAGGAAGCTGCATGACCTCAGGCGCCTGGACGGCCTGATACTGCTGGCGGAGTTCGGAGAGTCGGGCGTGTATGACGAGATAGAGCAGCTCTGCGGCATCTGGGAGCTGGATATGGAAAGGGTGGACAGGTACATAGCTTTCAGGCGCCATGACTACGATTCGAGGATGGCCGACTTCTTCATGAAGAAGGGCAGGGTGGAGAGGATAGACACGCTCCACATGCTCAACAGGCTGGTGAGGGACGGGATGGAGCAGGGCAAGCTGGACACCCTGAACACTTACGGCGGCATGATAACGAAACTTGCGATATCCCTTGCCCAGAGCTATGAGGACGACCCTGAGAAGGGCGCCCACTGCCCGGAGTGGAACATGGCCTTCTCGCTCTGCGAGACCCTCAACGACTACCTGGCCAGGAACGGCCTCTGAGCTAATTGGATTGTTTTCCAGCAGGACTGGCAAATTTAACTGATTCTTCCAAGAATTAAGCGATGGCAAAGGACAAGGGGACCATCGTCGTTGCCCTGGGAGGCAACGCCCTGATAAGGAAGGGCCAGAAGGGCGAGTACAGGGAGCAGCTCAGGAACGTGGAGCATGCCATGTCCACTGTCACCGGCCTGATAAGGGCAGGCCACAGGGTGGTCATCACCCACGGGAACGGGCCCCAAGTGGGCAGCCTGCTCCTCCAGCAGGAGAGGACAAGGGGCGTGCCCAAGATGCCCCTCCATGTGTGCGTCGCCCAGACCCAGGCCCAGATAGGGCTGATGATACAGGAGGCGCTCTACAACACCTTCAGGAACCATGTGCCTGTTGTAACCATGGTCACGCAGGTGCTGGTCGACCCGAAGGACAAGGCCTTCTCCAGGCCCACCAAGCCGATAGGCCCCTTCTATGAGGACGACAGCAGCCTGCCCCCGGAATGGCACATCATCAGGACCAAGAGGGGGTACAGGAGGGTGGTGGCGAGCCCTGACCCGAAGGAGATAGTGGAGGCGCCTGCCATCAGGGAGCTCTCAAAGGGAGCTGTCGTGATAGCGTGCGGGGGAGGCGGCATACCCGTCGTAAAGGCCTACGCCAGGGTGAAGGGCAGGAGGAGGCAGTGCGGACTGAAGGGGGTTTCAGCTGTCATAGACAAGGACCTGGCAGCGGAAAGGCTGGCGGAAGTGGCCGGGGCTGACACGCTCCTCATACTGACGGACGTCGACCAGGTGTGCCTCAACTACGGGACGCCGAAGCAGTACGGGCTTCATAGTCTGAAATATAAGGACGCTAAGCAATACTTAAAGGGTGGCCAGTTCCCCCAGGGCTCGATGGGCCCCAAGATAGAGGCCAGCATCAGGTTCCTGGAAAGGAAGAGGAAAGGAAAGGTCATAATAACGTCGTTCGGCCTGGCAGAAAAGGCCCTGAAGGGAAGGGCAGGGACGACGGTAACCAGGTGACAAGAAGGGAGCATAGCATGAAGAAGCACAAGTCGCACGTGAGCGGGACAAAGGATTTCATAGACATAAACAACGTCCACAGGAGCTTCCTGGAGAAGGCGTTCGCACTCACGGACGAGCTCAAGAGGCATCCCCACACCCCCCTCCTGAAGGGCAAGACCCTTGCCATGATATTCTCCAAGACTTCCACCAGGACCCGGGTCTCCTTCGAGGCGGGCATGACCCAGCTGGGGGGCCACGGCATATTCATAGACGCCAGGACCAGCCAGCTGGGGAAGGGTGAGACGGTGGCCGACACGGCCAGGACGCTGAGCAGGTTCTGCGACTGCATAATGGCCAGGCTCTACAGCCACAAGGACATGATAGAGCTGGCAAAGGAGGCTTCCATCCCGGTGATAAACGGCCTGACAGACCTGCTCCATCCCTGCCAGGCGATGGCGGACCTCTACACGATAGACGAGAAGCTGGAGAGGCTGAGGGGCGTGGAGCTGGCATACGTGGGCGACGCCAACAACAACGTCTGCCATTCCCTGATGCAGCTCTCCACCAAGCTGGGGGTGAACATGAGGGTCGGTTGCCCGAGGGACTACGCCCCGGACAAGAAGATATACAACCTCTCCCTGAAGAACGCCAAGGTGACGGGCTCCTCCATCAGGCTGTTCACAGACCCTGTGAAAGCGGTCGAGGGGGCGGATGTCGTGTACACCGACACCTGGGTCTCCATGGGACAGGAGAAGGAGGCCAAGCAGAGGCTGGATGACCTCAAGCCCTACCAGGTGAACAGGAAGCTCATGAAGAAAGCCAAGCCCTTCGCCCTGTTCATGCACTGCCTTCCGGCCTACAGGGGGAACGAGATGACGGCTGACGTGATAGACGGCCCCTCTTCGGTGGTCTTCGACCAGGCCGAGAACAGGCTCCATACCCAGAAGGCCATAATGGCCCTCCTGGTGAACAGGGAAGGCGCCCTCAGGGCGATGGAGCACCGCTGATTCTAACCCTTAAAAATCAAAACCCCATTCTATAGACAGTATGTCTGGCAAGAGAGTGCTGGTAGTTGAAGACGAGTTCATGGACCACGTGAAGGGTTTCCTTGGCAGGCGGAAGGACAAGAGGGATTACATGGTGGACATAGCCACAAGCTACTGGTCAGCCATAGCCATGGTGAGGTCCATAGGGTATGACGGCCTCATAACAGACTGCTTCTTTCCCGCAGGCAACAGTGAGGACGGCAGGCAGATGGCAGAGGAATACTACAGCCATGCCTTCGACGAGATAGAGGGAGGGGGCTGCTGGGAATACATGGTCGGCAAGCTGAGGTTTCCCGGCGACAGGAGGAGGACCAAAGCCCTCTTCGACGAGAACCTGACCCACGACTACACCAAGAAGGAAGGCTACTTCAGGTTCGTCAGGCACATCATGGAGAGGGAGCCCTCTGACCCCATGCCCCTGGGGCCCATGCTGGCTGACAGGATGGGCGTCCCGACGGTCATAGCCACCAGGAGCCACCATCATGAGATAGAGCCGGTGTTCATCCTGGCTGCGAACAGGGGGTGGTGGCTGCTGGACTGCGGCGAGAAGGACCAGGACTGGTTCTGGGACAGGGTGTTCAGGACCCTCGAGACTCAGATGGAGAGGTCAAAATAGGCCTAAGCCCCCATGAATCCAGTTACCTGAAATACTTCTTTCCCATGTTCGCCTCAAGCGACTTCCAGTAGGATTTCAAGGCGTCCATGCACTTCTCGCATATGTCCATTGTACTGCATCCTGGGAGTGTGATGCAGTCAGGCACATCATCGTACCCTTCCACCCCGTAAACATGGGTATGTTCAGGCCCGGTCAGCAGATGCCAGGTTTCGTGTTTCGCGACTTTCCTTATGAAGTCCCTGTTCCTGTCTTCCTGCCTGTCTCCCGGAAGATAGATGAATGCGCATCCCTGCACATGGCATCCTGCTCCCCATGCCCACGTGGGGCAAGATTTCCCCTGGTACAGATGGAAAGGCATAAGCACAATGTCAGCATGGGTATTCCCTGATTCCTGCCTGCGGTCGTTTATTTCGTCGCCGATGTACGTGTCAATTTTGCTATGCTCCATCCAGCTTTTTATGAAGCAATCCAGGTCAGCGTTGTAACCCTTGTCAATTGCCCTGAAGACCATACCTGCATCGTCAAGCAGTGACTGTGCTCCCTCCACTACGGGCTCTATTAGTGATTCATTCACACCGTCTATGGAATGGACATGTACCTCATCGCCCCCGCATAACCAGAGATGGTTCCCGGGTCTTAACCTATAGCTCCCATAAGACTCCCACCACCCTTTCCATTCCTCCCTTGATCCCAGGTTTTCAGTCAGCTGTGCCTTATTCCTTTTGAATTTCATAACCGTCACCTGAAGAACTTCCTCCCAGTCTGCCTCTCCATCTCCTTCCAGAATGCCCTGAAGCCGTCCAGGCAGCTGTCGCAGACATGGTAGGAGTCATCCCCGTCGAAGTACTGCGTCATGACGCAGCCCCTGTAAGGCCCGTAGCCTTCTCTGGTCTCACCGTTGCCGTGGTCCTCCAGCCCGAGCACGTGCCCCATCTCGTGCTTCGCGACCCGGTCCACAACATACGTCTCTGGCCCCCTTTCCTTTGGGAAGTACAGTATTCCGTCCTGGTTTGTGGATGCGTCCCCCCGCACTTCTTGGTCCAGGTGCGTGAATGCGGGCACCACCACCATCAGATTGTGCTCTATGCCCTTCAGCAACCTGAACATTTTGGAAGCATTCCAGCCCCCCTTTATCACATTGCCCTTTACCTTTTCAAGAACCAGCCTGTCAAGCTCCGGGTCCCTTCCCCTGTATTCTGCCCTGAAAGCCAGGCCTATGTCATCTATCATCGACTGGCAGCCCTTTGCTGCAAGGGGACCGAACGACTCTTCCACGCCGTCAACATGATACACGTGTATCTCCCCTGTCTTGAAGATGCCCTGTTTCTGGTTTCGATGCCCTCTTGCGTCCCTTTCACAATTCTTCAGCCATTCTGCCTTGCCCATAGTCATATACAACTTCAAACCTTTAAAAACGTTATATTTTCACTACCGAAAAGTATTTAAACCCCTAATACACTATATTCACTATAGAGGAGTGACATATGGTGACTACTATGAACCAGACAGAAGAGAAGAAAATGGCCCTGAAAGAGGAATTCAATTCACTTTTTGGTAGTGGCAAGAAGAGGCCCAGGAAGACAGAGACCGAGTACATGAGGGAATGGGAAATGCAGATAGTCAGGCTGGACAACGCCATGAGGTATTTCGACCCCAATGCATCCAGGGGCCTGGCAGAAACCATGAGAAAGGTCGCTTATGGCATGCTGGAGAAAAAGGAAAATGAGCTCATGTTGGATGCCGAGATGGTGCTCAGGGGCTACGGCATAGACCCGGACACAGCCACAGCAGAAGACGTGAGGGCCATACCTGCCGAAGACAGGAGGCCCATAGCAGAAAGGGACAGCGAGCTCCAGAGTGTAAGGAAGGGGCTCGGCGAGCCGGCAAAGGATTTCGATTACATCAGTAACCTCCAGGGCAAGATAGGTGACATCCTGGAGGGCGCCAGGGAGCTTTATGCAGAGGTGTCTGCAGACCCGGGCTTCACAGGCAGCCACCTGGAGGAAGGCATGAGGGACTTCTGCGGCTTCGTGGAAGGCGTCCACAGCTACATAGGCCGCCTGCTGGACGGCGAGGGCAGGGCAAGCGCTGCAGTTGACATGATACATACTACAACGAAGTACAGCGAGGCCTACAGCCTTGACGGCGTGCCCAACAGGACGGATTTCAGTAACATGATAGGGTCCTGCAGGGTCATGGCAAAGAAGGTCTGGGACGAGGCTGTCTCCAACGTCATGTACAGGAAATAATCATCCGCTCTTTTTCAGGTAGTCCTTTATCGCCTGCCTGAGGCTTACCCTGTGGTGGCCCAGGGAAACCCTTATCCCCGCGTTCTCCAGGACCTTTTTGGAGTCATCCACCATGTTGTCTGCCAGGGCCACGTTTATGTCCTTCCTGGATGCGGCGAGCCTGGCTGTGTTCTCCCCCGGGAACTCTATCTCCCTGTAGGTGTTCGGGACGATGCCTTCAATCCTGAACTGGCCGTCCTCCTCGAAAATGATGACGAAGTTGGCCGCCCTGCCGAAATACCTGGCGACCTCGTCCTCCAGCTTTCCGCCCCCAAGCGTAGGCAATAGGTACCTCATGTCAAACCCTTCCAGCAGGCTTCCCTAAAAGGGGGCCTACTTCAGCTTCCTGTAGGCCATAACGTAGGCCACCAGCCCTGCGGGGGACACCACGAGCAGGGATATGAACATCCCCACCAGGGGCACCATCGACAGCACCATGGATACCACGCTGATGAGCAGCATCAGGGCGAAAAGCCTCCAGAAGTTGCCCTTGCTTGCCTCCCACGCGCTTTTGATGCCCAGGCCCTTCTTGTCCAGCACGCATGCCGGCTGCACCAGCGCCAGCCTGACCATCAGGTATATCCCCGGTATTATCAGGGCTACGAACCCCGCAACCACTATGGCCGTCATTATCAGGTTGGCAGCTATCAGCTTGGGCGTCTTGCTGAGCCCGAGCGAGAACGCCTCGGAGACCTTCATCCTCTTCCTCCTGGAGCTGGCCTCGGCCTTTATCACGGTGGATGCGGCTGCCCAGCTGAACAGTATGTATATCACCGCAATGAAAACCACCATGTAGCCAAATATCCCGGCTCCCATGTATGCGGGGGCTGCAGCCCCCATCGAGTACAGGAAGGTCACACCGAGCATGGCCATCATGCCGAACATGACTACCGTGGGCAGCACGAACAGCAGCATGAACTCAGGCTCGTTGAAGACCGTCTTGAAGGCATTCTCCAGCGTGTCAACCACGTTGAACTTCTTTGCCATGCTTAATATTTGCCCGCCAGGTATAAAAAGCGCCTGTCTTCCTGCCCTTCCCTGCCAGCTCACTGCAGTATCTTAACTGTCCAGGGAGTCTCTCCCGGTGTGGTTTCGGTCAGGTGGAGCCTCATGTAGTGCTCCTTCCCTGCCTCGCCTTCCACTGCCTTGCTTCCGCTTGCCGGGCATGTTATCGACTTCTCGTACGAGAACGGCACCTTGGAGCCGACGGACATGATGAACACTGACATCGTGCCCTCGCCTTCGCATGACCAGCTGTACTCCCAGTCGTCCTTCGTGGGGGTGAAGCTGTCGGTCTTGGGGTAAGTGCCCGTCCCGCTGAACTCGACCAGGACCTCCTTCTCAGGGACAGCCACCTGCTCCCTGATAGGGACCACCGTGTCGGGCTCCTTGGCCACCACGGCGCCTGTTATGTCGCCCGAGGGCGCGTCAGAGACGCACCCGCTGGCAAGCACGACCGCGGCAAAAAGCGCTGCAAGCAGCATATGCTTCTTCATGGAACAGTCTTGGAGGGAAGCAATATAAGCTTATGCTCACTGCTCGACCTTTACGGTCCAGGACTCTGCGCCTTCCTTCCTGACCCGGATGTAGTATTCCTTCCCGCCTTCCTGTACGCTCTTGCTTCCGCTTCCCGGGCACTCCTGGAACGTCGCGCTTGACGCCATGACCTTGGAGCCGACCGGGAACACGTACACGTTTATCTCGCCCTCTCCTGCGCAGCTCCAGATGTACCTCCAGCTGTCCTTTTCCGGGGTGAAGCTGTCTGTCTTGACGTAGTCGTCCTCTCCCGAGAACTCTGCCACAAGCTCCCTTTCCAGGACTATGTCCTGCTGGTGTGTCGGGACCGAAGGCTCCTTCGCCACCACGGCTCCCGTCACATCCCCTGCCGGGCCTGAAACGCAACCGCTGATCAAGACAGCGAAAACCAGGGCCAATGCCGGAATAAACCTCTTCATGATAGAATCTTGGGTGAAACATTTATAAGGCTTAGCAGTTCAGCTTCCTGACGTTCCTCATGTAGAACCAGAAGCCTGAGAATGCGTGCATGAGCAGGAGCCCCAGGAATATGCCGTCTATCTCCTTGTGCAGCCAGAACGCCTTGGAGAGCCCGGTGGCCATCATCACCGCAACCGTCGCCAGCATGCCCCAGGCAGATATCTCCCTGAGGCTCCCCATCCAGACCCTCGTGGTGTTCTCCCTCCTGTACAGGCACCTGTAGCTCTTCAGCCCGAGCTCTGAGACCAGGAAGTATATCACCATCACAGCCATGAAGGCCCATTTCTCGAAGCCGACATGGAACAGGAGGGCCATGCTCCGCTCCATGAACCCGGCCGTCATGCCGTACCCCGTGACCAGCATGAAGAAGCCCAGGAATATCATCACAGCGTCAGTGAAAGTGGCTATGCATCTCCATTCGACCATTGTGCACCAGTTAATAATTGTCGCATGCCCAATAAATGATTTAAAACTTCAGGGCACCATGAGTTATGGAAGCCGGAGAATTCTACGCCATAATCGCAAGCGATGATGTCAGCCTCTTCTACTGGGGCGCGTTCGGGAAGGAGGACATGCTCAGGAGGCTCTCCGACATGAAAGAGAGGGGCACGGACGTGCAGGAGATATTCAATTGCGGCAGCTACGCCAGCGCGGCGTCCGCGGCCGAGGACTACATATCCAGGCGGAAGCTCATCCCTCCTGAGGTGTTTTTTTAACGAACATTCCCAAATATCTACCATGCCGGTAAAAGCGGTCCTATTCGACCTGGACAACACCCTGATAGACTTCCTCAAGATGAAGCACCTGTGCTGCTCGGAGGCAGTCAACGCCATGATATCCGCGGGCCTGCCCCTGCCCAAGAAGAAGGCCATGAGGATACTGTTCGAGATGTACGAGAAGTTCGGGATGGAATACCAGCCCATATTCCAGGAGTTCCTCAAGAAGACCATGGGCAGGATAGACTACGGCATACTGGCCTCGGGGATAGTGGCCTACAGGAGGATAAGGGCCAGCATACTGGAGCCCTACCCCGGCGTGGAGAGCATGCTGCTCAGGCTCAAGATGGACGGGTTCCATCTGGGGATAGTCACCGATGCGCCCAGGATGAAGGCCTGGATGAGGCTGGCTGCGATGGACCTGATAAGGTACTTCGACTTCGTCCTGACAAAGGACGACGCCAGGGGGCAGCTCAAGCCCCACAAGCTGCCCTTCAGGAAGGCCCTCAGGAAGCTGAAGCTGCCTCCGGAGGAGATACTCTTCGTGGGCGACTCCCTCAAGAGGGACATAGCAGGGGCCAACAGCATGGGCATGCACTCCTGCCTGGCCAGGTACGGCGAGAAGAAGCGCCACAAGGGCTCTGCCAGGCCCGAGTTCTCCATAAGGAGCCCCCTGGAGATATTCAAGGTCATAGAGAAGCTCAACGGGAAGGTGAAGTGATGCCTGCAAAGACAGCGAAGAGGGGTAAGAAGCCGACAAAGAGGGCAGGGAAGAAGGCCGTCCGCAGGAAGCCCAAGAAGGTCAGGTACAAGAGGGCCTGCCCCAACTGCGGCTCCCAGAACTTCGGGACAGTCGGGACAGACCTGACGTTCCTGACAGGCTCGGCCGCCCACACCTACAGGTGCTACAGCTGCGGCTACCAGTCCAGGGTGTTCCCCCTCATGTCTCCCAGGGAGCTCTCCCAGTTCAAGGTCGGCGCCAGGAAAGGGAAGCCGGTTCCCAGGCCCCCTGCACCGAAGCCCGCCAGGAAGACAGTGAAAGGAAGCCAGGGAAAGAAGGGCAGCAGGGGGAAGAAGGCCGCCGCTGCTGCGGCAGGGATAGGCCTGCTGTACTTCCTGGGGATAGGGGGCTTCATAATAGTGGTGGGCTCCTGCCTGACCTACAAGGCCTGGAAGAGGAAGCGCAAATAAAAGCCTCTGCCTCCAATTCTAACAATGGCGAAAGCTGTCATATTCGACATGGACGACGTGGTGGCAGACACCACTGTCATCCACACAAGGTCCTGGGACCTCATCCTCCACAAGTACGGGGTCTCCATGGAGGACATGGATGACAGGTCCATAAGCAAGCTTTTTGGCCTCAGGATAAGGGAGATAGCCCAGGAGCTGGTGAAGCACTTCAGGCTCGACGCTGACCCGAAGGAGCTCGAAAGCGAGAGGGCTGACATTTTCCTGGGCCTCATCTCGAAGGAGATAAGGCCATCCAAGGGCCTCCATGAGCTGATGGGCATGCTTGAGGGGAAGGGCATGAAGCTGGCCCTGGCCACATCAGGGGTCAGGGAGTACGCCGAGCTGGTGATGCACAGGCTGGGCCTGGAGAAGGCCTTCGATGCAGTCGTGACCGGGGACGAGGTGAAGAACGGGAAGCCGGACCCTGAGCCCTTCCTGAAGGCAGCATCCAGGCTCGGGGTGGACCCGAAGGACTGCATAGTGATAGAGGACGCAGAGAAGGGGGTGGAGGCAGCCAAGGCCGCAGGCATGAAGGCCATAGGGTACCAGAACCTCTCCCACCCCTACAGGCAGGACCTCAGGAAGGCCGATCTTGTTGTCAGGTCCCTGAAGGAGATAACAGAAAGCGCGATAGACAGCCTCTAGTAGGGCAGGGCGTCCCTCATCCGTTGGAACTGCAGCATGTCGTTGTCCATGCTGCAGAGGGCTACCGGATATTCTGTGTTGAAGTCCATGTACCTGCCCACTATCAGGAGCTCTATGTCGTTGTCGAAGCCTGAGCAGAATCGGTCTGCTGCCCTCTTGGTCATCATCCTCATGGACTTCTGCCTTGTCCTTCCCCTGTTTCCCGGCTTGTCCCAGAAATTGCTGTAGTCTGGGTCCACTCCAGGCTTCTTCAGCGAGCCGTCATGCTTCATCTCCATGTACATGGTGGTTATGTATTCGCTTAGCATGCTCCTCATGGAAGAAATGAATATCCTTCTCCACTCATCCCTGTACCTGGATGAGAACTCGTCTGCTTCCCTGCTGTCCATTCCCATTCCGGCCAGCAGCTTTGGGGTGCTCCTGATGTACTCCCTGTACTGTCTCCTGAACTTCTTGCTGAAACTTCCAATCCTTGCCGGAGACGTGTTACTGTTGTAGCCCATGCATCTCAGTATCTCTGACTCCCGCTTGTCCAGCCGGGAGAACCAGTCCTCGTGGATTATCATCTTCATCATGAGGTCTTTCATCCTGTTGGCGTCCTTTCTCTTGTTGTCAGCGCAGAAGTACTTCTTCAGCATGTCCTCCATCACAGTGTGCATCATTTTGTATATCCCGAACCTGTTGGCAATGAAGAAATGCCTGGCATGGTATTTGCCCAGGCCCCTGCTGAGGCCCCTGAATATCCTCAGCTCCTCAGGGAACCCCTCCTTTACCCCGCAAAGTATGCATCCGTCCTCATTAAGCCTACCAAAGACATTCCCATACCCATTTTCGAACCATCTGGTTTTCGCTTCTCTAATCTCCCTGGTCACGGACTCTGTCGTGAACATGACGCTGCCGCTGTCCATGATGCTGTGCATGTCATCCGCTGACATGATTCCGTCGGCTGACCCGTCAATGACCAATATGCCGCCGCCCTCTTCCAGGAACCTTTTGAGCTTCTTTCCCCTGTTGATTATCTCCAGGGTCGAGGGCACCTTGCCCTCAATCTCCAGCTCCCCCATCTCTTCTGCTGTCAGGTTCATATTGACACTTCAAGCCAGTCTTTTTAAGCGCTCCGGTAAGGCTAACTTACTTTAATCTTCGCCCCAATAACTAACAGGGGACTGCAGACATGATTGACTTCAACGGAACCTTTGCGGGCTTCGCCCTTGCTCCGCACAATCGTGCATGCCGATGCACGAGATGTGCATGCATCTCGTGTGCTGATGCACACGAAGGCTCCACCCAAACAAGGGAGGCATATGATTGACTTCAACCAGATGATTGACAAGTACCTGCACAGGGAGGTCAGGCCGAGGACAGACGGCCGTTATTACCCCTCCGAGATAGGGAGCTGCATCAGGAAGGTCTGGTACGGCTACAAGAAGCCCAAGGAGAGGCCGAACGACGTCATCAAGATATTCCAGATGGGCAACATGATACATGACTTCATAGCCGATGTGCTCAAGAGCGAGAAGAACCCTGAGATAGAGCTCCTGAAGTCAGAGGTCCCCTTCAGGGAGAACATAGAGGACTTCATGATATCAGGGAGGGTGGATGACGTCCTGATGATAAAGGAGAGCGGAAGGACAGTATTGGTGGAGGTCAAGTCCACCAAGATGGTCTCCATGGCCAAGGAGCCCCAGGAGTCGCACCTCATGCAGCTCCAGATATATCTCCATTTCCTCAAGCTCAGGTACGGCATGATAGTCTATGTGGAGAAGAACACCCTCCAGACGAAATGGTTCAACGTGGAGTACGACGCCCAGAAGGCTGAGGATGCCATAAAGCGCTTCAAGAGGCTCCATCTTGCCGTGAAGAACGACGAGATACCCGAGCCCGAGGCCAAGATGACCCCGGGGAAGGAATGGGAGTGCGGCTACTGCGACTGGAAGGAGGAGTGCTGGGGCCTCAGGCAGAATTCTCAAGACGGTCAGGGGAATACTTCTTGAGGTGGTATTCCAGGAACGCCCTGGCTGTGGGGCACTCCATGTTCTCAAGCCCCTTCCTTGCGTACTTCAGGTAGACGTGCCTTATGTTCTCCCCTGTCTGGGGGCATACGCAGGGATTGTTGATGTGGGAAACCATCTCCATTGCGAACTTGAGGTCCCTCATACGCCTCTCGTAATGGTCCATCATCATTCCTGTGGGCAGGATATTTAAGCGCCCTGGGGAATACTATAGAAGGAGGAAGACATGACCACAGAGGACAACCTGAAAGAGGCCTTTGCGGGCGAGTCCCAGGCCAACAGGAGGTACCTGGCCTTCGCCAGTAAGGCGGACAAGGAGGGCCTGAAGCAGGTGGCCAGGCTGTTCAGGGCAGCTGCGGCAGCGGAAACTGTCCATGCGCAAAACCACCTGGAGGCCATGGAAGGGGTCAAAGGGACGGCCGAGAACCTTCAGGAGGCCATAGACGGGGAGACCCATGAGTTCACCGAGATGTACCCGAAGATGATAAAGGCCGCAGAGGCGGACGGGAACCAGGAGGCGCTCAAGGCCTTCAGGTTCGCCAACCAGGTCGAGAAGGAGCATGCAGCATTCTACCAGAAGGCCCTTGAGGCAGTGAAGTCCGGGAAGGACCTGCAGGAGAAGAGGATGCTGGTCTGCCCTGTATGCGGCCACACTGTAGAGGAAAGCGCGCCTGAATCATGCCCGATATGCGGGACCCCCGGCAGCAGGTTCCTGGACATAGAATGAGCCATCAGGGAACGACCAGGCCGGTGCATCTCCAGTTTATCTCTGAATCCCCTGTCTGCACGTCTATCACGCAGGCAGGGTTGCACCCTTCCTTCTCCAGGTCCAGGTCTATCCACCATGTCCCTGTGAACTCGTTGCAGTAGTGCACGTCAGTGAAGGAGCTGTCCAGCAGGCATTCCCCGCCCTGCGCCACCAGCTTGGCCTCTGTCAGGCTCATCGTGTATCCCGTGCCTTCCTTGACGCAGAACTCCTCCCCGGTCTCCTTCAGCTTCTGGCAGAAGCACTTGCACTGGCCCTCGTTCCCGCAGTGCCTCGTGCCTTCCAGCACGCAGCCCCAGAGCTCCAGGGCAGGTGTCTCCACCTCTGTCGGCCATACGCACACGCCTTCCAGGTACCCGTATCCCTCGCATTCCTCCTGGCACCTGTCCAGTATGCCCTCGTTCACCTGGGCGGCCGTCAGGCCTTCCTGGCCCCCCTCCTGGGGCACGCCTGAAGGGAACATCAGAATGAGCGAAGCCATGACGACTATGACCACCGCAGCAGCCAGCATGGTGTACATGGAGGACATCCTGGACTTCGGCACCTTCCCGGCTTTCGGCTGCGGGACAGGCCTCTTCCCAGGCGCCCTGTTCCGGGCAGCCGGCTTCCTCCTGGCCGGCTTCTTCCTTGCTTTTGCCATGCTATAATATTGACAGGGCTGCTTAAATTTGCCCCGATGGTGTGTTTATAACAGGGCTCGGCCCAATATAAACCATGGGAAAGAAGACTGGCCTTGCAGCAGTGTCCTACATACTCGGCCTGATAACGGGGATAATAGTGCTGCTGGCTGCGGACAAGAAGGACAAGTACACCAGGTTCCATGCTGTCCAGTCCATCCTCTTCAACCTGGCTGTCTGGGTGATAGCGTTCGTTCTGGCCATCCTGACAGCGCCCTTCGCGATAGCGGGCGGAATCACCGGAATGGTGTTCCCGCTCCTGATGTTCGGGGCGCTCAGCCTGGTATGGATGGCTTACGGGGTGATTGTCTTCCTGGTCTGGCTGTTCCTGATAATAAAGGCCTACTCGGGCGACAAGTTCATGCTGCCCCTGATAGGCAAATGGTCGGACAGCCTGACAAAATGAGATGTTTCGGCCTTTAGCGAAACGTAACAGCCTTATTTTTAAGCCCGCGGGCCAAAATCTCTAGATGTTCGAGGACGACAAGATAACCCTAGGCAGGAAGGCCTTCAGGGCCCTGGCTTCTGACACCAGGGTCTCCATGCTGAAGCTCCTGCTTAAGAGGAGGATGACGCTATCCGAGATATCAAAAAGGCTCGGGATGTCGGTCTCCACCATAAAGGGCCACCTGGATTCCCTGGTGGCCGCAGGCCTGATAGTCCAGATGGACGAAGGCCACAAGTGGAAGTACTACGAGCTCACGAAGGCCGGAAGGGAGGTCGTGCAGCCCTCGGACAGGAGGATAATGGTGCTCCTCGGCATATCAGCCATAGCCGCCCTGTTCGGCATGAACGGGCTGATAGGCAGGTTCTCATCCCCTGCAGGGCAGTTCGCAAGGGGGACCCTTGCGGCCCCGATGGCCGCTGGGGGAGGCGGGGAGATGCTGGCGGAGAAGTCCGCTGACACAGCAGCCCAGGCTGCACCCGGGCTCATGCCAGCCTCTGCTTCAATCCCCTGGTTCGAGCTCTCCCTGACCGTTATTGCCTTCCTTGTCCTGGGCATATCCATAGGCTGGCTGTACAGAATGAGGAAATGAACAAATTTTAGGGGCCTGTGACAAATAATAACAATGAAGATAGATTTCCCGAAGCTGGCCCTGTCACTGATAGTGCCTTTCATAGCGGCCTTCATAGGCTCCATGGCCACCTACCCGTCAATACCCGGATGGTACGCCACGCTGGCCAAGCCCGCCTGGACCCCTCCCAACTGGGTGTTCGGGCCTGTCTGGACGACGCTCTACATACTGATGGGCCTGTCGCTCTACCTGGTCTGGATGAAGGGCTCAGGCAGATGGAACAGGTTCAAGGGCTGGCTGGGCATAAGGCAGCCCAAGGCGCCCTTGTATGCGTTCTTCATACAGCTCGGCCTCAACGGGCTATGGTCAATCCTGTTCTTCGGCCTCCAGAGCCCCCTGCTGGGCCTGGTGTGCATAATACCGCTCTGGATAGCCATAGTCGCCACGATGGGGCTGTTCTATGACGTGGACAGGAGGGCGGCCTGGTTGCTGCTGCCGTACATAATATGGGTGACCATAGCGGCCAACCTCAACCTGTTCGTCTGGTTGCTGAACATATGAGGCTCTGGAGCATACACCCCAAGTACCTGGACGCCAAGGGGCTGACGGCGCTCTGGAGGGAGGCCCTTCTAGCCAGGAACGTCCTGAAGGGAGGAATAACAGGGTACAGGAACCATCCCCAATTAATCAGGTTCAAGGAGCAGAAGGACCCCATGAAGGCCATCAACTCCTACCTTTACCATGTGTACAGGGAGGGCGTCAGGAGGGGCTACGACTTCGACAGGTCCAAGGTGGGAAGGTTCATGGCTTCAGCCAGGATACCCGTCAAGGAGGGCCAGCTCAGGTTCGAGTTCAAGCACCTCAAGAAGAAGCTCGAGGCCAGGAGCCCCCAGAAACACAGGGAGCTTGCCAGGGTCAAGGCTCCCAAGCCACACCCCCTCTTCAAGGCAGTGAAGGGCAGGAAGGAGAAATGGGAGAAGGCTTAAATCCCTTTCTAACCTTCTATAGTGATGGAAAGGGTCACGTTCTACTGCTACGCCAACAAGACGAGAAGCCCGGGCATGAAGGCGTACGCTGATTTCCTGAAGCCGGAGGGCTATGACGTGGTGACAGACTCTGCAGGCGTGAGCAGGAGGACGATGGAAAGGCTCCAGGGAGCGAGCAGGACCAGGGCCTCCAGCTGGCTGGTCAGGAAGATGGAGTCCAGGGGCATATTGCAGATAAGGGGGCATGTGCCAAAGCTCGCCACCCCCGAGCTGGTCGCAGACTCGAAATGGAACCTGGCGGCCACCAGGATGGTGAGGGACAAGCTCCTGGAGCTCTACCCCGAGCATGGGGACATCATACTGACCCTGAAGGGGTTCCTGGGCTACGGGGAGGGGGATGACCCTGCCCTGGACATAAGGGACCCCTGCACCCCGGAGGGCAATTCCAGCGACTGGTACGTCCAGGGAAAGGTGATGAAGGACACGGAAGAGGCGCAGGACATGTTCCTGGAAGAGGTGGAGCGCCTCATTAGGGAGTTCTGGTCCAAATACATGCCAGGCCTCTGAACCCTTAAATCATTTCCATCCAATTCTTGAGCATGGCAGAAGGCATGAAGGACTACCTGAGGAGCGCGGC
>Ga0180432_10004300_pt1 | contig 19659 bp, 11 predicted proteins | sample SS_ome_10_FD_132414 | JGI IMG/M metagenome (GOLD analysis project Ga0180432, IMG submission 132414) | Hypersaline lake sediment archaeal communities from the Salton Sea, California, USA - SS_1_MS_2 metaG | ecosystem: Environmental > Aquatic > Non-marine Saline and Alkaline > Hypersaline >...
CTGATGCGGGCACAGCTGAACCTGGAGCAGCAAATCGTCTTGCTGGAACCATTTCAGCGAGTGTTTGGGTATTGGCACCTGCTTCATCTTCCGCTTGCCGGTGTGATGTTTCTCGTACTCATTGTTCACATAGCGGTGTCAGTGCTTTTCGGTTACACATGGGTATTTTGAGGCTCGCCAAGTAATGAGACGCATCCGTCAGTTGTTGATTCCGGTGGCGACTCTACTGCTCATCGCCCCTGCACCGGTCACCGCGCAGCTCCTATCGCCAGGCAGACTCGCCGCGCCACATTCCGAATTGGAGGGAGTCCGCAATTGCACCAAATGCCATGTTCTCGGAGAGCGTGGCATCTCGAACCGGCTTTGCCTCGATTGTCACATACCTATCCGGAATAGGCTGGTTCGAGGACGTGGATACCATTCCACCGTCGCAGATCAGCCGTGCTCGAACTGCCATAAAGATCATTTTGGGGAAGAATTCCAGCTGGTCAGATTCGACACTGCCTCATTCCGGCACTCGAGTGTCGGATTCGAGTTGGTGGAGACACATCAATCATTGGATTGCACGGACTGCCACCAACCCGAACTCATCGTTGCCACTGATGTACGCTCATTCAAAGCCGAGCACGGCGCCCTGGGCAAGACGCTGCTGGGGTTAGGCATGGCCTGCACCGATTGCCACGCAGTTGACGACCCGCACGACGGTCAGTTCTCGGCGCGTACCTGCACTGAGTGCCACGGTCAAACCATTTGGACTGAACTGCGCGGTTTCGACCATCGTCGTACTCGGTTCGCGCTCACGGGACGGCACCGCCAGCTCTCGTGCGGGAGTTGTCATCCAACGACACTCTCTGCGCCAAACACTCAGGTCACGCGATACACCAATATGCGGTTCTCACGCTGCTCTTCCTGCCACGATGACGTCCACTCCGGTTCGATGGGTAGCGACTGCACAACATGCCACAACACTACTGGATGGTCGGTAGTCGATCGCACAGCACTGGAAACTCGTTTCGATCACGAAATCACGGGTTACCCCTTGCTCGGCGCTCACGCGAGACTCACCTGCACTCAATGTCACGATCTCAGTCTTACTCCTCGAGAAGGCATCGACATTGCCTATGCGGCAGGCACTATCGAGAATGCCTACCCGACACCAACCGCAGACACCTGTCTGTCTTGTCACGTGGATTTTCATGGGGGCGTCTTTGAGGAGTCCCAATCAGGACGTGAGTGTGAGATCTGTCACTCACAAGATGGGTGGTTGCCAACTAGCTTTGACATAACCCGCCACAACCGGGAAGCACGCTTTCCGTTGTCTGGGGCACACGTGGTTACTCCATGTATGTCGTGCCACAACACCCCGCAACCCAACGGATCGGAGCTTCGATTCAGATTCGAGTCTTACCAATGCAGCGATTGCCACTCCACCGAAAATCCACATTCGACGCAGTTCGCAGGGCGGGAATGCGTCGAATGCCACGATACCGACTCGTTTGTGATACCAGCGTTCGATCATACAAACACGAACTACCCGCTGGATGGCGCCCATCGCGACGTTCCGTGTGAGTCCTGTCATCATCTGAGAATGGGCCAGAACGGCAGGGAATTCCGTATCTACAGGCCGTTGGGCACTGAGTGCCGTGACTGCCATGGGGGGTACAGATGACGCCGAACCAATCGGCCATGGCATGTGTCGCGCTAGTTGTTTTGCCGACGGTTGCGTCCGCCCAAGGAGGTCTTGTCTATCCGCACGGCGATATGACCATCGACATCAGCTGTAGCGCTTGCCACACCACAGAAGGATGGCTTCCGACCAAGGACCCACTCGACTTTCAGCATGGCGACTTCACCGGTTTCTCGCTCGACGGCAAACACGGAACAGTCCCGTGCACCGCCTGTCACCTGGATCTCAAGTTCAGCGAACCGAAGCTGACAGATGGAGTGTGCACGACCTGCCATTTCGACGTGCACCGCGGCCGCTTGTCGCCCGACTGCGAGTCATGCCACAATACCACTCTCTTCGCTTTGGTGGATGGGCTCGATTTGCACTCTCGCACGAGTTTCCCGCTGAGTGGAGCGCACCAACAGTTGTCGTGTGAGAGCTGCCATCCAAACGATGTGGGTGGAGCGTTTACTACGCGTCCGACGGAGTGTATTGCCTGCCACGCGACCGACTACTCCTCGTCGCAATTCGTGGATCATGTGACGACTGGATTCTCCACAGAATGCCAGGAGTGCCACACCACTCTCGCTTGGCCGCACAGTGTGAGTTTCGATCACACTACGTACTCGTCCGGATACGCTCTCATAGGACGCCACGCCGAGATCAGATGTTCGAGCTGCCACAGTCAGGGTGTTGTTGGATCCATCTTCTCACCCTCGAGTCAGGACGACTGCATTGCCTGTCATCAGAGCGCCTATGACGCCGAACACGGCGGCGCCGATTTTCCAACATCGTGCCTGCTCTGCCACACCAACGACACCTGGGAGAACGCGGACTTCGCAGATCACGACAGCTTCTACTTCCCGATCTTTTCCGGTGCGCATAGAGGACGGTGGAGCGACTGCGAAACTTGCCATACCAACCCCAATGACTTCACCCAGTTCACTTGCTTCTCCTGCCACGATCACCGCCAATCCGAAATGGACGAGAAGCACCGAGAAGTTCCCGGATACGCATACGAGAGTGCCGCGTGCTACTCATGCCACCCAACCGGGAGGAGCCCGTGATGCGTTTGCCAATGCACGCAGGAGTAATTCTGTGCTTGCTGACCACGCTCGGCGGCATCCGAACGCACGCTCAAGACAACCAGCTGGAAGTGTTGGTCGAGCAGATCGCAGGCTCAAACATCTACCTGCGCGCGGGCACTGACGACGGAATCGCGGCAAACGATACACTGGTCGTCCTAGACAATACTGGTGAAAGGAGGATCGGAGCTCTGATTGTTTCAGGAGTGACAGCGAGCCGCTCCGTCGTGGCATTCCTGGCCGACCCTTTCCCAATCACGCGGGGCACCATGCTTCGTTTGCTGATTGGTCCGATACCAGAAATCCAGGCAGAAGAACCCGAACCTCGAGTTGCGCCCGCAGGAACCGACGCGCCTTCGCTAAAGGAAGGACCAACCGTCAGCGGGCGAATCTCAATACAGCTCAATACTCTCGGGTCCACAACCAACTGGGTGAGTAACGAGGACGTGAGTTTCAATCGCAGGTTCACGACGCCTGCCCTGTTGTTGCGATTGAACGTGAGGGATTTGCCGGGGGGGTTCGAATTCAATTCAAATGTGCGAGGCGCATATCGCCATAGTCCGGATGACATTGTCCAACCAGCTCATTCGATGCGTGTGTACCAAGCGAGCGTAAGGAAGTTGTTCAATGACGTCCCGGTGCAGGTTCAATTCGGTCGGTTCTACAACAGGTATGAGAACTACTCCGGATATTGGGATGGCATGCTCCTGCGCTACGGAACCGAGAGTTTCGGTGCAGGCTTCGTAGCGGGCTTCGAACCGCGAAGAATCAACGAAGGTGTCTCAACAGACGTACCCAAATACACTGCGTTCGTGGACGTGAGCCATCATGGTGAGCGATTTGGATACTATGCCGACGTGTCATTCCACAGGCAGCTGCCTCGCGACGATATGCCCTCGCAGACCTCAGTCGGCTGGTCGCAACAACTGACTTCGGGGCGGACGCGTGTGGGAACCGACATGCAGGTTCACCGCGATCCTGAGAACGAGACTTGGGCGCTCACGCGCCTGCACGCCAACGGATCAGTAGCCGTCTCCCGCAAAGTATCGGTTCTTGGCAGATTCGCGTTTGACAAACCCAACTATCTGTTCCAAGCGTTCGAGACCTTTTCGTATGAGCGCGAGCAGGCCGAGGTGGGAATCCGATATTGGGATCGTGCGGGGAGCGTCAGCGCACGCGTGACCGCCAATCGCGTCAATCAGGGCGATCTCTCCTATTCGCTCACATCATCATTCAACATCGTCAAGACGCAGTTCCTGGAGCTTGGTTTTTTGGGCGCAGGTACCGTCTGGATGTTTGAGGATCAGAGGGTGTTCAACTTGGCCGCAGGAGTCAACCGAGTTTTCGGCCGTGTTCAGTCGCGCGGCAGCTACCGGTTCTACAGAACGGTGGGTCTCAATACGACGTTGCAGTCACACACACTCGATGCAGCACTCGTGTTCCCACTCGGCAACCGCATCTACTCGATGTTGACGGGGCGTTTGCAAAACGGAAACAACCAGTCGTCCAACAGTATGTTCGTGAGCCTCTGGACTAGCTTCTAATGTCCGACACCCAGATCATCGTACTTGTCGGACTGGGCTTGTTCGCCCTGTTCGCAATCCCGTTCTACATCCGTCAGCGAAGAATCGAGCGGCACACAGAATTTGCAGAAGCGCAAGCGTTGCGTTTCGGACTGCACGAGCCCGCCTCACTGCACCCTATTGTAAGCGCGGGATCCTGTGTCGGCACGAAGAACTGCATATCGGTGTGCCCCGAAGGAGATGTGCTCGGTTTTAGGAACGGACAGGCTACACCAATCGGCCCGGCGCGTTGCATCGGCCACGGTCTTTGCGAACGCGCCTGCCCCACCGAGGCAATCAAGTTGGTCTTTGGCACCGAGCAGCGCGGTGTTCACATACCGCGCATAAAAGAGAACTTCGAGACCAACGTCCCCGGACTCTATATAGTCGGAGAACTCGGCGGCATGGGTTTGATTCGCAATGCGTTCGAGCAGGGTCGGCAATGTATTGAGGGGATCGCGACAGAACCCCGCGGACCAGCAGGCGCGCTCGACGTACTGATCGTCGGCTGCGGGCCTGCCGGGCTCTCAGCCTCGGTGAACTGCATTTACCACGAACTGCGGTACGCGACTCTGGAAAAGGAAGACATCGGCGGGACGGTGCGGCACTACCCGCGGAAAAAGCTGGTGATGACTTCTCCGGTCAAAGTGCCTGGGTACGGGAAGCTCGGTTTCAAAGAGGTGTCCAAAGAGGAATTGACTAGCGTCTGGGCGGACATAGTCGACAAAACCGGTGTTGCCGTCAACACCGGGGAGACTGTCGTTGCAGCAACACCTACCGATGACGGGTGCTTCTCCGTGACCAGCAACACTAACCACTACAAAACAAAGCGTGTGGTGCTCGCTATCGGGCGCAGGGGCATTCCACGAAAACTCGATGTGCCAGGAGAACATCTGTCGAAGGTCATCTATTCTCTGAGAGAGCCGGAGGCTTTCCAAAGCGATCGAATCATCGTAGTGGGCGGCGGCGATTCGGCGGTGGAGGCCGCGTTGGCATTGGCGGATCAGCCACGCAACGAAGTCAGGATCTCCTACCGGGGTGACAACTTCTCTCGAATTAAACCCGGCAATTTGGAAAGAATCGAAAACGCCATTGCGCACGAGCGTGTGGAAATCATTTGGTCGAGCCAGGTTCAGGAGATCCAGGTCGACTCCGTTGTCCTGCGAGATCAAGCCGGTACAGTTTCCACGATCCCCAACGACATGGTGGCGATATTCGCCGGGGGCGAGCTACCTACCAAGTTCTTTGAGGCCTGTGGCGTACAGATCGACGTGAAATTCGGAGAGCCGTAGGTTACCGAGCCTTGAGCGGCACCGGCTCTTCCTTCTTCACCTCTTCGAGCGTCACGGGCTCTGCAGGTTCTCTCACCAAGAACGTCAGCAGAACCGCCACTCCCACAACTCCAGCTGCGACTACGAACGGGACCTGCGCACCGAATCCCTGGTATACAGCGGTGGCCCAAATCGGCCCTGCGACTCGCGCTATACCGCCGAACGCCTGCTGTACACCCAAAGTCTGACCAAACTCATGCTCCGAAACTCTGTGAGTTACCGACGCGGACGTGGCGGGAAACAGACACGCCGTGCCGATAGGCACCAGAGCCCAGAAGACGGCAAGGAGAAGAACTGAATCTGGTATCACGATCAGAAAGATCCCCACCATCAGCAGTGTTGCCCCGAGCCTCATCACTTTGATCTCGCCGAACCAGTCTATGAGTTTGCCGAGTATGAGCGCACGCATCACTACGCCCATCGCACCGACATACACGAAAAAGATGCCGACCGTGGTCTCTGTGACGGCAAAGCCGCTCTGCAAATAGAGCACCAACACACCGGTTGTGGACACGAAACCCAACATTCCGACCATATAGATCCAGATCAGGAGCGACACTTCGTGGCCTGGCGACCGTAACACTTGCCACATGGCGGAACGAATGGTACGCGGCGGTCCTGCCGCGGCCGCGGCTCTTCTTGCATCATTCGTCGTACGGCGCGGAGTCGATTCAGGCAAGAGTCTCCAGGCGAATACGACGTTCATAACGCACAGGAGGGCGGCTACAATACCCGGGGCGGCGGCACCCAAGCCAAATGTCAACGATCCAATGGCGGGGCCGATCATCACTCCAGCGCTTGTCGATGCGGTCAACCAGCCGAGTGCCTTGGCCCTCTCCTTCGGTTCGAACGCGTCGCCCACGTATGCCTGAAGCACCCCGGTCGTGCCACCTCCGATACCTTGGATTACCCGAGAGAGGAACAGCATCCACAGAGTAGAGGCGAAGCCGAACACAAAGAACGCGATCGCGGAGGTGCTCAGAGCCGCGATGATTATCGGCCGCCTGCCGTATCGGTCGGACAACCTCCCCCACCAAGGGGCCGATGCGAGTTTGGCGATGGAGAATGACGCGATGAGCCACCCGACCATCCACTCCTGCGCATCCAAGCGCAATGCGTAGTAGGGCAACAAGGGGAAGATGATCGCGAACCCGAGCATGTCCACGAAAGCCGCGGCCATGAGCACCGCAATGCGTTTCATCGCTTGGTACCCACTGCCATAGCGATAGCGGAGATCAACATCAGTACGACGCCGTATGCCGCCGCAACGCCGATATCAAACTCGCGGAGCGCCGAGAGGATCTCTATCGAAATAGGACGCGTATCGTAGGTGTACAACACGATCGATGTAACGAAGTCCCCGAGGGCGGTGGCGAAGGCCAGTGCGCCGCCCGCTAGAATGGCCGGTCGCAACAATGGGATTGTCACTCGGCGTACAGTGTACCACCTCTTGGCTCCAAGCGATGCCGCGGCCTCATCGAGCGACGGATCGAGCTGTCGAAAGCCGGCGATGATCGATCCGCACACTATGGGGATGTTCCTGACCACATAGGCCAACGGCAGGATCACAACTGTCCCGACGAGTACCCAGCGTCCGAACCACGGAGCCCGAACGCTGAATGCCGTTGCGAGTGCTATCGCGAGCACCGTTCCGGGCACTGCCCACGGTACGGTGGTCAACGTCTCGATGACGTTCCTGAGCCGTACTCGCCGTTGTACAACCACCCTGCCTACCCAAAGAGCCAGCGCGACCGCGGCGACCGAAGCGACACCTGCCATCCAGAGCGAATTGACCAAGGGCTTCAGCCTAACCGGGTCGGCAACCAATGTCCCGTAGTTGGCCAGCGTGTATTCGGGTGGAACGGCCTGAGTGGTCCAGGTGCCAACCGGCACAAAGGAGACCAGGAGGAGCGTTAGGTGTGGGAGCAGCAAGAGGATTGCCAGGCTCCAGCCCACCATCGCCGCTCCCCAGCGCGCGATCGGCAAGCGCAGAGCGTACGCCGCTGGGGGAATTCCCTTGCCCACTGCCGCCACGGAGCGCCCCGAGTCGGTTCGTTTGAACAGCACCAATCCGATCAGAGCCACGGCTGCAAGCGCGGCGGTCTCTACGAGCGACATCGCGGTATCGCCGTTCAACTTGCTGGTCACGATCTGCGTCGTCATGACCCTAAAGCCGCCACCGAAAACGTATGGTGCGCTGAACGAACCCAACGCCGTCATGAAGGTGAGCAAAGCGGCAGCGTTGACCTGAGGTCGCAGGAGTGGCAGAGTCACCCGCCGCAACGTGCCCCATGTGCCGTGGCCGAGCGAATGGGCCGCCTCAATCATGGAAGAATCGACCTTGGCCAGACCGGCGCGGGCAAAAAGATAGAAGTACACGTACATCGAGTACGCGTGGACGAGCAGAATTGCTCCCCAACCCCGCAAACGCCACGGATCTTCCGAGAGACCGAACACGACCCTCACTGCATGAGCCACAAAACCGCTCTCGCCGTACAGAAACATGAAGGCGATTACGCCCACTAGAGGCGGAAGAACAGCCGGCAGGGCTACCAGCGCCCCGAGCAATCGGCGCCCGGGGAAATCGAGCCGCTCGAACACGAACGCGAGTGGAATTCCTATGCTTGCGGCAAGCAGCACGCTCGCCACCGAAATCCACAGGCTGTTCCAAAGCGCGCCCCACTCCTGGCGTTCGCCCGCAAAAACAGCCAAGTACTCTAAGGTCCACCCCGCGTCGCCCCGTACCGAGCCAACGACAACCAACGCGATCGGGAATACCACGATCCATACGAGCAGGATCGTGAGCGGCAGCCCGCGGAGGCCGCGGGAGCTCATGCGTCCTCTGGGAAGCAGCGTGTGCGGCTTGCTGTCAGAATAACGCGGTCACCAACTCGGGCTGCATCCACCGATGCCTCTACCTCCACCGCCGCGTCTCCGGCCGTCACTGTAAAGAAGGCCCGAGCGCCGGTGTATCGACAACCGGACACAGTGCCTTCTATACCAGGTCCGTCTGAGAAAGAGAGCGCCTCGGGTCGAACGACGACCGACACGCGCTGACCGTGTGACAGATCTACGGGGCTGTCGGCAGGCCATTCGACTGAATCGCCGACGCGCACCATCCCCCCATGAAGGAACTCTCCGGGGACTACGCTTGCGCGCCCAACGAAGGTTGCCACGAACTCACTGGTAGGTTGTTCGTAAAGCTCACGTGCTGTCCCAATCTGCTCGAGCGCTCCACCCTGGAGGACAGCAACGCGATCTCCAAGCGCAAACGCCTCTTCCTGTTCGTGAGTCACGAATACGGTGGTGACCCCCGCTTTCACCAGCGCGGCGCGCAGCTCTAACCTGGTCTTCTCGCGCAGACTCGGGTCGAGATTCGAGAGTGGTTCATCCAATAACAGCACACGTGGTTCTGGCGCCAACGCCCGTGCGACAGCCACACGTTGCTGTTGGCCTCCGGAAAGCGCAGTCACTTCGCGCTTGCCGAAACCCTCCAGATCCACCAGCGCGAGTACTTCCGCGACTCTTTTCCTCTGCGCTTCCGAAGCTCTGTCAGCCAATCCAAACGCAATGTTCTCTGCAACCGTCAAATGCGGAAACAAAGCGTAGTGCTGGAAAACCATGCCGAAACGACGTTCAACCGGAGTCTGTTTCGAAACGTCCTTCCCGTCGACGACGATTCGACCGGCATCAGGCCGCTCAAACCCGGCGAGCAGTCTGAGAGTCGTTGTTTTGCCACTGCCGCTGGGGCCCAACAGCGCTAGGATGGACCCGCGTGCGACGTTGAGCGAGATGTGGTCAACCGCAGTTTCCGTCCCAAAGCGCTTGGAGAGATCTATCAGTTGCAGGTATCCGAAACTCACTAGCGCCGCCCGCCGTCTCTGCCCTTCCCTCTCACATTCCGATCCCAATAGGACATCCAATCAGCCCCGACCCTCCCGAGCAACTCCCAATCCATATCTTCGGCAACCATGTGTGTCTTGACCGTGCGTGCCCAGTCAGGGAGAGAATCAACCGGAAGGTCGGTGCGCGCAGGCAACCTGAACTCCTGCCTGGCCGCGAGTAGCTGGCCCTCCAACGACCCAACCCACTCAACGAACCGCTGCGCCAACTCGAGGTGCGCCGTGCCCCTCACTATTGCGATCGCGTCTTCGATGACCGGTGTGCCGCTCGATGGCAGCAGATAGTCGAAAGGATTCCCTTTACGCTGTTCGGTGAGAATGTCGGGGAGATCCCAAAGGGTAATTGTCCCCTCTTGGCGCAGCAGCTTCTGATGCAACAGGGCCGGATTGAGCACGTACTCACGGGTTTGAGCGTCGAGCCGGCGCAGCCACTCGAAACCGGCTGCTGTGTCACCATTGTCCCGGAGCCCCCTCTGTACGATCATCCCGAAAATGGACCTCATCGTACCCGACGCCAGCGGATCGCGTATGAGTACTTCATCGGTCCAACGCGGCTCGAGGACCGCGTCCCAATCAGATGGGACCTCCGATCTATCCAATGCCTCGGAATTGAACGCAATTACGGCCGGGGTCTCGTAGGCTGCGAAGAAGAAGTCGCCCGGCCCGCGGGCTCGCTCGGGAATCGCACCTGCCCATGTGGGACGGAACGAAACCAACAACGACTCCGCGGCTGCTCGAGCGAACAGCATCGACGGCCCGCCATACCACACATCTGCCTGCGGATTTGCCCGCTCCGACCTAACACGGTCGAGCGCATCCTGAGATCCCATGTCGAGCCAGCGTATGTCAACACCCGGATTAACGGCCTCAAACGTCTGCTCGGCGAGCGTGAGAAGTGCCCGGCCATGGGGGGAGTAAATGACGAGGGGAGTGCGAGAATCGGAGCACGCCGCGATAGTGAGTACGAGGATGAGAACTCCAAGTGCGGGGCGGACGGGCGGACGGGCAGACGGGCGGACGGGGAACATCCAACGTCCAACATCCAACGTCCAACATGGAACGACTTCACCGAAGCGTATGAAGTTCGACATTCCCCTCCCCCTTCCCCCTCCCCCCTTCCCTTTTTCCCAAATCATATTCCCCACCCGCCGAGTGCCAACAGGTTCAGGAACAGCCTATACGCCCCAACCACCCCAGCAGGAATCGCTCTGAAGAAGCTGAGCCCCGTGTAGACGTAGGTTCCATTTCCGTATCGAGTCACCAGCAATCCTCCACGCGTAGGTTCATCGCCTGGATCGGCCATCTCGAGCAGCGGAGTATACGCTTCGTCCCATGTGCCTGCGAAATAAAGGCCTCTTTCCTGCGGCCAGCCTTCCCAATCGTGGCTCGAGATTCGGTTCGGATGATTGAATACGGCGTGGTCTGGCTGGAGCAGCATCACCGGTGCCGTTTCGTCCGTAATACGATCGTGGGGACGCGAAATCTCGATTTGGTATGGCGCAAAACCGCCGGCTGCGAACTGATACTGCTGGTATAACACGACCAGATGCCCACCACGTTCCACATACTCCAGCAGACGGTCGTTGTGATTCACCAATGCCGTATCGGTCTCGTACGCTCTACTCCCCACAACGACTGCGTCGAAATGCGACAGATCTGCCCTAGCAAGATGGTCCGCGGTGAGAAGCTCCAGCGGCAGGCCCACCTGGAGGAGGGCTTCCGGCATCCTATCTGCGGCCCCGCGAACGTAGCCCACCCGACGCGCCCGCGGCATTTCGATGGGTCCGATCCTCACGTCCGATTGTGCATCGACAACCATGGCCGACGGTCGGATGTGCGGATAGGCGACAGTAACCACTCCACGGTCGAATTCGCGGCCGTCGTTTGTACTAGCCACTGCGCGGACTGACACTCTTCCATACTGCCCACCCGACGGCCGAGTGACCCGGAACCGAAGCACTCGGGATTCCCCACGCTCGCTGAAAATGAACGGAATTGCGTCCGTCACCTCCAGTCCGTCACTCTCCAGTCCAATCAAACCGGATACCCGGTTTCTGCCGTTGTGAACCAGCGATACCGTGAAATCTCGTGGCTTCGGATCGTCGGCCGGCCAGACAATCCGCTCAGGTTCCAGTCTCACGTCGATCTCCGGCACGACCCGAACTGGTAGACGCACTTCGCCGACGGCCTGGTCGTTGCGACGAAAGGTCACCTCCCGGTCGAGAACGAGTGTCGCCCCCAGTATCTCTATCTCGAGGGACGCCCGGAGTTCAGGCGGCTGGACCGGCATCGCGCGGATCGCGGCCGGCGTTTGGCTCCAGTCATACAGGGCGCCCGTAAGCGGACGCTCGAGGTAATACGGTTGCGTCGGACCAACCTCAGGCCCAGCTGTAACGATGAACCGCTGTTCACCAAGAGTGCCGGCGGGCAGCTGGTTGGTCCCTTCGTCGACCAGATGCGCCTCCCACCCTTCTGCAGCATGAATCTCTACGCCCTGGACGGTCATGTCGAACGGTCCACCGTTATAGAACCTGACGAGGACCTCCACGCTTTCGCCCCGCACGATTTCTGGTGTGGAAGCGTAGGCATCAATCAGCAACCCCGCCGATATGGCGGTGGCTTCGGCCAGCATACGGCGCTCTTCGTCGTTCAGTGCACCAGCGCCACCCCTGGCATTGGCCCGGACGAGCGGTTCGGTCGCGTCCGCAATCCGTGTTGCCGAGATCTTATCCCGCAACGAGTCAGCGAGCAAAGCCAGCCAGCCTGCCTCCGCTGGAATTCCTAGGAACAAATCATCATCTTCACCGTTGGGACCAGCGAAGCCCGTACGGTCCTCGACCAGGTGAAGACGAGTGGACACCGGCACGATCGATTGAGCCCGTCCCATGTCCTGGGAACGGTGAAGGCTGCGGCTCGCCATAGCGATCTGTTGGTACGTGCGCCCGGATCGCGGCTCGATGCCACCGACTGGCAGTTCCAGCGTGGTGCTTGCCCTGTCGAACCAGGCCGATTGATAGAGTTTGAGCGGGGTCCAGGGTTCGAGGCCCTCCTCGAATGCGAGTTCCGGGAATAGAGATGGTTCGCCCGCCACTTGAAATGCAGCTCTGGTTACCGCGCCCGCTGCCATGTGTTGTCCATGCCCGTCTCGCGGCGTGCCGGTGAAGACCGACACCAACACGTGCGGCCTGAACCTCCTGATAACGCGAACGACATCCTTCAGCAGCGAGTCCGGCTGCCAGAACCGGTTTGTTTCCTCGATCGACTTGGAAAACCCGAAATCGTACGCGCGCGTGAAAAACTGCTGAGCCCCATCGACTGAACGCGCGGACATCAGTTCCCCGGTTCGCAACAGCCCCAAGCCGACTCCCAACTCCTCCCCCACGAGATTCTGGCCTCCTTCGCCTCTACAAAGCGACAGATATGCTGATTCCGCTCCATAACCCCGGGCGACCAGGGTCAATAACGCAGTGTCTTCATCGTCCGGGTGAGCACCTATCACCAGAACACGGCGGCTCTCACCGAGTTGCTGAAGCAGGAAGTCCAGTGCAACGATTCCACCAGTTGATGGCGGCGTGAGCTGAGCGGCGAGTGGCGCCTGGCCGGCACCGACAAACGCTAGGAGAGCCGCGAGACTAAGCGGCCTGGCGTGCAACGACTATGCTGCGCAGGCGCTCTGCGCTGGGGTCCTGGGGATCGCCGAACGGCATGGGGTGGCCGCCGGGATCCATTACCACAGTTGGGCAGACGAACTCGTAGCGGCGAGCGCGTACGAGGTCTTGAACGTTCTGGGTGCCTACCGGCGCACCGATGAATATACGGGCCGGCATCAGGGGCTGAATCGCCTGGGCTGCCGCCAATGCCTTCCACGGGGAAGTGGCGTGCCCCTCCACGATTACGACGTTCGCTCCCTCGAGCTTCCTGAGAGGGCGTTGGCCGCGAAACAGTAACCGCTCGGTCTTGATCGCGCGGCGTGCCCTATCCATCGCTTCATTCAGCGCATCTATCATTCCGAACCGCGGCTGGAAATTGGTGTCGAGCACAGCGTCCGCATCTTCGGCAATGGCACCGATCACTCCCAATTTTTCGAATCGAACGTGAGCGGCCACGATCACGTCAAACTCACACCCCATGGCTTTGGCCGCATTGGCCGCCACTTCAACCCCGGTGGGCGTGATACCGATGATAATCGTTGGAGGAGTGGTCCGCCTGCTAAGCTGATTGCCGAGCATTGCTCCCGCACCAGAGCGGCTGGAGTAAAGGGCTGCATCGGGAGAAACTGTCACCATGGTATAGCGAATATATCTCATGAGCGGCGATGAGCAAACGCTGCCGGCCCTGGTGGCGTCGCCGATCGACCACTGTCATATTACGCCCGTTCCGCTTTCCGGGCGTGAAAAAGCGGGTACGGCACCGTAAAGCACGCCGCCTGAACGGCTTCCGAAAGAGTTGAACCATGGGCGCGACCGCAAGAGAGCAAGAGACTAAAGGCTCGGTAAGAACCAAACAGGTCAGCGCCGAAGAGGCTCGGGCAATCACCGAATCCGCTCGGGAAGAGGAGTGGAAAGCTCCCAGTTTCATCAAAGAGCTGTTCGCCGGCAGATTGATGCTGGGCCTGGTTTATCCGTGGCCCAAAATCGACAATGACGAGCTCGATCGTGCCAAACCGTGGCTCGAAAAGGTCGAGCAGTTCCTCCGCGAAAACGTAGACGGCGACGCGATCGACCGCGACTCCAAGGTCCCTCAGGACGTGATCGACGGTCTTCGGGAGCTCGGCTGTTTTGGCATCAAGATCCCGAGAGAGTACGGAGGTCTGGGGTACTCGCACGCCATTTACAGCCGAGCGATTTCGATGATGGCCAGTGTGAATGCCGCCGTGGCCACGATGCTGTCGGCACATCAGTCGATCGGGGTGCCGGGACCTCTGATGCTGTTCGGAACGGACGAACAGAAGCAGAAGTATCTACCCCGATTTGCGAGCGGGACAATCAGTGCTTTCGCACTCACCGAAGAGGCAGTTGGCTCCGACCCCGCCCGGATGATCACTACGGCCGAACTCACCGAGGACGGTACCGCGTACATACTGAACGGCGAAAAGCTGTGGTGCACTAACGCACCCGTCGCCGAGGTTGTCGTTGTCATGGCGAGGACCGGGAAGCGCGATATCACGGCTTTCATAGTCCACACAGATTGGCCGGGCGTGGAAGTAACCCATCGTTGCGAATTTATGGGCATCAAAGGTATCGAGAACGGCGTTTTCAGATTCGACAACGTTCGAGTACCGATCGAAAACCGCCTTTGGGAGGAGGGACGGGGGCTCAAGCTGGCTCTGGTGACACTAAACACGGGCAGGCTCGCGGTCCCAGCTACCTGCTCTGCCGCCGTTAAACGGTGTCTGGAAGCCGCGAGGGAATTCGGCAAGAGTCGGGTGCAGTGGGGTCAGCCGGTCGGCAAACACGACGCCGTAGCCCAGATGTTGGGTTTCGTCGCCGCCAACACGTTTGCTATCGACGCCGTGCAAGAGATCACGGGCCTGCTGGCTGACCGTGGCGGGGCTGATATCCGGCTCGAGGCCGCAATCGCCAAACTGTGGACGAGCGAGCGTGGTTGGGAAGCTATAGACGCGGCGCACCAGATTTGCGGCGGGCGGGCGTACGAGACTGCCGACAGTCTGAAAGCCCGAGGAGTGGACCCGCTCCCCATTGAACGCACGATGCGCGACTTCAGGATAACTCGCATTCTCGAGGGAGCGAGCGAGATCATGAGATTGTTCGTCGTGCGGGAGGCTTTGGACACTCACATCAAGGTCATAGGACCCCTCGCCAATCCGAAGGCGTCAAAAAAACAGAAGATTGCAGCGTCTATCAGGGCCATTCTGTTCTACTCAGCATGGTACCCCGCGCGTTGGCTGGGCTGGGGGCGATGGCGTCGGTATGTTCAGTTCGGCAAGCTCGCACGACACATGCGTTGGGTGAACCGGCGTGCCCGGAAGCTCGCGCGCATGCTCTTCTACGCAATGGTGCGTCACGGGGCGACACTCGAGAGGCGCCAGGCGGTGCTTGCCCGGTTGGTGGACATCGGAGCCGAGCTGTTTGCGATGGTGGCCGCCTGTGCCAAGGCGCAGAGCCTTCGCACCAGCACCGATCCTGAGGAACGCGGTCAGGCGGCCTCGGCGATTCACATGGCGGAAGGGTTCTGCCGCATGTCTCGCAGACGCATAGACGCAGACTTTCGAGGGATCTTTCACAACGACGACCTACCGATATACGAGCTTGCGCAACGGGTGATGGGAGATGAGGTGAAGTGGATGGAGGAGAAGGACGTTGTGAGGGGCGGTAGGGCGGTCAGGCGGTAGGGCGGTCAGGCGGTCAGGCGGTCAGGCGGCCCACAGTATCCTGGCGCCATGGGCACCATTTTTGTGCCTGTTCATCCCGCTTCTCGATCCCTTGCCGCTCGCCTACAACGCCTGTCGACCAGCACCAACATTTTCACCCTAGAACAGCTGGAAACAAGCGCCCCCCCGGCGGGCACGTACAATGCTGTATAGTTTTCTTTGGACTAGACTGTCCATGATCAAGGAACTTCACACATATCGGGCCCTCAATATGCCTAACTCCCTAAGACGTATGAGACCACTTGCCCTTATCTCGTTGGCCGTTTCAGTATTCGCCACAAGCTGCCTCACCGATCCGGCCGGCCCGGCATACGTGCCTGGCTTCCTGGCTCTGGCTCCGTCTTTCGAGAGCAGCGCGGCAGGCATTGTGGATGTCGACAGCGTGCACGTGATGCTCATCCGGGATGAGGACGAGACGGTCGCGCTCGACACTGTGGTCGCACTTACGACCGATTCGGACTCGGTGGATCTCAGTTTCAGCATACCGGTCTCATCCTCGAGTGAAACATTCACACTCACTCTCGAATGCCTTTCACCAACCGGAGACGTGGTATTCAGTGCGGGGCCTTTGACTGTGACAGCCACGACTTCTGGAAGCGACGCGGTGGTTGCAGAACAGGTACCGATCACCTACGTGGGGGTTGGTTCCGACGCGGCCAGCGTTCAGATGATCACCGATCTCACCTATCTGCACATGGGCGATACCTACTCCGTGGAGGCACAAGCTTTGGACGCATCGGGTGAGCCAATTCCCGGCACACCGATCAAATGGATATCTGAGAATGAAACGCGCCTGTCTGTTCCCGACGCCGGGGTTGGCAGCGTCCAAGCCGGCCTCGAGCGTGGCTGGGTGCATTTGATAGCACAACTCCTCACGGGACCGGCCGATACAATCGATCTCTACGTGGAGCCCGTACCGAGTGAGATCACGATCTTCTCGGGCAACAACCAGACTGGTCTGGTCGGTACAGAACTGCCTGTGGTGCTCGAGGTGCAGGTTAATGCTCCCGACGGTCCGGTTGAGGGCTCCCCGGTGGACTTCACAACCGGAGACGGCGGTGTGTTTGGCCAGGCGTCGGTGTCAACCAATGCTGAGGGATACGCCTGGTCTACTTGGACCCTAGGGCAAAACCCTGGTCAACAGACTGCAACTGCGACCGTGAGGAACTGGCCGGATCTGCAGGCGACGTTTACCGCTGCTGCCGTTATACCACAAGAACCTACACTCGCCTTCACCGTTCAGCCGAGCAACACCAACGCTGGCGCGACGATCACTCCTGCCGTGTTGGTCACGGCCTACAACGAATTGGGCGCCGTTGACACGGACTTCTCCGGTGACGTGGCGATCGCGATTGGCACCAACCCCAGCAACGGCACGCTGTCGGGCACTAGGACCGTCACGGCAAATGCCGGCGTCGCGGCATTCAGCGACCTTTCGATCGACGCCGTGGGTGATGGGTACACCCTGGCGGCGAGCACCAACGAATATCTTCCCGCCACGAGCAACGCGTTCAACATCACAACCGCCGGCCAGGGTGGCCAGGTGGCGTGGACCAACGCGAACGGCGGCGATTGGAGCAACGGGTCCAATTGGAGCACAGGAAGTCCGCCAACCGCCACCGACACTGCCGTAATCGTATTGCCGGGTGAGTACATGGTGAGGCTCGATGTCTCCGCCGCGGTTGGAGTACTGGTAGTTGGCGACGGAAGCAATCAGGTGGCATTGCATGTAGATAACACCACGCTCACAGTAAACACGTCGGCAGTCGTTTCGGATAATGCAACGCTCTGGAACGACGGTAACATCGCTGGCAGTGGAGTAATCAGTGTTTACGGCTTAATGACGTGGACTTCGGGGACCATAGGCGGAAGCGGCGTTGTCTTGATTGACGCCGGCGGAATGATGACCATCAGTAGTACGCCAACGAGAACTCTGGATCAACGCCAAATCATCAACAACGGCGTGATTGAGTGGGTACGCGGCGACATTATCCTCGCGAACGGTGCTGTTGTCGAAAACGCTACTGAGGGACAAATACTCTCTTCTCCAGCGGGCAGCATATCAGGGTCCGGGTTCCTGCTCAACGCCGGCGAGTTCGTGCAGGATAGCCCAGACTCTACTGTGGTACAGGTGCCGTTCTCGAACGCTGGTACTATCGATATCAGTGTCGGCTGGTTGGTAATCGAAAACACGTTCTTGCACAGCGAGGGCGGACTCCTACAAGGTGTCGGCACATTTGATGTGACCAATGCCACGATCACGGAATTCGAGGGAGACATCGGCCCTGGTCAATCACCGGGCATTCTCACAGTTGAAGGTAACCTAACTCTCGGCGTCAACTCCACGGTGTACATAGAGATCGACGGGACGACCGTTGCCTCGGAGTACGACAGGCTGGACGTGAGTGGAAACTTAGGTCTCACTGGAACGTTGGACATCACGATGGGCTTCACGCCGAGCCTCGGCAATTCGTTCAATGTGCTCGGATTCGGAACCGTTTCGGGAAGCTTCACGAGCATCAACGGTTTGAATATTGGTGGCGGGTTGGAGTTGGATCCAATTTGGGAGACGACGTACCTGGCACTAGATGTAATCGAATCGGCACCGGCTGCGGGCGCGACGATCAATTGGACGGGGGCAGGAGACGGGACCAGCTGGGAAGATCCGTCAAACTGGGACCTTGGCAGATTGCCAGCTGCACTTGATACGGTCTACATCGCAGTCGATGCCTCATATACGGTTTCGCTCACGAGCGACGCTACCGTTGCGAACCTGACGCTAAGCAACTCAGATAACATCGCAACGCAAGTACTCGAGGTTGCCCAGGGCGTCACACTCCAGATCGACAGCGTGGGATACGTTGCAGGGCAAGGGCAACTCTGGCTTTCCAGTGGCTCACTCACAGGAGACGGCGACCTGTCGATAGCTGGCGTGTTGTACTGCAACGGCTGCACGATGGCCGGGCCGCGCTCTACGACCATCATGAACGGCGCGACGATGGCTATCAGCACCGGCAGCGGCACCAACACGGAGTTCGACGAAGTTGCCGTGACAAACGAGGGCACCCTCGAGTGGTCCGGCAGCAACATCGTGATGGACAACGGGGCTCAGATCGTCAATAACGCCAGCATGACGATCACCGCCGACGACCTCATGTCATGGGGCGGAACGGGTACCGAACCTCAGCTGATCAATAACGGCACGATTAGGCGGACGCTTACTGAGACCGCGACTTCGATCATGGTTCCGCTGACTTCGAATGCCACTAGCTCTCTGCAGTTGATAGCCGGTGTGATGATATTCTCGGGCAATACGAATTTCATCGATGCCATGATCGAAGTCGGGGACGGAGGTACCTCTGCCTCGCTAACCTTTGGCGCGGGTACCAACACGATTGATGCACAGACGATGGTTACTTTGGGACCGGACGGCCTAATCCAGTTCCTCGCCGGATCGGCGACCATAGCCGGTTCTTACGACTACAGCGGAGCCTCGGACGGCGTCACACAGATAGCAGGCGGCAGCGTAGCGTTCACCAACACCACAACTGCGGTCATCCCCAATCTCGTGGTAAACGGCGGCATTCTTGGCGGCACAGGTGATATCCTCATAGCCAACGTTTTGAGCTGGACCGCAGGCCGCATCGAGGGCAGTGGTGCGATCGAGGTCAACACCTCGTCCAATGGGACAATAGGAGGAACAGGCCTCGAACTCAGTGGAC
>Ga0180432_10004303_pt1 | contig 19656 bp, 11 predicted proteins | sample SS_ome_10_FD_132414 | JGI IMG/M metagenome (GOLD analysis project Ga0180432, IMG submission 132414) | Hypersaline lake sediment archaeal communities from the Salton Sea, California, USA - SS_1_MS_2 metaG | ecosystem: Environmental > Aquatic > Non-marine Saline and Alkaline > Hypersaline >...
GACCAGGCTCGCACCGGGGAGTGTCGGGATCGTCTTCACCTGCGATACCTATCACCACTTTGAGCAATACCCCGAGATGCTCGCCTCGATTCACCAGGCGGTCGTGCCGGGCGGGCTGTTTGTGGTGGTCGACTTTGAGCGAATTGAAGGCGTCTCGCGGGAGTGGATCATGGGCCATGTCCGGGCCGGCAAAGAGACGGTACGGCAGGAGATTGAGGCGGCTGGCTTTCAGTTTGTCGATGAGGTCGAGGTGTCTGCCTTTGAAGAGAACTACTTGTTGCGGTTCCGCCGGCCGGCAGGATCGGCCGCGCAGTGAGTGCCTCTGCGGCGAACAGGGCCGGGGCGAAACCTGCGGCAACCGGTGGCTACGGCCTGCCCACCCTCGCGGCACTCGTGGTTACCGGCATGATCGGCTCAGGGGTGTTCACGACTTCGGGCTTTGCCCTGGAGTCACTCGGTTCGCCGGCGGCCGTCCTGGCCGCCTGGGCGGTGGGCGGTCTGGTTGCCTGCTGTGGCGCGGTGGCTTACGGGGCGCTTGCCTTTCGGCTGCCGCAGTCGGGTGGGGAGTATCTTTATCTGTCACGGTCGTTGCACCCGTTCTTTGGCTTTCTGGCCGGGATGGTCTCGCTTTCGGCCGGCTTCAGTGGCGCGATCGCCTTTGCAGCACTCACCGCTCAGGCCTACGCCGGGCCGCTGCTGGCTCTGCCCGAGTGGCTGCCGCCGCAGGCTTTTGCCACGGCGGTGGTGCTGGCCTGCGGCCTGCTGCATCTGGAGGCGGGCCGGCTGGCGGCTGGTCTCAACACGGCGCTGGTCGCGGTGAAGTTGCTGGCCATCGGCGGGCTGATCGTCTGGGGCTATGCCGCGATCGCTACGGGCGATGCCGGTCCGGCTGAGCCGGGCATCGCCGCGGGGCTGTCAGTCGGCAGCTTTGCCCTGACGGTGATGTGGGTCATGTTCAGCTATACCGGCTTTAACGAGGCGGTCTACATCGCTGCTGAGGCCCGGTCACCCCGCCGCACCGTACCGCTGGCCGTGCTGCTGGGCACCCTGCTGGTGACTGCGATCTATCTGCTGCTCAACGATGTCTTCCTGCGGTCGGCGGCACCGGCTGTGCTGGCCGGGCAGGCCGAGGTGGCGGCAGTCGCCGCGGCTGCCCTCGGGGGACCGTCGTTTGAATGGTGGATGCGGCTGGCCATCGTGCTGTCCACCCTGTCGGCGGCTGCCGGCATGACGATGGCGGGCTCGCGGGTGGTGGTGGCGATGGCCGATGATGGCATCCTGCCGGGCTGGCTGGCCGGTGCCCGCGGCCGGAGCCGGGCCGTGCTGGTCCAGGCGACGCTGGCCGTCGGCCTGGTGCAGCTGGCGACGATCCGCGATCTGCTCGGCGGCCTCGGGGTGACCCTTTCCCTCTGCTCAGCGTTGACTGCCACGACGCTGTTTTTGCCGGCTGGCCGAGCCGGCGGCGGGGCCGCCGCCGCTCGGGCCTCCGGTGTGGTGCTCGCTGCCGCCGGCATCTATGTGGCTGCCACCCTCCTCTTCGCTGTGCTGATGTGCCTGCACGACCCGTGGCAGCTGGCCGGCACAGTGATGATTGTGGTGATTTCAAGCCTCGTGTTCGTGCTATTCCGGACTGGACGCAATCAGGGCCAGATACACCAGGACGCTGAGTGAGGCGATCAGCACGATCGCGACGATGAAAAGCAGAAACAGCGTCTCATTCATGGTGCCGATCCCCGCTCGCAGACGTTGACAGGTGGCACTTCAGCGGGGCGGCCAGCGCCGCCTCAACTGCCTGAATCGCGGCCATTACTGCGGCATGGTGTTCGGCGATCTGTCGATGGATCTCACCGGTGTGCACCAGATCGGCCTGCTGCTGGATGTGGTCGGCCTTGAGATCGGAATCGGTTGTGGCCGTATCCGCCAGCCGGGCATCGTGGGCCCGCGTGGCGGCTTCGATGCCGTCGATGATGATGGCATGGTCGGCCAGGCAGCAGCCATGGTCCTCGATGCCCCGTTGCAGCCGGATCAGCCGGTCGATGGCCGAGCGGTGTTGCTCCTGCCAGCGGTCGATGTCGTGCCGCCAGCGGGCGAGGGTTTCCAGCCAAACGGAATGTTCAGCCCGGTTGAGTTCAGCCGCAGATCCGGCCGGCCGACTGACGCCAGTATCGACGGGGGCAGAGCGGGCTTGAGCTTGCGGGGAAAAGCTGGCCATGACAGGTCCTCCAGGGCGAGGTGGGCCTGTCCGTGCCGAGGGAATGCGGCGCCGTGGCTGGTCCGCAGAAAAGAGACTCAGTCTAAGCTATTCCTGCAGGGTCGGAGGAAGCAAAACGAGCAGTGTCTGCTCGCAGCGGATGCTGCTCATCCAACCGGACAGCTGGGTGACCTGTGTCGTGTCCGGATGTTGGAAGCCGGCGGACTAGCCTTCGTCTGCCTGCCAGACTTCGACCGGCACACAACTGCAAAACAGGTTGCGGTCGCCATGGACGTTGTCGATCCGGTCGACCGGCGGCCAGTATTTTCGTCGCTTCAGCTCTGGTAGCGGAAAGGCCGCCTGCTCCCGGGTGTAAGCCCGCGTCCATTCGTTGGCGGCCACGCAGCTGGCGGTGTGCGGAGCCCGGACGACCGGGTTGTCATCCCGCGGCCAGTGGCCTTCTTCCACCTGGCGGATCTCCTCCCGGATCGCGATCATTGCGGTGATGAACCGGTCGAGTTCGGCCAGGTCCTCGCTTTCGGTCGGCTCAACCATCAGGGTGCCCGGGACCGGAAAGCTGAGCGTGGGGGCGTGGAACCCGTAGTCGATCAGTCGCTTGGCCACATCCTCAGCGGTGATGCCGCTGGTTTCCTGCAGCGGCCGCAGGTCAAGGATGCATTCATGCGCCACCCGGCCGCCGTTGCCGGTGTAGAGCGTGGGGTAGTGATCCCGCAGCCGCACGCTGACGTAGTTGGCTGACAGTATTGCGGCTCCGGTCGCCTGCCGCAGGCCAGCTGCTCCCATCATGCGGATGTACATCCAGCTGATCGGCAGCACCCCGGCATTGCCCAGGGCTGCCGCTGAGACGGCGCCGACGCCACCCGTAGTCGCTACCCCGCCGGTGGCATGGCCCGGCAGAAACGGCACTAGGTCCTCCACTACGCAGACCGGCCCGACCCCCGGCCCACCGCCGCCGTGGGGGATGCAGAAGGTCTTGTGCAAGTTGAGATGGCTGACGTCACCACCGAAACGGCCCGGTTCGGCAGTACCGACGAGGGCGTTCATGTTAGCTCCGTCGATGTAGACCCGGCCACCATGGTGGTGAACGATCTCACAGAGCTGTTTCACTTCGGCCTCGAACACGCCGTGAGTGCTCGGATAGGTAATCATCACCGCCGCCAGCCGATCACTGTATTTTTCACATTGCTGCCGGAGTTCAGCCAGATCGACGTTGCCGTCAGCGTCACAGCCGATCACCACCACCTGCATGCCGGCCATCTGGGCGCTGGCCGGATTGGTCCCGTGAGCAGACGCAGGAGTCAGGCAGATGTTCCGATGGCCTTCGCCACGGGCCCGCTGCCAGGCCCGAATGACGAGCAGCCCGGCATATTCCCCCTGGGCGCCGGCGTTGGGCTGCAGGCTGATGCCGGCATAGCCGGTCGCTTCACCGAGCCAGTCGCAGAGCTGCTGTTGAAGGATCGCGTAGCCCTGCTGCTGGTCGGCCGGCGCGAACGGATGCACGTTCGCGAACTCCGGCCAGCTGATCGGGATCATCTCGCTGGTCGCGTTGAGCTTCATCGTGCAGCTGCCCAGCGGAATCATCGTCCGGTCAAGGGCCAGGTCGCGGTCGGCCAGCTCCCGCAAGTAGCGGAGCATCTGGGTCTCGCTGCGATGACTGTGAAAGACCGGATGGCTGAGGAAGCTGGTCTGCCGCAGAAGCGATGCGGGCAGCAGGGGCTCAGCGGTGGCGGCACAGTCGGCAAACCCGGGCAGCGGCTGATCACCGGCAAAGACCTGCCAGAGCTGCACAACGTCGGCTGGGGTGGTTGTCTCGTCGAGGCTGATGCCGAGGGTGGTCGGGTCGATCTCGCGCAGGTTCATGCCGGCAGCCCGGGCCCGTTCAGCCAGCACAGCAGTCTGCTTGCCGGTGGCCAGCGCGAGGGTGTCGAAGGCCTGCCGGTGGCAGCGTGTGACCCCGAGCCACTCAAGACCGGCGGCCAGGGTTGCCGTCAGTTCGGCCACCCGCCGGGCGATTGCGGCGAGACCCTCAGGCCCGTGATAGACCGCATACATTGCCGCCACCACGGCCGGCAGCACCTGCGCGGTGCAGATGTTGGAAGTCGCCTTCTCGCGGCGGATGTGCTGCTCGCGGGTCTGGAGCGCCAGGCGATAGGCCGGGCGACCGGCAGCATCGACACTGACGCCGACCAGCCGGCCGGGCAGCGACCGTTTGAAGGCGTCGCGGCAGGCGAAAAAAGCAGCATGCGGTCCGCCGCAGCCCATCGGCATGCCGAAGCGTTGGGTGGAGCCGACGACAATGTCGGCCCCCCATTCACCCGGCGGTGTCAGCAGGGTCAGGGCCAGCGGGTCGGCTGCCACGCAGAGCAGGGCCTGCTTGTGATGGACGCGGTCGGCCAGGGTTTGCCAGTCGGGGAGGTCGCCGTCGGTGGTCGGGTACTGCACCAACACGCCGAAGCATTCACCCTCGTCGAGCGAATCGCTGACGTCTCCGACGATCAGGTCGATGCCGAGTGGCTCGGCCCGGGTGGCGAGCACTTCAAGGGTCTGTGGATGGCAGCGGTGGTCGGCCAGGAAGGCGGTTGCCTTGCCTTTGTGGAGTCGGAAGGCCAGCGTCATTGCCTCGGCAGCGGCAGTCGCCTCATCGAGCAGCGAGGCATTCGCAATCTCCATCCCGGTCAGGTCGCAGACCATCGTCTGGAAGGTCAGCACCGCTTCCATGCGGCCTTGGGAGATTTCAGCCTGATAAGGCGTGTAGGCGGTATACCAGGCGGGGTTTTCCAGCACGTTCCGCTGAATGACCGCCGGCGTATGGGTGCCGTAATAGCCCTGGCCAATGAAGCTGGTGAGCAGTCGGTTGCGGCCGGCGATCGCCTTAAGTTGAGCGAGAGCCGCCTGCTCCGACAGTGGGGCCGGCAGCTGCATCGGCTGCTGTCGGGCGATGCTTGGCGGCACGATTTCATCGATCAGCCCGGGCAGCGAATCGGCACCGACCGCAGCGAGCATCGCCTGCTCAGCGGCGGCTGACAGGCCGATGTGCCGCCCGGCAAAACTGGACGAGCCGCTGGCTTCATCGGCTGGGTTTGGGATGACTGAATCGTGCTGCTGGTCGAGATCAAGGGGTGATGGCGCGATCGACATGCAGGGTTCCTTTCCTGACGAGGCCGCCGTAATCGAAGGCTGGTCGGAACGGCCGGTCATGGGTGCCAGCCGACTGCTGACGGCACCGCCGAAACGGTACCGGGAACCCTGTTGTCCGGGAACCTGAGAGATTCACCCACGGGCGTCGGCCCGGAGTTTGCCCCTTCGGTGGACGCCGCAGGCGGCGCCGCTCTCCAACAGAATTGTGGTGTTGTCAGTCCTTGTGCCTGAGCGTTCAGCCTTCGGCGGTCGTGAGACTCTCTCCTGACAGAATCAGTCTAAGCCGCTGGCAGGCGGGCGGCAACGCTCAGGCTAGGGCTTGGCCTGTTCAGTGCAGGCAGGCAAGCCGGCACCAGTCAGTGATGCGTTGGCGGATGGCATCGCGAATTTCCCGCACCTGTGCCAGCTTTTCTTCTCGACTGCCACTGGCGGCTGAGGGATCGGGAAAACCCCAGTGCTCGCGGGCGACCGGACCAGGAAAGGTCGGGCAGCGTTCAGCACTTGCCTCGTCGCAGACGGTGATCACCCGGTCAAACTGCTGCCCCGCCGCCAGCACTTCGGCCACCCCGGTGGTGGCAGCAGCCGAAATGTCGATGCCGACCTCCTGCATCGCCTCGACCACAAGGGGATTGAGCTGGCCCGGCTCAAGTCCAGCACTCGAGGCGATGAAAGACCCCTGGCACATCTGGTTAACGAAGGCCTCAGCCATCTGGCTGCGGGCACTGTTATGAATGCAGACAAACAGCAGCTGCCGCGGCCCGGTCGGGCCGCAGCAATCGCTGCCATCGACGCCGCACTTTTCCGGAGCCAGGCAAGCAGTGTGCTTGCTGCCCAGCGTGAATAACACTCCGGCGGGCGTCAGTTCAAATCCACCGAGGGGATACTGCGAGACCGCATCCTGCTCATACTCGACTTCCACCGGCAGATCGTCCACCCCTAGTACCGGCCCGGCCAGCTTCAGAATCTCTGCCAGTTTGGTGGTCTGCAGCCGATGCTCGGTGTCATCGGCCACCCAGATCTGGAGCAGGCAGGACGTCTGGCCACGGCGGGTGCCGCCGCAGTCGATGAAGTCTTTTTGGACCCGGCCCACCTCGGTGATGTGAAAGTGAGCCGGCACGAACGAGCCGTCCGGCAGCATCCAGTGCAGCGGCACGCCAGGGTGGTTTTCAAGGCAGGCCAGTAACTCGCGAACGGTCATGCTGTCATTCCTCATCACTATTCTCGGCTGGCAATAGCCCGGCCGCGGCAATCAGGCTCAGCCTTCGCCTTCGGCTTCGCGGCCGAGTTCCTGGTCGATCAGGATCAGGCCGTGCCCATCACCGCCTACGAGCATCAGTCGATCATGCACATCGTCGGCCTCAGCCGTGTCGGCGATCTGCTGCGGCACGAACTGGGTCAGAAAACTGTGGGTGAGGTGGTCGTTGTGCTTGTCAGCAAGATCGATCAGGTCGTTCATCCGCTGGAGGAGCGTGTGCTCCTGGGTTCGCACCACATCAAAGGCGGCGACTGGGCTTTCCCAGTCAGCAGCAGGCGCCTCAATCATGGCAAATGTGGCCTGGAAGTCACGATCATTGAGGTAGTCGACGAACAGATTCATATGGGTCAATTCACCGGCCGCCTCGGTGCGGAACCATTTTGCCATGCCGGTGAGACCGCGCACGCTCGCCCATGAGGCCATCGAAAAATAGAGAAAGCCAGCCGAGGCCTCGATGCAGATCTGCTCATTCAGGGCGGCGGCAACTTTTTCGTCGAGGGATTTGCGAAAGCTCATGGGTGACTCCAAAGGGCGTGTGGTGAATATCAAACCGCAGTCTGCAACTGAGCAATACTAGCCGTCAAGCGGGTGGACGGAGTGCTTGCTGAACGATTTCCTGCCCGCGACGGCTGCAGTTGCCCCGCCGCATCAAGGTGGCATAGCCTCTGGCCGGGTATTCTGCCGCCTTGTTTACCCGTGGTGAGGTTTTCGATGCCGACCGACACAACGGCTGGCCCGCCTGCGTCCTCATCAACATCCGTGGAGGCGACTGTTTCTTGATCGGATGCTGGCTTGACGATGAGCTTTTTCAGGAGGGCGAGGATGGCACGAACTGCCGGCTGGTGGCTGGCTGGAATCTGGGCGGGGCTCCTGCTGCCGGGGCTCCTGCCTGCGGCCGGGGCTGCCGAGCCGCAAGCGGCGTCAGTTTTTGACGCGGAGTTCCCCCGGGAAGCCATCCCGGGCTTCAAGGCCACGGAACACCCGCTGCCGTTGCCGACGACGATGAGCCACATCGACTATGAGCAGCAGCTCTTCCCCTTCATCCGCAGCCGGGCGTATGCGACCGAACTGGGCTGGAGCCATGACAAGCGGGTTCGCGACACCGGGGCCTACGTCAAGGGAAAGTATTACGGCACCCATCCGGCGGTGCGGTGCTTCTATTCACCAAAGGTGATGTACTGGCTGACGGGTGACCCTGACTTTTGGCCGCAGGGGCGTGATGCCGGGCTGGCCCCGCCGAAGCAGCCCCGGGCGGGGCAGATTCCCGACGGCGGCATGCTGATCAAAGAGATGCTGCCGCCACCAGCGGCCCGCTATGAGGGCATGACCGAGGAAGAGTTACTGGCAGTGCTGCGGCTGCCGACCTCTGCCGGCTGCGACGTGATGATCAAAGACTCAGCCGGCTCACCCAGCGGCTGGTTCTGGGCGAGTGTCTACCCTGGGCAACAGGCTGACACGCCCAACACCTTCGCCTATCCACAGGCTGGGGTGGTGCTGGCCTGCGTCCGCTGTCACTCGGTGGCAGAGGAGGGGGGCACGTTTGCGTCGCTGCGGAACATCGCCGGCTTTTTGGGTGAGCCAATCCGGTTTTACACCGACAGCACCTGGCGGCAGATTCCGACGGCGCTACAGCCCTATGACTTCCGGCATGAACCCGAACCGCCGTCGCTGGTCGCCCCGCAGGCCCCAGGGCCGGCCCGGCCTGACTTTGCTTTCCTGCACACTTACGCGCCGGCCCGCCAGGTGACCTATCCCGAAGTCCTGAAGTTTCCGCCGGAGTCGCACGACCATGTCGCTCCCACCGGCAGTGGGCCGCAGCGGTTTGTGACGTCGGACCAGTGCCTGATGTGCCACAGCGGTGCCACCGGTCGGCATTCCTCCGGCCCGGTGATGTTCCTGGAAACCGAGCGTGGAGGGCTGAATGTTTCACCCTACGGTGAGTGGCGGTGGTCGCCGATGGGCCTCGCCGGCCGCGACCCGGTCTTCCACGCCCAATTGGAAAGTGAAATCGCGGCCCTTGCCCGTGAACTCCCGGCCGACCAGGCCCGGGCTTACGGCGACCAGGTGGTCAACACCTGCCTCCGCTGCCACGGGGCGATGGGCAAGCGGCAGCATGACTTTGACCGGGGCGTGGGCGAGGCCTACTGGACTGAGGCGGCGAATTTCCAGCGGGACTGGTTCCAGCTGAAGGATCACAACAATCCCCACCACCAGTATGGCGGTCTGGCCCGTGACGGCATCAGTTGCACCGTTTGCCACGGCATGGTCGATGACGGCCTCGATCTGTCGGGCTTCCTCGCCAACTCGATTACGGGCCAGTTCAAGGTCGGTCCGGCCAGCGAGATCTACGGTCCCTTCAAGGATGTGGTGACCAAGCCGATGCAGACAACCCTCGGGTCGGTGCCGAAGCACAACCCGTTCATTCAGTCGTCACGGATGTGCGGCACCTGCCATGTCATCAACCTGCCGGTGGTTGACTGGCCGCTGGGCCAGCCGCCGGCTGGCGCGAAGCCGCCGCCCCGCGAGCAGCTCGCCCAGCTGCTCGCCTCAGAGAAGAACCCGAACTTCAAAGGGTTCATGCACCGGATCGAGCAGGCGACGTACCTCGAGTGGCTCAACAGCAGCTTTCAGGATGAGTTTGGCCGCACCGAGCAGTCCCGCAGTTGCCAGGACTGCCACATGCCCACGGGCTATGAGAGTCCCGATGGGGAGCTGGCCATCGACCAGATTGCCACCAAGATTGCGGTGCTGCAGGATCAGGACTACCCCGAGGTCGACAACAAGCTGCCGACCGACGAACACCAGGTGGCCTTCCGCAAGCAGGGCTACCGGCGGCATACCTTCCAGGGTCTCAACGTCTTTCTGCTGGAGGCTTTTCGGCAGTTCGGCGACGTGCTCGGCGTCCGGATGCCCGACTATGAGACCGGCGTTGAGGGGGTTCACTTCGCGATTGACAACTATGTGCAGAACGCGCGGAAGAACACCGCCACGCTTGAGATCATGAACGTTGAGACGGCCGGCCAGACCATTGCCGCCGACGTCAAGGTGACCAACCTCACCGGCCATCGGTTGCCCAGTGGCGTCGGTTTCCGCCGGCTCTGGATTGAGTTCTTGTTGATCGACAGCACCCATGGCCATGACCGGATCATCTGGGCGTCGGGCCAGACCAACGCCGCCGGTGTGCTGGTCGGTGGGGACGGCCAGGTGCTGCCGTCAGAGTTTTTTGCGGAGGGTCGGCCTGGGGGCCAAACCCAACAGGTCCATCAGCCGCATCATCGGGTGATCGACCGTCCGGAGCAGGTGCAGGTCTACGAAGAACTGACCCAGAATGCTGAGGGTCGGTTCACCACCAGCTTTCTGCACCGGGCCCAAGATGTGAAGGATAACCGGCTGCTGCCGCGGGGCTGGTCCGCGGCCGGCCCCGATCCCTCAATGCCGGCGGCCTTTGTCGAGGCGACCCATCCGCACGGCGTCGGGGACGACCCGCAGTATGCCGATGGGTCGGGCAGTGACATTGTCAGCTATCGGGTGACCCTGCCGGAGTGCTTTGACTGCAAAAAGCTGAAGCTCAAGGCGACGCTCTACTCGCAGGCCTGGGCGCCTTACTACCTGCGGGATCGGTTCACGGACATTCCCGAGGGGCCTGAGGGGGACGCTCGGCGCCGGCTGTTCTTTCTGCTGTCGCACCTGAAGACGGCTGGGACCGTGATTGAGGGCTGGCGGTTTGAGGTGGCCGGTGACGAAAAGGCAGTCACCGAGGCTGATGAAAAGCCGCTGATCACTCAGAAACGGTGCAGCTGACAGATGGAGTGAGGATGGCCGTAGCAGTTGTGATGGGATCGGTGATCTGGTGCCCTTGTGTGGGTGACATGGTGCATGTCGCCAACGGACTCTATCTCTGTTCCTATCTGGTGCGGGATATCCTTTGGCTGCGGGTGCTGACAATTCTGGCGGGGCTTTCACTCGTCCCGTTCTACTGTCAGTGCAGTGATCATGTCCTCTGGGCCCCGATCGCCTGGAACGTGCTGTTCATGACGGTGAACGCGGTCCAGATTGGCATTTTGCTGCGGGAGCGGCGGCCGCGGCGGCTGGCGGGACCAGAGCAGGAACTCTACGAGCAGGTCTTTTCGGAATTGACCCCGGGCGAGTTTCGCAGGCTCATCAAGCTGGGCCAGTGGCGGGAGATCGAGCTCGGCAGCACGATCGTGCAGCGTGACAGCGTGGTGCACGACATGTTGGTCCTGCGTCAGGGTGGCCTTGAGGTGCGAACGGCCGGTGGTGTGATTGCCCGGCTGCAGCCCGGGCAGTTCGTTGGCGAGATGAGCTTTATCAGCGGGGAAAAGGCAACGGCCGATGTTGTCGCCACTGAGCCAAGTCGGCTGCTCGCCTGGTCGCAGGAGAGCCTGAACGAGCTGCTCGAGAAGAAGCCGGCCCTCGCCCACAAGATTCGTGGCATTCTCGGCCGCGACGTCGTTGCCAAGCTCAGGGCCCACGGCCAGTCGGCCGGCTGAAGCAACTCAGTGGGTGGGCGATCAGAACTGGTATTCCAGGCCCGCGTTGACCCCCTGAGCCCAGAAACTGGTGGTCCAGAGGTCGAAGGTCGGTGCGGTCGGGCCGGAGAGCGTGCCGCCACCGAACTGCGTGGAGTTGACGCTGGGGTCGATCTGGGCGGCGGCCCGTCCCACGGTGCTCCAGTAGATCAGTGAGTAACCAACCGACAGCCTGAATTGTGACCAGACGGCATAGTCGGCGGTGATGCCACATTCGCCCACGGCGGCGAAAAGTGATTGCTGGCTTCCAGGATTCGTGAGCTGGGCAAGGACACCGCCGGGGTATGACCCGGTCACGGTGGTCACCGGGGTTCCCCCGGAGTCGGTCGTCGCTGTCGTGGTGGTCGAGCCGGCGATGGTGGTGCCGATGGTGCTGGCCCCCAGGCCGACCTTCCCGAGCACCTGCAGCGACCAGCGGTTCCGCCACCACTTTTCGATCAATCCAAACTCACCACCGTAGAACTGGGAGAGTGTGCGGAAGGAGTCAGAGGCAGCGTAGCCGGTGATTGGGTAACCTCCCGGAACGCCGGTGGCGATGCTGGCGGTCGAATCGACCGCCAGTCGGTCGTCCAGCATGAGGTAGCGGAATCCGCCGACCAGGTAGCGGCGGTGGAAGTCTTCACCGGCGAGCAGGTTTTTTCGGTACAGGACGTCGACACTGCCAAACTGGGTCTGCAGGTTCGCCGCCACCGATTGCTCAACCAGTGTTGGATCGGTCGGAAGGGTGGTCAGCGTCGGGATCACGACGGCAGCCGGCTGACCGGTCACGGCATTGACGTAGGGGCGGGCCAGCCAGGGGTTTCCGCCAGAGGACGTCAGTGACAGGCTTTCCTCGGCAATCGCCAATCCGGCCCAATTCACTTCCACACCCGTTTCCTGCTGCGGTGTGAACCAGAAGCCGGCTGTCAGCCTGGCGCCTGATCGCATCGGCCCGGTGAATTCCGAGCCCCCGAACAGCGGGCTTGTTGCTGGTGCTCCAACCACCCCGACATCGGCGGCGGCTGTTCCGAGCGGACTGCTGGTGACCAACGCTGGCACCGACTGACCGGTCGTGGCCCAGACAAGATATTCGGCTGAGAACCAGAGCCGGCCGGGAAACTCCGTTCGGAACACGCGGGTGTAGTCCCGGGTGCAGGGGCGATGGTTTGGTGACTGGTGATAGGCCAGTTCGCCGGGTCCCATCCAACGCCGGTCGACAACCTGGCGATCACAACAGGAGGCCGGGGCCGGTTCCCGAAACCAGGAGAGCAGGTCGCCGGGAAACTCCGAATAGCCGGAGCTGCGAATCGGGTCAAAGCCAGCCGGCACCTGGGGTTCGTCAGCCCGTTTCATGGGTTCCCAGATACTGCCCGCTGCCTTTGCGGCAGCAGCGTCGGCCTCGTCGCCAACTGACGAGGGATAGCCGAGCGGTTCGGGCTGGCTGGTCAGGCCGATTTCCGCCCGAACCGGGCCGAGTGCCCAGGCGACAGTTATGGCGGACGCGGCCAGCCGCTGGCAGATCGTTCGCAAACCGGACCCGTGGTCCATACCAGCCTCGAAGCGTCTGATGAGAGGGATCAACAGTTCGTATCGGTTGTGGCGGCTTGGTGGTTTGAGCCGTTTTTATCACCGTTAATTCACAAATCGCCCATCTTCACTGACCTGCAAAGCCCCTCAAGGTTTCATATCCAGAACGCCGATTCTTCCTAAAGACTGGCGGCTGAGGCTCATGCTCTGTGATCCCGTTTCCGGTTTCCCCAGCGAGTCCGAACCTTCGCGGACGCCCGCTGATGACATCCCCCCTTGATCATCCGATTCCCCGGCGACTGCTTGTCATCGGGCTGCTTGTGGCAGCCGTCACCGGCTGTTCCCGCGGCCGGTACTACGTTCAGGCCGACCGCGAAGTCAAAGTGCTGCTGGCGGAGAAGGGCTGCGATCCTCGCTGGGAACTGCCCATCAACTACGACGTTCGCTCCGACAAACGCAGCCGATTTTACGATGTCTACAACGAGCTCTTCCCGCCGATGCCGCCCGACGATCCGACGGCCCATCGCTACATGCACTGCGTCGATGGCAAGCACGGCTTTCACCGCTGGCATATCAATGGTGATCGGACCACCCTCGACAATCCTACTTGGCGAAACAGCCTCTGTGAGGTGGCCAATCTGACCGAGTCGGGTGCGGTCGAACTCAACGTTGAGTCAGCCATGAAACTGGCCTACCTCAATTCGATCAACTGGTGGGATCAGTTGCAGACGCTCTACCTTTCCGCGCTCGACGTCAGTACCGAGCGATTCCGCTTCGATGTGCAATTCTACGGTGGCAATGGCACGGAGTATCTCAATCGGGGCCCACTCAACCCCAACGGACAGGTGACCCAGTGGCGAACCGAGACCGATCTGCGGGCCCAGCGAGCGCTTGCCACAGCGGGTGAGCTGGCCGTGGGGATGGTCAATTCGGTGGTCTGGCAGTTCGCCGGCCCGAATCAGTACACCAATTTTTCGTTGCTTAACTTCAGTTTCTTTCAGCCGCTGTTGCAGAACTCAGGTCGATCGATCGCGCTTGAGCCACTCACGATTGTCGAGCGGGCGTTGCTGGCGAACCTGCGCCGGCTGCAGTTCTTTCGGCAGGGCTTCTATCTTCAGGTGATTTTCGGTTCAGCCCCACCGCCTGGGCTTCAGCGCCGGGGCGGGTTCTTCGGTGGCACCGGGTTTGAGGGTTTCAGCGGCACCGGGGTTGGTGGCTTCGGAAATATCGGCGGGGTGTTCTTTGGTGGGCAGGGCAACGGGCTGCAGACAAGCGGTGGCGGGACGGGTGGTGCCGGCTTCGCCGGTGGTGGTGCCGGATCACTCGGTGGATTTATCGGACTGCTTCAGGCCCGTCAGCAGATTCGCAATGCCGAGCAGAATCTCGCTGCCCAGCTTCGAGCCCTGGCCCTACTTGATGCCAATCTTGAGGCGGGCCTCGTCGGCATCGATCAGGTTGACCAGCTCCGCCAGAGTGTCGAGACCAATCGGGCCAACCTCATGCAGGCCAAGACAACGCTGGCCAACCAGATTGAAAACTTTAAGGTCAACACCCTCAACATTCCCGCCGACACCGCCATGGCTCTCGATGAGACCTTCATCAAAAGGTTCCAGTTCATCAGCCCAGAGATGCAGTCATTGCAAAACGACATCGGTGACTTTCTTGCGGTCTATTCGTTTGGTGCCGAAGAGCCACTGAAAGAGGTGGAGGACCCGCGTCAGGATGACCCGGGTGAGGCTGCTGCTGCCGCACAACTGGTACCACCAGCGATCGAGCAACCGGAGAACGAACCCCTGCTGTTGCCAGCACCGATGCCAGCGGAGCCTCGAGAAGGGTCTGCCGCCCCATCTGTTGCCAAGCAGCAGGAGAAACCGGCGGATGCTGATGAAGCAGAAGCGGGTCTGCCGCTTGCGGCAGCGACTGAAGCCCTTGAACAAGCGGCGGCTCAAAACCTCATCGCCAAAGCACTCGAAAAACTCGATGCTCTCCGCGAGCGGGTTGAGGTTCAGGCTGCCGATGTTGCCGCCGATCTCAGCCGCGTTGAAGCGGCGGCAGCCTTGCGGATTGCCGGCATGCGGCCATCAGAACGGGAGACTTTCGATCGTGAGCTGCGGTTGCTGGCGGACGACCTCGATCGGGTTCGGAATCGTATCGACGAAAATGAGGCCACGATCCGGGAACTGGGTGAGCAGCTCACGGCGGAGAATCTGCGTGAGACCGCCGACCGAGTGGTCGAACTGGTGGCTGAGATCGCTGCTGCAGTCGACGAGATGTCACTCATCCAGGCCCGGGCACGGGTCGAGGCGGTCACCATTGAGCCGGAGCGACTCGACCCCGATCTGGCTTTCGAAATTGCCCGTGCCAACCGGCTTGACTGGATGAACAACCGGGCGGCACTTGTCGATCAGTGGCGGCTGATCCAGTACAACGCCATGGCGCTCCTAGCCGGACTCGATCTGGAGATCGACGGTGATCTGGGGACCACGGGCATCAACCCGGCACGGTTCCGAGCACCGACCGGAGCCATGGGGGCCAGACTGCGGTTTGACGCGCCGTTTACCAGGCTGCTGGAGCGGAACAACTTTCGCCAGGCGATCCTCGACTACCAGCAGGTGCGGCGGCAGCAGATTCGATATGAGGATCGCATCAAGCTATCGATCCGTCAGCTCTTGCGGCAGCTGGAACTCGATGAACGGAATCTGGATACCCAGCGCCGGGCGGTCATCATTGCGATCCGCCGGGTTGACCAGACCAGGCTCACCCTCAGCCAACCGGCTCCGCCGCCGCCGCCACCAAGTCCGGACGGCACCATACCGTTGGTCGATGTGGCGGCGGGCCAGCTGTCACCGACCGCGACGCTCAACCTCATTTATGCATTCAACGACCTTAGAAGTTCACAGGACGCACTGACAAGTATCTGGATCAACTACTACGCAACGCGGGCCTCATTGGCCCAGCAACTTGGTGTCATGGATCTCGATGAAAATGGTGTCTGGATCGACAAGCCTTTCACCATGGCTGAACGCTCGACAGACGACGAACTGCCACTGCCACCGTCCGTTCCGCAGGAGTGGCTCGACCATCTTGAGGAGGTCGATCCGCCGCCACCGCTGCCGCGCGAGGCTGAGATCGAGGTGAAGGAACCGCCCGGGCTCCTGCCGAGCATCATTGCCCGGGCTCTGCCCCTGAAGACGCTCCCCTCTCAGGAACAGCAGCCGGCTGAAGAGTCCGGTACGGTTCAGCCAGCCGCAGTGGAATTACAGGACAAAAGGCCTTGGGCCAGCCTGATTCCCAGCGTTTTCCGGTAGCCCGAACAGCTTTCTTCAGGCTGCAAACAATGGACTGGGTCGGTTTTGGACCGGATAATGAGAAAGAGTCCGAATGTGATGACATACGTTTCGCATAAGCGGAAGAGCCATTTCGCAGGAGGGCGGGACGATTGATGCTTGAGACGGAAGTGCCAGAAACGGCAACGGAGAGATCGGCTGCCCCCGCGACAAATGCCGTTGCGATCGCCGAATTACTCGGCAGCCCGATGGTTGCGGACGAGCCGCAGGTCAGTCGCCGCCCGGTGCTGCCGTGGTTGATCCTCCTTGTTCTTTTGGTAGGCGGAGGCCTGCTGGCAGTCCCGAAGCTGGTCGAAATATTGCCGGGCCGTGATACCGCAGCCGATCTTTCGGGACTGCCGCTACATGGAGTGGCCCGCCGAGATCTTCAGATTACCGTCACCGAGGAGGGGAGTCTCGTCAGTGATGACAATGTCGATATTGCATGCGAAGTCGATGGGGGATCAACGGTCATTGAGATCGTGGATGACGGCGCTTTCGTGACGAAGGGGATGGAACTCGTCAAACTTGATGACTCGGTGATTTCGGAGAATGCAACGGCGCAAAAGATTGCCTTCGAAAAGGCTCGGGCCTTGATGATTCAAGCGGATAAGGACTTTGCAGCGGCCAAAATTGCGGTTGAGGAGTATCGTCAGGGAATTTTCAAGAAGGATCTACGGACGGCGGAATCGAATGTTACGGCAGCGACTGAGCGGCTTCAGGCCACCCGGAACACGCTGGCGTACGGCGAGCGAATGTTTCGCAAGGGCTATATCACACCTCAGCAGCTCGAGGCTCAGAAGTCAGCGGTGGCCAGGGCAGAGCTCGATTTGGGGACGGCAAAAATCGCCCTCGATGTTCTGACAACTTTTACCAAGCCGAAAATGATCACCGAGTTGGAGAGCACCCGTGATGCGGCTGAGGCCCGGCTGGAAAGCGAACGGGCCGCCTTGGATTTGGAACGGATCAAGCTTGAGCGGCTTGAAGGCGAACTGAAGAAGTGCACGATCAGGGCACCCCAGGACGGGCTTGTGATTTACGCCAATACCAGGAGCTACCGGCAAGAGACCGAGATCAAGGAGGGGGTCGCCGTACGGGAGCGTCAGGTGATCCTTAAGTTGCCCGACCTCACCGCGATGCGGGCCGATGTTGAGGTCCACGAGTCGAAGGTTGATGAAATCAAGCCGGGCATGCCGGCAACTGTTCGTGTCCAGGGCGAGATCTTTCCCGGAAAGGTGACGGCAGTTGCCAACCGACCGGAATCGAACTATTTCTCAACAGCGAAAAAATACATCGTGCAGGTGAAAATCGAGGGCCAGTCGCGGGTCCTGCGGCCCGGCTTCACTGCTGAGGCTGAAATTGTGATTGCCGATCTGAAGGATGTGATTGCCGTGCCGGTGGCGGCGGTCATTGAGCAGGGTGATGAGTATGTCTGCGCCGTCCTCACGGGAGATGCGGCCAGCCGGCGGGTGGTCACGCTGGGCCAGAGTGATGATGAGTCGGTTGAGATCTTGACCGGCCTGCAATCGGGTGAGCAGATTTTCCTGAACCCGCGAAAGTTGCTTGGTGACGGCCCTGCTCGTGAACAGGACGAAAAAACACTGCCTCTTCTCAGGCAACAAAAGCCTGCCGGCCGATCTTAGGCAGCTTGGGAGATGAGGCGGCTGCGTGAATGTCGTTCATCAACTACGTCTTGGCGTCAGGAGCCTCCTGCTCCACAAACTCCGCTCATCGCTGGCGGTGCTCGGGATTTTGATTGGTGTCACCGCGGTGATCTGGCTGGTGGCGATGGGTGAGGGCGTGAGCTTTCAGGCCCAGCAACAGATCAAGGACCTGGGGGCGACGAGCATCATCGTCCGAACCATCAAGCCGTCGGAAGAGGCCGACAGCGACAGCGGAAGCCGATCCGGAATCAGCTATGGCCTGCTGCGATCCGACTACAATCGAATTCTGACGAACATACCGACGATCACCAAGGCAATGCCGATGCGGGAGATCACCCGCGAGGTGCGGCGTGATGATTACGCCGTGCCTGCCGGGCAGGTCATCGGCTGCACGCCGGAGTATTTCGCCATCAATCGGCTCACTGCGGCGCGAGGGCGGCTGCTGACGGATGCTGATCTGTCAGCACTTGAGAACGTTGTGGTGCTCGCACACGAGGTGGCTCAAAAACTTTTTCCGATCCGGGATCCGATTGGCCGTGCGGTCCGGATTGGAAGTGAGTTCTATGTGATCATTGGAGTGGTTGAACCGCGGACAGCCTCAGCGGCCATTGGGGGGAGTTTTGCTGCCCGTCAATATGACCGCGATGTGTACATTCCGCTGACCACTTTTCGAGCCCGCATTGGTGACCGGGTTATCACCGTCCGCGGTGGCACGTTTCAGAACGAGACGGTCGAGCTCAATCAGATCACCGCGGTGGTGGATGACATTGAGGCCGTCGATGCCTCGGCCGATGTCATACGGGAGCTTCTTCAGCGGTACCACAAGTTTGTGGACTATGCGGTCGTGGTGCCGAAAGAGCTGCTGGAACAGGCGGAGACGATGCGGATGATGTTCAACGTCCTGCTGTTACTCATTGCGGGCATCTCACTGCTGGTCGGCGGCATTGGCATTATGAACATCATGCTGGCAACGGTGACCGAACGAACCCGTGAAATCGGCATCCGCCGGGCGCTAGGGGCGACCAAGGGCGAAATTGTGCAGCAGTTTCTCTGGGAGACGGTGGTGCTTTCAGGCACCGGAGGACTCCTGGGGGTGGCCGTTGGGTTTCTCTGTGGGCCAACCGTGAATGCTGCCCGTGAGATAGTGAAAAGTCTGCTTCCAGATGTCTGGGCCAATCTACCACCAACGATTCATGAGCTCGAGCCAAGACTGGCAGCTTGGTCGGTCGTTGCCGCCTTTGGGATTTCCGTGGGTGTTGGTATTGTTTTCGGCATCTATCCCGCCAGTCGGGCCGCCAATATGGACCCGATTGAGGCGTTGCGGCATGAATGATTCGGCAACAGTTCTGTCCGGTGATCGGGTGGCCTCTGTCCGTAACGTGACCAAGGTCTATCGGCTTGGCGGCGAGGACGTGAAGGCGCTTGCTGGGGTGTCACTCGATTTTCTGCGGGGTGATTTTGTCGCCATCATGGGCTCGTCCGGCTCCGGCAAGAGCACGCTGCTCAACCTGCTGGGGTGCCTCGATCGTCCAACGACTGGGCACTACCTGCTTGGCGGCCGCGACGTGGCCACGCTAAACGACGAGTCCCTCTCACGGGTTCGGGGTCGGTACCTCGGCTTTGTCTTTCAGTCATACAACCTCATCCAGCAGTTGAGTGTGGTCGAAAACATCATGGTGCCGTTGTCATATCAGCGGCCTCAGCGTCCCAACGGCCGGGAGTTGGCGATCAAGCTGGCGGGGCTGGTCGGACTTTCCGGACGGCTTGGGCATCGGCCGGCCCAGCTGTCGGGTGGTCAGCAGCAGCGGGTGGCAATTGCTCGAGCACTCATTAACAACCCACATGTGATTCTGGCGGATGAGCCAACCGGCAATCTCGACACGGCCACCTCGATCGAGATCATGGATTTGCTCGATGCCCTCAATCAGGCGGGCCGAACAATCGTGATGGTGACCCACGAGCCCGATATCGCGGCCCGCTGCAAAAAGGTGATCAGCCTGCGGGA
>Ga0180432_10004304_pt1 | contig 19656 bp, 17 predicted proteins | sample SS_ome_10_FD_132414 | JGI IMG/M metagenome (GOLD analysis project Ga0180432, IMG submission 132414) | Hypersaline lake sediment archaeal communities from the Salton Sea, California, USA - SS_1_MS_2 metaG | ecosystem: Environmental > Aquatic > Non-marine Saline and Alkaline > Hypersaline >...
TGAATCACTCCGCATGCGACGGTCGTTCCTGTCGGGGTACGTGGTACCTTTCGCTTCGTGAACGACTCGACGCAAGGGTCCCTCCCTGACGCTCTGGACCCACGAGAAACGCGACGCGGAATTGCATTCGTGATGACGGGCGCATCGGGCGTGGGCAAGGACACGATTCGTCGTGAGGCCGTCCCGGGACTCGGCGACCTGTACTACAGTGTCTCCGCCACCACACGCGCGCAGCGTCCTGGCGAGACCGATGGCGTGCAGTACCGATTCCTCGAAGTCGACGCTTTTCGTGCCCTCATTGACGAGGGTGGACTGCTGGAGTGGGCAGAGTACGTGGGCGACTTCTACGGAACGCCGCTTGAACCCGTCGAGGAGGCGTTGGCTGCAGGACGCGACGTGCTCCTCGAACTCGAGCTTGCCGGCGCGCGCCAGGTGAAGCAGCGTCTCCCCGAAGCCATCATGGTGTTCATCGCGCCACCGTCGCTCGATGAACTCGAGCGACGCTTACGGGGCCGAGGTACCGACGATGACGCGAAGATTGCCAAGCGTCTCGCCCGGGCGCGCGAGGAGATTCGCGCCGTTCGGGAGTTCGATTACGTGATCGTGAATGACGATCTCGATGATGCCGTCCGCGATTTCGAGGCGGTGGTCCGTGCCGAACGCGTCCGCGCAAACCGGTTGCTCGATGACCAGGTCGAGGACTTCTTGAGGGAAGGTCCGGGCGAGCACGACGCGTAAGCGCTTCACGGCGCACGTTTCATGCGGTACAGTCGCGTCCGCCGCGAGCGATCCCCATGCACGACCGGATGGAACCTCGCGCCAAGGAGGAAGCCATGGCTCAGGATGGATACGACACCCTGTTGAACATGACCGATTCGCGCTACCGACTCTCCATCATGGTGGGTCGTCGCGCCGCACAACTTAAGAGTGGTGTCCCGAACCTTCTCGATGAGGATGAACTTCCGGCTGCTGCAAGCAATACCGTTTCGGTTGCCATGAAGGAGCTTCAGATCGGCAAACCCATCGTGTGGGGCACGGAGCTACCGAGCGAGTCTGAGTTGCGTGACGCCCGCGCCAAGGAGCGCCGCGAACGCCCCGTCGAAGAAGATCTGGCGTAAACCAAACCAACGAACCGTCGGAATGCCAATGCGCATTTCAGAGGGATGCCCGCGCGAACGTTTGCGCGGGCCTCACCGTGGAATAATGTATGAATATGCCGAGTAAAGAATATCGACAACGGTTGATCGAGGAGGTCGTCGAGAAGGAGTTCATCTCGACGCAGGCCGAAATCGCCGAGCACCTTGCCAACCGAGGTATCAAGGTCACGCAAGCCACCATTAGCCGCGACGTCAACGAACTCAGGCTCGTGCGTCTTCCCGCTGGTAACGGCCAGCACCGATATCGTTCTACGCCCCTCGCGGCACAGGAAGACGTCGTAGGTGAACTGGCGCAGCGCTTCCGGTTGTTCGTGCGGGACATGGCGCGCGGCGACAACCTTCTCGTCATCAACACCGATGAGGGGCATGCCGTGGGGATCGCGTACGTCATCGACAAGCTCGATCGTGACGAGATCGTGGGCACCCTTGCGGGTCAGAACACCATTCTCGTCATCTGCACGGGGAGCGAGGCGGCGGAGAAGGTTCTCGCAGATTTCGAAGGCCTTTTCGCGTAACGACGAACGCTGTTCCAGCGCCCAAACCGTTCAACAAACCCCGTGCTAGCGTCCCCCATGGAGGTCGTCATGCGCTTGATCCACGCTGTCATCGTTACCGCCCTACTTCACGGCTCGGTTGCCCTGGGGCAGACTATCCTCGTACATCCCTTCGGTGACGAAGGATCGCTGGTCGGCACCGTCATTGCCGACCGTGTCGCAGAAGCGCTGACGCCGCTCGCTGACCTGGTGCTGGGCCCCGCCACCGCACCCGCGTCGGTACCTCCGTTCGCCTATCAGGAAGGCTACGTGTCACCGCTCGCCCTGCTCGATGAAAACGGGCCCTTCGAGGCTCATGGTGCCGTCCTACTTCGTGATGCGAGTGGCGCTGATCTGGTCGTGACCGGACAGTTCTCGAGTGGCGCAGGTGGCCTTACGCTCGACGTCGTTCTTGCCGCCCGCGACGCGACACCAACGCGAATCACGCTCGAGGCGGCGACGGGGGAGGCTGGGTACCTTGCGCAGCAACTCGCAGGCCTCATCGCCTTCCGCCTCGAATTGGGTCGACCTGCTCCGGTCGATCCCATTGGCCTCTCAGGTTCCGATGATGTTCTCGCTCGCGTCGCCACCCTCCTCGCTGGCGGGTTCCCAGGCGAGGCCGTTGGCCTCATCCAGCAGGCGGCGGCACAGGATCTCATCACCCCAAGGCTTGCGCTCTACCGCGATGCACTCCAAGCGGTTCAGGACGGTCGGGCCTTCCCAGACGCACCCGCTATCGCAGCGCTCGCTGCGCTCGCTCTACTGCAGGACGACACCCGAACGCAGGCGTACTTCCGTCAACTGGCGGACGCTGGGCTTCCCTCCGCCCTTGTGTGGTTGGGTGCGCTCGCAGAGGATGGGGGCGACCTGCCTGCCGCCGACGCGGCGTACGCCCAGGCAGAAAGCACGTTCCCCTACGGTGCAGCAGCCGCCATGGCGTACCGGGCCAGCCAGGGTGAAGCTCTCCTGGGTCTCGATGAGCTGCTAACGAGCGGTGATTCGGCTGCGCTCCTGACCGTCTCGCTGGTGACGGAACTGGCTGGCGACGTGGATCCCTACCGCACCTCCCTTCAACGCCTGAGCGAAGTCCTGCCGACCTTCACCTGGCCATTCGAGCGACTCAGTTACCTCGCCTTCGATGAGGAGGATGCGCTCGCAGCTGCTGAAGCGTTGATCGTTGCTACCCGACTCGACCCCAATAGCGACCTCTACTGGACGAACCTCGGTTGGGCCTGGTACCTGCTGGGCTTCTGGGACCGCAGCGAAGTCGCCAGCGTCCGCGCCATCGAAATCAGTGCCGACGCCTTCATCGCCTCCTACAACCTTGGCCTGGTTCGCGCCCGCTTTGGGCGCCTGGATGAGGCCATGCCGCCCTACGAGCAAGCGCTTGCCCGCGATCCCGAGGTGGACGACGAGGCCCTGTTCGATGTCGAAAATGCCATCGGGGAGGTTCCGGACGAACCTGCCCTGCGCTACGTCCTGGGTCGCCTCTACGAGGCGGAAGGCCGGCGCGCGGAGGCGGCGGACGCCTACCAGGCCTTCCTCGATCTGGGTGGATTTGGCGCGCCGTATGATGCGGCTGCGGAGCGGCGCATCGCAGCCCTCACGGCACCCCTACCACCCATCGAGATCGTCGACGGCGTCATCACGCCGCTACTGGGAACCCAGGCCGCCCCCACCCCACTTCATCCCGGTGATCCCCTCAACCTCGAGTTCGAGTTGTACACGCCTGGCGACGCGCTGCCCGCGCGGATCGACGTCACGAGTCGCGTACTGAGCGAAAGTGGTGAGGAACTTGTCGTCATCGTGCAGACCATCGAGATTCCGGATAACGCAATCGGCTACGTCGTGCAGGAGCCCCAAGTCACGCTCCCCGACGATCTGGCGGCAGGCGCGTACGTGCTGGCCATCGAGGTCGACAGTCGCGGTGGACCCAGCGTTACGGCTGAGAGCGCCATCGAGATTTCGGGCGCACCGTCACCACTTCGGCAACTCGTGGGACGAAACGTCGTTCTCACCTCGCTCGCCGGAAGCCGTCCGCTCTACGACCTTGGCGACGTCGACACGCCCACCTCGGTCATCAACGCCATGATTGCCGAACTGCGTAGCGCAATCGAGGCTGCCGAAGCCAATCTGCCTCGCATCGAGGGTGGACGGTTCGATGGTCTGACCGGTGGACCGTTGTTTGAGAACAGCACCGCCGAGGACGTCGAGGCCTTTCTCGCCTACCTCGCGGATGATGGTGCTCGTGACTTCCGGGTTGCCTTCGTCGACGCCTATGCGCAGTGGGCGCTCGAGGGCGGCGTCACACCGGAATAAAGCCGGTTCAGCCGGGGTCGGGGGCCACAACCCCCCATGCCTGGTGAGGGTCCTCGGGAAGGGGGACGTGCTTGTCCCCCTCGAGCTCGGCTGCGAGTCTTGCCTTGAGCGCATCGAGCCCCTCACCCGATCGCGCTGAGACACTGCATGCCTCGTACCGAAGTTCGAGGTCCTCGCGTACGTTCGCCGGCATGGCGTCGGCCTTGTTGATGACGACCCTTCGCGGGGGCGTCAACTCCAGTTGATCGAGAATGCGCTCCACCGCCGCCACCCGGTCAGGTGCACCTGGTGATGCTCCATCGACCACGTGCAGGAGCAGGTCGGCATCATCGAGTTCCTCGAGCGTGGCGCGGAACGCGTCCACCAACTCGCTAGGCAAGTCTCGAATGAACCCCACGGTGTCGGTATAAATCACTTTCCCGCCCCATGCGCCCAGGGCCGGCAACCAACCCTCACGCGAGGTGGGCCGCAAGGTCGCGAACAACGCGTCGCGACTCAGGACATCCGATTTCGCGAGGGCGTTGAACAGCGTCGACTTGCCTGCGTTGGTGTACCCCACCAGGGCAACGACGGGTGTGGAGGCCTCGGTGCGATTGCGCCGCGTGCGTTGCCGCTGCTGCGAAATCTGCGTGACTTCGTCCTGCAGGTCGCTGATCCGGTCGCGAATGCGCCGTCGATCCATCTCCAGTTTCGTCTCACCCGGCCCTCGCGTTCCAATACCCCCACCGAGGCGACTGAAGCGCGCACCGCGGCCCACCAGGCGCGGCAGGCTGTACTGAAGTTGCGCCAACTCCACTTGCACCTGCGCCTCTCGGCCTCGTGCGTTCTGCGCGAAAATGTCGAGAATCACCTGCGTCCGGTCGAGCACCTTCAGTCGGGTCGCCTCCTCGATCTCGCGAGCCTGCGCCGGATTCAATTCACGATCAAACACCAGTAAGTCCGCATCCTCGTGATACGCGAGCGAGACCAACTCACGGAGCTTGCCTCGACCAATCAGGGTTTTTGGATCGGGACGACTTCGAACCTGCATCTCCGCCTTCGCCACGGTCGCGCCAGCCGAACGCACCAACTCGGCGAGTTCCTCGAGTCGACCGTGGGCGTCACTTCCGTCACTCGTATCCAGGCCGATCAGGACGGCGCGTTCCGTCGAGGTGCGGGCAACACTCCTGACACTGGCCGAGCGCGCCATCTCCTCCTCGAGTGAACGCACCCGTGCAGCGAAGTCATCACGCTCGAGCGCCTGCACGCTGGTGGGTGGATCCACGATCCAGTCCTCATCGTCACTCGATTGTGGAGCGATGGTCGCAAGGTGGGCGGGCCCCAACTCGGGCGCGGCGCCCGAATCCCCGTACACCTCGACCACGATCACGGCATCGAGCCGTGACAGGAACAACGTCGTCAGGTCCGCATCGCTGAGCACTCCGCCCCCTGGATGAACGTGCACCAGGCGAAGGCCGCGAAGCCGCGCTTCTGCCTCACCCGCGCGGGGCGGTACAGGCGTTCCATCGGCGTCGGCAAAGGCGACCGTCACGACGCGGCCGCGTCGATCGAGAAGCACGGAAACAGGGTGGCGGAGTTCGAGTGCGAGGGTGGCGAGCGAGCGTACGAGTTCCGAATTCAGGGCGGAGGTGGGCGCCACACGTCGGCGGTACAGGTTCCCCAGCCGTTTGATTTGCCCTTTCTTGAGGCCGGTCAGGACCCCATGCACCTTGTCGATCGGACGCTCTCCTCTCAGGCTCACCGCATGACGCGGGGTTACCTTTGCCACATCATAGCGCGCCGCCTTGCCGGGTACACTCGCGCCATGAACCAGTCTCCCTCGGACGTCGTCATCGTCGCCACCGCCCGCACACCCATCGGCGCATTTCAGGGAGCGCTTGCCCCCCTTCCGGCACCCCGACTGGGCGCAGTAGCGCTTCGGGGCGCTCTCGAGCGCGCCGGCGCGAAGCCTGAGGACGTCGACCTCGTCCTGCAAGGCAACGTCCTGCAGGCAGGCCAGGGTCAGGCGCCCGCCCGGCAAGCGGCCAAGTATGCGGGTATTCCAGATGCAACGCCCAGTGCCACCCTCAACAAGATGTGCGGCAGTGGTCTCGAGGCCATCATTCAGGGTGCCCGCGCGCTGATGGTCGGCGACGCCATGCTCGTTGCGGCCGGTGGATTCGAATCGATGAGCAACGCCCCCTACCTGCTGCCAGGCGCGCGTGGCGGACTCAGGCTTGGGCACGCCCAGGCCCTGGACTCCATCATTCATGATGGCCTCTGGGACGTGTACGAGGACGTTCACATGGGAAGCTGCGCGGAAGCGTGCGCACGCGAATTCCATTTCTCCCGCGAAGATCAGGACGCCTTCGCGGAGCGCTCCTACCGCAGGGCGCAGGCCGCCAGCGAATCTGGCGTTGCAGCCAACGAGATCGTGCCGGTCGAGGTGCCCGGCCGCAAGGGAACCGTCACGGTCGTCGAGCACGACGAGGGCCCAGCAGCCGTGAATTTCGACAAACTCCCGAACCTACGTCCCGCGTTCGAGAAGGACGGCACCGTCACCGCAGCCAACGCTTCCTCCATCAATGACGGGGCGGCCGCCGTGTTGATCACGACCCGCGCGCACGCGGAAAGCAAGGGGTACCCGATCGTCGCGAGGCTGGTCGGCTGGAGCAGTCACGCGCAAGCGCCTTTCTGGTTCACCACGGCACCCCTAGGCGCGATGAGGACCCTCTTTGACAAGATCGGATGGGACCCAGCCGACGTGGATCGCTACGAGATCAATGAGGCCTTCAGCGTCGTCACCATGGCTGCGATCCAAACCTTCGATCTTCCTGAAGAGAAGGTGGACGCCCTGGGTGGCGCCGTCGCACTTGGGCACCCCATCGGCGCGTCGGGAGCACGGATCGTGGTGACCCTGCTCAATGCGCTCGAGCAGTCAGGTGGCAGGAAGGGCATGGCCGCCATTTGCATCGGTGGTGGTGAGGCTCTCGCCCTGGCGATAGAACGCGAGACGGCCTAGATAGGCCGTCTCGGTCTTGCATTCGAATACCAGCTGAACCGCTCTAGCTTGGGACGGGGTCAGGCGCTCGGTGCGACTGCAGCATCCGGACTCTCGAGGAATGCGGTGAGCAGCGCAATCTCCGCCTCGAGATCTTTCTTCGAAACCATCTCCGTGACGGTGTGCACATAGCGACTCGGGGTCGAGAGGGTAATGGTGGGCACGCCTGCGCGGCTTCGCTGAATCGCGCCACCATCCGTACCGCCACGCGGCAGCACTTCGAACTGATGGGTGATGCCCTTGGCTTCGGCAAGATCGGCCATCCGGTCGACCAACCAACCGTGCGACACCATCGAACTGTCGGACACCTTGATGCCTACGCCGGCCCCGAGTTTGGTGACCGACTCATGCTCGGGCGTGCCGGGGATGTCGACGGCGAGCGTCGTATCCAGCGCAATTCCGATATCGGGAGCCAGTCCGTAGGCGCCTGTGGTCGCGCCTCGAAGCCCGACCTCTTCCTGCACGCTGAAGACCGCCTGCACCTGAACGCTGGATGAGGAAAGGTTCGCGAGGGTCTGCAGCAGAACCCAGCAGCCGACGCGGTCATCGAGTGCCTTGCCGACGACGACGTCCCCGAGGTCCTGGAAGGGTTGCATCAACGTCACCATGTCACCGACGCGCACTTCACGCTTGACCGTTTCGGCGTCGAGCCCCAGGTCGACGGCGAAGTCCGAGACTTCCGGAATCTTCTTCTTGTCCTCGGCACTGGCGATGTGAATGGGTTTGGTCGCTGGATTCATCACGCCGATGCGTGGCGCTCCGTTGCGGGGGTGGACCAGCACCTGCCGTGCGAACAGGTTGCGGGTATCGAAACCACCGAGGTTCTGAACCCGCAGGAAACCCTTGTCATCGATGAAGCGCACGATGAAACCGATCTCGTCCATGTGCGCCGAAATCATGACCTTCGGTGCAGCCTCCGGGCCGCGCGTTTCCGCAATGAGGTTGCCGAGGGCGTCGACGCGAACGTCGAGATCGAGGGAGGCCAGCTCAGCGTGAATGCGTTCGCGAACGAGGTCCTCGCGACCCGGGATACCTGGGGTTTCTGAAAGTTCCTTTAGGAGTGCGTAGTTGTAGGCCATGTCCGAAGGCTACCACCAGCACGTCCGGAAACCCGTCAAACTCGCGTCGTCAGCGGGCGTCGAAACCTTCCGCGCTCCACCAGTCGGCCAGCCCTTCGAGAAGCGGTGTGACGCACTCCTCCTGCGGAACGTGGCCACAGTCCTCGAGTTGGAGCAGGCGCGCATTGGGCAACTCACCCGCGAGACGCACCGACTCCTCGGTAGGCACGATCACGTCCGAATCCCCCGTGATCACGAGAATGGGCAACCTGAGTTCATTCAACCGTGCTGCAACCGTGGGTTCCTCGCTCGCCTTCACGAGCTCCCACAGCGCGCGATCCCAGTCGTCCACTTCGGTTGCCTGCCGGTAGGCGGCAAGAATCGCTGGATCGAGCCGGTCGGGGTCGGCGTACGCCGAACGCAGGAAACTCTCACCCGGCTCGCCGCCGAGCTGCCGCATCAGCAGCGGACCAATGCGCTCGAGTTGCGGTGTGCTGAGCAGAAAGCGTGACCACTCGGGCGCTCCACCGCCGCGGTACACGGCAGGACCAATCAGCACGAGGCCGGCAATCCGGTCGGGGTACGCAAGTGCAGCCTCCATGACAATGGGACCACCCGCAGAGTGCCCCACGAGGATCGCACGCTCGATACCGGCGGCGTCCATCGCCACCACGGCGTGCGCAACCTGCGTACTGGGGGCATAGGGATTCTCACCATCCCAGCGCAACACCCGTTCGGTCAGACCGAAGGCTGGACGGTCGTACGCCACGGTCGGATGCTCACTCGCCAGGGCACGCTGCATCTCGAGAAAACTCTCCACGTTGGAACCAAAGCCGTGGAGAAACACCACGCCAACCGGGTCGCCTGTCTCGGTGCCGGGGCTCAAGAAGCGAGCGTGGAGCGACACGTCGGGAACCTCGATGTAGCTTGCTGCTGGACCCGCGACCTCGCGAGCAGGCCGAGTCCCCTCGAGCGGAGGAATGGGCCAGACCAGCGGCGCAACGAGCAGGAGGGCAGCGAAGAACGCCAAAATCGCCAGGGAAATGCGAATTCGGAACGGCATACTCCCATTCCACCACGCAAATGGGCGAAAAAGGGCATCGCACTGCCCAAACGGGGTACGTTGACGTTCATGCGATCGGTTTCAACGTTCTCGATCGTGGCCCGTGATCCCGACACCGGCGATCTTGGTGTGGCCACCGCAAGCAAGTTTCTCGCCGTCGGCTCGGTCGTTCCCTACGCGGTTGCCGACGTTGCCGCCATCGCGACGCAGTCCTACGCCAACACCACCTACGGCCCCCGGGTCGTGGCGGCCGTGCAGGCAGGCATGCCCCTCACCCGCATTCAGCAGGCTTTCGCCGACACCGACCCTGATCATGAGATTCGGCAGTACGGTCTCGTGTCCGCCGATGGCTCGTCCCTGAGTTTCACGGGCGGTTCCTGTCACCCATGGGCGGGCGGCACGACCGGCGATGGCTGGGCTGCGCAGGGCAACCTGCTCACTGGTCCCGAAGTCATCGACGCCGTGGCGAGCACCTTCGTCGCGACGAAGGGTGAACTCCCTGAACGTCTCATGGCAGCACTCACCGCAGGTGATGAGGCCGGTGGAGATGCCCGCGGTCGCCAGGCAGCAGCCATCTACGTGGTCCGGAAGAACGGTGGCTATGGCGGTTTCAATGACGTCTGGATCGATCTTCGTGTCGACGATGACCCCGCGCCCGTCACGCGCCTCGCCGAACTTCTTCAACTCCAGCGACTGTTCGCAGGTCCCGCGCGTGAGGAAGACCTTCTCGACCTCACCGGCGATACGGCCGCCCGGACCCTACAGGGTCTCGTGCGGGCCGGCATGCTTGCTGAGAGCCACGGGGTCTGGGACGACGTCGCCGAGGAGGCCCTGCGTCGCTGGGCAGGCATCGAGAATGTCGAGGACCGCATGGTCGATCCAGGCAGGATCGACGGCATGGTCCTCACGCACCTCGAGACCGTCACCAAGTAAGTAACGAACCCGCGGAACTAGCGCCCTTCGAATTCCGGATCGCGTTTCTCCAGGAACGACTGCACACCCTCCGCCCGGTCTTCGGTCGTGCAAACCAGACCGAACAGGTCGGCCTCGACCTCGAGGCCTTGCGGCAGCGTGCCATCGAGCCCACGAACCACCGCTTCCTTGGCGAGACCCAGCGAGACCGGTGCGTTCTTGAGGAGGCTTCGGGCCAATTGCTCCGCCTCTGCAAGTGGATCGTCTGCAACCCGCGAGACCAGACCCATGGCCGCGGCCTCCTCGGTTTCGACGAGGCGGCCCGTGAGAATCAAATCGAGCGCGCGTGCCTCACCAATCAGGCGGGGAAGACGCTGCGTTCCGCCGTACCCAGGAATCAATCCACGCGTCACTTCAGGTAAGCCCATCCGCGTTCCGGGGGCTGCGACACGCAGGTCGCATGCCAAGGCAAGCTCGAGCCCTCCGCCGATCGCGAAGCCATGCATCGCCGCAATGACCGGAATGGGAAGCGCGGCAAGGGAGTTCATGACATCCTGACCCGCCAGGGCGGCCTCACGTCCCGTGAAGACGTCGGACAGCGACGCGAACTCGGCGAGGTCGGCTCCAGCGCAGAATCCGCGACCTTCGCCGTGGACCACCAACGCCCGCACCTCGGCGTCCCCCTCCACCAGATCCAGCGCCATCGCCAGCTCGAGCAGAAGCTCACCATGCAGCGCGTTCAGGGCGTCGGGTCGCTGCAGTGTCAGGAAGGCAACACCCTCCTCAGCCCGAACGGAAAGATGCTCGAACTCGGGGATCGGAACGCCAGTTTCATGCATTTCATCTTGCTCACTCATGCGTCGCCTCCATACGAATGAAATCCTTGACCGGTCTTGCGACCGAGTGCGCCCGCCCGCACTTTCTCGACGAGAAGATCGGCGGGCGTGTAGGCCGGATCGTTCAGTTCTCGTTCCAACGTCTCCATGATGGCCAGCACCACATCGAGCCCGACGAGGTCGGCAAGGGCGAGGGGACCCATGGGCATGTTTGCGCCGAGCGTCATTGCCGTATCGATGGAAGTCGCATCCGCTGCGCCCTCCTGCAAGAGAACGATGGCTTGATTGAGGTAGGGAACGAGTAGACGATTCACCAGGAAACCGGGTTGATCCTTGCAGCGCACCGGTGTCTTGCCGATACCCCGCGCGAAAGACTCGGCAGCCTCGAGGGTCGCGGGGGAGGTCGCTGCGGCCTCGACGACCTCGACGAGGGGGAGGACGGCTACCGGATTGAAGAAATGCAGTCCACAGAATCGATCAGCCTGACCCGAGACCTCCCCCAGGTGACCGATCGAGAGACTCGAGGTATTGCTGCACAACAGGGCGTCGGATGGGGCGGCTGGACCCACCGTGCGCCAGACCTCCTCCTTGATGCTCGGCGCCTCACTGACCGCCTCGATCACGATTCCGGCCTCCGCCACCGCCTCAATAAGATCGCTCGAGATCAAATGCAACGCAGCGAGCAGGTCCTCGGGCGAGCCGTGATCGAGTTTGCCTTTCTCCGCGGCGCGGGCGAGCCCCTTCGCAATCCGGTCCTGTGCGGCCGGTAGGGCCTCCGGGTACGCGTCGAAAAGGGTGACTGTGTGTCCCGCGGTCAGGCAGGCTTGGGCAATGCCGGCACCCATCGTGCCGGCCCCCAGAACTGTGACGTTCACCCCTTCGCCTCATGTAAGGCGACGATGGCATCGAGGCTGCTACGAACCATGGCGTCCACGCCCGCCTGCAGAACCTCAGGCGCGACGAACGAGGTGTCGCCAATGCGATTGCTGGCGACCACCATGCAACCGGTCTGGACGCCCCGGAGGCGACCCAGGGTGAACAGGGCAGCAGCTTCCATCTCGATTGCCAGAATGCCGCGGGCCGCGAGGCCAGGCACGTCGGCAGGCGTGGTCGCGTAGAAGGCGTCCTCCGTGCGAATCAGGCCAAGGTGGGCGCCACCGTGGGCGGCTGCGGCGTCATGAAGTGCGGTCGTGACGGCAAACGATGAGACCGGTGGCAGTGGGATACCTCCCAGGTACTGCCGCGTCGTCCCGTCCCCCGCCTCCGCGGCTTCCGCGACGATGCGCTCACCTGGCTCCACCGAATCGGCGATCAGCCCGGCCGTGCCGATTCGAATGAGGGTCCTGGCGCCGAGTCGAATGAGCTCCTCGACCACGATGGCGAGACTGGGGCAGCCCATGCCGGTCGTTTGCACGGTGACGGGAGCGCCCCTGTACCTGCCGGTGAAACCCAGCAATCCTCGGTACTCCGTCGTGCACTCTGCATTCTCCAGGTAGGTTTCCGCTACGAAGCGGGCGCGTCCCGGGTCACCGGGAAGCAGCACGTAGGGCGCGACGCGCCCGGGTTCGGTTCGCACATGTAGTTGCATCTGTTGAAGACTAGCAAACCCCGTGCCCACCGGAACGTTTGCGGACCCGTGCTACCCTCGCGGCATCACGAACGGAGGCTCCGTGAGCGACGAACCTAGGAAGAAGCTCGAGTTGAACCTTGACGCCGAGACCGCGCGCGGCAAGTACGCCAACCTCGCGGTCGTGAGTCACGGGCGGGATGAGGTCATCCTCGATTTCGTGGCTGCCCTGCCCCACCACAAGCCTCAGGTGGTATCCCGCATCGTGCTGCAGCGCCACCAGGCGGAGGCGCTCGCCCGTACCCTGCGGCGCACGCTCGATCAGCAGCAGGCGGGTGCCTCACCCGGTGCGGCACGCAGCGACGAGGAACCCAACTAGCTAACCCGCCGAAAATTGGGAACGAAACGTTGTGACGCAACACCGTCAGCGGGACGACCGAAGGTTGACGTCGAAAGCGGTTGAATGCCGCCATGCCTCACGAGGTCGTCACCGTATTTTTTGACTTCCTGTGCCCCTACGCTTGGCGCGCGGCTGAACTTGCGGACGCCGTCGCCAACAAACTGGGCACTCGCTTCGATTGGTCGCACTTCAGCCTCTATCAGGCGAATCACAAGGGCGATGACGGCTGGCAACTCTGGAATGAACCTCTCAAGGAGAAGAGTCACAGCGGTACCCGCGGACTCCTGCCCTTCCTTGCCTCGACGGCGGCCAAGCGGCAGGGTGCTGATTTGCATGACGCGTTCCGCATCCACCTTCTCCGCCTGCGGCATGTCGAGCATCAGCCTTATCACAAGGAGACCATCCTCACCGCCGCAGAAAGTGCGGGACTCCATCTCGCCACGTTCGAGCGCGACCTCGACGATCCTGAGATGCGAACCACGCTTGCTCAGGATCATCACCGCGCGGCGAACCTGCAGGTGGTTGCGACGCCCACCTTGCGGTTCGAGAGTGGTGACACCGCCTACCTGCGTCTCGCAGAAGTCCCCTCCGATGCAGATGAGGCCGTCAAGCTATTCGAGCGGATACGCGATCTTCTGACCGACTACCCCTACATCGAAACCATCAGGCGGCCGCGCCATAGCGGCAACTGAACCTCACGGCCCATGCTCGGTTGGTTGATTCTCCTCGCTGTGGTGCTCGTGGTAGGAATCGCCGTACGCCAATTCCAGGCCAGACGCGTGGATCCTGCCTTCAGTCGGCGGTTGGCTCGTCCGGGCGAGGCCGCAGCGGCCACGGAAACCATGGCGTTCGGTGGAAGCGGGATTCCTGGCTTCGACATCCTCGAGAGTCTGGGGTCGGGTGGCATGGCCCACGTCTACAAGGCACGAAGGCAACGTGACGGCAAGACGGTGGCGCTCAAGCTCCTCGATGAGACGTCGCTGAGCGATCCAGATTCCATCAGTCGCTTTCATCACGAGGCTGAGGTCGCGCGTCGAATTCGCCACCCGTCGGTCGTGGAGACGCTCGATCACGGTTCGGTCGGAACCCAGCACTATCTCGTCCTCGCTTTCGTGGAGGGTACGAGTCTCGACGCCATGCTTGAGGCCGGTCCGCTACCTGCAGCCGGGTTCTACGGAGTCGCCACGGCCCTCGCGGACGCCCTGCGAGCCATTCATCGCGCAGGCTTCCTGCACCGGGACGTGAAACCCAGCAACGTCATGATTCGGCGGCCTACTGCCGTTCGCACCGGAGAACCGATGCAAGCCAGCGAGGTCACACTGGTCGATTTCGGCATTGCGGGCACAACCATGCCGACGCGCATCAGCGCGTCGAGTGCGAGCTGGGGAACACCCACCTACCGCTCGCCGGAGCAGCTGCAGGGCGACACCAGCAATCCTGCGAGCGACACGTACGCCCTCGGTGTGGTGCTCTACGAGCTTGCAACCGGCGCACCCGCCTTCGAAGGTACGCATGAGGCGGTCGAGCATCAGCATCGCTTCCGGACGCCCGCTGCCCCCCAGCTTGCTGCACCTTGGCTGCCCAGCATTCTGAGTGACTTGATCCTTGCCATGCTTGCGAAGGATCCGCGGCAACGTCCGTCGCTCGATCAGGTCGTCACGACTCTGGAGCAGGCGGCGGTCGTTCCGCAAGGTCAGATGTTGGACCACGCCACGCGGTTGCTCGTGGTCGTGCAGGAGCATCAGGGCACCGTGCGGTGGATGAATGCAGGGGGTGGGTTGCTCGAGGTCGTTGCGGATGTGGGTCCCGGCCATACCTCAGGCCATGTCACAGGCAATCTGTCGGGGCATCTCCCCGGCATCCCGGTTGCGGCTGACGTCGGTCCATCCGGCCAGGTTGCCTTGCTGTTCTCAGGCCACGTCCTACGGCCTGGAGACCCTGCAGTGCATGTGTTGACTGGCGAGAGTGCAACGCGGCACATGGCGCCGATCGCAGAACATGGACTCGAACGACCGGTCGACCTCGCCATCGGACACCATGACGAGGTGTTCGTGGTCGATGCCGTGCAGTCCTGTGTGCACGCCTGGCGGCGTGATGGTGCCTACCTCGGGCGCGTCGTGGGTTCAGGCGACCATGAGGGCGCACTGCGTGATCCCCGTCAACTCGCGCTCGACGGGGAAGGGCGCCTCCATGTCCTCGATGTAGAGCGGCGGGAGGTTCAGCGGTTCGCGGTAGATGGTAGGTACGACATGAGCTGGGCCTTCCGGGTCGATGGGGGCAGCGGGGAGCGAAGACCCCTCCTTGGCATGACGGTGCGTGCGGATGGTGCGCTGTATTTGGTGGACGGGACTGCGAACCGGATTCGCGTCGTGCACCCCGATGGCACGCTGGTCGCGACCGAGCCTCTCGCATTGCATCCGGGCGAGCCGACCGACACCCTGTGGCTGCTGAGTGTTGATGAAGATGGATCGTGTTTTGCCGTTCGCCAGGGTGGCCGCATGATTCAGCGTTTCACGGTAAGTGGTGAACACGCAGGCGTCGTCGCCGCAGCCGCACCCGTGCGGGCAATCCGCGCAGTCTGAATCAGCCGATGAACAGGCGAGCGATGTTTGCGAATAGCGTCAGGATTGCGCCTTGTATTGCGCCCAGCACGCCCGTGTAACTCAGGACGAGGAACACGAGAAGGAATCCTAGAATGCCGAATTGCCGAATCTGCTCGATGAACTGCCGCACCGAACGATTTCCCCACGCCAGGGCCGCGTAAGCCCCATCGAGCGGGAAGACGGGGAAGAGGTTGATGACGGCGTGAAGAACGGCGTATGACGCAGCTACGCCAAAGGCGCGGTACAGCTCCACCGACCCCGAGGCAAGCAGGATGGTGCCGACCAGCATGCTGAAGAACCCGACGATGAGGTAGGCCGCGGGACCGGCGTACCAGGCAAGTGCTTCCTTTCGGCCTCGCCCAGCGTAGTTTCGGCCTGAGATGGGCACGGTCTTGGGCCAACCAAATCCCAGTAGGAACAGCAGGAGGACGCCCATGGGTTCAAGCTGCTGTTGCGGTTCGAACTTCCCGAAGCCGGAGAGCTTGGGACGGCCGTCACCCAGTTTGGCCGCAACCCAGGTCTGAAAGACGTTGTGAAACATGAGCGCGAAAATCATCACGATGGCGCTGATGACGAGGGTGGTCGTATCGGTCAGGTAGTTGAGAATCACGGTGCTGTGTCCTGCCCTTCCTTGCGTGCATCTGCAACCAGTTCCGCAGCGAGGGCGCGCTCTTCTTCGAACGTCTGGACCCGACCTTCCCGTCGGGCGCGCGCAACCTCACCCAGAACCTCACCCACGATGGGGCCGGGTGCGAGACCCAACTCTAGCAGGTCGCGACCGAGAAGCCTGCGTCGCCCGGTAAGCCGTTCGAACGCGCGAACGCGTGCCTGATGCGGTTCACCGTGAGCCTCCAGCACCGCCCTGCCGGATCGGCCCAGCGAGGCGAGGACGTCGTCGCGCGGCTCGGCACCCGCAAGCAGTTCGCGAAGGTTTCGGGTCACCTGGGTGCGCCGCGCAGGGAAGTGGAACCGCTGCACCACCGTGTCCACCTCCTCTTGCGGGAGCGGCAGGAGCAAGGCGAGGAGGTAGGCGGTCGGCGGAATCTGCAGGCCTTCAAGCCGGAGGCGGTCGAGTGCCTGCAGCAGTTCGGCGTCGTATTCCATGCCATAGAGCGCAGCCAGTGCGCCCACCTCGTGGAGCACCTCGAGCGCGCGGCCAGGCGCGTTGTCTTGCAGAGTGAGCAGGAGTTCACTGCGCAGTCGTTCCGCGCTGACGCCGTGCCCGTCGCCGGACGCGAGGACGCGCGCAATCTGCCGTATGGCTTCGTCCGAAAACGTGAGACCCAGGCGTGAAATCAGGCGAGCACCGCGAACGATGCGCGTGGCGTCCTCATGGAACGACAGGGGGTGCAGGGTACGAAGCGTGCCTCGAAGCAGATCCTGTGCACCGCCGAAAGGATCGAGCAGGGTGGGAGGCTCAGGCACCAGCCGAACAGCCATGGCGTTGATCGTGAAGTCGCGTCGCGCAAGGTCCCGCCGCACGTCGCTGCTCTCGACGGTGGGCAGGGCACCCGGCGCGGCGTAGCGCTCCTCGCGTGCGGCCGCAAGGTCGATACGGAGGCCACCTGGAAGGGTCGTGGTGGCGGTACCGAATGCGTCATGCCGCACGTGTTGCTCATTTCCTTCGGGTCCAAAGGCCGCCTGCAGCACCGCGCCCGCCTCTGCGCCCTCGAGCACCAGATCCAGGTCTTTCAGGCTGACACCGAGCAAGGCGTCGCGGACCGATCCACCGACGAGGTACAGCTGTGCGCCTGCGGGGACCGCCTGCCTCAGGTTCGTGAGCACCTCGCCGAACTGCGTTCGGAGTCGCTCGAGCACCCGCTCTGCTGCACCAGCCTCTGGGTGGAGGAGGGGTGTGAGGCGCTGATCATGGCGGGCGGCTAGGAGATCACTTCGCGTGACGATGCCCACCAGGCGCGCGCCATCGACGATGGGGATGCGGCCCACGCCCGACTGCACGGTCAGGGCCTCGAGTTCATCAAGGGTGGCGTCTAGATGCGCGGTCACGGCGGGGGAGCCCATGAATCCTGCGACGTGCGATCGTCCCAGCCCATGCTGGAGTGCGCGCGCGAGGTCACGCCTGGAAACGACCCCCACCACCTGGTCACCCGCGTTGTTCGGCTCCACGACCGGCATGCCGTTGTGGCCGTACGCAAGGAGTTGTTCGCTGGCCTCATGCACCAACGTCTCAGGGGTGACGGTGCGTACCGGCGTACTCATGATGTCCCGCGCGTAGGTCTGGGGCACGGCATGCTTGAGGAGCGCCGTTCGCACCAGATCCATGACGTGCTCGCGAGGCAGGTCGGTTCGCGCGAAGGCTGCGCCTGGATGGCCTCCACCGCCCACAGTTGCCGCAAGAGTGGCAGCCACGTCGAAGCGTCCGCCATGAGAGCGTGCAAACACCAGCGTCTGGTCCTCCATGCCGACGATCAGAATCGCGGCGTCGCACGGTCCCATCTCGATCAGGTCATGGACGAGGCCGGCCACGTCCGGAACGTATTCAGGCCAGTCGAACGAAGAAAAGGCGACGGGACGCCCAGCGAGGGTCTCGATGTTGGCGTGCTGCAACATGGCGATACGGAAGGCCTCGAGCTCGTCGTTCTGGGGTGGACGAAGGAAGCGGTCGACCAGGTTGAGCGTGCCGCCTCGCGACATGAGCCATGCGGCGGCGCGGTGGTCCTCCGCGGTTGTCAGGGTGTATCGGAAGCCTCCGGTGTCCTCGTGTAGTCCAAGCAGGGCGAGGCTGGCCAGGTCGGCAGGAAGGGCGTCGTCCTGTCGTTCAAGCATGCGCGCGAGCAGGGTCACGGTGGCGCCGACACGCTCGCGAATGCCCTCACCCACCGGCAAGGCGTCCTCAGCAGCAGGGGCGGGGTGGTGGTCATACACGATGAGCGGCAGCTGGGTGACACGCTCAGCGAACGTCCCGAGGCGAGTCCGGTCTGCAGTATCGACGACGATGCAGGACTCGATTCGAGCATTTCGGGTGTCGCGAACGTCGATCGGGTCGAGCCGGTCCCGGTAGAGCTCCACGCAAGCGCGGACGGCGGGCGACAGGGACTCGGGGAGGCACACGCGTGCGCCGGGATGCAGGCGCTGCGCGAGCGCAAGGCTCGCGATGGCATCGAAGTCCGGTTGCACATGCGTGAGAATGAGCCGCACGCCAGAAGCGTACCGCGCACGCCTCACGCCTTCGGGTTCAGCGCCGTGCCTGACGCTCCGCTCGCGTTACGGCTGCGTAATGGGGTGCGCGTCTGGCAGTCTCCGCGCAAACGCAACGAGCAGTGCGACGACGTTCCTAACGTCCTCAGGGTCGACCATCTCGCTTGGGGAGTGCATGTAGCGGTTGGGGATGGAGACGACGGCTGAGCGGACGCCGGCGCGTGCGCGCGCGAGATGATCGGCATCGGTGGCGGTACGCCGCGGGGCCGTACCGATCGTGAAGGGAATGTTCTCCTCCTGTGCTGTCTGCCGCAGCAGTTCGAATACGCCACGGTGCACGTAGGAACCAATCGACAGTTCGGGTCCGGAACCGAGGGGGTGTTCACCCTCCTCACGAACCTGGACGCCGGGTACGTCGGTGGCGTGCGTCACGTCGATGGCGATGGCGACGTCGGGTTCGAGGCCGTAGGCGGCCGAGGATGCACCCACGCCACCAATCTCTTCCTGGACGGTTGCACTCGCAATCACTTCGCCTGCGTCGTTGCCCACCTGTCGCGCCACTTCGAGCGCGATGTAGGCGCCGATTCGGTCATCGATCGCCTTGCTGGCGATGCGGCCGTTGCGGAGGTGCAGCAGGGGTTGTTCGATGACGGCAACGTCACCTGGTGCAATGGCCTCGAGCGCGTCGTCCTTATCGCGCGCTCCAATGTCGATGAACAGATCGGTCACTTTCGACACCTTGCGGCGGTCCTCGGGCGTCATGAGGTGAATCGGCTTCTTGCCGATGACGCCGACGGTGTCCCCGTTGCGTCCCACGATGCGGACGCGTTGTCCGACGAGCTGCTGGGAGTCCCAGCCGCCGACCGTATCGAACCAGGCGAACCCGTGATCGTCGATGTGCTGAATGAGCAGGCCAATCTCGTCGATGTGTCCTGAGAGGAGGAGCCTGGGCGAGCGTCCCTCGCCGGCGATGGCGAAGACGCTGCCATACACGTCCTGGCGGGTGGCA
>Ga0180432_10004305_pt1 | contig 19655 bp, 18 predicted proteins | sample SS_ome_10_FD_132414 | JGI IMG/M metagenome (GOLD analysis project Ga0180432, IMG submission 132414) | Hypersaline lake sediment archaeal communities from the Salton Sea, California, USA - SS_1_MS_2 metaG | ecosystem: Environmental > Aquatic > Non-marine Saline and Alkaline > Hypersaline >...
CTGCATCATGCGTCCCAGCACCCAGTCGCGCTTCACTACCGGGATGCGAAGATTCTCAGCGGCCCTCAGTTCCGGATTGTCCGCGGGAACCGCCGAAGAGACCACAACCAGATCAGCCCCCGCCACGTTTTCGGCCGAATGCCCTTCCCGAATCACGCCCCCCTCGGCACGCAGACTATCCGTGACCTGGGAGAACCTCAAATCAGAGCCAGAGACGCGATAGCCCAGCCCAAGAAACACTCGAGCGATCGCCGACAGACCAATGCCGCCGATCCCGACGAAGTGTATCCGTGCATCCGGTTCTAGCCAATCATACCTACGCTGCGACACGCGAGTACTCCCGGTATGCGCCTATCGGATCACGCGCAATAGAATCAGGACGACCATGATGTACAGAAGTGGGGTCTGTCCTGGCACGACCCCGGCCATCAACTCCTGCCCCAGCAGGTTCAAGGGCAGGTATGGTACCATGGCCTTGGCAACAGCGGATAGATCCTCTGCCTTCATGTGCATGAACGTGAACGGGTATCCGTACTTGTGCAGGTAATACCAGATCGATCCTGCGATCAGATACCCGTTGGCCGCGCCGATCATGGCGGTCAAGAGAATGCCCTCTCCTCCCTTGGGAGCCTTGCCCGTGAAGGCCAGAGTCTCTCCATGATAGGAGATGAAAGCGGCAAAGATGATGAAAAGGATGAAGATCGTTGCCTGGACGGGATCCCCTTCTGCCGACGCAGGCATGACCTTCTGTACCACACCGGCCATCATCGCCTTGTTGATCGAGGCTTCCAGCAGGCTGCCGAACTGCATCAGCAAGAACAGCGCGACCACCACTATGGTGGTGACCCCTAGCTCCTTCAGGAACCCCCTGACCAGCGCGATCAGGACGAAGACGAAGACGGCTGTGAAGAAGTAGACCTCAATAGGTATCAACCTTCCCACCTCCCACCGACGCGATCATCGGCAACCGGCAACCTCCACTAACCATTGCCGGACGAACGAGACGAGCCGCGCACTCCGTACACGACAAGGATCATCACCAGACCCACCAGTACCAGAGGTAGCAATGAGTTCCCTGTGAGTGCATCCGACACCTGGCCGCTCATTATCGCGACGTGCGTGCGGTTCACAGGGAATACCCTCGGGTAGATAAATCGGTTGATCAGAAACCCGTTCACCCCGCCAATCAACCCGCCCAAAATCCTCTCGGAACGCGCCGGAGAGCCTTTGATGCCCCTCTGGCCCACCAGGTAGGAGAGGATCACTATCACGGCGTAGGCAGCCACCGCCAGCCAAGTGCTATCGTTGTTCGTCTGCACCAGGGGCTCCAGGGAACCCAGACTGACACTCCCCAGATCCTCCGAAAGTCCCCCCTTGGCGACGAACATGGCAATCTTGTAGAATCGATTCACCCACACCGTGAGGAACTCCAACTGCGTGTTGGCTATCAGGCTTGCCAGTGCGATACCGGCCAGTACGACCAACTCCCGTTTCGTTCCTCGTCGAAATCCGATGAGGGCAAACAGCGCCACAAGGCACACGATCACTCCTTGAGGCCCAACCGTGACTTTCACTCCCTGCCCCCTACTCCTTCACTGCCCGGATGCCAACCGGACGATCTCCCGTGCGGCGCGCTCTGCTGCATCTGGCACAAACATGCTTCGGGCACGCTCGGCCATCCGTGCCAGCCGCTGCGGATCACTCATCAGCTCCCGGATGACCGACTCAAGTCTGTCAGCCAGCTCCTCGTTATCCAGCTTCATGGCCGCGCCTTGCGCCACCATGTAGTCTGCGTTTGGATCCTGGTGATGACCCGAGAACGGATACGGAACCAGGATGGACGGCAACCGCGCGGCGGGGAACTCGCCCATGGTCGCCGCTCCTGCACGGGCGACCACCAGATCAGCCGCAACCATCGCGTCGGCAACCTCCTGGTGCAGGTAGTCGTGAACCCGGTACCTCCCGCGCTGACTCACAGGCAGCCCACCCCTGAGATCCTTCAGCCAGTCCAGATCGGCCCTTCCGCAGACATGGATGATCTCGCAGCCCTCGACCAGACTCGGTACGATCCCTGCAACAGCCACGTTAATGCTGTGCGCGCCCCGGCTGCCTCCCAAGACCAGAAGCACGAATCCATCGCTCGCCAGCCCCAATCTCTCCCTCGCGGCTGCTCTCTCGCCGAATCGCAAGCTCCGGCGGACCGGATAGCCAGTCACCACTACCTTCTTGACCGGCAAGTGCCGTCTGGAGACCGCGAAGGACACCGCGACCCGATCTACTACGCGGGACAGCGCCTTCACTGCCAGGCCGGGCTCGATGTCTGGGAGGTACACAATCGTCGGGCATCCGCTCATCCACGCTGCGGTCACGACGGGAGCACAGACGTACCCTCCGGTTGCGAACACCACATCCGGTCCGAATCGCCGTACGATCCTGGCCGATTGGAGCAGGCCCCGTACGAGACTCAAGCCATTGCGAAGCACCGTACCCATCGACAGACCTCTGAGCCCCCCGCCGGCGATCGCTTCAAAGGCTATCTCTTCGCGAGCGGACAGCTCTGCTTCGATGCTGCCCCCTCCACCCACGTACAGGGCATCCAGTTCCTCCCTGCCAGCCTCGACAAGCTGCCTCAGCGCATTCAAGACGGCCAGAACCGGATACACATGCCCGCCGGTGCCCCCACCCGAGACGATGATCCTCATCCCGACACCGACTCCTGCCATTCCATCGACAGGCCCCCCGATCCTCTGGACACACTGAGAAGCAGCCCAACGCCGACCAGCGACGTCACCAGGGAGGAACCGCCGTAGCTCACGAACGGGAGGGTGATCCCCGTCTCCGGCGACAGCCCCACGGCGACACTCATGTGAATGGCCGCCTGGACGATCAATTGGGTTGTCACGCCTGTGGCCAGCAACATACCGAACTGATCGGAAGACCTCGCGGCGATGCGGAAACCACGGTACGCCAGGCCCGCAAACAGAGTCAAGACCAGCATCGCACCCACGAATCCCAACTCCTCACCAATGACCGCGAAGATCGCGTCGGTGTGAGCGATGGCCCTCAGAATCGGCGCCCTTTCGCTTTGCCCCAGCCCGACACCGAGGAAGCCACCGTTCTGCAGCGCCTCGATCGACTGTGGCCCCAACCAGCCGCCTCTCTGCCCAACTGATAGCGGATTCCACGGCAGCCAGTCGCCGAGCCGGACCAAATGGTGTTCGAAGCCAAGTAAGCGCATCAGCACCACCACGGCCGCGCTGCCGAACACGCCCAACAAGAGAAGCTGCTTCACCTGCGCACCTGCGACGAAGAACATCGTCACAGTGGTGATGATCACCAACAGCGCCGTCCCAAGATCCGGCTGCGCAAGGATCAGGCCCGCGACGATACCGGTGATGATGGCGAATGGAATGACGCCGTAGCTCGCCTGGTCGATCTGATCTCCTCGTGACACCAGCCAAGCGGCGATGTAGATGATGGCACCCAGCTTTGCCACCTCGCTGGGCTGGATCGACCCACCCGCCAGGAAGCGGACGGATCCCTGAACGGGCTCACCCAGCGCCAGCATGACCACCAATACCGGAAGCACCACGGCCATCACCGGAATGGCCAGACGCTGCCACCAGTGATAGTCAATGCGAGCAACGATCACCAGGGCCACAATGCCCAGCAGACCAAGCTGGCACTGGCGGGTGAAGTAGTAGCCCGGCCCGAGTTTCCGCTCATAAGCCCAATACTGCGACGAGCTATAGATCATGACCAGCCCAATCAGAATCAGGCCCGCCACGATGAAGGGCAAGGTCGTGTCGGTCCCACGCAACAAGCCCAGTCGCCGCTTCACCACCGTCCTCCACCCACACCGGCTTGGGCGCTCCTCGGAGCGCACCAACGACATCTCCGTATCAACTCAGACCCTCCACCAGCTCGCGGAATCTATCACCTCGCTCCTCGAAGTCCTTGAACGCATCGAAACTCGTACCGCCTGGAGAGAGCAGCACGACCTCACCGGGCCGCGCCAGGCTTGCCGCCAATACCACCGCTTCATCCATCGATTCGACGCTGTACACACCTGAAGGACCCAGGGAGCGGCCCTCCGTTCTGGCCTGAGCCCCGGCGATGGCACGCTCGATGATTGGCCTGGCTTCGCCGAACGCGACCAGATGTCTGACTCGCTCCGAGGCCAGATCGGCCCATGAGTCCCAGGGCAAATGCTTGTCGCGTCCACCGGCCAGCAGCACCACCGGCTCATCGAAGGCTCTCAGCGCGGCCACTGCCCGCTCCGGTGACGTTGCGATGGAATCATCGTAGTAGCGGACCCCCCGGTGCTCACGAACCAGCTCCAGACGATGTGGTATGCCCGTCATGGTCGTTGCCACCGTCCGCATCGCTTCCACCGAAGCACCCGCGGTCCCTGCGATGGCACAGGCAGCCGCCACGTTCGCAACGTTGTGTCGTCCGAGAAGCCGGATATCCTGTGTCCGACAGACCTCTTCTTCCCGATCGCCAAGCCGGACCAGCAGGCGATCTCCACGCAGATAGCTTCCTCTTGGCACCTCATACTCCAGGCTGAAGCCTGCCACTCGACCTGCGCAGTCGCTCCTCAGCTCCCAAGCCGCCGCGTTGTCCCTTCCCAGCACTACCGAGTCATCCGCGCTTTGATAGAGAAGGATGTTCTTCTTGGCCGCGACATACGCCTCCATGGTCTCGTGTCGATCCAGATGGTTAGGCGTTATGTTAGTGATCGCCGCCACCGCTGGGCTCAGCCCCGGACCCGTCCCGCACCCGGCAGCAAACATCTCCAACTGAAAGCTAGACAGCTCGACGACAACCTTGTCCTCTGGCTCGATCACCTGCACCTTGGGCAGAAGCGGCACTCCGATGTTTCCACCCACGAACGTACGCCAGCCGGACTCCTGCAGCATCCGCCCTACCAGGACTACGGTAGTACTCTTGCCGCTCGAACCGGTGATGCCGATGATAGGCGCCCGGCACAGCTCCGCGAAAAGGCGAGGCTCGCTGCTCAGAGGAACCCCCGCCTCTCTTGCTCTGGCCAGGAAGGGGATTCCCAGCGGGACACCAGGACTCACGAAGATCGTATCCGCATCCAGCAGCTCGTCGCGATGGCCTCCCAGCGCAAACTGCATGGGGAGATCGGCCAGGGAAGACACGGCATCGCCAAGCTCGTGCTCCTGGCGGGCATCGCTGACACGCACCATCGCCCCGTGCTCGGCGAGGAATCTCGCCAGCGCCTGACCCTCTCTCGCCAAGCCGATTATCGTGACTCGCTTTCCAGTGAAGCCTTCCCGGTTCATTGTCATCACACCAGTGCCAGAGCAAGGCCACACAGCGCTCCGACGAGACCTACCAGGGCAAACCGCTGCGTCACCTGTACCTCCGGCCACCCGCCCAATTCGAAGTGATAGTGTAAGGGAGCCATACGAATGATGCGACGCCCAACGCCGTGCTTCCTCCTCGTGTACTTGAAGTATGCCACCTGCCCGATCACAGAAAGCGTCTCTGCAACAAAGATGCTGCCCACCAATGGTAGCACCAACCAATGCTCACTCATGAGGGCGATGGTGGCAAGTGTGGCTCCCAGAGCCAAGGAACCGATATCCCCCATCATCACCTTGGCCGGATGACCGTTGTACCAAAGGAAGGCCAGCAGTCCACCTGCCAGCACGCTACAACACGAGGCCTCCGACACCAACCCGGTGGAGTAGCAGATCACACCGTATGCCGCGAAGGCGGATGCTGCGGTCGAAGTCGCCAGCCCGTCCATTCCGTCGGTCAGGTTGACCGCGTTGGCCATCGCCGCGATCACAAAGGCCGCCACGGGCACGTACCAGATTCCCAGCGTGCAGCGCAGGTGTGCTCCAGGAATCCACGCCCCATCCAATCCCGCGCCCCAATGGAGCGCCGCTGCCACAGCCAGGGCCACGCCCACCTGACACGGGAACTTGGTGCGGGCCTTCCACCCGACGCCGAACTCGTCTCTCAGTCCGGATACGTCGTCGATGGCGCCCACGACTCCGAACCCTACCAAGGCGAGAAGGACCGGCCACATCCTTCCATCACCCGTAGCCAGCAGAACCACCAGCCACGCGACTAGAGGAATCAGAAAGATGACTCCTCCCATGGTCGGGGTACCCTCCTTCACCTGATGGGATCCCGGCTCATCCTCACGGATGTGCTTTCCCACTCCCCACGCGCGAAGCCGGCGGACCACCACAGCACCCAACGGGATGGCCACCGCGAAGGCACCGATCGCCAGCAGCAACACCAGCGGCGGCCTCATTGTTCCTCCCTGACCACCAGTTGGGCCACGATCTCCTCCATGGCCATACCTCTGGATCCCTTCACCAGCACGACGTCGCCTGACCTCAGCAGACTCCTCACATGCGCCGTAGCCGTCTGGTTGTCTTCGCACATGCGCACCGCCCCAGGGTCCATGCCGCTCCCCAGAGCCGCCTCGCCGATCAACCTGCCCAGAGTCCCAACCGTAACGAGAACTTGGACCGAATCGGCCGCCGCACCCCCCACCTGGCGATGCCCTTCAGCCTCGAACGAGCCTAGCTCAAGCATATCGCCCAGCACAGCGATCTTCCGGCCCTCAAGCCCCTGAAGGAAGCTGAGCGCCGCTTGCGTGGAGGCCGGGCTCGCGTTGTATGTGTCATCGAGTATGGTCGAACCCGTCCGTCCCGGCATCCGCCTTAGCCGGATGCGTGCCTCGGGATCCGCCAGCCCCTCGGCGATCTCTGACCACGTCAGATCCTCAGCTATGCCCACAGCAGCGGCGGCCAGCGCAGTGTGTATGCTGTGCAATCCAAGCAGTGAGCTCCTAACAGGAAGGGACTCCCCTCGATAGCTCAAGTTGAACTCCACCCCGCCGAACCCGCACCCTGTCGCATGGTCAGCCCGGACATCGCTGTCAGAGCCAAGCCCATAGGTCAGCACCTTCTGAGCCGGCGTCACTTCTCTCATTGCGCGCACCCTGGGATCATCACCGTTCAGTATCGCCACTCCGTCAGCAGGCAACGCCCGGACCAGCTCCGACTTGGCCTGGGCGATTCGCTCCATGGTCCCCAGCCGCTCCAAGTGCGTCGGGCCAACGTTGGTAACAACGCCCAGCGCCGGCTGGGCAATCTCGGCCAGAAGCGCGATTTCACCGAGATCGTACATGGCCATCTCCAGGACCGCCCTCTCAATCCCCGGCCTCAGCTTCAGCAGAGTAAGGGGCAGGCCCAACTCGTTGTTGAGATTGCCCTCGCTCTTGAGTGTCTCGTACCGCCGGGACAGAACAGCCGTCACCAACTCCTTCGCGGTAGTCTTTCCCACACTGCCGGTGATGCCCACCACTTTGCACTGCGGGTGCAAACGCCGCCAGTGCGCCGCGACCCTCTGCAGTGCGGCCAACGCGTCTTCGACCACGATGCAAACCGGCGCCCGGAATCCCTCTGGACTCACGCCCCCCTTGGCCGAGACTGCATTGCACCCGGCGATGGGTCGTTCCACCAGGGCTCCGGTCGCCCCACGACCGAACGCGTCAGCCACGAAATCATGACCGTCCCGGTGCTCCCCACGAAGCGCCACGAACAAGCTATCCCGAGTGGCCTGACGAGAGTCGATCACGACGTCGCCGAACGCGATGTCCTGTTCAGGCCCCATCGAGAGGTCACAACCCAGGCCTCTGAGAACCGTCGACAATCCTAACGAAGCCACGCCTGTATCCCCTTGGTGTCGCGCGCTCACTTTCAGCTTCTCCGTACCGAAGTGGGAGGGATCCCGTAGTATTGGAACAGGTCCTCGGCTACCCGACTGAAGACCGGCGCCGCCACGACCGCGCCGAACTCGCTCGTCCTCGGCGTGTCCAACTTCACCAGTATCGCGAACCTCGGGTCTTCCGCGGGGGCAAAGCCCGCGAATGAAGCGATGGTGCGAGTTGGATGGTACTGCCCGCCAATGACCACCTGGGACGTACCGCTCTTGCCGGCGACAGTATAGCCTGGCACCTTCGCCTTCGGGATACTCATCTCGACCGCTTGGGCCAGCATGCGCGATACTTCCTCCGCGGTATCGCGTGAGATCACCTCCGCACACGCTACTTGCGGCTCGCGGATCGTCTCATCATGCCCGCGAACGATTCGTTCGACCACGTAGGGCTGCATGCGCCTGCCACCGTTGGCTACAGCAGATACCGCCGCAACTACCAGCATCGGTGTGACCGTGACGCCTTGTCCATAGGAGTTGGTGCCCAGATCGGACAGGTTCCACTTCGGTTCACCGGGAACGCGGAGTTCACCGGGAGACTCCCCGGCAAGATCGATGCGAGTTGACTCGCCGAACCCAAACCTTCGCATGTAGTCGTAGAAGACAGCGGGTTGAAGCATCTTGGCTATGGCCACCGCCTCGACATTGAGCGAGTGGGCCAGCACCTCCACTGTGTTGACTGTCCCGTAGGCACGCTCTCCCAGGTTGTACAGTGTCTCGGTCCCAATGGTGATTTCGCCGGTGTCGTGAAAAGTCGTACCCGCCGTGATGAGTCCTTCATTCACACCGGCTGCCACGGTCATCATCTTGACCACGGATCCTGGCTCGTACGTGCCCCTCACCGAATGGTCGATCAGGTTGGCCGACCGGTCGGGCCAGTACTCCGGATAGCGATTGGGGTCGAAGGAAGGGTAGTTGATCACGGCCCTTACTTTGCCCGTCGCGGGCTCCATCACTATGACCAGGCCACGTTCAGCTCCCGACCGATTCACCCCATACGCCAGCGCATCGTAGGCGATGCGTTGCACGTTCCGGTCGAGCGTTGTATACAGGTCGGCTCCGTCGGCAACCTGCGGGAGATCGGCTATCCTTGGCGGCTTCCCCGGACCCTCCCGACGCCCCTCTTCACCATCGCCGATCTCTGCAGTTCCCGAAGCCGAGAATCCTTCCCAACCCTTAGGATCTCGCCCGGTCAGCTCCGCCTTGTAGTATCCCTCGATGCCGCTGACCCCCGTCACCGAAAGCCAACGGGTCAGCCCCACGACCGGGCCGAAGAGCTCCTCCTCCGGATAGTACCGGATGTATGAAGGCTCGAGATGGATTCCCGCGTACCCCAGTTCCTCGATCCGCCGTCCCGTATCGGCGTCAACGAACGTGCCCAGGATGATCTGCCGATTCTCGCGTTCCATGAAGCGCTGTAGCACTCTGTCCGAGTCTACATCCAGGATGGCGGCCAAGTCGTCCACCAGCGCCACGGCTCCCGTTAGGGTCTTCGTGACGGTTATCTGATTCGGATACGCATCGACCTCGTAGACGACGGCGTCCAACGCCAGGTAGTGCCCATCGCAATCAAGGATACTGCCGCGGGTACGGTAGCCGGTCTCTTCCTCAGACATCCACGTCTCGGGCCGCTCTCCGGGCAGGATCTGCCAATACGCCAGCGCAAGCACAAGCACCAACGCCAATCCCGCAAACCCCGCGAACAGCAAACGCAGCCTCCGCAGCCGTTTGAAGCTCAGATCGCTACTCATTCCGCTACTCGGCTCATGTCACTTCGACCTTGCTCTCGATCGTTGCCACCGGTTAGGTTCACGCTACCGCCTTACGACCGCGCGGTCCCGCATGCGCTACGGTACATCGACGCGTCGCGCCGCTATCACGGGTTTCCTGTGTCCCTGATGGCGGCCAGGTCGATCCACTCGATGAACTGTTCCAGCATATCCTCTCCCCACCGCGTCAGACGCACCACCCATCCCCCTCCCTCCTGGCGCTCATCTGCCTGCACGGCCGATGACGCGTCCGGCCGCTCACTCGCAGGAAAGGTAGTCTGGCTCGGGAGAGGCGCATATGAGAAGGCAACGTAGTGGGGGTTCCCGACAAGGGCATAGCCCAGGTCCACCGCCCAGGCACCAAGGTTCTCGCTGGCGCCGGTTCGAGCGATCCTGGCAAGCAAGATGGCGTTCTCCCTGTAGTACCTGACCTGTTCTCGGTTCCCATCCGCCAACCTGCGCCGGAGAACATACACCTTGCTGGCCTGCCCAACGTACAGAATGCCGCACAGGCCAACGAGGACCAGCAGCGCGGCGATGAAGGCCACCGCCCTCGAATCAACCCGCGAAGCACCGGGCGGGCTGTCGCCGGTGGCCAGATGGTACGCGCGATACGAAGAACCGGCCTTCTGGTCAGACATCAGTTGGCTCCTGATGGATTGCCATCACAGGGCAGCCGACCCGCCACGCGCATTCGCGCGCTTCGACTGCGCGGGTTTCGAGACACCTCCTCTGAAGATGGACGTATGGGGCGACGAGTGAGTGTCTTCAGCGTGGCCAGGTGCCCACACACGCACTCCGGTATCTCCGGAGGGCAGATGCAATCCCGAGATTCCCGCCGCATGAACTGCTTCACGATGCGATCTTCGAGGGAGTGGAAGGAGATCACAACCAGACGTCCCCCCTGAGCCAACAAGCGCACTGCCTGGGGTAGCACCTCCTCCAGCGCCTCAAGCTCGTGATTCACCGCGATTCTCAGTGCCTGAAAAGATTTCGTCGCCGGATGAATGTGTCCCTTGCGGCCCCTGCGACCCTTTGCCTTGGCGATCACCTCCGCCAGGTGAGCGGTTCCAACGATTGGGCGCGCTGCCACGATGGCGCGAGCGATGCGCCTGGACTGCCACTCTTCGCCATAGCGGTACAATAGGTTCGCCAGGTTCGCTTGGGCCAGCCCGTTCACCAGGTCGTCCGCAGTCTCCTCCTGCGCAGGATCGTAGCGCATGTCCAGCGGAGCGTCGACTTTGAAGGAGAAACCGCGCTGCGCATCGGCCAACTGCAGAGACGACAATCCGAGGTCCAGGAGAATGCCCTGCACATCAGCGAAAGCGTGTCGCCTGGCCGTCACCTCCAAAGAAGCATAGCTTCCTTGAAGAAGCACCGCTCGCTCGGCGCAAGGCTCAAGGCGTGACCGCGCAACGGCGAGCGCCTGGGGATCCCTGTCCAGTCCCAGCAATCTACCGCCAGGTTCGCACAGGTCCAGGACGGCTTTGGCATGACCGCCGGCCCCGAGGGTCCCGTCGATGTACAACCCGCCTGAGCGTGGACTCAGGTTCTCAAGGACCTCATTCAACAAAACCGGCTCGTGCACCGATCCGGCTTGGCCGCCCTCTTCGTCCACTTCGCACTCCTCGGAGATAGCGAAACGTGGCGACATCGGGGGCCAAGTGCATACGAGGGGCCAAGACGCAACAGCCTAGACGCCTAACTCGGCGAACCCGCTGGCCACCTTCTGCGGGTCGCCCTCAAACTCACCTTGCACTTCGGCCAGGCGTGAAGCGTCCCAGAGTTCCAAACGAGCACCCTGCCCGATGACCACGACTTCACTATCTATACCTGCGATACCCAACAGGAAGCGGGGAACCAACACCCGTCCCTGTCCATCCAGTTTGCAGTCGGCTGCATCACCCAGCAGGAAGCGGGAGAACACTCGCGCGGTTGGATTCGTGATCGGGAGTGCCTGGATCTTCTCCACCAGGCGATTCCACTCCGGCATCGGGAACACGAAGAGGCCCCCATCCAAACCCCTGGTCACCACCATGCCCATGGCTAGGCCAGGCCGGTGCTTGACCGGGATGGTCAGGCGGCCCTTCTCGTCCAGAGTGCGGGAATCGCGACCCATGAACATCTGTTCTAAACTCCCCACCTTCGCATCCAGATGGTGACCCAGATTCCCACAAGTCACCACTTACCACCACAGATAGCCACATTATACACCATTCTGCCCCACTTGTAAACCCCTGGGGGCCTATGGCAGGGAGTTTTAAGGTTACCTGGAGTGGCCCTCATCCTCCTTCCGCACCGAGTCGCAGCCACGGCCACTCGCTGCGGGCCACGCCCGAGCCGCCGCATTGGCCTCGCAGGCAGTGCAAGGCGGCACGGCACTTCCGTGCTGAATCTAGCCCGGCCAATTGCTGACCAGATCAAGAGCCAGGGACGCGGCCGTGCTGGGCTCCCGAGAGTAGCGTAGCCGGCCTGTGCGTGCATCGTCGAGGTAGACCCCCTCAATGGCGACTTCGCGAAGACGGTCAGCCCAGCCGCCGGTACCCTCCATCACGACAACTGGCTTCGTCTGGTAGGCCAGCGTCACCTCATTGAGGGTGCCAATGCCACCGGCGATCACGATGATCGCATCGCTGGTTCGTACGATCAAATGGTTCCTCACGATACCCAGGCCCGTCGCGACAGGCACAGAGATATAGGCGTTGGCCGCCGCCTTATCCCGACCGGGCAGCAGACCGATAGTGAGACCACCGGCTAGCCTGCAGCCCCTGGCCGCCGCCTCCATGACTCCGTCAAGCCCCCCGCAGACCAGAACGCCTCCTTGGATGGCGATCTCGCGCCCGATCTCCTCCGCCACCTTCAGCGCATGAGACGAGATTGATCCGTGGCGCGCGCTCTGGCCAATCACACCGACATGAGGCCTCATCTTGCGCCATTCTCCTTCCTCTCAGCCGAAGCTCTGCCCTCACCTGCCGAGCTGCGATCCCCTCAAATGCCAAGCCCCCTTCTTTGACGAAGGGGGCTTCTTTGCGACGGTAGCCAAGGCGGCCGATAAGCCGAATCCTGTCCCCTGTTCCGAGACGGATCTCGAGCCAGGGTGACGGTCATCCATCTAGGACGACGGTTACCCGCCGTCTCGTGCGACCAACCCGAGGGCAAAGAACGAGCAGTTCTCCGGCGGGTCACCCCGCCGCACCCTCCTATTCGGTCTTGCTCCCGATGGGGTTTACCTAGCCGGCCCAGTCACCTGAGCCGCTGGTGGTCTCTTACACCACCGTTTCACTCTTACCGAGTCACGCTACGACTCGGCGACCTGCTTTCTGTTGCACTCTTCCGTCGGGTTTCCCCGCCTGGGAGTTACCCAGCACCGCGCTCTGTGGAGTTCGGACTTTCCTCAAGCGGCTGCTCCCGATGGGTCCAACCGCTCGCGACCGTCTAGCCCCCTTGGCACCACTTGCATGGTAGCATAGAGCCACATCAGTGTCAAATGCGCAGCTCCGCGCACAATCCGAGTTACTGTCCCCTCCAGAGCAGATGCACGCGATTCCCCGCCGGGTCAGTCTCCTTCAGGTACGCCGCCTTCACGTTCGGTTTGATCTGGGGCTCTCCCAGCTCAACCCCCTTGGCCTTGATGGCCTCGACGGCGGTCTCGAAATCGGATACCAGGATCGCCACGTGACAGCGGTCGGTTTCGGCCTTCTTCATTACCTCGATGCGCCCCGGGCTCGATCCTGCTACGAAGATACTGGAGTTCCCTTCCTTCAGCTCCAGCCCGAACATCCGCTGATACCACTCCGCCAGCTCGTGTGCGTCAGCTCCTGCGTAGGGGTACAGACCGACGTGCTCTACTCCCCGAAACACGCTCTCTCCTCTGGCCTGGCGTATCCACTCCAACACCTGAGCGACGTTGCGCGCGATTGCATCGAAATCGCCGACTGCGACCAGGTCCTTGCGGATCAGCCTGGAGCCCATACCAACGCAGGCCACCCCGGCTTTGAACCACCCGTCGATGCTCTCCCAGGTCGCGTCCACACCACCCGTGGGCATGATGCTGGTCCAGGGGCACGGTCCTCGCACAGCCTTGACGAAGGCAGGGCCGCCGACCTGAGTACCGGGGAACACCTTGCAGATTTCGACGCCCAGCTCCTCAGCCTCGGAGATCTCCGACGCACTGCCACACCCGGGCGAATAGGCCACCTTGCGACGGTTACACACCTTCGCCACCTCGGGATTGAGCACGGACCCCACCACGAAGTTCGCACCGCAGGAGATGTACAGAGCCGCAGTCCCAGGATCAATCACCGACCCGACACCCAGAATCAGCTCGGGCCTTTCTGCCGCGAAGTGCTTCACCAGCTCGGCAAAGACCATGAACGCCTGGTCTCCTCGGTTGGTGAACTCAACGACTCGAGCGCCCCCATCCGCGCACGCCGAGACGATTCGCTTGGCCACCTCCACATCCCCGTTGTAGAACACAGGCACGAGCCCGAGTTCGACCACCGCGTTCAGCACTTCCAACCGCCCGAATCTCGCCATCTTGCTGAACCGCTCCTTTCCAGATGCCTCAGCGGGACACGCGCCCTGACACGTCCCCACCCATCAACTTCTCCACCTCGGCTACCGTCGCCAGATTGAAGTCCCCAAAGATGCTGTGCTTGAGACAAGATGCAGCTACGGCGAAACCCAGCGCGCGCTGGAAGTCACCCTCATAGGTGCGCACCCCATAGATCAGGCCGGCCATGCACGAATCACCCCCACCCACCCGATCCACGATATGGGTTATGTCGTAGGTGGGAGCCACGAAGAACTCATCCTCGTGCCACAGCACCGCAGACCAAACGTTGTGACTGGCCGAAAGAGAGCCCCGCAAAGTGATCATGATAGTCTGGAGGTTCGGCATGCGACGAGCCAACTCCTGGCAGACGTAGCGGTAGTTCTCCGCACTCACTTCCCCTTTGGTCACATCCGTGTCCGGCGCATGGATGCCGAAGACTTTGGCTGCGTCCTCCTCATTGCCGATAGCGACGTCGCAATGCTCTACCAGTTCGGGCATGATCTCATCTGGACGCTTGCCCCACTTCCACAGCTTGGATCGATAGTTCAGATCGCACGAAATGGTCAGGCCCAGCCTTCGGGCCGTCTGCACCGCTTCCAGGCAAACGTCGGCCGCTCCCTTCGAGATCGCGGGAGTGATGCCGGTCCAGTGGAACCAGTCCGCATCGGCGAATGCGGCCTCCCAGTCGACCATGCCCGGCTGAATGGCCGCCAGCGACGAGTTGGCTCGATCATAGACCACCTTGCTTCCGCGCTGAACCGCTCCCATCTCAAGGAAGTAGATTCCCACCCGATCGCCACCGCGCACGATCTTGCTCGTTCCCACCCCGAACTGGCGAATGAAGTCGACGCACGCGTCCCCGAGATCATTGGCCGGCAGCCGCGTGATGTAGTATACCGGCACGCCGAAGTTTGCCAAGGCAACCGCCACGTTGCACTCGCCGCCACCGTAGATCACATCGAAAGAGCGCGCTTGCCGAAAGCGCAGGTGACCCGGCGGGGAGAGCCGCATCATCACCTCACCGAAAGTCACCACCTTCTTGACCATTCCAGCCACCTCCCACAGTGTGTTCCTCGAGCTCGGTTTGAAAAGGTCACTCATCGCGCGACAAGGGGAATCTCGGCTCTACCCCGGGGTTGACCACCGCGCCCGGCCATCGCCCGGCCAGCACGTCGCGCGCGATCTCGTACGTGGTCCGGTACAGATCCTCCCGGCTCTGCTCCGAGTTTGCCCCCACATGGGGGGTGAAAGTAACGTTCTCCAGATCCCTCAGAGCAGAGTCAGCCGGTAGAGGCTCCTCCTCCATGACGTCCAATCCGGCGCCCCAAAGCCTGCCGGATCTAACGGCATCCGCCAGGGCCGCGCTATCCACCACCGGACCTCGGCTGGTATTGACCAACACCGACCCAGGCTTGATGATCTCGAACTCCCGCCAGCTCAGCAAATGGCGGGTCGAGTCGCTGAGAGGTGCGTGAACGGAGATGAAATCGGACCGACGGAGCAACTCGTCCAGTTCGACCTTCTCGACGCCGAGCTCCGACATGGCATCGGCGTCCACGAAGGGGTCAGAAGCGACGACGTCGACACCGAGCCCCTTGGCTCGCTCCGCCACCGCCCGCGCAATCCGGCCGAAGGCAACCAGTCCCAACGTGGACCCGTGGATCCGACGCGCAGGACGTGCAGCTCTGCGATCCCATCGACCCGCACGGATCCAACGATCCTGCTTGGCAACGTGCCGCACCGAATCGAGCATCAGCGCCAGCGCATGCTCGGCCACGTCATCGACGCAGTACGTCGGCACGTTGCAGACCAGGATACCCCTGGCCGAAGCCGCTTCCACGTCCACGCTATCGTAACCGATGCCCCCGCGTACGATACAGCGGCAGCGCTGCAGTTGACCGATGACGGCCCTGGTCAGCAATGGCCGCACCGACTGCACGATCACGGCGTCGGCACTCCGCGTCATCCGGACGACCTCGTCCTGCCCCCTGTACTGTCCGATCGTCCAACTGGCGCCTACCTCCGCCAACGCGCTGCCCATCCATTCGGGCGGGGCGAAGAGATCGTCATCGTAGTCCACCAGCACCACTTCGTACTGGGCCTTGCCTGCACCGACCATCGTTGCCCCACTCCTTGTCTGTTCTCTAGACGCCCCCGAAGGCCGACACCCCACCATCCACTATCAGAGCGATTCCGTGCACAAACCTGGCAGCGTCCGATAGCAGCCACAGAGCCGGACCAACCAGATCCTCGGGGTCCCCGAACCGGCCCATAGGTGTGTGATCGATGATGCACTGTACTCGTTCGGTCGGCTTGCCGGTCGACACGGCCAGGACAAGATACCTGTTCTGCTCAGTCAGGAAGTATCCTGGCATCAGCGCGTTGACTCGGATGTTCGGCGAGTACTCCTGCGAGATGTGTACCGCCAGCCACTGGGTGAAGTTGGTCAACGCCGCTTTCCCTGCCCCGTAGGCAACCGTTCGAGTGAGCGGTTTCAGAGCCGACATGGAAGAGAACGTCAGGATGCTGCCTCTGTCTTGCTCGACCATGATCCTGCCGAATACCTGGCAAGAGAGCAATGCACTCAGGAAGTTGAGATCCATGACCCATCGTACGGCCTCTTCCGGAAGATCGAAGAAGGACAGACCAGCGCGCGTCGTGGCTTCCTTCTGATTACCCCCTGCGGCGTTTATCAGGATGTCCACCCGACCGTGGGCACTCATGGTCTGCTCGGCGATCTGCACCAGAGAGCTCTTGGACAGGACATCGCCCTGTATCGCCATCGCCTCTCCGCCCTGCTTCCGAATATGCTCCACCACCCGATTCGCTCTGTCCATGTGTCTGTGCCCGACCACAACCACGCTGGCCCCTCGCTCTCCGAGGCCCTTGGCGATCGCGCCACCCAGAACACCGCTGCCGCCCGTGACTACAGCCACCTGCCCACAGAAGGCGGACTCCAGATACCCACTCCCTGCTCCCATATTACCGTTCTCCTCCCTGCCACTCGAAAAGTCAGCGACGGTTCCCCGCGCTCGCGCGGGCACCGCCACTCGTCTCAAAGGCCCGACACCACAATACTATGAATCTCCGGGCATTTGGCAAGTCGCAGGCCGGTGGCCGATCGGTTGGGCCTTTCGCCGTCATGGGTGAGAAAGAAACAGACTCGCGGCGTCGACATCAACGTACAGGATGGCCCTTTCGTGGGACCGCAGGATCGTAGCGGGGCAGGCAGGCAGTACGGGCGACAGAAGCGTATCCCGCACTGCCTCGGCCTTGGTCGGCCCAGGCACCACACAGAAGGCATGCCGAGCAGCCATCAGAGCCGGGATGGTGAGAGTGTACGCCTTCCGCGGCACCGACGCGAGATCCACGAAGCAGCCATCGTGCACCTGCTGCTGTCGGCAGGTGAGTGCCAGGTCTACCACTCTCACGGTACGAGGGTCATCGAAATCAGTCGGCGGATCGTTGAAAGCTAGGTGGCCATTCTCGCCGATTCCTGCACACAGGATGTCGATCGGAGCTTCATTCACCAATTCGGCGTATCGCTGGCACTCACCGGCCGGATCCACGGCCGCACCGTTCAACACGTCTACCGTGCCCGGTTGCACCCGGTCGAAGAGATGCTCGCGCAGGTATCGTACGAAGCTCTGCGGCGCGTCGGCACTCAGGCCCACGTATTCGTCCATGTGCAGAGCCGTCACTCGTCTCCAGTCAATGCCGGGTGAAGAACCCAGCGCCGCGAGGAACTCGTTCTGTGATGGCGCTGCCGCGAAGACCATCCGAACAGCTTCCTTCTCTTCCAGCAGCTTTCGCATGAGCTCCGCCGCCGCGTGGCCCGCAGCCGCCCCCATGTCCTCCCTGGTTGCATAGATCTCCACCCGGAGCTGGTCCAACTTCACCGTCCGCTGTGGGACAGGATTGCCGTCCACGATTGTCTTCTCCTCGCCTCAGTCTGTGTCAATGCCCGCGTCCGTGCTCCGTACCACTCTTGAATGATAGCACATCTGTCAAGTGTCGAGCCCTGACCTTCAGAAACCGCATGCGATCTGCCCTCGTGTCTGGCACCCTACCCCTTCCGCCCTCTTCCCGCATAGACCGAGAAGGAAATGGCCTTGCGAGGGCATATGGCCTCACACACGCCACAGCCAAGGCATCTGTCGCCATCGATCACCGGCAGGTCATCCTTCATCTCAATCGCATAGCAGTGCCCAGGCCGCAGGCACAATCCGCAACCATTGCACTTCTCGGGATCGATCACCGGCACGTCCGCGATCATGTGCAAATCCGCCGCAGACCTGATGTTGTGCAGCGCCTTTCCCACGAGATCGTCGTATGAGGTCAGACCCATCTCGGTCATGTACTCTTCCATGCGCTCGAGGATCTTGGGAATCAGCTCGAACCCGTACCACATGAGCGAGGTGCAGGCAGTCACGAGTTGCGCACCCCACAGCATATACTGCACGGCGTGCTCCCAGTTCATGATCCCCCCGCCCCCGACGATCGGGATCGTCACTCGCTTCGCGGTCTGGGCCACCATGGCGTAGCCCTGGAGCCGACAGGACGGTCCTCCGAGGCTCCCGAAGCTAGCGCCTTCAGCCAGCTCGTAGACGTGGTTCAGATCGTAGAGATCCACCGGTGGCAGGCTGAGCTGTGCTCCGGCCAGACACAGACCATCGGCACCGCCCTCCTGGCACGCCATGGCAATGGCGGTGATATCCGTAACGTTGGGAGTGAGCTTCGGCACGACGGGGATATCGACCGCATCCTTGAGGATCCGAACGACTTCTCGGGCGAGATCGGCGTCCTGGCCGGTCAGCGCGCCGCCGTAGGCAACGGACTGTCCCAGTTGACGCGCTGTCAGTGTCAGATTGGGACAAATGAAGTTCGGTTCGATGATGTCGGCGCCGGCGTCTTCCATGGCCTTTGCCAGCACCCCCCACTTCTCCAGGTCTTTGCCCGGATGGGTGATGTTGGAGAAGAGGATCAGATCGGGCACGAGTTTCTTCGTCTCCTCGATCAGTCTGACACCCTCCTCCAAGTCAAGCCTACGGTCGACGCAAACGATGCTCCCCTCCTTCCGGTCATGATACATGCGAAGCGACTGATAGAAGGGCTGCTTGATGAAGGTCAGCTTGGTACTGGCCGCAGCCGCACCGCAATGATAGGCCCGCTCGAGAAGGAACGGCTTGACCGTCAGAGGGCTAGAAGCTACGACAAAGGGGTTCCCGAATTCGATGCCGGCGAACTTGATCACACTATCCTCCTCGTTCCACTCATCCCGCCCGTCGCTCACGTCGGACGGCATAGGTCATGAAGTCAGTCCGACGTCTTCTGCAGAGGAGACAACCTTGGCGCAACGCTCTCGCCAGGGCAGTGGGCCGCATCGCTCCGCCAGCTTCGCCCTTGCCTGCGTACGCACGGGCACAGAGGCGCACGAACCACCGTGGCCCCCACTCTCTCCGCTACTCCCCCATCTGCCGAAGCTGACCGAAGGTCGTAGTGATGTAGTCAACCGTACATCGGACGGCGGCATCCATAGCGCAAGCCCCCTTCTCGGCCGA
>Ga0180432_10004306_pt1 | contig 19654 bp, 29 predicted proteins | sample SS_ome_10_FD_132414 | JGI IMG/M metagenome (GOLD analysis project Ga0180432, IMG submission 132414) | Hypersaline lake sediment archaeal communities from the Salton Sea, California, USA - SS_1_MS_2 metaG | ecosystem: Environmental > Aquatic > Non-marine Saline and Alkaline > Hypersaline >...
TAAGGTTGAAATAAGTTCTTTTGCTGGATAATCAAAATATCTTATTTTATAACCCTTCCTTTTTAATTTATTGGAATATTCTTTCATCGAAGCTCTGTAAATAACTAACTTGTTTTTATGGAATTTTATTTTACGTTTTGGATCCATACCAAAAAATACTGGATCTTCGATAAAATATAATATTCTATCCTTTTTAATTAGTGGATTTTCCTTCAAGATATTAATTGGATAAATAAAGGAAGCTTCCATTTAGTTATTATGTTGAAAAAAATAATGTGTTAATTGTTGTCATGTATCAAATACTATTTCTACCATTTTATTATTACTATCAGGAATACCAAGTCGGCGAAGAACCATTTCTTGATTAATACAAAGTCCATCTAAATTTGTGAGAGTTCCACAATAAAAGTCACCAACTTGATTATTTATTTCTAGATTAAGAAGTTTTCCTATAACTAAAGTTGTTAAAGTTGAATGAGCACTTGTTGCTAATTGTTTTTTATTACCTTCACAATCATCTATATGAGGACTTATATATCCCTCCATCATAATAGTAAATCTTTGTACAGACCCATTAACTTTAGCTACAACATTAATCATATCACCATGAATTACTCGAGTTACGCGACAAACACATTTAAATCCAGTTAAATTGAATTTAGGTGTATCATCATTGTATTTCCATAAATTTTTATTTTTCCAATAGAGATATTTGTGACGAATAAGTTTTAATAATAATACCATTAACATAAAAATAAAAATACCTTTAAAATCTTAATCAGAATACATTGTTCTGGATATTTTGGTTAATACCATTTTCAACTAAAACTTCTATAATATTTTCATTATTACATAAAAATGCCCAATGTAGAGCTGTATTACCATCATTATTTTGAATATTTAAGTCTGCACCAGCTTTAATTAAGAGTTTGATAATATCTTTACAAATACTATGCTGATGTATACATACATAATGTAGAGCAGTATTACCACTTCTTCCTTGAATATTTATATCAGCACCAGCTTTAATCAAGAGTTCAACACATTCTTTATGATTATTATAAGCTGACCAATGTAAAGCTGTATAATCACAATAATTTTGTTTATTTACATCAGCACCAGCTTTAATTAAGAAATTCATCAATTTGGTATACCCATTTTTAGCAGTATCAAACCACAAATCATTTGAAGACCAAACTAATTCTATTTCTTCTGTACTTAAGTTGTGTAAGTTCAATAGACAACTGAACTTTGATTGACTTTCTTGAGTCAAAAAAGAGAACACATTGTACCAGATTTCTGTTGGTAAGTTCATTTGTTTATGTAAAAAAATAATAGTTCAATTTTATTCAACAACAATAATATTATCTGTATCTTCTGTATTGAATGTTTCATTATACATTTTTTCTTCAATACTATCCTTTATAACAAATCTAACTACTTCTAGATTGCGTGTTTGTCCAAGTCTAAAACTTCTAGCAATCGCTTGGGCTTCGATATCTTCTCTATGTTCCTTTGTTCCACCAACTGGATTAACAATAACAATCTTATTTGCCTTTGTTAAATTAGTACCATGACTAGCGTATGAAGAACTCAACATAATTAGTCTATGATCTTTAGTATGATTGAATCTTCTAATTGCTGCTTCTCTTGAAGCTTTATTTCCCTTACAAACTGCAGTTTTAATACCATAAGTTTCTAGTAACTGTCCAATTCTATTCATTATATGTTCCCATTCAGCGAATAGAATAATGTAATTCTCAGGATCCTTAAGAGTTTCGCGAATATACAAAATAAGTCTTGCAATCTTAGATCCAACCTTCCTGTATAGTTGTGCATATTCAGAATTATCTTCTTCAATTTCTTGAGTTGCTGTCTGACTTACTACATAAACATCATCACGTGCAAGAGATTTTCTACAAGTAGGGCACAATCTATTATTGCCTGAATTCAGTGTTTCATTAATACATTCAGTACAGAAGATATGTCCACATTTTGTCATTGACATAGATTCTTCTATATTTTCTGAATCTTCACCAATAATACCATAACAAATCGGACATTCAATACCATCATCTCCATGCATAATAGCATTAAGATTATCATAATACTTCAATGATGATTCAAGAGTATCAACTATATCTTGTCTTTCATTTTTCTTCTTTTCTAAAGTTTTGTATTCTTTTTGTAAATCTGAAATAATATTATCAGAAAATCCAAGATTAATTGCATTTTGAAGTTCCATTTCTTTTTGATTGAAATGGTTTTTATAAAAGGTAAGGTCATTCTTATTTTTTATTAAAGGTTGTTCAATGTTCTTCCTCATTTCTTTAATAATATCATCAAATGACTTACATTTATCTAATTCAGTTGGTGTAAATGGCGAACAACAGAATTGTCTTAAGAAAGTTTCTCTTGCCCGTCCTGTAATCTTTGATTGATAAATTAGTCTCTCTTGTTTTGTAAATTTAACCCAAATAGTCTTTTCAATAATCTTAATATTTTTTAGTGGTGTTTCGGCTATTGTACTACTAATAGTATTACGTCGAAAAACATTTTTACTAAGTAAATGATAAATTGCTTGTTTGTTTTTAAACAATAATCGTGATTCTTTATAATTTTTTGTTAAAAATCCTATGATATTCTGCAAATTATCTATATTTTCGAATGGAGTGCCTGAAAGACACCATCTAAACTTACTATCGAAAAACTGACTTAAATACCATCTTGCATGATAATTTCTTCCAGCCATCCATTCCTGGCATTCATCAAGAATAATTCTATTCCATCTAAAATGCAATAAATTAGCATATGACTTGTCTAATAAATTAAAGTCTCCACAAGTTTCCTCAATAAAAATTCTCGCAGCCTTTTCATATTCAAGCTGAGATTTATTTCTACTGTATCTATTACTTTCCGAACCATAAACATAATTAAACATGTTATTCAATTGATCATTCATTGATTGATTGAATAAGTACTGGTAAGTAGTGATAACAAAGTCGGCATTAATAAGGTCTGCGTAAGTATATTTTCTATAATCACGGACATCAGAAATACAGATAATTACTGGCTTAAAATTTTTCTTGAAATTAAACTTCTCAATTTCACCAGCCCATTGCCTGCTAATATGATTTGGTACCATAATAAGAGAAGCACGAGATTTAATTCTGTTTCCAGACATGGGTAACCTTTTTTCCTTTCTATATGTTTCAAGATCAATTGGTTTAGGTGTCTTTGCAATACATAATGTAACAGCACAAGCTGTTTTTCCACAACCCATCTCATCAATAAGAGCACCACCATAAAATCTAAAAGTTTTATTTTCTATTAGTTTATTGTTAAATAACTCAGTTTTGGGATCATAATATACCATTTCTTTACCATCTTTGGACAGTATTTCCAAGTATTCATGACTAGTGTATTCTAAATCCATTTTACTTAACTCTTTTTCTAATGAAATCATCCATTGAACATTATGATTTTGAAAATTCATTAAGTTCGGATATGGTTTCTTTTCTAGTATTTCATATTCAACTGGTTTCATTAATTTTTTAATTAATTTTTTATAAGGAATGACATTAGTAACATATTGTTGATTAAAATGTTGATGTAAATAATTTTTAAGTAATGGTCTGCATTTGAATCCTGTTTTATTTCTTACTCTCTTTAATAACTCATCAGTATTGATTCTATATTCGATATAGATAATAGCAAGATTAGTTCTTTGTTGTTCATTAATTTTATATACTCTAAATTCGTATAAATTACCTTCATTTTGTAAGACTTGTATATCATATTTTTTATACATGTATATGATATCTGTTTTAATGTATGTATTATCACTAATTTTATATATCCATAAATCTCCAGATGAATCAATTGTATAATTAGAAGTATCAAGATCAACAGCACTTACACCGTTAAAATGATACGCTAAAAAATTATGCCAAGATTCCATTTTGGGTATGTAAATTATTTATATCTAAATCTTTAAGATGATACAATAAAATAGAATTGTATAATAAATGAAGTGTAAAACTTGTAATGCCAGAGCTATTATTATATTTGCTGAAGAAAACAACGAAGTTATTGCTAAATATGTTTGTTTTTGTGGAAAGAAAAAAGTAGTGGAAAAAATAGAAAAAATCAAGACAAATATTGATTTAAATCACTACAAATCCAGTCTTGATTCATTAAAAAAACGCCAAACTAAATTGAAAGAAGAATTAAAGAAAAATCTTGAATTAATAAAGAAAAAACCTGAATTAGCAAAGACTATTGAGAAAACTTGGGAATCATTGACTGTTGTTTCTACACAAATTGCTGAAATACATAAACTAAATGAGAAATATCAAGAAGAAAGTTTGAAATTCCCTTATGAATAAAAATAGTAGGGCGTTTAAAACGTTTACGTTTAAATAGATATATAAAATATAATAATTAATATCAATGGGGAAATTCACACCATTGAGTGAGATTAAAAAAAGTCTTGATACTCTCGATGACACAATGAGTATCGGTATGGAAACAGAATATGAATCCGATTCTTCTGCAATAACTCTTCCTGTAACAAAAAAGAAACCAACAAGTATTTTAAAAGAACTACCTTCACAAACTGAAACTCCAGAAGAAAAACCATCTGGAATTATGACTGTATTAAAGGATATTCTTATTTGTGTAGGTGCATTTATTGCTGTCGCAAATCCTTATGCCATTAAAAAAATTTTAAGTGTTGAATCATTGGCTTCTTTAACAGTTATAGATTCTGACGATATTAAAGAAGTAGTAACAAAAAAAATAAATTGGAAGGGATTTATAGCACAAATTATTGGATTTATTGTTGTGCTTATTATATTTAAGTTGTTAGCTTATTGTGGTATATTCTAAAAACTTATTTCATCCTTATTTTCTGCTATAATTTTGTTTATAAAATGATAAGCTTCCATATACTTATCAACTGTATTAGCCCCTTTAATACTAATTATACCAGAATTCTGAATAATAATTGTGACCTTTCTTCTTTTTACTGGTCCAGTAGTATCATTCGAATAATAATATACTCGAACACCTGGATATCTTTGAGGTCTATAAAGTGCAAATACTTTATATTTTTGTCTGATTAAAGCTGCTATTTTTGTTCTATTAATTGATGAAATTTTGACTTTATATTGAATAGTATACATTGTATCTTCTATTCTAATTTTCGGATCAAACTCATCAGAATCACCTATATTTTTTTTGAAAGTTGAATCAGGAATATCAGAGAAAAACTTATTTAGAATCATTTGAAGTATTAATGGACCTTCATCTGTATTTTTGCAACCAGGAATATGAACAGATCCAGAACAGAATATTTTTGGTTTGACAAATCTTTCTTTTAATTTGAGTATAATTGTTAAGCAATTATAAAAACTTGTATTATTGTTACCTTGCTTTTTTACTTTTTTATTATGAACATCCCCCTTTGTTTTTTCATTAAATTTAATACCAACAAAAGTATTGTCTACTGGGAATAGTTCAAATAATTTTTCCAGGTTGAGTTTAGTTCCCAACGAACCACATAAATTAATCATACCAATTTTAAGAGGTTGTTCAATTATAGCATCTTCCATATTTAAAATAAAAAGATATACTTGATTAATTCAATTTTAATGTGTATTGTCTTTAAGTCTTTAAATACTCTTTTTGGTTTCTGTTGTACTACCGAATCCACGATCACCACGTTCAGTTTCAGGCAGTTCGTCTACAAATTCAATTTCAATAGGTTTTCCATCGAAAGCCACAAGTTGGAATAAGGCTTCACCCTTTTTAATATAACAAGATTCGTATTTTCCAAAGATATTGATAATCAGAAAAGATCCGTACAAGTTAAGTAGAATAGCCAACCAGATAGGTGTAATATTTGTAGCAATAATAGTTAACCAAGCAAATACTAGCACAAAGCTTTTAAGTACATTTACTGGATTTGTGATTGAATTGAAGAATTGAACAGGAGCTTTAATTGTTCCTGTATATCCTGGATCAATTAATCCAGTACAGTTAAGGAAAATTAATCCAAGTTTTTTCCAGATACTACTGCGCGGCATCAACATATATGCATGACCTTCTGGACTATAACACTGAATACCAAGATCAATGAGATGCGGATTTCCTGGTTGAATTTCTAAATCATCAGGACAGAAAATATCAAATCCTGCATCATCACTGTATTGGTGACTTTCAGTTTCGTAAAAGGATCTTACACGATCATTGCGGCATTTCATCAAAAGCTTCATTATAAACTTTTTTAGGTATTAATGTAAAAAGGAAATCAATTTTTAAGATTGTTTTGTGACAAAACAGAGTATGATTACTGTAAAAAATATTTAAAGAACAAACCAATGAACAATTAAATGATGGATCCACCTGTTGTACAAAAGAAAAGAGGGAGAAAACCCAAGGAAAAAGAAAATATTGAACCGAAAGAACCAAAGAAAAGAGGAAGAAAGCCAAAGAATAAAGAATTAGAACCAGAATTAGGTAATTTGGCTCTGACAAAAAATAAAAAAATGAAAGCTAGGATTCAAGAAACCATTATTGGATTAAAAAAGAGAGAACTTGATGCAAATCAAAAATTAATGACTAATTTGATTCTTCATATTCCTATTAGAAGCATTGATCTAAAACAATCCGGCGAAATATTTAATGCTGCCAATAAACCATTGCGATTTATTACAGATAAAATAGCAAAAACACCAGAAAATGTTATTAATTTTGATGCATCTTCTGAAAATATTAAAGGTGGATTACAAATTCGTCCTGCTGTTAATAATTCAAACTTCAATACAGGTCTTCGGCGTCTTAAGAAAAATAACTGGCCAAGAACTACAGATATAAGATGTTGGTGGTGTACTTATCAATTTGAATCAACACCATGTAGTATTCCTTATAAGTATAATGGTGACGAATTCCTTGTTTATGGTTGTTTTTGTAGTTTTGAATGTGCCATGGCGCATATTGTTGACAAAGTTAGAGACAAAAAATGGGAGAAAATTGCTTTACTTAATATGATGTATAGAGTTATTAATGGAAAAGATGAAACTATTGAACCAGCACCACCAAAAGAAATACTTATTGATTATGGTGGAAAAATGACTATTGAAAAATATAGACAAAGAAGTTGTACAAAAATGATTTCTTATGATATTGTTATTCCACCTATTGTTAGTTTACAACCGCAAATAGAAGAACGAAACATTCAAGACAGTATTAACCAAATGGAACGTATTCCAATGATTGGTATGGGAAGTGCGATGGATGATGGAACAGGTCAACCTAATAAATTGGTTACTGTGAGAAGAGGAAGACCTATTGCAAATAGCAAGAAATTCCTTAAACATTTCACTAAAAAGACTAGTTAATCCATTTAATTGATATATAAATAAAACCGAACAAAAATGAGATTGGCAAAACTGAATGTGTAATAAATTCAGTTAACTCTTTTTTAACTATTATTTTTTGTATGATTTTATTATTATTTATTTGACATCGATTAATTATTGATTCGATATCTGACAATTTCAGCTTGTTAAATAGATGATATGTATTAGTTATTGTCAATATTTTTTTAATTATAAAAGGATTACTGGTTTTGATTATTAGTTGTTTATAATCATTCAAATCGAGTGGTATGATGTCAAGAATATTGACGTTCAATTTATTGATATTATTCTTTATTTCATTAAATATTAGTATTTTTTCTTCAGTATTAATTGCGCCACAATTAATCATTAATATTTTAGTAGTTGTATATTGATTAGCTTTAATTGCCTGACAAATTAATTGAATAATTTCTTTTTGTAATAGTATATCTTTATTGATACATTGGTTAAAAACATTTTTTGCTACTTTAATAAAATTATTTCTAATCAATGTATCCAAAATTTTATAAGTACTCAATGTCTTAGTATCAATAAAAATCAAACACATTTTTGTTAACGTGTCAATAATTGTTTTTTGAGAAGATATATTATTAACTAGTATTTCTCTTACATCTGTATCTGATAATTCAAGAAAATCATATTCTTGATCAGAGTTCATTTATGATATATAAATAAAAAAATAGATAAATTACAATTAATTATTATTTAGTATATCGAAGTATGTATAAGCTTGAAGAAAGGCATCACACAAATCATCACGTTTTCCTTTATTATCATCAAGAAATTTGTTCCATTTTGTGTTAAGTAGTGTACGTGCTCTTTGCACAGAAACATCTTTTCTTTGAGCATAACCCTTTTTCTTAGTTGAATTACTGAATAATTGATTTATTTTCTCTTTCTCAAGCTTCGTGGATCCACGAAGCTTATGTTTTGAACTAACCTTTTTGATTGATTGTATTTTTGCATTCGAATCAACAATACCGCGAATACCAAAATAAGTTGATAATATTGTTTCTATAGCTTTCATTTTCGAATTCTTTGTCGGTTGTTGTTCAATTAAAATGTAGTCTGCTTGAAGAAGTTCTGGATATTGATCCAGTGTTTTTGTTAAAGTAGTTATTATTTCGAGTTCTGAAATTTTTTTAACATCACGTTCTTTTATTTGTTTGCATCTTATGTTAGTAGGTTGATGCATTTTACAATAACCTAGTTTTTCTGTTCGATATACTGTAGCGCTGCGTTTGCATCCGTTACATTTTAGTTCTTTTAATTCAGTTGGTATGGGAAAGAGATTGATATTCTTCCAAAATAGGATTTTAAAGCGCTTACTGATTGTATAAATGAAGATCGATTGACATAAATCGTTTAATTCAATATAAATATCTTCTGGTAAATACTTTTGAAGTTTATTGATTTTCTTGCGAATTTCAGAAAGTTTGTTAAGTATTTCTTTTTCATTTATCTTTTCTATTTGAATAGAACAAACAGCTAAATTTTTAATACCGCAATCAAACGAAACTATTTTCATTTTCTTAAAGTGCGATTTTTCTTTTAAGATTGTATTACTTTACTAAATAAATGGCAGACGGGCGTTCAACAAGATCTTCACAAAGTCCTAGTCGTTATAGTAGTGGAGATGATGTGGAAGTTGATGAAAGGATTTTATTTGGTATGAATAAATTGGTAAATAAAATTAAAACAAGAGAAACCCAAAGTGTAAAAAGTAGTAGAAGTAGGGATTCATTAAAAAGCAAGAAAAGTGAGCGTAGTAAACGTAGCGACCGTAGTAAACGTAGTGCAGTTATTCCTCAATTTCAACAAAATTATGATACAACTGATATATTGTCATTAGGAAAAAAATCATCACGGTCCCTTAGGTCCCGTAAGTCCAATAAATCTAATCTTGATTTTCATCAAAAAGATCCTGAAATAAGATCTTCAAGAAGTAAAAAATGGTCAAAGAGTTCAGGTCAACCAAGAGAAGAAGAACCTAGAAGAATGCCTGAAGTAAACACAGATTCATTGTTTGATTTCTTCGGTACTGGTAAACCAATTGATATGGATAAAGTTAGTTCACAACCTTCATTTTTGAACAGATCTCAATCAAAGATGAGTTCAAGAAAATCGAAACAAATGGACGAAGACTTAAGACATCTTGATCAATTTATCGAACCAACAATTAAACCTAAAACAAAGGAACAAGAATTAGATGAAAAAATAGAATTATTAGCTGAATGGGATGAATTAGCAAAGAAATCTAGAGATAGAAACTTGAAAAGATTCACTATTGATAGTGATTTAGAAGAGATTCGTCTTGAAATTAAAAAGGTTAAAGCACAAAAGAAACGTGAAAACGCATTGAAATTTATGGGACTCATGACTTACACTGCAGCCAAAGGTGTTGAAATGATGTTTGATAAGATAGAATTCGTTAATGTTGATCTTAATGGTTGGTCTGGTGCGTTGAAACATAATATGTCCGATTTTGATGAAGTATTTGCTGAACTTTACGATAAATACAGAGGTTCTGGTAAGGGTCTTCCACCTGAGGTACGTTTCCTGTTTTTGTTCTTGACTAGTGCTGTACAATTTGTTATTATGAACAAGGCTCCACAGGCTATTGCTGATTTCTTGAATGCTGGTTCTGCAAAATTCCAACAACCACAGAATATGAAACGTGGTCCACCACCACAACAATCAAGAAGCGGAGGAGGATATAGAGAAATGTCTGGTCCCGATATTGAAGGAGATCCTGAATTAGAAGAACTTCTTTTCGATCTAGAAAAAAGAAAAGGAGAAAGAATGGGTTGAAAATAATTAAAACACATTTTTTTGTATATTTATTTTAATAAGAATGTTAACTATTGAGGATCTTCATAAAGAAGATATAATAAAAGAATTTGAAGTATTAAAATCTTATGAAAAAATATTAGATTGTTGTCAAGAGGAAATTCAGTACACTCATAGATATAATAGAAAAGATAAAATGCTATTTAATGTACCACGTGGTGTTCCTGATGAACCAGAATACGAATTTGTGGCATGTGTTATATATATAATCAAAGCACTGCGCGATTCTGGATTTTATGTTAGATTTGTTAGACCGCATTTTATTTATGTTTCTTGGGCAAATCCTAAAATTGCTGAAAGAAGAATGAATGAATTAAAGGCTTTAATCAAAGAGGATTACATGACTCATAAAGCTTTTGGGATTAGTCAAAACAAAAAAGTTATTGCTGGTAAACCAGTTAAAAGAATAACATATAAAAAAATTAAAAAGAGATAATTTAAAATTTTGTGCTTTGATAAATTACTTGTTCATCACTATTTTTAGCTACTTGATTTGGTTTATAGCCAAAGAAGTTTCTGGCATTAATATTAGCACCCGCATCAAGTAAAATATCAATACAATGATGATGATTATAAAAATATACATAATGAAGTGGTGTATTGTCTTTTATATCTTGAATATTAACATTAGCACCAGCATCAAGTAATAATTTAATACTATTCTTTAATCCATGTTGACACACGTAATGAAAAGCTGTATTACCATCAATGTCTTGAAAATTAATATTGTCAATTAGTCTAGAATTTAGTAAACTTTCAATAATTGTTTTTTGATTAAATTTAGCTGCTAATAATAATGCTGTATAACCATTATTAGATTGTATACTCACATTAACACCAGCTTTAATCAAGAGTTCTACAATTTCTTTATAACCATATCTACTTGCTTCATGTAGAGCTGTTTTACCATAATAATTTTGAATATTTATGTTAACACTACCAGCTTTAATCAAGAGTTCAATACATTCTGTATGACCACGAATACTTGCCCAATATAGAGCTGTATTACCATCATTGTCTTGAATATTTAAATCAGCACCAGCATTAATCAAGAGTTCAACAATTTCTTTACGACCATGAATACTTGCTAAGTGTAGAGCTGTATAACCAACATAAAGTTGAATATTTACGTTAACACTACCAGCTTTAATCAAGAGTTTTATCAATTTCGTATACCCTTTTTCAGCACTTTCAATCAACAAATCAATTGATCTATGTATCAATTCTATTTCTTCTGTACTTAAATTGTGCAAGTTCCACAAACAACTGAACTTTGACATACTTTTTTGTGTCAAAAAATAGAACACATTGTACCAGAGTTCGTTAGGTAAGTTCATTTTGTGGTATAAAAAATAATAGTAAGATTAATCATTTTTTATTTACCAACAGCACCACGCATTCCATCGAGAAGCATACGTAAAACAAGTGCTACAAGTAAGATAAGAAATGCATTTCTCCAAAATTCCGCATCTTTGTTAGTTCCACATCCACATTTATTTGTTCTTCGTCTATTATTTCCAAAATGTTCTAATTCTTGCCAACCTGTTCGTGCTTGTTCGTAGTCGGGATTATCAAAAATAGTTACTTTATGGTCTCCGTAAAACAATCTATCAATATCTTCACCATAATTTTCTTTACTTGGTTTACTGATTCTGTAACCGCGAGCCATTTGTATATATTAATTGTACAAAAAAAGGTTGAGTTTTTTACGAAGTTAAGACCGTTTCTTTCCACGACCACGGGATTTCTTACGACTCTTTGTGCGACGACGTTTTTTCTTTGATGCACTGCGTTTACGACGTTTTGGACTAGCACGACGCTTACCACGTCCACCACCTTCTTGAGTAACAACTATTGTTGGTACAGGTGCTGCTTTTCCAGCCTTTACTTGATCAAGTTCTTTTTGCAATTCTTTTGTTAAACTTACATTAGCTTTAAATCCAGCTTCTTTACGAGACAGCTGATTTTTGAGAATCTCAACTTCCAATGCTTCTAAATGCATATTGGCAATTGAATTCCAAACTAAAAGAGCCATACTTGCTTTTCGGGGATCATTCAAAATAATAGATGGAGAATTTCCACTAAGTGTGGTTTCAATATAATCTTTCAAGGTTTTGTAAGCTTCAGTATCAACATTTTTCATTGATTGTGGTGCTACAGAACCAGCCAAAATAAGTGAAGTAAGTAAATAAGCATTATCCTTTTTCTTGAGAATATCTAATGCATCAAGACGATCTCGTTCCAGAATATCAAAATTCTTTGTGTACTCATCTTCAGTACATGACAATACAACAGTACCATAGTTCTTATATTTATCATCCTTTTTATCTTGACTTGCGGATTCAGTTATCAATTCTTGCCAATTACTTAATACTGAATGAATTCCACTAGCAACATTAGCAAAATCGCTTGCATTTCTGTTACTCAAACCAGCTTTACAAAGTTGGTCAATAACAGAAAAATCTTTTCCAATATTCTTAAATGGGGTGTCATCAGACATAATTACTTATATATTAGGCTTACAAAAAAAGCTGTAGTTTTTTAACGGACAGACATTAACAAAAAAATGATTAATCTTATTACTTTATCACAATTATGGATTTACCTAACGAACTCTGGTACAATGTGTTCTCTTGCTTGACACATAAAAGTCAGTCAAAGTTCAGTAGTTTGTGGAACTTACATGATTTGAATATAGAAGAAATAGAATTGATGCGGTATTCAATTAATTTATGGTTTGATACTGCAAGAAAAGGATATATTAAATTAATGAAATTCTTAATTAAATCTGGTATTAACATAAATAAACAAGAAATTGGTGGTTATACAGCTTTACATTGTGCAAGTATTCATGGTCGTAAAGAAATTATTGAGCTCTTGATTAAAAATAGTGCTAAAATAAGGATTCAAGACTATTATGGTTATACAGCTCTACAAGAAGCAAGTATTCATGGTCATAAAGACTGTGTTGAACTCTTGATTAAAGCTGGTGCTATATTAGATATTCAAAGCAATTTTGGTTATACAGCTTTACATTGTGCAAGTATTCATAATCATAAAGATTGTGTTGAACTCTTGATTAAAGCTGGTGCTGATGTGAGTATTCAGACTAATGATGGTTGTACAGCTCTGGTGTTTGCAATTAGATATGATCATAAAGACTGTATAGAATTATTGATTGAATCTATTACTAATTTGAACAATAGATAAATTATTTGTATTGAATAAACTTAATTAGATTTTCTTTTGTTCTTTCTTCATTAAATACCTTTTTATTTTTTCCAGAAACTTTAATTAAAGTTGGATATTTTGTTACATTATATTTCTTACACATAGCTTCTTGTTCATCACTATTAATTTCAACCATATTTACATTAGTATTTTCTTGTTTTAACTCATTCCATAGTGGAAAGAATTTTTTACAATATCCACACCATGGGGCATAAAAGTAAATAATAGTTGTGTTTCCCTTTCTTTGTTGCATATCCCATCCGTGCATAATTATTGCTACAATTCCAAGAAATACTGCAGCAAAACCAAGAGCTATTGCAAGTTTGATCATTTATTTAATGAATGAAAAAATTGATTCAAATATAGTTTTTTTATATAAATAATATGGATTTACCTAACGAACTTTGGTACAATGTGTTCTCTTTATTAACCCAACAAAGTCAAAGTAAATTTAGTTGCTTATGGAATCTACACAACTTAAGTACAGAAGAAATAGAATTGATACACCGTTCAAATAATTTGTGGTTTGACACGGCTAGTAAAGGATACAGTAAATTGATGAAACTCTTGATTCAAAATGGTGGTGCTAATGTGAATATTCAAAGCAATTTGGTTATACAGCTTTACATTGTGCAAGTATTCATGGTCATAAAGAAATTATTGAATTGTTACTCCAATATGGTGCTGATCCAAGTATTAAAAATAATGATGGTATTGCAATTAATGAATCGGAATAAAAAAAATATAGAATTAACAACTTATTGTTCGGCAATTTGTGTCCATAAATTGTTAATTTTATCATTTAATTCTGATTCATTAATTGCAATAGTATTTTGCAATTCTTCAATCTTCTTTGTTTGGGTTTCAAATTTTCTTTGTACAGCAATTCCAATACTCTTCTTCGCGATTTCTTCAAATTTATCATTCTGTTTTGTAACAGTTGTTTCAACAACGTCAATTCTTTTTTCAAGAGTATCAAGTCTATTCATTAGCTCTGTCATATGATCGTTCAATAAACTTGTGATCTTAATCATTTCTGCATGAACACTTAAAATAAGTCCATTCGAAGACGATTCTTCTTTTTGTTGTTGTTGTGTACGTGTATGTGATCCAAATCTACGATTGTAACGTCGCGACTTGTTGAATTGATTGACATGAGTGGTCATTGGACTTGTTTTTTCTTCGTCTGACATTGCTACAATAGAATCCGGACTGATTGGCGAACTAATTTTCGGGATGTTGATTGCAAGATTTCTTTGAGACATTTTTCGCGAGATTTCGGTACGTGTTGTGTAATTTAATTGTTATTTTATTCAATTTTTTCTAACTGAGCAACCAACATTTGTCTTTCAACTGGAGATAAACCAGGTCTTCTTAATTTAATTATCAAATCATCTTTTGCAGAAATCTTTTCACTTGGAATAGGTGTATAAAGCCATTCTTCAATACTTTGTGATCTTTTAAGTTTTGGTTTTTTAGGTGGTGTTTGACTGAACCAATATCCTACACTTGTAGCAACAACACCACTAATAAGCAAAACTACTGATAAAGTTGAGAATCCATATTCTGGATCAAGGAAAACTACAACAAGACTAAGTAGCAACAAAATTACACCAAGTAAAGCAAGATATTTCATATTACCTGGCGTGTTCCAGATATAATATGTTGCTGGTATGGATAATCCAGAAAATAATGCTGGCGGGATTAATGCTAACATTATATATTTCTTCAATTACAAAAAAAAGATAATCAAAAATACTCAGAAATTAAAGAAAACTCTACGTTTAACTTGTTTCCAATTAACACCGGGATTTCCCTGTACAGTAGGATCCACAAGAAAAGATGGACCTACTTGATTACTCATATTTTCAAATGTCCCTTTAGTATAACATCTTATTACCTCGATACCAAGATAAAGTGCAATCAATGTTAAAATAGTTATAATGATCAATAACCAACACTTCATACTATAACTTATTCAAGGATTTTATCTTTGACCTTTACGTGCTTTCTTAATTGCATGTTCCAAATCTTTATTGCGGTTTTCTTGCTCTTCTTCCATTGCAGCGGCAACAGAAGACTTATACAATTCATGAACAGCGTGCATCATGAATTTACCAACATTACTCATAACATAACTAATAAATTCATGTGGCAAGTTTTCTTCAATACCAGGTTTGTGAACAAGCTTAACATCGAAACCCTTACCTTCATTTGTATCTTTGATAAAAATCTTAATGAATTCAACACCTAATTGATCATCATCTTTAAATTCAACAGATGTGTTTTCTACAAGTTCTGGTTCAATAACTTGTGGTGGTTCTTCGACTTGTGGTGTTTCGTCACTCATTTGCATGTATGTATGTATGATTTATATATTTATCTTTAAACACTTTTAAAAGTAAATTGATGATGTTGATTAAAGATGACTGATACAATAATAAGAGTTTCATTAAATACAATAAATAGACCAATTATATTATCATCAAATCAATTACTCGCAATTAATTCATTTATTTTTAGAGCTATAATTTTGAGCATACCCACACTAATAATTTCATTTCAGTATAACAATGCTTATTGTGGACAAATATCGAAAATTATAGGAATTATGAACATCACATTAAGTCAATGGTTATTCTGGATAAATATCATTGAAATTATAAGAAGTTACTTATTGATTTTAGTACTTTTAGATAAATCATATTTAGTGTTAACAAGTATTTTTGATACAATTATGTATCCATTAAAAATAGGTTTATTTATTGGAGGTTCAATTATTGTTTTCGTTTCAACAGAAACATGTTTCTCGGAAGCATTTATTTTATGGATTGTGTCATTTATGAATTTGATCAGTCTTATGGGAGATATTGCTTCAATGAAAATAAAAAATAAATAATATAATTAAATTTAAGCATCAGTTAAGTAAACAAGTTCTCCCTTAACAGTATATGTGGTTCCATCAACAAAATCAATTGAATTTTGTACTATAAGTTCGGAAGGACTACTGGAAGGATCGATGCGCAATGCTCCATGATTCATGCTTGGAGGAACAGTAAATCCAACATCCATAATAGTGTTGTTAGTATAAACATTATCCGCTGCAGCACTTAGTGGAAGATTTCCTAGAGTTACTGTTCTACCTGCTGCTCCAGGAGGACTGTATACAAACTGCACATTAAGAATAATAAATACTTGATTTCCAACACGTTTGTACATTGTACCGACGGAACTAAGAAGCTCCGTATCAATACCATCTACAACACTTGGTGACCAATCTTGCCATTTAGTATAATGAAGTAACAAAGAATTAGGTGGATCAGGTCCAATCAAAAATCCCTGAGGTGCTCTTACAACTCCTTGATTGCGAGCAATACTATTTTGTTTGACATTATTAATTGACATTATATACAATTTATGGATAAAAAAATGTTCTATTTTTTTAAGATTTATAAACAAGTTGTGCTTCGACCGTGTAGACTTGACCAGAGACCAATGGATTGCTATTAATAATATCAAGAGCAACGCTAGATATCGCTGGATCAATTCGTGCAATACAGAAATCTCCAGTAATCAGTGGTCCATCAATATTACAAAGATTACTGTATTTTGCACCACCAGCTGCTTGAACAGGGAAACCTGTAATCGTAACAGTATTTGTGTCAGCACCTGGAGGAGTATAAGTAAATTCTAAGTTAATGTTAAGATATACTTTGTCTGCAATTTTTCTGTATTTTACACTTTGACTCGTTGGATCAACAGTTTGTGTTGATGGATCGAATGCTGCTTCCCATTCAATCCAGTCAGTTTGACTATCAAGATTAGTATTAGTAATGAAAATACCTCTTGATGCTCTAACTAATTTACCAAAGTAATTTCCGAGAGATGTTTGAATACCAGCCATTTGTATATAATACTGAAATAAAAAAAAGATAAATAGAGAAAATTATTCATCAACTTTATAAGTTATTTGACCCGAAATAACTGTTGTTAATGGAGAAGCTAAATAACCTACGGGAGATCTAGTTGTAATTTGTGTTTGACTAAGACCTGGATCAATTTCTAATCTTCCAAAAGTATTTGCATCAGGACTTCCGACGTCTTGGAATGAAATAACACATCCGTTCCAATATTCTGCTGATTTACTTGCAGGAACTGGGAGTCCATCAAAAACAATTGCAGGTCCACTAGGTCCTCCAGGATTATAAATAAAACTGACGTTAAATAGAACTGTGACCATATCACCAATTCTTTTATATTTGGTTCCACTAGTGCTAATGAGTGGATCAGCTTGACCAGATACAACTGTTGGTACCCAATCGACCCAAGGTGTATGTGCATCAAGGACATTAATTCCATCAACAGTAATTCCTCCCTTTGTAACAATCGTGTTGCCGAAGAAAGTACTTGTGCGTTGTGTAGTCATTTATTTATAATGTGAAAAAAAGTTGTTATAAAATTTTATTGTATAATTATCTTCGTGCTGCCTGAAGATTTTTGTATTTACGTCCTTGTGCAATGTCTTCCTCGCGTTGTAATTGAGAAACATTAATTATGCTTCTATCAAGACTTCCTGCTAAAGAACCTGCAGGTCCTGCGAACCCGAAAGCATAAGGACTCTCAAATCTCCAATGTCTGTTTGTGCTCTTAATATTAACGGGTGCCATAGTTTCAAAACCATTCATTGCGCTACAAAGAGATTGAACAATAAGTAAAATACCAATTCCAATTAAAACTCCTACTAAAAATCCAACATTGAATCCTTCTTCGTAACGATCTGTCATTATTATATATTTAATGCAGAAAAAAACCCTCTTTTTTATTGATCGTAAGCAAATAGTGATGTTAATGTAAGCAATTCAGAATCAACCAAGTATTGATTGAAACTATTTTTAAATGTAAAAGAATGAATATTTTCTGTAAAAAGTATGGTGTTAACTTCCCCATTTAGTTGTATACTGACTAATTGAACTTTTACTATCTTGTTTTCTAATTCCTTTAATTCTTTAATACATTCTTGCTCTTTGTCAGTAAAATTGTGGATATCGTGAGTAAATCTATCCGATTCCACACCGAATAATTTCAATTTAAATTTTTGTGGTTTGTTGAATACCTTAATTGCTGCCGTTACTAATTGCGGTGTATGAACAGCTAAAATTTTCGCATCGAAGATTTGTTTATTTAAAGCAAATTCCTCTAATTCTTCTTCTTTGAGATTTTCCAAATTAGAATTGAATATGTATGAGATATCATTTCCCATACTATTTGGTGCGAAAAAATACTTATAAAAAACAAGTTTTAATAATATAATGTGCATCAATGACTTCTTGGGCTGATATGGTTGATGAAGAAGAAGCTGCATCTTCTACTGGAGAATGGACTATTTATCAACCAAAGAAAAAATGTGTTGAATGTAATAAAATAATAAAGAAAAAATATACAAAATGTTATAATTGTTTTAACAAAAATCGTTCGGTCTCAAATAATCAAAAAAATTCTAAACAAAATATAAATAATAATGGCAGATTTAGAAAAAAATGGCGTCCAAAAACTGTACGTGGAAAACTTTCTCAAGGGATATCACATTGTTCTCAGCAATCAAAAGAACAGAGTACTGTGCAATCTAATGACACTAAATCCAGCTCAACAAAAAACTCTGTTGACCAAACCACCAAGAAATCGTAAACCATGTCCAGAATGTTTGACTGTACTTGAGATGGTTGAACTGAAACTCCCTGTTGTTGATACTGAGGAATATAAACGGGAACAAAAGAAACAAGAAATTGATGTTGATACTTCTTTGGTTAATAAAAAGGATGCATCAACTATTGTAATATAAAAATTGAAATATTTTTGTTCATTTTTTGTTTAAAAAAAATGGAAACAATCCAAGTTTTAGTCCAAGAATTTTTTGAAAACAATTCGAGTGTTACACTCAAAAGTGCTTCAATTGAAGACACGGATTTGAATATTATATTGAATTACAAAGAAAAGGAAGTATCATTTAAAATGATATATTCAAAAAGTTTTTGTAAAAATGATATTATTAGAATTGAACCAATTGAAAATGTTAATAATAATGATATTGATCTTATGAGAATAATCAATGCAATTGAAAGTAAAGGTTTTAAGTATATTGACAGTATATA
>Ga0180432_10004307_pt1 | contig 19653 bp, 16 predicted proteins | sample SS_ome_10_FD_132414 | JGI IMG/M metagenome (GOLD analysis project Ga0180432, IMG submission 132414) | Hypersaline lake sediment archaeal communities from the Salton Sea, California, USA - SS_1_MS_2 metaG | ecosystem: Environmental > Aquatic > Non-marine Saline and Alkaline > Hypersaline >...
TCCCGGACGTAGTCGAGGGCCTCGTCGTATCCGGGAGACGCTTGGGTCCGGTGGAAACGCGAGATCCCCTCGACGACGCGCCAGGCGCGCGCCCCGGAGACCTCCTCGGCAAGACGGGAGAGCAGTCGATCGAGTTCCATCGCGAACCTCCTCGACGGCGATTCTACGCGCTTCGAATCGCGCGTTCGAACAGGCTTCTCGGCGAATCACGCCGTCGTCCCGCGGTAGACGGACGCGATCTGATGCGCGAAATCGACCATCGAGCGCCGGAGCGCCTCCGGAGCGATCACCTCCACCGCACCGCCCAGATCGAGGAGATCGCGCCGCGCCTCTTCGAGGAACGGAAACGAGACGTCCATCGTCAACCACTCGCCCGACGGGGCCGGGACCCCGTAGAAGACCCCACGCCGGGCGCCGAGCGCATCCTTCACGTACTCGACGGCGTCTGTGCGAACGCGCAGGCGAACCTCGAAGCGCGGCTCCATCTCACGCTGCCGGTCGCGCCAGGCCGCCCAGAACCGTTCCAAGTCGAAGTCGAACGGCCGCTCGAAGCGCTCGTCCTCGATCCGCGCGTCGCGGACGGCCGACGTCCGATCGACGCGGAGCAGCCCGTCCTCTCCGGCCCAGACGAGGAACCACGCTCCCGCCTTCGCGACCAGTCCGTACGGCGCGGCCCGTCGCGTCGTTCGAACGTCGAACGGCCGCACGAACGTCGCCGACACCCAGCGATCGTCCATCGTCGCACGGTGAAGGGTCGCCAGCGATCCGGTCGGCTCCTCTCGCCCCGCCCACGGGGTCGAGTCGATGACGATTCGTCGTGAGACCCGACTCGACGCCTTCTGTCGCGCCTCGGGGAGGGCCGCCGTCAGTTTTAGGACCGCTCCTCGCAACGGATCTGAGAGGCCCAGGTCCTCGAGCGGCCCCTGCATCCCCGACAGGAACAGGGCGGCGATCTCATCGGTCGTCAGCTGTGTCAGCGTGTTCCGGTACTCCTCGTGCAGGTAGCAGCCCCCGTGCGGGCCGCGTTCGGTGTACACCGGGAACCCGGCGACGCGAAGCGCGTAGAGGTCTCGGATGATCGTCCGCCGCGAGACCTCGAACTCGAGGGCGAGCCGGTCGGTCGTCGTCCGCCCGCGCGTCTGCAGGTACATCAGGATCGAAAGGAGTCGGTCGGCGCGCATCATGCCCTCCTCGTGTCTCGATTCTAGATCTATGACACTGGATGTCACAAATGCGCGGCAGACTCATCCCAGGAGGTCGACGTGCCGCGTATCGAAGAGACCCGCCCCGTCCGTCTGGAAGTCGCTTCCGCCGAGGACGCCTGCTACTTGACCATCCTTCAGGCGCGCGCCTTCCTCACCGAGGAGGACTACATCCCACCCGACAAGCTGGAGGAGCTGCGCCGGCTGGACGACCCGCTGATCGGGCCTCCCGGGATGGTCGATCCAAAGTGGACGAAGATGGTCATCAACTCCAGGATGTCGGTCTACTACAAGATTCTCCTCGCCGATCGGATCGTCGGAGGCCTGATCGTCGCCGCGGAGCCGGAGAAGCACCCCGACGAGAACTTCTGGCGGATCTTCGTCGAGCCGACGTACCACGACCGCGGGATCGGCCAGGAGGCGATCCGCCAGCTCTACCGGCTCCGCCCGGACGTGCGGCGGTGGCGCCTCGGCACTCCCGAGTTCCACGCGAAGAACCGCCACTTCTACGAGCGGATGGGGTTCACGCTCCTCGAGATCGCCGACCCGCCGCAGGTCTGGTTCCGGTCGGCCGAGTACGTGAACGAGCTTCCTCACGAAGAGCGCCTCAAGCTTTGAAAGGAAGGCACGAGATGACGCTACAAGACGTACGAATCGTCGATCTTCCGCCGATGCGCGTGGCGAGCGCGCTCGGGTACGGAACCGAACCGGAGAACCAGGCAGCGACGATGATCGTCGAGTTCGCTCGATCGATCGGCCTCGAGCCGGGCGATCCGGGCTATCGAACCTTCGGATTCAACAACCCGAACCCGTCACCGGGGAGTCCGAACTACGGGTACGAGATCTGGCTCGTCGTCGGACCGGACGTCGAAGCGAAGCCGCCGATCGAGATCAAGGAGATCCCGGGCTCGAGGTACGCCGTCACCCGGTTCACCGGTCTGTCGAACATCGGCCGCTTCTGGCGTGAGCTCGTCGCCTGGTTCGAGGACAGCCCGTACACGAGACCGCCGAACTGGTGCACGTGCCTCGAGGAGGTCACGAACCCCGCCGAGACCGACCCCGAGGAATGGACCTTCGATCTCTACCTTCCAATCGCCGACTAGACGGAGGAGGCACATGCCGAACGAGACGCTGCAAGCACGCTATGCCGCCGCCGTCGAGCGGCTTTCTGAGCTGGCCGAGGCCGATCCGACGCTGATTGGCCTCTACGTCTACGGAAGCGCCCGGCGGGGCGATGTCTGGTCACACTCGGACATCGACGCGGTCTTCGTGACGTCCGACGAATCTCGCCCCTGGCAAGTGCACGTGCTGGTCGAGGACGGGATCTACATCGATGCCGAGATCTGCTCCCGCAGCCACTTCCGCAGGATCCACGAACAGAGCCTGCGCGGTTCCACGATCCACGCCATCTTCTCATCGGGGAAGCTCATCTACGCCGCCGAACCCACCCTCAGAGAGTACTTGGACCACGCGACGAAGGTCGCCCAGAGGGACGTGGAGCTCCTTCGGCTGCGGCTCGCAGTCGAGCTCGCCGGTTCGCTCCATCTCGCGGAGAAAGCACTCAGCTTCCGACGCGATGCCGTCACAGGATTCCTCAGAATCGTCGCCTGCCTGCAGGGCCGTGCTCGACTCGAGCTTCTCGCGCACGGAGAGCCTCTCCGCCGAGACGCTGTCGCGCGTGCCTGCGAGCTCAACCCAGACTTCGAGAGCCTCCATCGTACCGCGATCGCCGCGCACGAGAGTGCAGACGACCTGATCGCCGTTCACCGGACACTGAAGAACGAGCTCCGCGCGAACGCGCAGACGCTTCACAAGCCCCTGCTCGACTACCTCCGAGAGGAGCGGAGAGTACACACCATGTTCGAGATTCACCGCGCCATCGGGGAGCGGGCGAACCTCTCGGGCATCAGTCTCGCGCTCGCCTGCAATGAGCTCGCAGACCTCGGATTGATCGAGCGGACGACGCACCCCGTACGCCTCACGAGGAGAAGCCGCGTCGAGTTCGAGGAGGCGGCGTACTTCTGCGGAGGTGACGCGTGAGAACGACAATCGAGGTCCGCGGCGCGAGAGAGAACAACTTGAAGAACATCGATGTCGAGATTCCGAGAGAAGCCTTGACCGTTGTCACCGGCGTCTCGGGGTCCGGGAAGTCGTCCCTGGCGTTCGACGTCATCTACGGGGAGGGGCAACGCAAGCTCCTTGACTCCCTCTCTTCCTTCTCTCGCCACTTCGTCGCACAACCGCGCCGAGCTGACGTCGACTTCGTCTTCGGTCTCTCTCCAGTCGTCGCCATCATGCAACAGCGCGGCGTGTCGAACCCACGCTCGACCGTGGGGACCATGACCGACATCTACGACTACCTCCGCCTCCTGTTCTGTGTCTCCGGCACCGGACATTGCCCGTACTGCGATCGACCGATTCCGACCAAGACTGCGGAACAGGTGATCGAACGGATCGCGTCCTTGCCGGAAGGGACGGTCGTCGAGCTTCGGGCGCCCGTGTACAAGATCCACGACGAGCCATACCGGAGGCTTTTCGACGAGCTTCGTGAACGAGGATATCGCCGGTTCGTGATCGACGGGGAACGATACGACTCGGGCGAGACGCTCTCACTGCGGGAGGAAGGCACGTACCGAATCGAAGTCGTGATCGATCGTCTCGCCATCGTCGGCGACGTCCACCACCCGCTGATCACAACACTCGAAGCGGCAAGGCGGGTCGGTGAGGGGCTCTTGCGAATCGAGATCGTCGAGTCGGACCTGTCCAATCGTGGACGGCGCGCGTTCTACGAGGAGCTCGGTACGTGCGAGCACCACATGCTCTTCCACGACCTGGAGCCGTACTACTTCGCGTTCAACGACCCCGATTCTGCCTGCCGAACGTGCGGAGGCCTCGGGACAGTCCTCAAGGGAGATCCGCGCAAGATCATCGTCAAGCCGCAGGCCACACTCCGGAGGGGCGCGATCTCGAACACGATGATGAATCTCTCGAACCCGGACCGCTTCGCGCTCCTCTATAGCCTGGCGAAGCACGTCGGCTTCGACCTGGACACGGCTTACGTGGATCTCTCCGACGAGGCGAAGCACGTCCTTCTCCACGGTCTGAGCGGCGACACGTTCGAGGTTCTCGAGCCGCCCGGCTCGCCGAAGCGCGTCCGCCACGCCGGTCAGCACATCACCTTCGACGGCCTTGTCAGGCGGGTCGAACGCTGGGCGAAGCGGATGCGCGATCGAGGCGAGTCGGTTCACTCCGACTCCTACGTCGGCCGGCGGCTGATGAGCGAAGAGGTCTGCCCCGACTGCCTCGGGACCCGTCTTCTGCCCCAACGACTGCTGATCCGAGTCGCAGGCCGGACGATCGACGATCTGGTGAGTCTCCCACTCGACGAGTTGCGCCATCTCCTCGACACAGTTGAGCTCCCAAGCGGCGCGCCGGAGGCCGGACGAACGGTGCTCGGCGACTTAGCGACCCGTCTCGACCTCCTGCTCGACATCGGTCTCGGCTATCTGAGCCTCGGTCGCACCGCCTCCTCGCTCTCCGGCGGCGAGAGCCAGCGGGTGCGCCTGTCGACACAGATTGGATCCGGATTGATGGGCATGCTCTACGTCCTCGACGAGCCGTCGATCGGCCTTCATCCCCGCGACAGTGACCGGATCATCCGAACCCTCAAGCGGCTGCGCGATATCGGCAATACGGTGATCGTCGTCGAGCACGATCCGGACACGATTCGAGCCGCCGATCACGTCGTCGAAATGGGGCCAGGCCCCGGCGAGCACGGGGGGACCGTCGTCGCCCAAGGGACGCTCGACGATCTCGCGGCCTGCGACACGTCTCCCACGGGCCGCTACCTCGGGGGAAGGGCCGAGATCCCCCTTCCGAAGACTCGCCGAACGGGGAACGGCCGCAAGATCACCGTCCGCGGCGCACGCGAGAACAATCTCAAAGCGCTCGACGTCGAGATTCCTCTCGGGCTCTTGGTCTGCGTCACCGGAGTCTCCGGCTCGGGGAAGTCGAGTCTGATCGACGACGTCCTCTATCGCACGCTTCACTCGGAACTCCAGGACCACCGTACTCGCCCCGGAAAGGCGGATGCGGTGGAGGGAATCGAGCACATCGACAGCGTGATCCACATCGACCAGTCCCCGATCGGGCGCTCCTCGAGATCGAACCCCGCCACGTACACCTGGATCCTCGACCCAATCCGGAAGCTGTTCGCCCAGACCCAAGCGGCACGGGATGCGGGGTACACGCACTCGACCTTCAGCTACAACTCGAACCAGGGCGGCGGACGCTGCGAGGAGTGCCAAGGGGAAGGCGTCATTATCACGCCGCTTCAGTTCCTTCCCGACATCGAGTCAGTCTGTCCGTCCTGCAACGGCAGACGCTTCAAGGAGGAGGTTCTCGACATCGCCTACCGCGAGAAGAGCATCGCCGACGTCTTCGAGATGTCGTTCGAAGAGGCGGAGTTGTTTTTCGAGGAGGAGCGGGCGATTCTCCGCCGCGTCCGCGTCCTCAATGAACTTGGTCTCGGGTACCTCCGACTCGGCCAGGCATCGAACACGCTCTCCGGCGGCGAGGCGCAGAGAGTGAAATTGGCGACCGAGCTGGCGAAGCAGAAGCGCGGGCACCGCGTCTACATCCTCGACGAGCCGACGACGGGGCTTCACCTCGCCGACATCCAGCGGCTGCTCGACTGCCTCAATGGACTGGTCGACGCCGGGCACACCGTCATCGTGATCGAGCACAACCTCGAGGTGATCAAGTGCGCCGACTTCATCATCGATGTGGGCCCCGAAGGAGGAGCGGACGGCGGAGAACTCGTGGCGGCAGGAACCCCCGAGGAGATCGCACGAGTCGACCGCTCACACACGGGACGGCACCTGAGGAACGTCCTTCCGCCGCTCCAGAAGGGCCGCAGGCGATCCAGAGCTCCCGCGCGCCGACAGGCCGCAGTCGGGTCGTGAGCCGGCGGAGATCGATCGTGAACGTTCGACCCGCATCGAGCCATCACCGTCTCGAGAAGAGGAGTTGGAGCGGAAGTCCCAGCGTCTGCGACGGGCGCACCGCCTCGCGACCCTCAGGCTGAACGCCGCCGTTCAGGGTAGAGCCCCCGCATGAGACGCGAACGCAGTTTGGAAGCGAGAAGCTGACCGACCGGATTCTCGGCGCCAGGACGGCCTCGCTCGGATCGGCGAGGCGACCCTCGCGAGGACATCCGATCGGCTCGAGCTGATTCTTTGGATGTTCGGGGACGGCACTAAAGGAGGTGCAGGTCGTCGAGCGCGATGACCCGCTCGACGAGACGCCGACGCCTGACGACGAAGGTCTCGTTCCGTCCGCTCCGGCCTCGGACGCGCTCGCACGCTTCGATCGCGTAGCGGAGCTCGCTTCGTGCCGGCTCGGCCTGGATCTCCGTGAGCGTCAGCAGCGTGTAGTAGAACGGGAACCGTCGCCAGCGGCCGGCGCCGTCCCGCTCCGAGCGAAGGGCGTTCACACCGCGGACGACGACCGCCGGATCGGAATGCGCGGCGTTCAGGAATCGAAGGTGCGCGACGAACGAGTGTGCGCACTCCCCGATCACGCATCCACGCGCGCCGAAGCACGAGACGGCGAGCCACTTCGCTGCGCGCTCGACCGTCTCTGCCGCCGGCTCGATCGAGCCTCCGAGTAGGATCAGCAGCCTCGCCGCCTCCGCGGTGAGCACGTTCCACGCGGCGAGTTTCGTGCGAAGGGGCTCTCCCGTGTAGAGACGCACTCCGCCGGCGAGATCGTCCGCCGTCGGCGCGAACGCGCCCGCGTTTCGACCGGACAGGACCTGCCGCTCGACGAGCCACCGAACGAGCGCTTCTCTCTGCTCGGGCGGGACGTCCACGCCGTGCTGTAGCGCGTCGCTCGCCGCATCGATCGTCCCGCTCAGACTGCCCCCGTAGATCGACAAGTTCCCTCCTCTGCCAACGTGCCCGACCCGCGTCTCACGATCGTCTTTCCCGCGTCCGCCCTCTTTCCCTGTGGTAGAATCCATCGGAAATCGAGAAGAGGAGTCAGAAGGCGTGCCCAGACTTCGGATTCACTTGTTCGGCTATCCCCGCTTGGAGTCCGACGGTGCGGACGTTCCAATTCGACGTCGAAAGGCACTCGCCCTTCTAAGCTACCTCGCGACGACCGGCTCCAGCCACAGCCGCGACACCCTCGCGACGCTGCTCTGGCCGGAACACGAGTCGACGCGAGCGTTCGCGTTTCTGCGAAATGCCTTGTGGATTCTGAACGGAACGCCCCTCTCCGATCTTCTCGTCTCGTCGCGCCACACGATCGGCCTTCGGGAGGATCCCGAGCTGACGATCGACGTCTCCGAGTTCAGAGGCGCGCTCTCCCGATGTCTCGATCGCGACGAGGCGGACTGCGTCGACCGCCTCGTTCGGGCGGCGGACCTCTTCCAGCAGGACTTCCTTGCTGGATTCTCCATCGAAGACAGCGAACCGTTCGAGGATTGGCAGTACTCCGAGTCGAACGCCCTTCGTCACGAGTTGGGGACCGGCCTCGACCACCTCGCGCGGGTCCACGAGGAGCGCGGACGCCTCGACGACGCGATCCGCTTCGTCCGACGATGGTTGGAGATCCAGCCGCTGAACGAGGCGGTCCACCGTCGCCTGATGGAGCTGTCCGCCGCCGCCGGTCAGCGGGCCGAGGCGCTCGCTCATTTCGACGCCTGCCGGGAGACCCTCAAGCGTGAGCTCGGACTCGCACCGAGCGACGAGACCTCAGCTCTCGCCGACGCGATCCGCCGAAGCACTCCACGTCCGCGCGAACACCCGCCCGCGCGAAGGCCGCCCCCTCTCGATCTCCCGTCGTACCGGACCCCGTTCGTCGGCAGGGAGAACGAGCTCGCGAGGGCGGTCACCCTCCTCCGTAGCGACGGGTGTCGTCTGCTCACGGTTGCCGGTCCCGGCGGGTCGGGAAAGACGCGTCTCGCGATCGAAGCGGCGAGACAGGTGGCCGATCAGTTCCCGGACGGCGTCGTCCACGTCCCGCTCGTCGCGACCGCGTCCTCGAGCGACGTACCGCTCGAGATCGAGGACGTCCTCGCTGCCTACTCAACGCCCGACGCGATCGTCGACGAGCGCCCGCCGGCCGTCCCCGGCCTGTTCTCGGACCTCCTCCTCGCACGGCTGAAGCCTCAACGAATCCTTCTCCTACTAGACAACCTGGAGCATCTCCTCGTCGATCTCCGCTGGCTCGACACCCTCCTCGAGCGAGCTCCCGGGATCAAGCTTCTCGTCACGTCGCGCCATCAGCTTCGTCTCCAGGACGAGTGGGTCCTCGCCGTCGAGGGGCTTCCGTTCCCGCGTCGCCCGTTGCCGGCGGAGGAACTGGCGGGCCTCGACTCCGTCTCGCTCTTTCTCCAGTCGGCGCGCCGTGCGAACGCGTCGTTCACGCCGTCCGACGAGGACTGGGATGCGATCTCCAGGATCGTTCAGCTCCTGGAGGGGATGCCCCTCGGGATCGAGTTGGCAGCTGCGTGGGTACGCTCAGCCGGATGTGGGACGATCGCCGACGAGATCGCCAAGAGCATGGACTTCCTCTCCACGCGCTTGCGCGACATCCCGAAGCGCCATCACAGCCTGCGCGCCGTCTTCGAGCAGTCGTGGAACCTCCTCTCGAAGGACGGGCGAAGCGCGTTCCGCCGGCTCGCCGTCTTCCGCGGCGGTTTCACGCGCGAAGCAGCCGCGGCAGTCGTCGACGCGACGCTCCCCGTCCTCGCCGGTCTCGTCGCCCGCTCGCTCCTCCGGCCGACCTCCTCCGACCGAATCGAGATGCTCGAGGTCCTTCGCCAGTACGCCGAGGAGCGACTCCGTGCTTCACGGGAGGACGACGAGCAAACCCGCGAGCGCCACGCCGCGTACTACCTCTCGTACCTGGCCGAACTGGAGGAATCGCTGAAAGGATCCGATCAGAGGAGGGCGTCGGAGCTTCTTCTCGCCGACATCGACAATGTCCGCACGGCCTGGCGATGGGCGGTGGATCACCACCAAGCCGAGATGCTGGAACGTTCTGCGACCGGCCTCTTCCTCCTCTGCGACATGCGAAACCACTTCGATGAAGGAGCCCGGCTCTTCCGCGAGGCGGCCGAAGGTTTCGCCGACGAGGAGGGCGATCGAGGGCGGATTCTGTTCGGATTCCTGAAGGGGTTCGAGGCGTGGTTCACGGGAATGCGCTACAGCGAAGAGGACGCAAAGACCCTATATCAGGAGAGCGTCGAAACTCTCGAGAAGTTCGGGATGGGGCGAGAACTCGCGCTGATCAACGTCCTATCCGCGTTCAGCGGTCATCTCACCCACGAGGCGCAACAGGAGCGCCTGTGCGAGAGCCTCGAGTTCTTCAAGGAGACCCACGCCCGGTGGAGTGAGGCGGAGACGCACGAGGCACTCGCGTGGCGGCTCCTCCCGAAGAACCCGGAGGGGGCGATCGCGCACGCTTCGCGGGCCGTCGCCATCCACCAGGAGCTGAACGACCCGTGGGGCGTTGCGATGGCGAGGTTCACCCTCGGATCCCTCTACAGGATGAGCGAGGACTACGACCGCGCGAGGGTCGAGTTCGAGGAGAGCCTGGCACTCCGAAGAGGGAATGACCTCGACCCGATGGGAGCCATGCAGTGCATCGCCTCTCTCGGATACCTCGCAAGCGAGGCTGGAGACCTCGCCGAAGCATCGCGCCGGTACGGCGAAGCGCTCGAACTCGCGGAAGAGGCGGGAGCCCAGTGGTTCCAAGCGGCGACCCACGAGTCGCTCATCGCCTCGACCTGGTCGCTCGGAGACCACGATCAGGCCCACTACCACGCGAAAGCGGCCGCCTCGCTCTACCGCTCCCTCGGGCGGGAGAGCGCGGCCCTGCGCTGCGAGGACCTCCTCGCGTCTCTCGAAGCCAGCTAGCGCAGCCACTCGCGCAAGCCGCTGCACCGGCTACAATTCACCGCGTTCGATCAGGAAGGAGAACAAGATGAAGATCGTCGTCCTCGGAGCCGGCCGCGTCGGCGCGGCCATCGCCCGTGATCTCGCCGGAGACGACGCGTTCGACGTGCGCGTCGCCGACCGCGATCCGCAGCGGCTCGCGCTGCTGGAAGAGAGCTTCGGACTCCGCGGGGAGCGCGTCGACTTTTCGCTTCCATCGACAGTCGAACGTGCGGCGGCCGACGCCGATCTCGTCGTGAGCGCCGTCCCAGGATTCCTCGGGCACCGCACCCTTCGCGCAGTGATCGAGGCGGGAAAGGACGCCGTCGACATCGCCTTCTTCGCCGAAGACCCGTTCTCGCTCGACGGGCTCGCGAAGGCGAAAGGCGTCACGGCAATCGTCGACTGCGGCGTCGCGCCCGGTCTCTCCAATCTCCTCGTCGGGCACGCCGTTCGACAGCTCGACGCGGCGCATCGCGTCGAGATCTACGTCGGGGGCCTCCCCGCAGATCCGAAGCCCCCGTACGAATATCGGGCCGTCTTCTCCCCGATCGACGTGATCGAGGAGTACACCCGTCCTGCGCGGTTGGTCATGAACGGCCGAATCGAGACGCGACCCGCGCTCTCCGAGATCGAGCCGATCGACCTCCCAGGCATCGGGACCCTCGAGGCGTTCAACACCGACGGACTCCGCACCCTGATGAAGACCGTCGATTGCCCGCACATGGTCGAGAAGACGCTCCGCTATCCAGGCCACGCGGAGAAGGTCCGGCTCCTCCGCGACACCGGCCTCTTCTCGGTCGAGCCGGTGGCGATCGACGGCGTCGAGGTTCGCCCGATCGACGTGACGACCGCTCTCCTCTTCCCGCTCTGGCGACTCGACGAAGGCGAGGGAGACGTGACCGTCCTCCGCGTCCTCGTCGACGGGGCCAAGGGCGGCGAGCCGATTCGTCGGGTCTACGACCTGGTCGATCGCTACGACGAGCGGACCGGAATCACGTCGATGGCTCGCACCACCGGGTACACCGCCACGATGGCCGCCCGCTTGCTCGCCTCCGGCAAAGTCGACGGCCAAGGCGTTCTCGCGCCCGAGTCGCTCGCCGAAGACCCGTCGACCGTCGAGTTCGTCCTCGCCGGCCTGCGGGAGCGTGGGATCGACGTCCGAGAGACGTGCGTCGGGCCAAACTTGCGATGAGATCCGTCCGGATCGCCGAGCACGACGCCCAGATCCGCTATCACGAGCTTCCCGGCGACGGGCCGCCGCTCGTCTTCGTCCACGGGCTCGGCTCAGCATCGTCGTTCGCGTTCCCGCAGATCGCCGCCCATCCTCGCCTGCGCCGACACCGCTCGATCCTGGTCGATCTCCTCGGCTTCGGCTACAGCGACCGGCCGCCCACGTTCTCGTACACGATGGACGACCACGCGAAGATCCTCTGCCGCCTCCTCGACGCCCTCGGCGTGGCTGAGCCCACAGTCGTCGGCCACAGCATGGGCGGCGCAATCGCCATTCTCGTCGCCAAGGCCCGGCAGGATCAAGTCTCCCGTCTGATCCTCGCGGAGGGGAACCTCGACCCGCAGCCGGGAATCGTCAGCGGCGGCGTCGCGAGGCAGGCGGAGAGCCAGTACGTTGATGAGGGGCACGCGGCATTCGCCCGCAAGATGCTCGACGCAGGTTTCGAAGGCTACTCACGAACCGTCGAAGCGGCCTCGCCGCTCGCGATGCACCGAAGCGCCGTGGACTTGATCGCTGATCGGTCGCCGACGTTCCGCGAGATCCTCTATTCCCTTCCGATTCCCCGTCACTTCCTGATCAGCGAAGAGAGCAAGACCGATCCGGACGTCGAACGCCTTCCGCGACAGGGCGTCTCGGTCGCCGTCGTTCCTCGCTGTGGGCACGACATGATGGCAGACAACCCGGAGGGGTTCGCCGAAGCGATCGCGAACGCGATCGACTAGTCTAGTCCAGGAAGAGCGGAGGGAGCGTGTCCTCCAGCTCAGAGTGAAGCTCGAAGTAGGCCTCGCGGAGGATGCTCATCACGATCGTGTCGAGCAGCCTCCCGTTCTTGTACATCCCCTCGCGAATCCGCCCGACGACTGAGAAGCCTGACTTCTCCGCGAGCTTGAGCGCTCGCGGATTTCCACTGTGCGACCAGAGGTGGACGACGCGCAGCCCGAGCTCGAGGAAGAGGAACCGGAGCAGGACTTCCTGCGCGTCGAGCGCGACCCCGGTCCCCCAGAACGGCTTCGCGATCGCAATCCCGATCGTCGCCCCGAGTCTCTCCTCGAGGTTGCTGTAGGTGATGAAGCCGGCCAGCTCGCCGGTCTCCTTCCGCTCGACCGAGAGCCGGGCACTCTCCCGCTCGTAGGAGAACTCCATCGCCTCGAATCGCTTGAGGTGCATCTCCTCGGTGTAGTCCGGCGGGAGCGCGACGTTCCAGCTCTGCGTTTCCAGGTCGTTCCGCAGCCGTGCGAAGAGCTTCTGGTCCTCCTTTCGCTCTTCGCGAAGGATCACGAGTCGCCCCTCAAGCGCCATGTCTCTCCCGTTCCAGCTTCCGCCACTCCGGCTTGAGGAGATCGACGAGCACGCCTTCGTGGTACGAACCGTCTCGGATCTCGGATCGAGGGATGCGCCCGCTCTCTCGAAACCCCAGCGCGGCGGCGAAGGCGAGTCCGGCCTCGTTCCAACTCGAGATCCAGCCGCTGACGTTGTGCGCCGCCGTGTTCTCGAACAGGTAGGAGACCAAATGACGGGCAACCTCCGAGCCGATCCCCCGTCGCCGACGGAGGGGCGAGACGGCGACCGCAATGCCGGGGGCGTGCGGATCCCAGTGCCAGTCGCACGTGGCGTGCCCGATGAGCTCGCCCGTCTCGCGCAACGCGATCCCGAGCGCGAAACCCTTCTTCTCCTTCGCCCACGCCGCGAGCGCCTCTTCGACCCGCGCGCGAGAGAGGGGCGCGACGTCTCGGATCTCCCAGGGAAGACAGCGACACCCGATCATCCCCGGCGCGTTCAGGTACGACTGGAGCTCTTCGACGTCGTCGACCTCGAGGGGCTTCAGGATCGTTCGTTCCGTCTGGAACCGGTCCGGCAGCATTCGCGCAGCATCCCCCCGGGAGCCCACCTACGGACAGCGGAAGAAGCCGGGCGGAAGCTCTTCCTCTCCCTCGACCGGCTCGAGCGCGATGAATGTGAACGGGCAGGCCGTCCCGGCCCACCACGCGCCCTCGGCGAGAGCTTCCAGAGCGCCGAGGATGATCCCGACCGCCTCCTCGTGCGTCATCGCGATCAGCCACTGCGACACGCCCATGTCCTCACACCGCGTCGTGCTGTACGGAATCACGAGCCTCTCCTCGGAAGCGATCGCGAGGGCGACGGTCTCCCCCGGTGTGCGCGGAATGAAGAAACGACCCGGCCCGTCGACCAACCAGTCGGTCGGAACCTCGTATGCGACGCCCGGATCGAGCGGGCCCGGCCGCCGTTCGGTGTAGCCTCGGAACGGGAACTCGAGGAGCGTTCGCCCGTCCGAAAGGAAGAAGAACACCATCAGGTACGCCGGCTGCTCGACCGTCACCGACATGGTGTAGCGCTCGTCAGCCATGTACTCGCTTCCGCACCCCTTGTCGAGCTCCGCCGAGATCCCCGAGCGAATCAGCGCATCGAGCACCTCCGGCACACCTTCGGTCTGCGAGAAGCCAACGACCGCCGCCAAGCCGACGATCACGACCGCCAGTCCGATCATCCGTCGCGTCATGCCAGATCACCTCATCGTTCGGAAGCGAGTCTTCCGGCACGAGCCTCCGTTGTCAACCCGCCCCGCCGCGAGCGAGGCCGACACGGCACTCGGAGAGGCCTCGGACGGTTTCGATCTCCTACGCGCCTTCGCCGATCAGATCGCGGATTCTGAGCGGCTCTCCCTTCGACGGGTCCCGCGCGAGCGCGAGCGCGTCGTTCGGACACGTTGCGACGCAAACGCCGCAGCCCATGCAGCGGTCGACGTCCACGCGAGCCGACCCGGACTCGAGGCGAATCGCGTCGAACGGGCACGTTTCCGCGCAGCGGCCGCAGCCGACGCAGCCCTCCGAATCGACCTGCGCGACGTAGCCCGAGGAGGCGAGCATCGGGGTCCCCGAGCGCCACGCCTGCATCGCCCCGCAGCAGCAGGAGCAGCAGTTGCAGATCGCGTAGAACCGGCCGAGCATCGCGTCCTTGAAGAACGCGTGGTGGACGTGCCCCCGCTCGCGCTCGGCGCGCAGGATCTCGACCGCCTCCTCCTGAGAGATCCACCGGGCCTTCTTTGAGTGGTGGGCGGCGACGAAACTCGCGAACGGCTCCCCGATCACCAGGCAGACGTCGAGCGGGAGGCAGGGATTCTCGCGGACCGACCGGCACGGACACTCGAGGGCGACGATGTGATCCGGATCGGCGAGGACGATGTCGCGCGCGGTCGCGTACGGGATGATCTGCTCCAGGCCGCGAAGCTCGATCGGGCGATCGAGGGTCACCAGCTCCTCCGCCGCCTCGGTCGGGACGACCTTCCCGTGATAACGGTCGGCGAAGTGGCGCTTCGCGGCCGCCGGATCGAGCCCGTCTCCGGATCCCATGAAGAGACGTCCGGCCGCTCGAACGAGCGGCGTCAGAAGTCGCGGCATTCGCCGCTCGCCGGTCGCGAGGCCGATGTATAGGTACGGCCAACGCCCGTAGACGTAGCCGTGCAGGAAATCAACGAACGAGTAGCCCTCCACACGCCGACCGGCTCGCCAGAGCCGTCGCGTCGCTTGTTTCCACATCCCAGACCTCCCGTTCCCGATTGGCGACCGGCCATCCAGCATACCCGATCCGCCGCAGGACAGCGCTTCCGGTATCATGTCGAACGATCGACATGCACACGCGATCGCTTCGGGCAGGCGAAAACGCGCCAACTCGGCGGCCGGGCGATTCCTTGCTCCGGGGCCTGTTCTTCGTCGCCGGGCTGTTCGCCGCGTGCGTCCTGTTCGGTGTTTCGGCTTTCGCAGAAGAGCCGTCGCTCTCCGAGCTGATCGCGGACGCGCGCTCGGCATTCGAGGAGCGGTTTGCCCAGGAGCGGATGTTCGAGGCGATCGCCGCGTACGAGTCGATCCTCGCGCAGCTCGATCCGTCGCGGACGCAGTCGGCATCGTTCGTCCTCGACCGGCTCGCCCAGCTCTGCTACGAGGCGACGACCTTCTCGCCGGGGAACACCGAGGAAGACCGCGCGCTGTTCGAGCGAGGGAAGGCCTACGGCCTGCGGAGCCTCCGGCTGAATCCGGAGTTCGCCCAAAACGAGGACGACGACTTCGCCGCTGCCGTCGCGCACGCCACCGACCCCGCCGCCCTCCTCTGGACGGCCGACAACTGGGGGGCACTCTGCGGGATGAATCCGATCGAGGGGCTCCTCCAGTTCGGCAAGGTGCGGACGCTCTACGAACGCTGCCTCGCCGTCGACGAGTCCTACTGGGGAGCGAGCGCGCACAACGCCCTCGGCGCGATGCTCGTCGTGACGCCGGGTCCGTTCGGGGGCGACCCGGAGGCTGGGATCGCCCACCTCGAGACGGCCGTCGCCCTCGCTCCGGACTACCTTTTGAACCGGGTCGTCCGCGCGCAGTACTGGGGGTTCAGCTTCGACTTCTTCGGGCGGATCGACGGCGTTCGCGACGCGGCGTTCATCAGCTCGGAGCTTTGCGCCGTTCTCGACGCGCCCGTCGGGGACTGGCCCTTCTGGAACCGGGAGGCACACAGGGAAGCCGAGATCCTCCTCCGCAAGCTCGAGGAGCTGACGCCGTGAGGCGCGCGGCGTTCCGCCTGGCCGCTCGGGTCCTTCTCGTCTGCGCCCTCCTCGTCCTCCCGAGTCCGTTCGGCTCGAGCGAGGAGGCCCCGTCGCCGTTCCGGCGGGGAGCCGCCCGCCCTCGTCCGATCCTCAACGTCGCCCACGCGGGCGCTTCGTCGCTCGCCCCGCAGAACACGATCGCCGCAGGCCGGCTCGCCCTCGAACTCGGGGCCGACGTCTGGGGCATCGACGTCCGCGCGACGAGCGACGGCGTCCTCGTCCTGATGCACGACGAGACGCTCGAGCGGACGACCGACGTCGAGGAGCGCTTCCCGAATCGCGCGCCCTGGCGGGTCGATGAGTTCACCCTCGATGAAATCCGGACCCTCGACGCGGGGAGCTGGTTCCTCGAGGAAGACCCGTTCGCCCAGATCGCTGAAGGAGCCGTCTCGGCCGAGCTCGCCGCGTCGTACGCCGGCGAGCCGGTTCCGACTCTTCGCGAGGCGCTCGAGTTCGTCGCCGAGGCCGGGTGGCTGATCGACGTCGAGATCAAGCCACCCGCCGAAGGAGAGCGCCGCGCCGTCGCCGAACGCGTGGTTCGGCTGATCGCCGAGACCGGGACCGTCGACCGGGTCCTCGTCTCCTCGTTCGATCACGCGTTCCTCCGCGAGGTGCGGGCGATCGATCCGACGATTCCGATCGGCGCGCTCGCGATCTTCCCGCCGCTCGGCGGGCTCGACGATCTCCTCGCGCTCGGCGCCGACGTCTACCTCCCGAGCATCGTCGCGCTCACCGACGCGCTCCTCGCCGACCTGGAGGAGGCCGGGATCCACGTCATCGCCTGGACGTACAACGCGCCCGACCAGCTCCGGCGCGCCGCCGGGTTCCGAGGCGTCGACGGGATCTACACCGACTTCCCGCAACGTCTGGCCGAGATCCTGGAGGACGAGGCGTCGCCGTGAGGACCGCCGGCCGGCTCGCGCTCGTCTTCCTGCTCGCGGGGGCGACACTGGGCGAGGCGAGGACCGCGCAAGTCGGTGTCGTCCCGTTCGATTCGGGAACGCGCGTCGTTCGCGAGGTAGCCGAGGCACTGACCGGAGAGGGGCGGAGCATCCTCGAGTCCTACCCGCGCGGAAGCGAGATCTTCCTCGGGCTCGTCAGTCTCCTCCCAGAGCGCGCCCGAATCGCGGCGATCGAGTGGGGAATGCGCCTCTCGCTCGGACACGATCCGGACCGCGCCGACGACGTCTCGGTCGACGCCCTGGCCGCTTGGTGCGTCGACCAGTATCCCGGCGACGGGACCCGCTACGAGGCGATCGTCGTCGGCTCGCCGAACGGGGCCGTCGCCCACCTCGCCGCCCTCCTCGGCGCCCCGTTCCTGACCAGCTCGTTCGGCCTCGTCTTCGACCGCAACGCGATCGATCCCGACGACCTCGACGCGTACCTCAAGACGTCTCTTCTCGCCGCGAGGCGGATCGTCGCCGCGAACCCGACCCCCCAGTTCGAGGTCGTCTGCCACTACGACCCGATCCACGATCGCTCGGTGGCGAAGGCAGCCGACTTCGTCCGGATCAAGCTTCACGAGCTTCCCGCGTGCTACCGCGACTTCATCCGAGATCGGCTCGCTCCCGGCGGGAGCCTCGTCCTCGTCAACTGCGCGTACGCCTGGCCGCAGGCCGCCCTCGACGAGCGGATCTTCCTCCAGGTTGGCGGGCTCGGCGCCGTCGATCCGGCCGACTACCTCGCGCGCTGGCCGGCCGACCGGCCGGCCGAACTCCGTCGCGAATCGGAGTGGGGCTGCCCGGAAGGGTTCGCCGCCGCGGTCCGCGACTACGCCGAGAGTGCGAACGTCGACCTGCTCGAGATCGCGTTCGATCATCCGTCCGACTACAGTCTCCTCGCCTACGATGCCTACCTCGCCTGCGACGGCGCCCGGCCCGACCTGCTCTTGATCGACTCGTTCAACCACCAGAACGCGAGGACGAACCTCGCGACCGGGATTCCCGGTCTCTGGCTCCCGTTCAACACCGAAGACGGACCCGACCTCGTCGAGCGGGCGATCGCGGGACGAACGTTCGACGCCGTCTACCTCGCCCCCCTCCCCTCGTTCGCGCGCAGCCCGGACATCCTCTCGCTCGACGCGTGGCGCGACCTCGTCTCGCCCTCCGGCCCCCTCCGCCTGATCGGGGTTCGCCCGGACAAGTACCCGGCGGATCCGCTCGCCCCGTATCGCCTCGCCCGCGACCTGCGCGCCCTTCGGGACGCGCTCCTGCTCGAGGATCCGCTTCGCCTCTCCGTCGGAGCGCTCGCCTCCCTCGCCTCCGAAGTCGAGCCGTGACCGAAACTGGAGGCGCCCGCCGCCCTTCCAGCTGGGTCTTCGTGATCGTTTGAATCGAAACCCCACCCGGCCGATGATTGGGCCGATCCGCGAAGCCGGAAGGTCCAGCGCGGATCGGGAGGGGTTGCGATGAACTGGAAGCTTCTGCTGCTGGCGACGGCGTTGATCGGCGCGGTGGCGGCCGGGCTCCTGCTCCGGACGGAGCGCGAGCGCCCGTTCGAGCTGACGATCCTGCACACGAACGACATCCACGCGCACTACGATTCCTTCGAACCGTGGGGAGAGCCGGTTCAAGGTGGCGTCGCTCGTCTGAAGACGGCCGTAGACTCGGTCCGCAGGGCGGAGGAGAACGTCCTCCTCCTCGACGCGGGAGACCAGTTCCAGGGGACCCTCTTCTTCACCGTCGGCGGGGCGAACGTCGTCGCCGACGTGATGAACGAGCTCGGCTACGATGCAATGTGCATCGGGAATCACGAGTTCGACGCGGGGCCGTCGGTGCTCGCGGCGTTCATTGACGAGGCCGACTTCCCCGTGCTCAGCGCGAACACCGACGCGTCCGCCGACCCTTACCTCGCCGGGAAGATTCTTCCGTACGCGCTCGCCCAGACGAGCTACGATTCGCAGCCGGTCGGCATCATCGGCCTGACGACCGAGAGCACGGCGTACGCGTCGAGCCCGGGACCGAACGTCCACTTCCTCGACGCGATCGGCATCGCCCAGCGAACCGTCGACGAGCTGACCGAGGACGGCGTCGACGTGATCGTCGCGCTGACGCACCTCGGCTACGAGCACGACCTCGAACTCGCGCGCAGCGTCTCCGGAATCGACGTCATCGTCGGCGGGCACAGCCACACCCTCCTCGACCCGTACCCGACGCTCGTCGATTCGTCGTCCGGCGAGCCGGTCCTCGTCGTCACCGCGAACGAGTGGGGCAAGCTACTCGGCCGCCTCGACGTCCGATTCACCGACGACGGCCTCGTCAACTCGTTCATCGGCGCGCCGATCGCGATCGACGCGTCGATCCCGGAGGACACCGGGATGCTGAAGGTCCTCGACGCGTACCGGCCCGAGATCGAGGCACTGATGACGCAGCCTGTCGGGGCGGCCGACGTCGAGCTGAACGGGGCGCGCGAGGACGTCCGAGTCCGGGAGACGAACCTCGGGAACCTGATCTGCGACGCGATGATCTGGAAGACGTCCTCGTTCGGGGTGACGATCGCGATCCAGAACGGCGGCGGGATCCGAGCCTCGATCCCCGCCGCCGGGATCACGATGGGCCAGGTCCTGGAGGTCCTCCCGTACGGGAACCAGATCACCGTTCTGACGCTCGCCGGAGACGAGCTCCTCGACGCCCTCGAGAACGGCGTCAGCCAGGTCGAGGACGA
>Ga0180432_10004308_pt1 | contig 19652 bp, 19 predicted proteins | sample SS_ome_10_FD_132414 | JGI IMG/M metagenome (GOLD analysis project Ga0180432, IMG submission 132414) | Hypersaline lake sediment archaeal communities from the Salton Sea, California, USA - SS_1_MS_2 metaG | ecosystem: Environmental > Aquatic > Non-marine Saline and Alkaline > Hypersaline >...
GGTTACGTAATATAGTAAAAGGCGATAGTCCGTTCAAAACCTGTTGATAACACTGGTGCTTTTGAACCATGGCAGCCGGAAAGCCCTCTCCACGTTAGTTATCGGCAGGTTTTCATCCAATTTTCAACGTCACTTTAACACATAACTAGGAAGCTTTTGACAGCAATTGCGACTCGAGATCGGTTACGACCTTTCGAAGTTTCGGATCACCGCGAGACAACTCTGCGACCCGCGAGAGAGCGTGCATGACCGTAGTATGGTCGCGTCCACCGAAATAAGCGCCTATGTCGGCAAGCGAGCGCTTTGTAAGGCGTCTGGCGAGGTGCATGGAAACGTAGCGCGGGACAACGAGTGACTTGGACCTCCTCTCCGAGAGGACCTCGGCGGATGTCACGCCGAAATAACGGCAAACAAGTTCCAGAATGTGGTCCAACGTCGGCCTTTCGCGGAATTCATCCCTTTGTCCAATGGCCTCTTTAGCCAGGTTGGCGTCCGGCCTTCTGCCCGATAGGGACGCATATGCAAGAAGTCGCGTCAGGGCGGCTTCGAGCTGCCGAACGCTTTGGCAGGGAAGGTCGGCCAGGAGCTGGATGACGTCTTCTTCGAGTGACATGCCCCGCATCGAGGTCTTCCTTCTGATGATGGCCGCTCGGGTCTCAAAGACAGGTTGCTCGATGCGGGCGACCAGGCCCCAGTTGCACCGCGAAACCAGTCGTTGCTCCAGCATTTCGATCTCTTGCGGGGCTTGTGAGCTCGTCATGACTATCTGCCTGTCGGCCTCGTGGAGCAGGTTGAACGCGTGGAAGAACTCCTCCTGGGTCTGCGGCCTCGTCGCCAAGACTTCGATGTCGTCTAGAGCGAGGATATCCGCCTCACTTAACCTGTCGCGGAACGCTTCCAGTCCGCCGGACTCCAGTGCGGCAATATAGTCGCTTACGAATCTCCGGCAAGGCATATACACAACGGGACGTGTTTGCCTTCGCGCGAGAGTCCTGTGGCAGATAGCGTGCAGCAGGTGGGTCTTACCGACGCCGGCTGTCCCGTAAATGAACAGCGGATTGTAAAGCTTTCCCGAACTGTCCGCCACGGCAACGGCCGAGGCATGCGCCAGGCGGTTGCACGGTCCGACGACAAATGTGTCGAAGGTGAAATCCGGGTTGAGCTTCGGACTTATCCCCCCGGTCTCCGCCGGATCCTCCGCATGGAATTGGAGAGAAGGGTCTACCTCCAGGGAGATATTCATTTCCCTCCCCGCGGCCTCCGTCAGTGCCTCCCGGATGAGGGGAAAGTAGTGCGCCTTGACTCCCTGCCTCAGGAATTCGTTCGGAGCCGCCAAGCGCAAAATTCCATTCTCCAGGGCTATCGGCGTGAGCGGCAAGACCCAAGTGCGGAAGCGCTCTAAGCTGAGTGTCCGCGACAAAATCTGGGAGGTTTCCCGCCACAGAACAGAAGCATCTTCGTGCATCAGGTAGACCAGCCCTTCACGCTCGTCAGCAGAGGGGAGCGCCCCCAATATATCGGGGACCGAGCCGGGACGACGCACTATATATAGTATACAATCCCAACCTGCCTGGCAACCCTCGGCCACTTGAATATCATATTGAAAACCCCCGCCTGAGTCAACAGAAAACCCGCTTTCGCAGAGCGGTTCGTTTAGTCTGGCGGCAGCTCCAGAGATTCATCTTCCAGAAGCTTTCGGAGCTTCTCGAAAGCCTTTGCTTCAAGCTGCCGGACCCCCTCTTTGGACAGGCCTTCTTTCTCTCCTACTTCGCGCAGGCTTTGGGGCGGTTGGCCCGGCTTCAGCCCATATCTCGAGGTGATGACCCGTTGCTCCCTCTCCGGTAGTCCGCCCAGTACGCGGTTCAAGAGCCGCGCAATAGACCGCCGCCAGCCGTCGGAGGGACCTTCCGCCTCCGTCCTCGAAATCAGCTCTTCGGTGCCGGTGAGAAACGTGTCGAGCTGGTAATTCTCCTCCGGGACGAGTTTTGCGAATCTTCTCACCAGCACCCACGTGGCGTAGGTGCTGAATTTCGTGCCTCGGGTGTAGTCGAACTTCTCGACGGCGTTGAGCAGGGCCTCCGTCCCGGCGCTGACTAGTTCCGCCATGTGGACAAAGCGCCCGGCGTGCTTCCGCGCGACGGACATCACCAGGCGCATGTTCGAATAAACTAGGGCGTTCTTGGCGTTCAGTGCCATATCCCGGTAGAAATCTATGGCGCTGAGGATCGATCCCTTGGGGGTGTCGCGTCCCAGCGACTGCCTCAATTGAGCGAACCGATACTTGGCGTAGTTGTACTTCCTGAATAGCGCGCGTTCGTCCTCCGGGCTCAATACTGCCACGCCGCGGAAGCTCGCCAGGTAATCCTCCAGGCTCCTGGCGGAGAACCGCAGGTCCTTCATCTCCCACTTGGGCGCGGCACCAAGGACCTCCTCCTCCGCTCCGGGCTTCTCGAACTCTTTGCTCCAGACGTAGCTAACCTGCGAGCCGAGTTCCTCCTCAGCTTTCTTGTCGTAATAGGCGCGGTACAGCGAGGAGCGGTCAACGCCCATCTCCCTGGCGAGTCGCGAGGCCGATGCGCCCTCGCCGACCTTCCTAAAAACCTCCTCCTTCTCCCGCTCGGAGAGCTTGCCGCGAAACCGCCGGAAATCCTCGTCCTCCGGGTGGTCGCGCCGATGCCTCTTGATGGCCTGGCGGATCGTCTCGTGCGACCTCCCGAATTCCTCAGCCAGCAGATTGGCCATTTCGGTCTGGCTGCGGCCCTCTCGTGCCAGGGCGCGGGCCGCCTCGATAATCCGGTCCGCCTCCTCGGTGGAGACGCGCTGGAACCCTCTGGCCCGCAGCACCATCTCCCGGTTCTTCCGCAGGAAGCCGGTCAGGGACGAGCGTGTGACGCCGAGGAGCTTGCCGTTGCGGGGGAATACGAATTTGCGCGCCGGCAGGCCCATCTGCCGCCAACGGCTGATCGTCTTGGTGGAGACCCTGCATCTGGCGGCGGCATCCTTGAGAGTGTAGACCGGCTCCCCCTCCTCCGCCGCGCGTATCTCTAACCCATCGCTGAGGTCCGATAGGAGCGTCAGAAGGTCGCGGCGTAACTCCTCCGCGGGCAACAGCCGCGCGGGGTCGCTCGACTCGGTGCCATGGCCCGTCACATAGAGATGCACGTACCCGAAAGGCACGGGCCGATCGGGCTCGAGCTCCCCGATCACACGCTCGATCCGGCGGAGCTGCCCCCTCCTCACGCGTTCGGGGGAGAACTCGAGCTGATTCCTGAGCGACCGAATCTCGTCTGTGCAGTATTCAGCCATGAATCCGCCGTCTGCCAGCCATCCGCCTATTCTATCGCGATGGTGGAGCGGCTACAATTGCGATGTGAGACCCCTTGGCTCGTGTTCGTTTCGCTGAAGGAGGCAGCAGGTGGATAAGTCGAGAGCTATGGTTCTGGTGGAGTTCGGCAAGCCGCTGGAGCTTCAGGAATTTCCCATCCCCGATGTGGGTGAGGGCGAGGTCCTGGTGGAGATCCTTGCCGGCGGCGTGTGCGGCTCCGACGTGCACATGCAGCAGGGAGAGGACCCGAGGATTCCCCTGCCGATAGTGCTGGGTCACGAGGGTGTCGGGCGGGTCGTGCGGTTGCGTGGCAAGAAAGTTTCGGTAGAGGGGAACGAGGTCGAAGAAGGGGACGTCATTCTGTGGAATCGCGGCGTTGTCTGCGGCGAGTGCTTCTACTGCGCTGATGCAAGACAGCCCTTCATGTGCCCGAAACGCTGGGTTTACGGGATTCATCGGTCATCGGCCCAGCCGCCTCACCTGGTGGGCTGCTACGCGGACTATCTGCTCCTGGACCGGAAGACCGAGCTACTCAAGCCCCAAGGGATGGAGAGAGTTGACCCGGCCGTGGTGGTTTCGGCATCCTGCTCCGGTGCCACGGCGGCCCACGCCGTGGAGGAAGAACCTCCGCGGGCCGGCGGGAGCGTGGTGGTCCAGGGACCCGGCCCGTTGGGCTTGTTCCTGGTAGCGTTCGCCAAGCAGCATGGCGCGGCCAACATAATCGTGATCGGCGACGCGAGCAGGTTAGGTGTGTGCAAGGAATTCGGGGCTGCGCACACGCTCGATTTCCAGAAAACCTCTCCCGAAGAGCGCGCTCATACAATACGCGATCTCATTCAAGGGCGCGGCCCCGACGTGTGCTACGAGGCCGTCGGCACCGCCGCGGCGTTCGAGGAAGGGATGCAGCTCGTCCGGCACGGCGGCGCATACGTCTCCGTCGGGTTCGGCCAACCAGGGGGGACGTTGACGTTTGACCCGTTCGCTCACCTCGTGCGTCCCAATCGGCGTTTCAGGGGCATATGGGTCAGCGGAACAGCCCATACGGTCGCAGCGCTGGAGATGGTAATGGCCCAGCCGGAGCTCTTTCAGCGTATGGTCACCCACAGGTTCCCCCTGGAGCGGGCGAACGAGGCGCTGGAGGTGATGCGCACAAAGGAGGCGCTCAAGGCGGTCCTGGTCCCGTAGTGGTCGGCCTCGCGGCGCATCGGTGGGCTGGGGTCAAAAGAATTGATCGGAGCGGGACGGGGATGTACCATAAAGATTCAGTCTGTTCCTAGCTGGAGGGCGTGACGGGTGGCGTCTGAACTGGCTTACGCGATGATAACCCCGTATAGCCTCCTGAAGAGCCGCACGGGCGGCATCATCGGCCGGCTGCTTTCGCAGGCGCAACTGGAATTCGTCGGGGCGAGAATGTACGCCCCCAGCGACGATTTCGTCGATCAGCTCTTGCGGGCCAACGACCTCGAGGACCTAAGTCCCACCGTCAAGGAGCGGTTGAAACAGTACATACACGAGAATCTGCGCAAGAGCAACCCGTTTGGGATATCCAACCGCGTCGTGGTGCTGCTGTTCGAGGGTGAGGACGCGGTGCGCGTCCTGCGCGAGGATGTCATCGGGGAGCTCACCGCCGAGCCGAAAGGCGACACCGTGCGAGGGACGTTTGGGGACTACGTCGTTTACGGCGACGGGGAGCTGAAGTACTTCGAGCCCGCCGTCTTGTGCGCGACTACTCGTGAATCCGCCATCGCGCAGCTCAGAATTCTCGCCGACTTTGCGGACACGGACGGCGGGATAGTCGAGGATGCGGTCAAGTTTCGGCCCGGAGAGCGGCCCGAGACGACTTTGGTGCTGCTGAAGCCCGACCTTTTTGCCCGAAGAAGCTCGCGCGCGGGCAACATTATAGACATGTTCTCCAAGACCGGCCTCTACATAGTGGCCATAGACCTTGTGCACATAACGGTCGCTCAGGCGGAGAAGTTCTACGCGCTCCTTCGGGAGGACTTTGTTGAAAGGCTCAAGCCCGCGCTTGTGGAGCGGGTGCGCTCGGTCATCGCGGACAAGCTTGACTTCGAAGTCCCCGAGGAGGCGCTCAAACAGACGGGGGATTTGCTCAAGGAGCACAACGCGGAGCGGGAATTCAACAGGATCATAGAATACATGACCGGCGTGGACCGTTCCTTGCTCAAGACCGATTGGGAGAAGGGCGCGCCCGGGCGCGCCATGTGTCTGGCGCTTCTTTACAGGGGGATTGACGCCGTTTCGAAAATCCGCGAACGCTTGGGCTCCACAGACCCGCAGCGCGCCCTTCCAGGCACGGTGAGAAGCGATTACGGGCTGGACCTGATGAAGAACGGGGCGCACGCTTCCGATTCGCTCGAAAGCGCCGAACGGGAGCGCAAGGTACTCGGACTCTGGGAGCAACCCGGACGGAGCGACTTCCGGGAGCGGTTGGTATCTTACCTCGCGGGAGCGAGGTAGGCGGCATCTGCCTCGTTTCGGGCGGAGTTCCCATGATAATTCGTACCCTGGTCGTGGGCCCTATGCAGGCCTGCTGCTACGTCGCGGCAAGCGAGGGTACGCGCGAAGCTGTGATAATCGACCCCGGCGGCGAGCCGGAAAGGATAATCGGACTGGTGGAACGCGACAAACTCGAACCTACCCTGATCCTGGATACCCACGGACACGCGGACCACATAGCGGCGAATGCGGACATGAAGGCTCGCTTCCCCGATGCTCCTCTGATGGTGCACAAATTCGACGCCGCGATGCTGGGGGATTCCCACGCCAACCTCTCCGCGTGGTTCGGCATCCCGATACAGAGCCCGCCTCCCGACCGGACAATCGATGACGGCGACGTTGTTCGGTTTGGCGAGGAAGAGCTTTCGGTAATCCACATAGGCGGACACAGCCCCGGCAGCGTGTGCTTTCTTGCCGCCGGGGGCGGGAACGCGAGGGGAGTCCTCTTCTCCGGCGACGTTCTTTTCGCCGGAGGCATCGGACGCACGGATTTTCCAGGCGGGAGCCACCAGGAGCTCATCGACGGCATAAGAAGCAAGCTCCTGGTCCTTCCGGCCGATACCGTCACGTATCCGGGTCACGGGCCGGCCACGACCATCGGAGAGGAGGCCCGGAGCAACCCGTTCCTGTAGGCGCGCTTGGCGCGACCCGAGGTTCGAAGACCTTAAGGGGGCGTTAGAAAGGACAAGCGAGAATGCTGAAACGTTATCTGCTGTCTCCCGGGCCGTTCGAGGTGCCGCCGGAAGTGCTTCTCGAAATGGCCAAGCCGGTGTTCCACCACAGGACCCCTCAGTTCAAGAAAGCCTTGGGCGAGGCGGTCGAAGGGCTCCGCTACGTCTTCCGCACGGAGGGCGACGTGTTCATCATCGCGTCTTCGGGTACGGGTGCGATGGAGGCCTGCGTCGCAAACGTGCTCGAGCCCGGCGAGAAGGCAATCGTCGTACGCGGCGGGAAGTTCGGCGAAAGGTGGGGGGGGCTTTGCGAAGCGTTCGGGGCCGAGATGGTTCCTCTGGATGTCGAGTGGGGGCATGCGGTGTCTCCCGATCGGGTCTCCCGCGCCCTTAAGGAGCATCCTGACACAAAGGCCGTGTACACGACTCTGTGTGAGACCTCCACCGGGGCGCTCACGGGCGTAAAGGCGATCGGCGAGATCGTCGGCGAGACGGACGCCCTTCTGGTGGTTGACGGCATAAGCTCCGTGGGCGGCGTGGAGTTCGAGATGGACTCCTACGGGGTTGACCTTCTGGCGGTGGGCTCTCAAAAGGCGCTGATGCTGCCGCCCGGCCTTGCCTTCATCGGCGTCGGGGAGAAGGCCTGGAAGAAGATCGATGCGACGAAAGGGCGGCGAGCGTACTACTTCGACCTGAAGGCGGCGAGGAAGTCGGCGGCGAAGACGGACACGCCCTTCACCCCCGCCATCACCTCCGTCATGGGGCTTCTGAAAGCCCTGGAGATGATCCGCGACGAAGGCCTGGAGCACGTCTGGCGGAGGCACGACGCGCTGGCCGAGGCGGCGCGCGCCGGTGCCGTCGCCATGGGGCTGAAGCTGTTCGCTGAGAACCCGGCCAGCACGGTGACGGCGATCACTCTCCCCCAAGGGCTCGATGGCGATGCGCTCACCAAGTTGCTTCGCGACGGGTATGGGGTTACCATTGCCGGGGGGCAGTCGCAGTTGAAGGGCAGGATTTGCAGGATTGCGCACATGGGGTACGCCGGACCGTTCGACATCGTTACCGCGCTGGCGGCGCTAGAGATCGGTCTGAAGGAGCTCGGCCACGACGTGACGCTCGGCTCGGGTGTGGCTGCCGCCGAGAGGGTCCTCGTTTCTCGCCGCGACGATTGGGCTAGAAGGAGCTGACGAAGTGAAGGTGCTTGTATCCGATAAGCTGGCCAAGGAAGGCGTGGACATCCTCCGGGCCGATCCCGATATCGAGGTGGACGTCAGAACCGGACTCTCTTCCGAAGAGCTGAAAGACGTGATCGGCGGTTATGACGCCGTGATTGTGAGGAGCGGCACCAAGCTTACGGCCGATATTTTCTCCTGCGCGGGGAAGCTGCGCGCGGTCGCCCGCGCGGGGGTCGGGGTCGATAATGTCGACGTGGAGGCCGCGAGCAGGGCCGGCGTCGTGGTAATGAACACGCCGGGAGGAAACACAATCGCCGCGGCCGAGCACACCATGGCCATGATGCTTGCCTTGTCGCGGAACATCAGCCCCGCCCACGCCTCGATGCGCGAAGGCAAGTGGGACCGCAAGAGCTTCATGGGGACCGAGCTCGCCGGCAAGACCCTTGGGGTGATAGGCCTGGGCCGAATCGGTCAGGAGGTGGCCAGGCGGGCGACCGCTTTCGCCATGAGGGTCATCGGCTACGATCCCTTTATCTCGCGCGAGGCCGCCGCCGAAGTCGGCGTCACCCTGGTGGAAACCCTCGACGAGCTTTGCCGGGCCAGCCACTACATAACCATCCACGTGCCGCTTACCGACCAGACCTGCGACCTCGTCTCCAAGAGCCTCATCTCAAAGATGCGTGACGGGGCGAGAATAATCAACTGCTCCCGGGGCTGCGTAGTGAACGAGGACGATCTTTACGAGGCTCTGGTGTCGGGAAAAGTCGCCGGAGCGGCGCTGGATGTCTTTGCGGAAGAGCCCCCCAAGAACCGCAAACTCATCGAGCTGGACAATATCCTTTCCACTCCTCATCTGGGGGCCTCGACCGAAGAGGCGCAGGTGACGGTGGCGATCCAGGCAGCCCAGCAGATACTGGATGCTCTGAAGGGGGGCACCGTGCGGAATGCTGTCAACCTCCCAAGCGTTCCGGCCGAAGAGGCGCGCTACCTGGAACCGTTCGTCGAGCTGGCTCGAAAGCTGGGCATCCTCCTCGGACGGCTCTCCAGCGGGAGGTTCCGCCGGGTGGAACTCACCTACGCGGGCGATCTCGCGAAACGGAACGTCGACCTGCTCGACAGGAATTTCATGCAGGGCGTCCTCTCCGTCTTTTCGGGCGAAGGCGTGAATCCCATCAACGCTCTCGTCTTGGCGGAAGAGCGCGGCATAGACGTGTCCATAAGGAAGACAACCGAGTGCACCGGGTTCCGCAGCCTCTTGAGCGCCGTCGTGGTGACCGATACCGTGTCCCGGAGCGCGGACGGGACTATGTGCGGCGAGGCGGATGCAAGAATCGTGGGGCTGGACGGCTTTTCGGTCGAGGTGATTCCCGAAGGGGAAATACTGGTGGTGTTCAACGACGACAAGCCGGGCATCATCGGGGAGCTGGGCAGGATTCTGGGCGACCGCGGCATTAACATCGCCAGGCTTGTCTATGGGCGCAAGGAGGCCGGCGGTAGGGCAATCACGATCATGAATCTGGACACCTCACCGGACAAGAGGGTCCTGAATTCCGTTACCAAGGCGGCCAATGTGAACGCCGCCTACGCGGTCACGCTCTGAGAAAGGCGCGTGGTGATTCGCAAGGCGAAAATATCCGACATCCCGGCGATACGCGAACTGATCTCGCGCTACGCCGACGAACGCAGGCTTCTTCCCAGGGCTCTCAGCGAGCTGTACGAGAACCTCAGGGACTTCTACGTGACGCTCGAAGGAGAGGAGGTTGTCGGGTGCGCCGCCCTGCACGTGGTGTGGCACGATCTCGCCGAGGTCAAGTCTCTCGCCGTGCGCCAGGATTGTCAGGGAAAGGGCTACGGGCGCGCATTGGTCGAGGCCTGCACGAAGGAGGCGTGCGACCTGGGGATCGGGAGGCTTTTTGCCCTCACCTACGTCCCTACGTACTTCGAGCGATTTGGGTTCCGGCAGATAAGCAAGGACGATCTGCCCCACAAGGTCTGGAGCGAGTGCGTTCAGTGCCCCTTTTTCCCCGACTGCGGGGAGGTAGCCGTCGCCCTCGAGCTGAGCGAAAGCTTCACCAGCCGATCAGACTCGGCGTGAAGACGGTCCATTCTTCTCTGCAGTTCCTGACGCACTTCCTCACGCTTTTCCGAGTTGCACCGTGCCGGCACATAAAGCGGGGCGCCGTAGGAGACGAGCACGTTCGTGAAAGGAAGCGGCGCTCGGTAGCCGTCCCAAGTGGGCAGGCGTACGCAGTGAGTGTAGGAGACGGCGACGGGGACGATGGGGGCCCCTGTCTTCTGTGACAGAAATATTATCCCCGGCTGAGCCACTTGGGGCGGGCCGTGCGGGCCGTCGGGGGTCACACCGAGGTCGAGGCCCTCTCTGGCCCTGTGCACCATCTCGCGAAGGCCGTCCATCCAGCTCGACTTGCCCCGGACGCACCCGAAGCCCATGCGCCTGAGCGTCTCGGCTATGTACTGTCCGTGCCGCTCGTGAGTGACGAGGACCTGCCTCCCTTGGTCCCGATGCTCGTAGAGGGGCACCATCATCCGCGAATGCCACAACGCGAATATGTTTGCCCCGTGTTCTGCCCGGGCCTTTTCAACATTCTCTTGGCCCAGGCGCGAGATGCGGAGCAGCCGGCCGTAAAAGCGGAGGAACGTTGACTCCAGAGCGCCGAACAGCCAATATTGTACCTGCAAAGGAGTCCCCCATGGGGTCGCGTCGCAGAAGAGGATCAGCCAAGCGTAACAACACCGAGCGCCTGCTGCAAGCCCTATTCGCCCTTCTGCTGGCGGCCTCGTTTCCGGGCGTTGCGCCTTGCAGAGAGCCTTCGTTCGATCCCGCCGACTACGACAAGATCCCCTCCGAATACCGGGAAGATGTCCAGACGGTCACGCGCTTCCCGACGATTCACAAGGTGGCGCCCGTGTCCCCGTTCGCCAGCAGCGTACGCGCCTACGAGTTCTTGCTGGGGGACCTTCAGTTGGCTTCTAAGCTCGCCCGCTCTGCAGCCATCTCCAAACACGTCGTGGAGAAAACATCAGAAGGCCTCGCGGTGTCCGACGGAGAAGGGATGGAGGGAGTCCTCTACCAGATGTATGCGGGGCCCGGCCGGTGTCTGTATTACGCCGAGGGCACCTACAACGCGCGGCTGCTGCCGGAACTCTCCGGCAAAGGCGTCATGGAAATTACTTTCCACCTGACGGATGACGGCAAGGTGGAGAACCGTGTCGAGGTGTGGCTCAAGCTGGACAGCAAGGTCTTCGGGCTTCTGGGCAAGATGTTGTTCCCGATAGTTGGGAAGCTTGTTAAGGGCAAGACGGGAATGCTGGGGGCGGCGGCGAAGATGCTGAGCGAGCGCCTTTACCAGGAGCCTGAAGCGCTCCACGAGAAGCTCAAGAAGAGCGGCCTTGCAACGGAAGAGGAGCTCGCCAAGCTCAGCCTTTATGTAAAAGGCGAACGCGACGCACGTCCCTCGCCAGCTCCGCGACCGCCAGGCGATTGACCGCCCTTGCGAGCGAGGCCTGCGCTCGCGCGATGTTTATCTCTTCGGACGGCTGAGCAAGCCGCTGCTCGGCCCTCTCCTTGGCGCGTTCGGCTCGCTCGACGTCGATCTTCTCAGCAGGCTCCGCCGTCTCCGCCAGTATGTGAACCCGCTCGGGTGAGGCCTCCACAAACCCACCGCTCACGGCCAAGTACCGCTGCTCCCCGCGAAGAGTCACTTCGACTTTGCCGGGCTTAAGAGGGGAGAGCAGATGGGTGTGGTTGGGAAGGAAGCCCATCTCTCCGAGCACGCCCGGCACGACCACCATCTCCACGTCCTTTGCAGACAGCACCACGCGCTCGGGGGTTGTAACGTCAACATCAAGAGGCACTCGTCGCTCCTATTCCTTTTTCTCCTCTTCGTCGGGCGGCCTCTGCTCGTGAGCCGCGTCTTCGCGCTTCGGCGCCGGTTTCTCGCCGGCCTCATCTTCTAGCGCCTTGTCGTCGGGCGGAGATGCCTTGCGCGTGTCCTCTTGGTCCTCGCCCGTTTCTTCGGCAGGTTCTTCTTCTATGGTCGCGGCCGGGGTCTCGGCTTCCTCGCGCTCTTCGGCCTGCGCGGCCTCTTCCTCTTTTTTCCCGGGCTTCCTCTCCGGCTCGCGCTCTTTGCCCTCTTCTCGCTTCTTAGGCGCTATAGTGGCGGCCTGATCCCGTTTCACCCCCAGCTCTTTCGCCTTCTCGTAGGCCTCATCGATGGTGCCGACCATGTAAAAGGCCTGCTCGGGAATGTCATCGCATTCGCCTGCGCCGATCAGTTCGAAGCCCTTGATGGTTTCCTCCAGGGGCGTGAAGACCCCAGGAATCCCCGTGAAACGTTCCGCAACGAAGAACGGCTGCGAAAGGAACCGCTCTATCTTCCGGGCCCGCGACACCACCAGCTTGTCCTCGTCCGACAACTCGTCTATCCCAAGGATTGCGATGATGTCCTGCAAATCCTTGTATCGCTGGAGGATCTCCTGAGTCTGCATTGCGATGGCATAGTGGCGCTCTCCGACGACACGGGGGTCGAGGATGGTCGAGCTGGACGCCAGCGGGTCGACCGCCGGGTAGATCCCCCTTTCGAAGATGCTTCTTGAAAGCTCCGTCGTCGCGTCCAAGTGGGCGAACGTCGTCGCCGGGGCCGGATCGGTGTAATCATCGGCGGGAACGAATATCGCCTGGATCGAAGTTATCGATCCTTTCTTCGTGGAGGTTATCCTCTCCTGTAGCGCTCCCATCTCGCTGCCGAGAGTGGGCTGGTAGCCGACGGCGGAGGGCATTCTGCCCAGCAGCGCCGAGACCTCTGAACCCGCCTGGACGAAGCGGAATATGTTGTCGATGAAAAGGAGCATGTCCTTGCCTTCCTCGTCGCGGAAGTACTCGGCGACGGAAAGGGCGCTTAGCCCCACGCGCAACCGCGCCCCCGGCGGCTCGTTCATCTGGCCGTAGATGAGGGCCGTGTTGTCCAGCGCGCCGGATTTCTTCATGTCGAGCCACAGGTCGTTGCCTTCTCTCGTCCGCTCGCCCACCCCCGCGAAGACCGAGTAGCCGCCGTGATGTTCGGCTATCCTGCGGATCAGCTCCATGATTATCACCGTTTTGCCGACTCCCGCCCCGCCGAACAAGCCCACCTTGCCCCCGCGCGGGTATGGCTCGATGAGGTCTATCACCTTGATGCCCGTGACCAGCATCTCGGACGTCGTCTCCTGGTCCTCCAGCGGCGGAGCGGGCCTGTGGATCGGGTAGCGCTTCTTCGCCTTCACCGGGCCCATCTCGTCCGTGGGCTCCCCCACCACGTTGATGATCCTGCCCAGGGTCTCTCGCCCGACCGGCACGGTTATTGGTTCTCCGGTGTCCATCACCTCCATACCCCTGTGGAGGCCTTCCGTCGGGGACATGGCGACGCAGCGCGCCCGGCTTGCGCCCAGATGCTCCGCCACCTCCACGATCAACTGCTGCCCGTGCTCCTTGTCGTCGATCTTCAGTGCGCTGTAAAGAGACGGCAGCTCTTCCGGCTCGAATTCCACGTCGATGACCGGCCCCATGATCTGCCTGATATGGCCCTTGTTCATTTCCATTTCTCCACGCTCAGTGTTTCCTCAGCGCCTCGGCGCCTCCGGCTATGTCCAGTATTTCCCGCGTGATGCTGTTCTGCCTTGCTCTGTTGTAGTCAAGGGTAAGGGTATCGATCATGTCGTCGGCGTTGTTGGTGGCCGTCTCCATGGCGGTCATCCGGGCCGCGTATTCGCTGGAGGCCGCTTCGAGCAGCGCACGATAGATTTGCGCCGATATGTAGCGTTCCAGCAACGCCCCGCATACGGCCTCCAGACTTGGCTCGTAGATGTAGACCTCTTCCTCCACCTTCAGCGGCTCCTCGACCAGCTCCTCGATCTTGAAGGGCAAAAGCATCATCGCCACCGGCTGCTGCGCAATTACGGAGACGAACTCATTGTAGAACAGACGCACTTCGTCGACTTTCTCGTCGAGGTACAAATCGATCGCTTGGCGCGCTATCCCCTCGGCGGTCGTCACCGACAGGCTGTCATGTATGTCCACGAACTTGTTCGCCAGAGGGAATTCCCTTTTCGTAAAGAAGCTGATGCCTTTTCGGCCTACGGCGACGACACTGAAATCCTTCCCGGCGTTGGCCCGAATGTAGGTTGAGACCTCCCGCACGAGCGCCGTGTTATAGGGGCCGCAAAGGCCGCGATCGCTGGTGATAACGATGAGCAGGACCCTGGCGGGCTCGCGCGTTCTCAGCAATGGATGCTCGTCCCCCGCTACCGTCGGCAGGAGCCTTCCCAGCAGGTTCTTTATCTCGTCCGCGTAGGGGCGCATGGCCAAGGTCCTGTTTTGGAAGCGCCGGAGCCTCGCCGCCGCGACCAGCTTCATGGCGCGGGTGATCTGCTGAGTGTTGCGGACACTCCTTATGCGATGCTTTATTTCACGAACAGTGGCCACGGGCTAATCCTGCTTGGCTTTGTCCTCGCCTTCCTTCTCTTCGGGTTCTTTGTCCGCGGTCGCCGGCGCAGCCTCGGCCTTCTTCTGCTCTTCGGTTTCCGCGGACTCCTCTCTTTTCTCTGCGGCTTTCTCTCTGACTCCGGACTCCTGCCGGCTCGGCGAGAAAATCTGCTTGAACTTGACAACGGCCTTTTCCAGTTCCTTGGACAGTTCTTCGTCGAACTCCTTTTTCTCGCGAAGCGCCTCCAGAACTCCGGCCGCGTCGCGCTTGATGAAGGTCAAGAGTTCCGATTCGAACCGGCCGATATCCTCCACCTTCACGTCGTCCAGCAGCCCGTTGACTCCGGCGAATATGCTCACGACCTGGTCTTCCGTCGGCATCGGCTTGTACTGTTCCTGTTTCAGTACTTCGACGAGGCGCTCGCCGCGAGCAAGCTGTTTCTGGGTCGCGCGGTCCAAATCGGTGCCGAATTGGGCGAAGGCGGCCAGTTCGCGGTACTGCGCCAAGTCCAGCCGAAGCCGTTTGGCCACGGAGAACATCGCCCGGTTCTGCGCGTCGCCTCCGACCCTCGAAACCGATATCCCCGGATTTATCGCGGGCCTGATCCCCTGGTAGAAGAGGTCGGTCTCCAGGAACATCTGGCCGTCCGTTATCGATATTACGTTCGTGGGAATGTACGTCGAAATGTCGCCCGCCTGCGTCTCGATTATCGGCAAGGCGGTCAGCGACCCGCCGCCTTCCTTTTCGCTGAGCTTGACCGCCCGTTCCAGCAGGCGCGAGTGGAGGTAGAAAACATCGCCGGGGTAAGCCTCTCGCCCGGGGGGACGCCTGAGGAGCAGCGACATCTCGCGATAGGCAATCGCGTGCTTGGAGAGATCGTCGTAGACGACCAGGGCGTGCTTTCCCTCCTCCATGAACTCCTCTCCGATGGTGCATCCCGTGTACGGGGCGATGTATTGAAGCGGCGTCGGGTCGCTGGCCGTCGCCGAAACCACCACCGAGTACTCCATGGCCCCCGCATCCTCCAGCGTCTTGATTATCCGCGCGACCGTCGACATTTTCTGGCCTATCGCCACGTAAATGCAGATGACGTCGCCGTCCTTCTGGTTGAGGATGGTGTCCAGCGCGATGGCGGTCTTTCCGGTCTTCTTGTCGCCGATTATGAGTTCCCGTTGGCCGCGCCCGATGGGGATCATCGAATCGACCGCCTTGATCCCCGTCTGGAGGGGCTCCTTGACGGGCTGGCGAACGACGATCCCCGGGGCCACTCGCTCGATGGGACGCACCTTATCCGTTTTTATTTCCCCCTTGCCGTCGATTGGCTGCCCCAGGCCGTTGACGACTCTGCCCAGCAGTGCCTCGCCCACGGGGGTCTGGATGATCCTCCCCGTTCGCTTTACTTCGTCGCCCTCCCTGATGTTCATGTCCGACCCCAGGACTACGACCCCGACGTCGTCCTCTTCGAGGTTGAACGCCATACCCATTTCGCCGCTTGCGAACTGAACCAGCTCGCTCGCCATGCAGTTCTCAAGCCCGTAGACCCTCGCAATGTTGTCCCCCACCTGGATGACCTCGCCCACTTCCGACACGTCCACGTCCGAAGTGAGCGCTTCCACTCGTTGCCTGATTACGGAACTGATCTCCTCGGAACCCATAGCCATGTCTTCACCTCTAGCTAAGCGCTTCTCGGAATCTGCGCAGCTTTGCCGCCAGACTTCCGTCGATAATCCTGTTCCTCATTCTGAGCACCAGCCCGGCCACGAGAGACTGGTCTTCCGACACCGACAAGTCAACCCGCAACCCCGTCTTCTCCTCGAGAATCGTCTTGAGCTCCCGAACGGTCTCGTCGCGGAGGGGGGCCGCCGAGCGGACTTCCGCGCGCAGCACCCCCTGCCGGACGTCGAGCAGATCGGAAAACCTCTCGGCTATCGCCGGGAGGCTGCCCATCCTCTCATTGTCCAGCACTACCTGGCAGAGGGCGTAAGGCTTCGGCTCTATCTCCAATTCCGCCGCCACGTCTCTGAGAAGCGCTTCCTTCTCAGACGGGGGTACGCGGTGGTTGCCCCAGAAAGAGACCAGTTCCCTGGTGGCCGTCAAGGAGCGGACGAGCTTGTTGAGCTGGGCTCGGAATCGCTCGCCCTCGTCTTCGTCCGCGACCATCTCCAGTAAGGCGTCCGCGTAGTGCCTGGCCACTTGTCTTTCGTATAGCCTCACGCCGGCTCCATCTCCCTGAGCTTTGCCAAAAAGTCTTGGACCAGGAACTCGTGATCCTTGCCGGTCACCTCGCGCCGAAGCACGTCCTCGGCCAGATCAACCGCTCTCGCGGCGACGGCCTTGCGCAACTCCCACAGAGAGTGCTCCTCTCTTGCTTGGGTCTCCCTCTCGGCCGCCTTGACGATGATGTCCGCCGTTTCCTCTGCAGATTTGACCAATTCGTCTCGAGCCGTCTTGCCGTCGGCTTCGGCCTCTCCCAGTATAGCCTCTCGCTCGGCCTGTAACTTGTCCCGCAGCGCTTCGTAAGTTCGCAGAAGTTCTACTGACTCCTTCTTCCGAGACTCCGCAACTGCCAGCTCATTCTTAATGGTGTCGCCCTTTTTGTCGAGAGCTGCGACGAGCTTGTCCCACGCGAAGGCGTAAATCAGCAGCACAAGCCCCGCGAAGTTGAGGAATGTCATGGCCGAGCCATAGTGCCGAAAGCCCAGTATGCCCGGCCGACGCGTGCGAATCTCCTCCACGCCCTGTCCGGCAAGGGCCTTGATCATCACAGGGCTGACGGGCATCCCGACTCCGTAGTCTACCCCTTCGATCTCGACGGGTTCGTCCAGAAGCCTTCCCTCCGCCTCCTGCAAAGGGAGCGTGGCTGTCCCCAGCAACTTCCCCATTATGGCGAAGGCGGCGACGGCCACGTATACCGAGAGCCACATCTTCAGGGCGAATTTCGCGCCGGGCTTCATTCCCCTCCCCCCTGCGCGTTCGAATGGCGCGCTTTGCGTGCGAACGCCTCCCGCGGCACCGTTCGCCCCAGGAGTTTCGCAGCCACCTGTCCGGCAAGGGCCGGGACCTCGGATTCCAGCTCCCTCTCGAGGTGCTCAACGGACGAAGCGAGGGCAGACTGTGCCCTTTCGCGCATCTTGTCGGCTTCCCGCCTTGCGCGAGTGATGATCTCCTCTGCCCGGCGACGGCCGTCCGTAGTCGAGCGCTCGATGACTTTCATCCGCTCGCGCCTCGTGTCCCGGTCTAGTTCGTTGCGCTCCCGCTGGACCTCCTCGGCGCGCGCCACCGCCTTCTTCGCATTCTCCAAGGCTGCTGAAATGGTCTCTGCGCGCTTGTCCAGAATCCCCACGACCGGCCTCCACAGGAACACATACAGGAAGAAGGTGAGGAACAGGAAGTTGAGCACCACCGCGATCATGGTCCCATTCAGCCCTACTATCGACCCGAACCCCTGGACCCTTATGTGGTCCACTCCCGCCTCGCGAAGCCTGTCGACTTCCTTCCTGCCCAGCACCGCCCCCGCCGTCACAAGGGCACCCTCCGGCCCGGCCACTTCGTCCATTGCGACCAGTTTTCTCTCGACGAAGGCAATAATCTTGCGCTGGTCTTTTACCCTGATGCTCTCTATGCCCATCTCGCGCAGTTGGACCATGTGCCGTATGGCCAGCAGCTCTCCTTCGCCGGCGACTTCCCCTCCGGCCCCGTCGTCTATCACTATGTACTTGTCCATCTCCAGCGCCAGCATGTCGAACTCTTTCGTCGGAATCGCGAGGTCTGTTTCGACGAGTCCGGGGAGGGCAATGAAGTTGCGACGGCTGTTCGCCTTCACGGCGAACGCCATCACGCCGGCGGCATAAGCGATGGCAAGCACAATGGTCAGGATTCTCAGCCGGCTGGACAAGCTTGTCCCTCCACCCCCGTTAGTCCATGATCCCGTTCGCTCAGGCGACGAAGATCAAGATGATCGCGATGACCAGCGAGTAGATGCCTGTAGACTCGGAGATCGCCTGTCCCACGATCATCGTCCTGAAAAGATCGTTATAGACATCGGGCCTTCTGGAAATGGCTTCGCACGCCTTGCCCGCCACGAATCCCTCGCCGACGGCGGCGCCGATGGCCCCTATCCCCATGCAAAGCCCGGCTCCCAGAAATGCGGCAGCCTTCGTTATCTGGGGGGCGAGAAATTTTACGGCCTCCAGGTCCATGTTCGGTCCTCCTTGTGCTATGAGTACAAGATCAGAAGCAGACTTATGACAAATGCGTATATGCCGGTGCTCTGGCTGACGGCTGTTCCCACGAGCATTGCCTGTTGGATGCCGCCGAAGTGCTTTGGATGCCGGGCCGCGGCCGCACAGGCCATCCCGGTCGAAAGCCCGTTCCCTATTCCCACACCCACTGCGGCCGTACCCACGCTGAATCCCGCTCCCAGCAGCGCGGCCGCCTTGTCGAGTCCCTCTCCGCCGCCCCTGGCGAAAATCAGGACGAAGCCTATCACCAGGGCCAGAACACCCGCTGTTTGCGACAGCGCCTGCCCCAGCACCATCATCCTGAAGATGGCGCCTTGGCGCATCACCTGACGCGACATGCCTTCCTGCGCCAGGCCTGCCGTATACCCCGGCCCCACTGCCGGGCCGAGCGCACCCATTCCCACTGCGTAGCCCGCTCCCAGATAGGCGGCCACTGTGACGAGGAATTCCGTATCCGGCATTTTCTAATCCGTTTCGGGTACTTCCAGAGCGATGTACGTCATGTTCAGCGTCGCGAAGACGAAAGCCTGAATCACCCCCACGAAAAGTCCGAAGAACCCCGCCAGCGCCACCGGGATGCCCACGCTCGCAAGCAGATTCGAGACGACGATCATTATCACCGCGCCGCCGAAGATGTTTCCGAAAAGACGGAACGACACCGACACCGCGCCCGCGAGCTTGCTGACCAAATTCAGCGGGGCCATGAAGAAGAGCGGATCCCCGTAGCTCTTCAGATAGCTCCACACTCCTCGTACACGAACCGCGCTCACGTGCGCCACTAGCAGAAAGAATATCGCCAGGCCCACGGGAACGTTCAAGTTCTTCGTCGGTTCCTCCCACGCGGGAAGAAGGAATCCGCCGTCTCGCCTGCCTTTTTCGCCCCAAGCCGCATCGGTGAAGGGTTCTCCCCCGTCGAAGTGTCCGTTGCCGTTCAGGTCCTCATAAACCTCGCCTCCGATTTCCAGCCGCGGCACAGGCACGACTCCGATGACGTTCGCAAGCAGTATGAACAGGAAAAGGGTGCCTATCAGGGGCAGGAATTTCCGCCCCCGTTTCTCACCGAAGGCCTCCTGCGCCATCCCGTCGAAGGCACCGACGACCCCCTCCAAAACCACCTGCCATTTGCCGGGGACCAGCGTCAGTCTGCGGGTGACCAGCGCGGAAATCAGGATAAGGATCAGCGCGCAGAGCACGCTCACCAGAACCGTTCCGTAGTCGAAGTCCATCCCCCAAAGGTTTAC
>Ga0180432_10004309_pt1 | contig 19647 bp, 18 predicted proteins | sample SS_ome_10_FD_132414 | JGI IMG/M metagenome (GOLD analysis project Ga0180432, IMG submission 132414) | Hypersaline lake sediment archaeal communities from the Salton Sea, California, USA - SS_1_MS_2 metaG | ecosystem: Environmental > Aquatic > Non-marine Saline and Alkaline > Hypersaline >...
CAAACAGGCCCAACACGACTACAACATCGCCCTCTTCGAACTCGAACGCGCCGCCGGCGTCCCCCTGGCGCCGATCACCAAACCGCAGTAGGAGTTCTGGCTTCTTGCCGCAGCGCGGCACACGGGCGACATGACACGGAACTTGGGAACTTCAGCTACTGCTTGGCTTGCCTACAGCAGCTCCTTGAAGGCTTCCACCGTCAGGCGCGCGTCCTTCAGAACGTGGGAGAGAGTAGATCGCTTGATCGGCCGATGCGCGGGGACGACGATCTTCAACGTCTCTGTAGATGTACGCTTTTGAAGGCGTACATGACTCCCCCGTCGGCGGACGACAACCCAACCGTCCCGCTGCAGAGCGCGTATGACCTCCGCATAGGACAAACTGGGAACCTTGGTCATATCGCGATTTCCAGTTGCTCGGTTTTAGGTCCGAACGACGCGTCGTCCTCCACGGGCTCCAGGTACAGCTCGATCGCCTCGCGGATGTTGTGGAGGGCTTCTTCGCGCGTCTCGCCTTCGCTGATACAACCCGGCAGCGCCGGCACCGTCACCGTGTAGCCGCCCTCATCGCTGGGCTCCAATACAACCCTGAGTTTCATACGTCACCTCCAACAACAGGCTACCCTATCCGCCGCCCAAATGCAATCGCCGGCGGGTTAACCGACTACAACATCGCCCTGTTCGAACTCGAACGCGCCGTCGGCGTCCCGCTGGCGCCGCTGGGGAAAAGGCAATAGGAGCCTTGTCTCTCGCAGAGATCGCAAAGGCCGCAGAGCGGGCATCACAGACGACGGGGACACCCGGGAACTCAGCCAGCCTTCCTCAGGATGAAGTAGGAGCGCTTGCTTGGATGCTCCGCACCCGGGTACGGATAACGGATCAGGATATCAACCACCCGGAACCCGAGGCTCTCAACGAGCCGCTTCATGTCGTCCACGTCGTGGAAGTAGAAGGTCAGCGCGTCGACCTTCTCGCCAAAGAACTCGGTGACCTCCAGCTTCTCGTCCTGCTCGAGGATGTGGAACGCACACAGGAACAAGCCGTCCTTCCTGAGGACTCGCCTCACCTCCTCGAACACGCCCTTCGCCTCACCAAGCGGCAGGTTCACGATGGCATAGAAGGCAAGCACCGCGCCGAACGAGCCGTCTTCATACTTCAAGTCGAAGAAATCCTGCACTTCGAACCGCACATCGGGGAAGTATCGCTTCCCGTATTCGATTATCTGACACGAGATGTCGGTCGCGACGCATGTCACACCCTGGCGGCTGAGATACCCTGATATCTGACCGGGTCCACAGCCGATCTCGAGCACCGTTTCGTCCCCGGCAAGTTGACCTGCAAGCCAATCAAGCATGACCCGGTCGAAGTGCTTACGATCAGGTTCATTCCAGAACTCGGCCGCATACTTCGCCGCAGCCTTGTCATAGGCTCGCTTGATGCTCTCTGGAGTGTTCACGAGCAGCGTCTCCTATTCCCTGTCGAACCAGAAGAGCCTCCTGGCAAGGATCTCGTAGTCCTGGTGCGATTTCTCGCAGGAGCCCGTCGGCGTGTAGCCCCAGGCGCGGAGCTCGTCCTCGAGTCGCCGGCTGTCGCGCTCCTCGCTGCTCGGCCCCAGGATCAAGCGTCCGCCGTCTGCCACGCAGTCGCCCAAGAGATGGCGCATCAAGTCCCTGCGCCGGTCGCGCGGCACGTACCCGAGCTCGGCGATGCAGACGAAGTCGAATCTTTTGGGGGGATTCCAGTCCAAGGCGTTGCCGACGAAGAACCGGTCGCGCCAATGGGGCAGTCGCTTCCGGGCCAGCTCGACGAGCCGCTCGGAAATATCGAGGCCGTAGAACTCGACCTTCAGGCCCGTCCCTTCGAGCCATCGGTGCAGCGATTCCATCAAGTACCCGTTCGCGCACCCCACGTCGAGGAAGCTGCCGCTCCTGTGAATCGCCTCGAGAGGCATCATGCGCGTATAGCGGTATCGGGCTTCATCGCCGCTGTGTCCGGACTGCGCGCGCGGATTGTCGGCAGCCAGGTACGCGCCCGCGATGAACGCCTCGCGCTTGTCGAACCACTCGGCCTCAGTGATCTCACCCTCGTCGAGCGCCCGTTGCAGCCCTTCCACAAACTCGTAGGCCCTGTCCTTCGCGTACTTGACCGGGTCCACGTCCACTGCCAACCCTCCACTGATCTCACCGAGGCACGCACCGACCTCAAACAGGCCCAGCACGACTACAACATCGCCCTCTTCGAACTCGAACGCGCCGTCGGCGTCCCCCTGGCGCCGTTTGCGAGGGAGAAGTAGGCGTGACCACGCGTCACCGTCACCGGGCCTATTGCCAGACGGGCCACGCCCACAATCCGCCGATCCGCACCGCTTCCTTGCCTCGAGAGTCACCGATCTTGATGATAGTGGGGCGGGGGCCTCGGGCCGTGCCAAAGCGCATCATCAGCAGTCGGGTGCCGTCCGGCGAGGCCGTGGGAAACCCATAGTCGCGAAGGCCGTTACCGAGGATCTTGACGTCGCCTCCCTCCAGGTTGCACGTATGCCAGACCCGCCCTGTACGAGGCGTGAACATGATCCTGTCCCCACCAAGAAGCACGGGCCATTCGCCCGGGCAGATATCCTCTACAGTACCGTCCGGAGCCATCGTGCATATCGTGCCGTCGGACGGTTTGTCCCAATCAGCGAACTCCTCACGCATCATGAGGATATGTTTCCCGTCCGGCATCCAGGACAGATGAAGACCTCCCACAACCTCCCCGATCTTGCGCGCGTTCCCTGACTCCAGCTCGACTACGTAGATCTGCGAAGGCAGCGTCGGATCGGGGACACTCAGGCGCCTCACGGCGATGAGCTTGCCGTCGGGAGAGACGCACGGGTTGCCCCAAAAGCCTTGCTCCAATGCTCCTGCCCCCAGTTGTCGGTTCTCTCCAGTGCTCAGGTCTATTTCATACACCCCAAACCCGACATACCCCGTCACCATCCCGTGGACGACGACGCGCTTCCTGTCTTTGAGGAAGCACCCGGGCAGAGAGACGGGCCCGAGAAACGGGATTCTTCGGAGCGCTCCCGTCTTGAGGTCGAGCAGTCTCGCATCTGCATCGCCCTTCTCACCCATGCTCGGCTGCCAGGCCCCGCCGTGGGCGATCATGACACACTCGTTGAGATCTGCATCAGTCGGATCTGAAGTGAAATCTGGATACTCTCCCTTCACTGCGAAGGCGTCCTTGGGGACGGAATCCAGCCAGGCGAAGTCTTCTATCCGGGTATGCAAAGCCGGCGCGCCATACTCGGTCAGAATCCCGGTGGCCAGACTGATCTCGAGAGGCAAGCCATGCTTCAGGAGATCCTGCAGGGCCTTGCGCTTAGCCTGCTGCTCGGCAGAGAGCGACAGATCTTTCGCCAAAGCATCGATCTGTGACAACGTCTCCCGAAGCAACGCTTCAGTCTCCTCGTCAATCGTTTCACGGAAGCGGGCAACACCGTCCTCGACGCACTCAAGCACTCCAAGGGAGTCAACATCCGCTGGTGCGAAGAGCAACTCCGCCCGTTCCAGAAAGAGATAGGCCGTCGAGAGAAAGAAGGGCACCTCATATGGGCGGTACTTGCCAAAGACGCCCTGTTTCTCCTTCGCGTACCAGACGCCGTCGCGCTCTACCAGCTCGAAGACCTCGATATCCTCTCCACCTGCGTGAGCACTCACGGTAGACTTGCGTTGCCCTGCGAACTGCACCGTGTGAACCCGGACCTCACCGCGCTGCTTCACTTGCGTGATAGCGGTCCACCGAGCGCCCTTCTCGTTCAGGTGGGCAATGCTCTCCTCGACGACCTTGTTCAGACGGGCTGCATCCACACGCGGATCGGCAGGCGGCTCAGCCGCCGCCAGATCCCGGGCTGCCGGCAGCAGCGCAGTGGCAAGCAATCCAAACAGGAAGGCTCGTCTTGTTCCCAGGTGTTCTCTTCTCATGTCCTCGGCCTCGTCATCCCCTGAATACATCGTGGCAAGAACCCGCGACACAGCTTACCCACTCCACCGCGGCCGCAGCCGCCCACGTCGGTAACCGGCGGGTCGACGCAGCGAAGAAACGGAAAGGGCGGGCGGCACCGATAACGAGGTCAGAGCGCTGCGGCAAGCCGCATTTTACCGCCATGGTGTGACCTGACGCTTCGGAACGAAGACCTCAACCCGATACTTGGTCGTGATCGCATGCCGCCCACCCAAAACATGCCACGGCTCGACACTCACTCTGATGAACATAATATGACACACCCTCTCGCCACGTCAAGGCCTATTGTCGGGCCGGAGAGACAGTAGAGGACAGGCTCTTTTTGACAGGATGAACAGGATCAGCTGGATGACGGGATGAAGCGCGCTCTCCAGATCCGGTCAATCCTGTCAATCCCGTCAACGCTTCTTCCTGTCGACCTCTTCCGGGAATCGCGGCCGGCGGTTCACCTGCGCGACAGCGAACTGGGCCGGGGGCGGTTCCGCCCCCCCTTTTCGTTGACACCCTGCGCGGGCGCCCATACTATCCATGCACGACACATCGAGCATCCGACGGCTGTTCCCGAAGGAGAACGACATGCCCCGATTGCACTGGCCGGCCCGCGCCGCTGACGCCTGGGCCCTCATCACCGCGCTGATACTGCTCCTGGCGACCGCCCCGGCCGTGGCAGGCGCGCCCGCCGAGCCCTCCTCGACCGAGGAGCCCGCCACCGGCACCGTCGAGGAAGAGGCGCCGGCGGCCCCGGCGGCGCCCGCCGCCGAAACGCCTGAAGAGGAGGCCCCGTCGCTGTGGAGAATCCTCAAGCTCGGCGGCTGGATGATGAACATCCTGTTCGCGCTCTCCGTCGTCACGATCGCGCTTATCGCCTTCCACTTCCTGAGCCTGACGCCGGCCAACGTCATGCCCCCGCCCTTCGTCGTGAAGGTGCGCGAGATGCTCGAGAAGCGCCGCTTCAGCGAGGCGAAGATGTACTGCGCGCAGCACAACAGCGTGATCTCGTCCGTCATCAAAACCGGGCTCGACAACTCCTCGAAGAAGCAGGTATTCATCGTCGAGGCGATGAACAGCGAGGGCTCGCGCCAGGCCTCGCGCCTCTGGCAGCAGATCTCGTACATCGCCGACATCTCGGTCATCGCCCCGATGTGCGGCCTGCTCGGTACCGTCACCGGCATGCTCTGGACCTTCCGCAAGCTCTCGTTCGCCAAGGGCCTCGGCGCCGGCCAGATCAACCCCATCGCCCTGGCCGACGGCATCTTCCAGGCCATGATCACCACCGCCGGCGGGCTCATCATCGGCATCGTCGCCACCGCCTTCTACTCGATCTTCCGGGGCATGGTGCAGCGACTCGTCGTCTCGCTCGAAGAAATCAGCGACCGCTTCGCCGACCTGATCTCACGAGGTGAGTGATGCATTTCGGAGACGCAGGAGGACCGCACAAGCCGCCGTTCCCGCTCGCGGCCATGGTTGACATCCTCTTTCTGCTGCTGCTCTTCTTCATGCTCACAAGCCTCTACGCCGAAATGGAGGCCGAGCTCAACATCACCCTGCCCACCTCCGAAGAAGCCGCCGACATCGAGCGCGAACCCACTGAGATCATCATCAACGTCAAGCCCGACGGCACCTACGTGATCAACCAGATCACCTACGATGTCGCCGGCGTCGACAGCAAGCTCGAGGAGATCTCCTTGGTCTACAAAGGCAGCCACGTCATCGTCCGCGGCGACAAGGAGGCCAAGTACGACTACATCATAAAGCTGCTCGACATCTGCAGGAAGTACGACATCTGGAACGTGAGCTTCGCCGTGCGCAAGGAACAGCCGGCCCCCGCCGGCACACCGTGACCCGCCGCCCCGTGAACCTTCCGGGGCCTCCGGCGGTCTAAGGAAAGGAACCGGCACCCAGACCTCGAGGATCGGCACCGTGCCGCACCCGCGACAAGCTAGAGTCAGTCTGATAGCGGCGCCCCTGCCCTTGGCAGACCTGCTCTTAGCAAGCCTGCTTACAGCCGGCCTGCTCCTAGCCGGCCTGCTCGCCGCCCCCGCCGTCGCCCAGGACGCCGCCACCGCCACAGACGACGCCGCTGCGCGCGACGACGCCGCCACCCAAGACGACGCCGCCACCCGCCAGTTCGACTTCGCCAACGGCCTCTACCTGCGCGGCAAGGCCTTCTACGGCCAGGCCGCCGAGCAGTACCGTATCTTCCTGCGCGACTACCCCGCCGACGAGCGCTGCGACGAGGCCCTCTTCCGCCTCGGCGAGTGCTACCGCAAGGACGGCAAGCTCGCCGACGCGCTCAAGACCTTCGACGAGCACGCCCGCCGCTTCGGCGCCGGCAAGAACGCCGACCGCGCCGCCCTGCGCCGGGGCCAGGTGCTCGACGCGCTCGGCAAGCACGCCGACGCCATCGCCGCCTTCCGCACAATCATGCAGGGCAGCGCGGCCCCCGAGTTCAAACAGGCGGCCCAATACCGCGTCGCCAAGGCCCTGCTCGACGCCGGCCAGGCCGACGAGGCCATCAAGCTCTACACCGCCATCGCCGACACCGACGGCGACCGCTTCAGGCCCTACGCCATCTACCAGCTCGGCGTCGCCCACCTCGAGCGCGGCGCCCCCGACGAGGCCGTCAAACGCTTCAACCAGCTCGCCGGCCTGAGCGCCGAGTTCGCCCCCGAGGCCCTGTTCCGCGTCGGCGAGATCGAGTTCAAGCGCGACCGGTACGCCGAGGCCGCCGCCGCCTACCGCCAGGTGGCCGACAAGCACGCCGAATCCACCTACGCCGGCGCCGCCGCCTACGGCCTCGTGCAGAGTCTGGCGCGAGCCAAGCAGTACAAGGAAGCGATTGCCGCCTACGACAAGTACAAGGCCCTCGTCCCGAAGCCCGTGCAGCCGCAGACCGCCTACCTCGTCGCCAACGCCCACTACGAGCTCGGCCGGTACGACGTCGCATTCAAGTTCTACGAGCAGACCGCCCGCGACGCGCCCAAGACCGAACTCGCCCTCAAGGCCGAGTTCAAGATGGCCTGGTGCCGCTACTTCCTCAAACAGTTCGACACGCTCGCCAAGACCGGCACGGCATTCCTCAACGAGCACCCCCGCTTCCCCGACGCGGACAAGGTCCACTACCTCGTCGCCGAGGCGTTCCTCCAGCTCCAACGCCCGCAGGACGCCCTGCTGCACTACGAGACCATCGTCAAGGACTACGCCGACTCGCCCGTCGCCGTCGAGGCCGAGTACAAGCTCGGCTGGTGCCTCTTCCAAAAAGGGGAGTACGACCCGGCCCGCACCCGCTTCCTCGGCTTCGCCGACAAGCGGCGCGACGACCGCCGCGCCGCCGAAGCCGTCGCCCGCGCCGCCGAGTGCTCCATCAAGCTCGTCAAGATGCAGGACGCCGTCGCCGACTACCAGCGCCTCCTCAGCGACTACCCCCAGGACGCCCTCGCCGAGGGCGCCCTCTTCCAGCTCGGCCTCGCCTACCTCTCGCTCGACGACCAGGACAACGCGGTCGCCACCTTCCTCGACTTCGTCAAGCGCTACCCCGAGTCCCGCTACGCGCCGGACGCCCGCTACTGGATCGGATCCCAGAAGCAGAAGGCCGGCGAGCAGGACGAGGCGATCGCCTATCTGAAAAAGGCCGTCGAGACCGGCACGGAACCCCGCTTCATCGAACGGGCCAAGTACAAGCTCGCCACCATCTACCACGAAAACAAGGAGTTCGACACCGCCGCCGACATCTGGCTCGACATGCTCAAGAAAAACGAGAAAGCCGACGTCCCGGACAGCACGCACCTGTGGACGGCGGGCTATCTGCTCGGGCAGCAGCGATTCGCCGACGCAAAGCTCCTCTACGAGGCCTTCTTCAAAAAATTCTCCGGAGCCGCCGTCGCGAAGGAAAGCTGCGAGGAGGCGCACTTCGGCCTCGGCGAATGTCTGCGGCATGAGAAGAAGTGGGAGCCGGCGCTGGGCCAGTACAACAAGGCCATCGCCTTCAAAGGCCCGCTCAAGCTCAGGGCCGAGCTCTACGCGGCCGAATGCCTGCTCAAGCTCGGCAAAGAGGACGAGGCCGTCGCGCTGCTCACCGAGCTGGTCAAGACGGAAGAGCCGACGATCGAATCGAGCGCGCTCTACTGGCTCGGCACGGTGGACATCTCACGGGCCAAGAAGGAGAAGGACGCCGCCAAAGCGGCCGAACTGTTCGACGCGGCCAACAAGCGCTTCCTGCGCGTCGTGATCCTCTACGGCAACGCCGACGAGCGCCCCGAATGCATGTTCCGCGCCGCCGAGTGCCACGAGGCGCTCGGCAATCCCGACGAGGCCGCCAAACAGTTCCGCGAACTCATCGAGGAATACCCCGAGTCGCCCTTTACCAAGGAGGCCCGGAAGCGTCTCGACGAATCAAAGGAAAACACGACCCCCGGCGGTTGACATCCGGCGCCGGGAGGTGTCAAATAGACAGCGAGGTGTCGCCATGGGCCGCCTGCACATCTACTTCGTCGTGATCGCGGTGCTGATCTCCCTGCTCGTGCACCTCTTCATCATCAACGCCGCCTACCAGGTCACCATCAAGCTCAGCCTCTTCGACAGCACCCGGACCGCCGAGGAGATGTTTCACATCAAGACCGTCGAGCGGCCCGAACGCAAGCCGTGGCGCAAGTCCGGCCGCCCCGAGGAGCGCATCGCCCTCGAACGGCCCGACGAACGCACCGGCCGCTCCGAAGCCGACCTCGAGGACCGCCGCCTCATGCTCGCCAAGCGCGGCCTCGTCCCCTTCGACGCCTCCGAAGCCGAAATCGACGAGGCGCTCCGCAAGCTCTTCGAGGCCGAGACCCTCGAGGCCGACCCCAGCGTCCGGCCCGAGCTCACCGCCGGAAAAACCGTCGCGCAGGAGGTCATCGCCGTCGAGGAAACCATCGCCGGCGAGCGGATCGAGGTCGGCCGCCACGTGATAGATAAGGGTACGCGCCGCGGCTGGGCCACCCGCGACGTGTACGTCCCCGACGAAACCGCCTCGCCCGGCGAGGTGCTCGAGAAGCTCGTGGGCACGGGTATCGGACCCAGCGGCGGCGACCCCGACGGCTTCGGCCCGCGCGAAGACACCATGCTCGACCGCGGCGCCACCATCCCGACCATCATCAAGCCCCCCACGACGGGCGGCGCGCTCGAGATCGACGCCGCCGAGCTCGAGGACGTCGTCGCCGAGCCCGTCAGGCTCATCCGCAAGTACCCGCCGCTCGACGAGCTGCTCGCCGTCCGCATGCTTACCTACCACGCCCCCGACGAGCCCGACGGCTATTTCATGCTCATCATCGAGCCCCGGCGCGACCGCAGCGAGTTCGACATCATCGCCAAGGACATCATCTTCGTCGTGGACTCCTCGAGCAGCATCCGGCCGACGAAACTCGCCAGCTACGCCGAGGGCCTCCAGCGATGCGTCAAGGCCCTCAATCCACGCGACCGCTTCGACCTGATCGAGTTCAAAACCACCGTGCGCCGCATGGGCGACCGCCTCGTCCCGGCCACCAGGAAGCGCGTACGCACCGCCGGCTACTTCCTCGAATCGCTCAAGTCCAGCGGCAACACCGACGTCTACCAGGCCGTGCAGGGCCTCGTCGGCGTCCGGCCCGACCCGGACCGGCCCTACATCATCTTCCTCGTCACCGACGGCCGGGCCAACCGCGGCGTCGTCCAGAACCGGAACATCATCAACAAGGTCGCCGAGATCAACGCCGACCGCGCCGCCATCTACTCGTTCGCCGGCGGCAGCAAGTTCAACGAATACCTCCTCGACCTGCTGAGCTACCGCAACAAGGGCGAGTCCCGGTTCGAGCGCCGCTCGCGCGACATCCCCGACGCCCTCTACGGCTTCTACCAGGAGGTGCGCGACCCCATCCTGCTCAACCTCCGCTACCAGATGGGCGCCCTCGATACCGCCGAGGTCTACCCCAAGGTGCTGCCCGACTTCTTCCTCAAAAGCCGCGTCACCGTCTGCGGCCGCTACCGCGACGAAAAGGAATTCAGCGTCCAGCTCCTCGGCGAGGTCAACGGCACCACCAAGGAGTTCATCTTTAAGCAGAGCTTCGACCGGCCCGACAACGGCAACGCCGTCGTCGCCCGCCAGTGGGCCTTCCACAAGATCTACCACCTCATCGGCCAAATGGTCGCCCACGGCGAAGACCCCGCCACCATCGCCGAAATCCGAGCGCTCGGCGCCAAACACGACATCCAGACGCCCTACTACGAGTAGCGCCCAATACGAAGGAATCATGAGAACTCGCAAGCATCCATTGACCGCCCGTTCGCCTGCGTGTCGGGTGCTGCACGGGCAAGAGCGGCGCAGCGGCAATGAGTGAGGAGTCCGCAGGAGAGCCTCAGGAGCTCGCAATCAGAGCAGGACGGAACGGCCTGTTCGTCATGCTGAAGGCGATCGCGTGCCTGTTCCTGGGACTAGCCGTTGTTGCGGTGTGGAAAGAGGGCCTGTCGGACGTAGCGGTTGCGATGCTGATCGTCTCTGCCGTTCCGGTCGCGATTCATGCTCTGCTCTCAAGCTACAGGGTCGAGCTGACGAGCAATGCCAACGCCGTGATCGTGGCGCCGTGGCGCAGAAAACGCACGATTCCGCTCGGCTCCGTTGTGTCAGCGATCGTGGATTGGGATCGGGGCGTCATCCGGCCCAACATCCTGATCGAATATGTCCGCGACGGGAAGAAGCGGCGCACGCGGATGCCACTTGGCCTCTTCAGCCTTCACAACCTCCGGAGACTCATAAGACTATTCGACGCAGCTCTGCCCGATGACGAGGCAGAGGAATCATAGCAGGGAACGCCGACAGAAGGAGTGTGTCCCTCTAGACGCGCGGAATTCGTGGCGCGATTGCACCGGATGCTCTTCGTCGCGCACGCCGTCGGGATCGAGGCAGGCGCCAGCGAGCCCTGCACCCGCGGCGAGGACGAGGCCACCATCAGCGAGATCCGCGCCCTCGGCAAGAAACACGGCATCCAGACGCTGTACTACGAGTAGCGGGAAGCGACCCATGCGCGCACGCGTAGCGCTCGGCATTCTTGCGCTCGCCGTGCTGATCGTGTTCGTTGTCCTTGTCACTCGAAAGACCAAGGACTTCGATCAAGCAATGCGGGCGGTCGGTGTTGAGGCGGAGAACTACGACGAGGCGATGCAGAGAGCCGGCAAGGCCATGGCCGGCCGCGACTACCACAAGGCCCGCGAGATACTCCGCGCTGCCTTGCCACTAGCGGAGACGCCGGAGCAGCGCTCCGGGGTTTACTCTGCGATAGGTGGATTGTTCCTTACACAGAAGCGTGGCCCCGAAGCGCGCGAAGCCTTCCATGATGCCCTCGCCATCGGCGGCATCAGTCCGGACAAGCGATTCATGATCTACAAGCTGATCGCGATGACCTGGGACGACGAGGAGAAGCCCGCTGAAGTCCGGGCCACGTATGCCAGGGCCCTCCAGGAGAAGCTAAGTCCGCGAGTCCGATGCCTGGCGCTCGCCGACCTCGCCGCTGCTTGGCGCGATGAAGGGAAACCCGAAAAGGCCAAGAGCACATATGCTGAGCTTCTGAAGGCTGCGGAAGCGGCAGGGGTAGAGGTAGACGATTACCGATGGGCTATTACCCATGCCCAGAACTCGATTGGTGCCATCCTTGCCGAAGAGGGGGACTTCGCCGGAGCGCTCGAGGCCCACGAGAAAGCGTTGTGGGCTCGCGGTGGATCGGAGGTCTTCATATGCCTTGACGTAGGAGAGGCTCTCATCGGACTCAAGCGGTATTCCGATGCAAGGCGTGTCCTCGCCATTCTCGCTGAGGACCAGGACATAGTGCCATGGTTCCTGAGGGACATGGCCCTCGCGCTGACAGCCGAAGCCCTGGAGGCCGAGGGCAAGCAGGACGAGGCAGAGCAGATACAGGACCAGCGCCTCAACGATCCCGGGCCCACCCACGTGCCAGAAGAATTCGACGCACAGGCTGACGTGGCACGTCGAAGGAATATCAGGGCCGCCTCGTTCCTGGCCATCGGCAGGCTCTGCCTCGATGAGGGCGACAAGGACAAGGCCCGCGAGACGTTCACCCGGATCGTTGAAATGGAGGGCGCCCCGGCCGAATACCTTGAGAAGGCCCAAGCCCATCTCGATGCCATGGACTGAGCGGCCTCGACACACGCCGCCACATCCAGACGCCCTACTACGAATAGGCGGCAATTGGACAGGATAACAGGATCAACCCGATTTCCCTGATCCTGCAAATCCTGTTATCCTGTCTAAACAACCACATATGCTGTCCCCCGATTCACCTGGACGAGGAGGGTCGTATGAAATCGTCAAACATCGTGCTTGGGCTGTGCGTCGTGCTCGCGGCCGCGGCCGTGCTGATCGTCGTGTATCCCGTCGCGGCTGGCACAGGCTGCATGGTGAAGTGTTCGAACTGCGACCTCGCGGCGAGCCTGTACTACGGCAGCGGCAAGGCCTCCCGGACCGTCGCCGTCGGCTACTGCTGCGAGTGCGACAAGTTCGTCCACGTCGGCTACAATCCGAGGACCGTTAAGTCCGACGAAGAGCGGCAGAAGCTCGAGACGCCCATCGGCCACGTCTTCTGCCACGAGACGGGCACCAAGCACGCCCTCTATGCGTGCCCGGACTGCGGCAAGCCGTTCATCGCCATCGACCGCCAAACCTTCGGCACACCGTCCGAGCCCAAGAAGGTCCACTGCCCCAAGTGCGGCAAGCAGACCCTCGAGAACGCCGGCCGGCTCATGTGGGACTGACTCGCCCTACAACGCTCGCCTGCGAGCGGCCCAGCCCTGTGCAGGGATGCGAGGCTAGAGCGCAGCGAAATCCCGCCGGTGCGCGTCCCATGTGTAGAACGCGTGGCCGCTGACGGCGCGGTCATTGAGCGCGACGACCATGTGCTCGACGTGCGGGTGAAGCGGCGTGCCGTCGTAGGCAAGTGCCTGCGCGCGGTCGGCGGATGAGAACTGCGTGTCGCCGTCGGGATGGCTGTGGTAGATGAGCTTCATGCGCCATCCCTTCGCACGGCACTCGGCGTCAATCAGCAGCAGCCGCTCCGGCTGCATCGCGAACCCGGATCGGGCCTCCGCCTCGTCGAGCGCATTGACGCACGCGATAATCCTGTCCTGCGTGTGTATTCCCTCCGGCCCGATGATGATCCCCACGGCTTCCTTCGGATACTCGCGCAGGCAATGGTCATAGATCGCCCGCAACTGCTTCGCCGAGAGAGTCATGATGCCATCTCCGGCCGGCCGTAGAGGCGCGTGCCGTCGCACGACACGATGCGCACCGACAGGACCTCGCCCGGCGTGCAATCAGCCGCCTCGACGAGCGTCTTGAGATAGTTCGGCGTGAACCCGTGATCGAAGCGGCCGTCCTTCGTCCGGCCCTCGATGAGCACCGGCATCGTCCGGCCGACGAATCCCTCGCGGTGACGCCGCGCAGCGCCCTCGGCCCCCGCTGCAACTCGCGCCATCCGTTGCCTGACCACATCGCGCGCGATGACGTCCGTGCGTTCCGCAGCGGGCGTCCCGGCCCTCGGGCTGAACGGGAAGACGTGCACCTTGCTGAAGCCGACACGTTCGACCACGTCGAGCGAGTCGGCGAACTCCCCAGCAGTCTCGCCCGGAAAGCCGACCATGAGGTCCGTGCTGACCGACAGATCGGGGATCGCCGCGGCTGCCCGCTCGACGACCTCGAGGTACTCCTCGCGCGTGTAGTCGCGGTTCATGCGCTCGAGCACGCTGCTCGACCCGCTCTGCAGCGAGACGTGCAGGTGCGGGCAGGCCGTCTCGCACGACACAACGGCCTCGACGAGCTCAGGTGTCACCTCCATCGGATCAATCGAGCTCAGTCGCACGCGCAGCGGGCCCTCGACGCCGTCAAGCGCCCGGAGCATCTCTGGCAGCCCGCTCTCTCCGTCCGAGTAGTCGCCGAGGTGCACACCGGTCAGGACGAGCTCACGGTAGCCGTTCCCGACGAGACTCCGCGCTTCGTCCAGAACGGCCGCCATCGGCCGGCTGCGCGAACGCCCGCGCACGTAGGGCAGGATGCAGTACGAACAGAAATGGTCGCAGCCGTCCTGGACCTTGACGAACGCGCGCGCATGACCGGCGAAGCGCGAGATGCCCGAAGGCAGCGGCGTATCGGCCCCCGGCAAGAGGCCCAGGACCTCGACGAGGCGCTCCTTCTCCGCGTTGTCGAGAACGCAGTCAACACCCTCGATGCCTTCGAGCGCCGCACGATCGCGCTCGCAATAGCACCCCGCCGCCACGACGACGGCGCCGGGATGCTGCCGCCGGAAGCGCCGCAGCGCCTGCCGCGACTTGGCGTCCGCGGTCTCGGTGACCGTGCAGGTGTTCACGATGCACAGCTCGGCCGCGTCGCCGTTGGCCGACTCGCGCCAGCCGAGCGCTTCGAGCTGCTCGACGAGCCGCTGCGTCTCGTACTGGTTCACCTTGCAGCCGAGCGTCCTGACCGCAAAGGTCCGCATCCTAATCCTCGTCGTCCTGGGGCGTCTCCCGGCGCGCGCGCCGGCCGCCCCAGGTCTCCAGCATGGCGATGATGACCAGCACGAGCGCGACAAGAAGCAGGTCGAGCGCCGCGCCCAGCGTGTCGAGCTGCGGCAGCAGCAGCGCCGCCACGCCCGTGCACGCGGTCACGAGGCAGATGAAGCCGACCGCCCCGCGCACGCCCAGACCCAGGCCGCGCATCCGGAACGAGAAATGGTGCTTCGATGCCTTGAACGGCGAGAGCCCCTTGCGGAGCCGGATCGTTGTAACCGTCACCATCTCGTAGAGCGGGATCGCCAGCACCACCAGCGGCACGACGACGGGAAACATCGTCGGGTACGCTGGCCGGTAGTAGGTCCCCAGGACCGTCAGCACCGCAAGCATGTAGCCGAGGAACAGCGAGCCCGCGTCGCCCATGAAGATCGAGGCGGGATGCACGTTGTAGAAAAGAAAACCGACGACGGCGCCCGTGAACGCCGCGAGCATGGCGCCCACGAAATACTGCTCGTACTGCACCGCCGTGAGCAGGAAAAAGAACGCCGCGATCGCCGCCACCCCCGCAGCCAGCCCGTCCATGTTGTCCAGAAAATTCAGCGCGTTGATCACCGTGAGGATCCAGAGCACGGTCACGATCGCGGCGAGCAGGCTGCTTTGGTTGAACAGCGAGAACCGCACCCCGAACAACACCAGCGCCACCGCGACCACCGCCTGCACGGCCAGCTTGACGAACGGCGACAGGCCGCGCTTGTCGTCCAGCAGACCGAGCACCACCATGCACAGCCCCCCGACGAGCACCACGGCCAGCCGAGGGCCCTGGCGCAGCATACCGGGCACGTACTTCCGGATCGTCCAAGGAACGAGGGAGGCGAACGCGCCGCCGCGCGCAAGAAGCACGACGACGTACGCGCCCACAACCGTGATGGCGAACGCAGCGAACATCGCCACGCCGCCCATCAGCGGCGTCGGCTCGATGTCCTGCTTATCGGGATGGGGCGCGGCGATCAATCCGCTGCGCCGCGCGAGCCGCCGGCACACCGGCACAAGCGCCGCCGAAATCGCCATCGCCACGACGAGCACGATCAGGTATGCGACAAACCACATCGCCCCGTTCCTCTCAGCGTCGCCGCGCGCCCTTCGCCGCGAGCAGCTCGTCGTACAACGCCGCGATCCGCTCGACCATGTGCTCCATGCGGAACCGTGGCTCGACGAGCCGCCGCCCCTCGGCGCCGAGGCGCCGCCGGAGCGCCGCGTCGGCCAGCAGCTTCTCGAGCGCGGCCGTCAGACCCTCCACGTCCTTCGGCGCAACAAGGTACCCCGTTTTGTCGTCAGAGACAACCTCGCGCGCACCGTCCACGTCGAACGAAACCACCGGCCGGCCCACCGCAAGCGCCTGCGGCAGCGTGCGCGCCAGCCCCTCGCGCAACGACGCATGCACCAGGACGTCCATCGCGGCGATCAGCCCCGGGATCTCGTCGGGCGGCACGATGCCCGTGAACACCGTGCGATCGAGCAGGCCGTCCCGTTCCAGCGCCCGAACGAACTCGCCGCGCAGGATGCCGTCGTGCACGAGCATCAGCTTCAGCGTCGGGAACCGCCCCGCGAGCCGCCGGAACGATTCGAAGACGTACTCGTGCCCCTTGAGATGGAACAGCCGCGCGATCTTGCCCACGACCAGATCGTCCGGCCCGAACCCGAGCTTCCCCCGCACCGCCTCTCGACTCGAATCCGCGTCGAGAAACGAGTCGAGGTCCATGCCGGAGTAGATCGTCGTGAACGTCTCCGCCGGCGCGACACCCGCCGCCACCGCCTGCGCCGTCATCGCATCGGCGACGCTGATGATTCTGTCCGACCGCCGCGCCGCCATCCGCTCGAGCCCGACGTACAACCGGTACGTCAGCTTCGGCTGGTACGGATGGAACGGCAGGCCGTGGATCGTGTGGACCACCACCGGCACGCCGGCCTTTCTCGCCGCCAGCCGCCCGAGGATGCCGGCCTTCGAGCTGTGCGTGTGCACGACGTCGTAGCGCTCGCGGCGGCACAGCGCCTTCAGCGCCCGGTAGGCCAAGAAATCCCGGCCGGGGTGGATCTCGCGCCGCATCTGCGGCAGCACGATCGTCCGGAAAGGCCCCCGCTTCGCCCGCTCCAGCAGGCTGCCCTCCGGCCCAAGCGCCGGGCCGGTCACCAGCGTCACGTCGAACCGCCCGCTCGCCTGCAAGAGCTCCACCGTGTAGAGCGTGTTCTCCTGCGCCCCGCCCAGGATCAGGCGGGTGATCACGTGGCACACCTTGCGCGGATTCGCCCCCGCGGGCCGCTCGGCTTCCATAAGTGCGCCGATTATAGGGTCCCGGGCCTGGTGAGACAATACTCGCCATGTCACCCCCAAGTGAGACAAAATGACACATACGCGGGCGTCTGCCAGCGACTTCCAGGTGTGTTTTCCCTGGAGGATTGTTAGCAGCCAGGCACGAGGGTTGCTAACTGATATGGGGAAAAACATTGACTTTAGCGCAGATTCGGCTTGACTTCAGAGCAAGCTCTGCTAGCTTCTCTGGCAGCTTGGGCTCGGGACTGCTAAGGACACGGGATACGTGATGCTGAGCAAACAACGAGCAGAGAAAAGGCAGCACGAGGTGCTGATGGCGCTCGTGAGCGCCCACATCGCCTCCGGTTCGCCGGTCTCATCCCGCACGATTGTCGAGGAAATGCGGACCGATCTCTCTTCAGCAACGGTGCGCAACGTGCTGCTCGATCTCGACCGGCTCGGCCTGACGGTCCAGCCCCATTCCTCCGCGGGCCGGGTCCCCACGGCGGAGGCATACCGGCTCTACGCCGCCGAAGTGCTGGGCCGCCGGCTGCCGCTGAGGCGGATCGGCAGCCAACTCGCGCGAGAGTTCAATGACCTCGCCCCCGTCCCCGGTGACGTCGGCCCCCTGCTGCAGCGCGCGGCCGGCGTGCTGGCGCGGGAGAGCGGCTGCGCGGCCATGGTGCTCTCGCCACGGTTCGAGAACGACTTCATCCGCGAGATCAAGCTCGTCGGCATCGACCCGGCCCGCATGCTCGTCGTGCTCGTGAGCGACTACGGCCTCATCCGCGCCGAGACCGTGCGCACCGAGAGCGGCCCGAGCTACTTCACGCTCAAGCGGCTCGAGGAGTACCTGAACGCCAAGCTGCGCGGCCAGGACGAGGTCACCGCCGCATACGAGAACGGTTTCACGAGCGAGGAGCGCCGGCTCGGCGACGAGCTCTACCGCGACATCGTCCTCCGCTACTTCATCAACTTCACGCCGAGGCGCGCGACGGAGCTGTTCCTCGAAGGCTTCGCCAACCTCTTCGAGCACCCGGAGCTCCAGAGCCCACGCTCCGTCTCCGAGGCCATCCGGCTCTTCGAGGACCGCGACCGGTTCCGCAAGCTGCTGCGTGAGGCCCAGGGCCGCGAGGACGCGTTCGTGCTGTTCGACCGCGACATGGGCGAGGCGCTCGACGCGTCGCTGCCGCTGGCGATGGTGGCCGCGCCGTACCGGGTCAACTCGCTCAGCCTGGGGGCCGTGGCCATCGTCGGGCCGATGCGCATGCCGTACGAGCGCGCCGTGCAGCTCGTGCGCGCAACGGCCGTGTTGCTCGAGGGCTGGCTCGCGGAAGCGTGGCGGCGACCGCGCCTCGGCTTCGACCGCGACGTGCCGTTCAAGGTCACGATTGGGGAAGCAGCACACCGGGCATAACCATCGAAAGAGGACGACGACACCAGTGGAACAGCAACCCCGGGAGGCAGACGCGATGAACACCGCCGATCCGGCCAAGACGCCGGCGGATATCGAACGCACCGAAGAGATCGACACCGCCGAAGGCGCAACCGCCGAAGGCGCAACCGCCGAAGGCGCAACCGCCGAGGGCGCAGACAGCACCGAGGCGGAGAAGGACAAACCTCAGGCAGAAAAGAGACGCAAGCGAGACAAGAGAAAGAAGAAAGGCCAGAGACTCGTCAACGAGGACGAATACGAGGAGCTCCAGGAGAAATCGAAGAAGGCGGACGAGTATTACGGCCATTACGTCCAGGCAAGGGCCGACCTCGACAACGTCCGCAAGCGCACCCAGCGCGACAAAGAGGAGTTCATCAAGTTCGCCAACGAGCGGCTGCTGAGCGAGATCATCCCCGTCCTCGACAACTTCGAGCGCGCCTTCACCGCCGCCGAAAAAGTGCCCGCGACACACAACTTCGCCGTCGGGGTCGAGATGATCCTCAAGCAGTTGCGCGAGATCCTCGCCCGCTACGGCGTCGAGGAGATCAACCCCGCCGGCGAGCCGTTCGACCCGGCCAGGCACGAAGCGGCGGAGTCGGTCGAGACCACCGAACACGCGGACCACACGGTGCTCGAGGTGCTCCAGCGCGGCTACCTGCTCAACGGTCGCGTCGTGCAGCCCGCCGTCGTCCGCGTGGCCCTCAACCCGGCCGCAGCCGCAGAAGCGGCGTCGCACAACGCGCAGGCCGACGAGGCACCCGGCGAGCAGGCCGGGCAAGACGCGGCGCCCGTGCCGGAGGAGGCGCCGGAGGACACGGCGGAGGACGCGCCGGAGAACGAAGACAAGGACTCGTAACCAGGCACGCATACAACGCACATGAGCATACTAGGGAGGGTCAACAGAAATGGGCAAGATCATTGGAATTGACCTCGGCACGACCAACTCGTGCGTCGCGGTCATGGAAGGCGGCGAGCCGACCGTCATCGCCAACGCCGAGGGCACGCGCACCACGCCATCCGTTGTGGCGTTCGGCAAGGACGGCGAGCGGCTCACCGGCATCATTGCCAAGAACCAGGCCGTCATCAACCCGGAGCGGACCGTCTTCTCGATCAAGCGCTTCATGGGCCGGCGCTACAACGAGGTGCCCGAGGAGATCAAGCTCGTCCCCTACCAGGTCGCCAGCGGCGACGGGGGCGAGGTCGTGGTCAAGGTCGGCGACAAGACCTACACGCCGCCCGAGATCTCCGCGATGGTGCTCCAGAAAATGAAGCAGACGGCCGAGGACTACCTGGGCGAAAAAGTCACCCAGGCCGTCATCACCGTGCCCGCCTACTTCAACGACAGCCAGCGCCAGGCCACCAAGGACGCCGGCAAGATCGCCGG
>Ga0180432_10004311_pt1 | contig 19639 bp, 21 predicted proteins | sample SS_ome_10_FD_132414 | JGI IMG/M metagenome (GOLD analysis project Ga0180432, IMG submission 132414) | Hypersaline lake sediment archaeal communities from the Salton Sea, California, USA - SS_1_MS_2 metaG | ecosystem: Environmental > Aquatic > Non-marine Saline and Alkaline > Hypersaline >...
AAGTAGCGCGCATTGCCGCCCAGCGCACTCACGATCGCGAATCCCTTCTCCCACCCGTAGGCCTGAAGGATTATCTCGTACATCATGTGAGTGCTGCCGCTGCTCGACGGATCGCCGGTGCCGACCCAGGAGAGAAAAGAAGGATCGGCCAAGTCGGACCACGTGGTCGGTGTCCTGAGGCCCAGCGCGTCGAGCACAGGCTTGTTGTAGATTATCCCGAACCCGGAGAGGGCCGCTCCATACCACGTGTAGTCATCGGCGTAGAGCGGTATACCACCGTAGTCTCGCGGGATTTGAGACAGAATGTCATCGGGCAGCTTGTATGGATGCAAGAGCCCTTCGTTCGCGAGCCTTATGAAAGGATCCGTGCCGCCGCCGTAGAAAATGTCGACCCCGGCTGATTCCGGGGTCCGCTTGAACTCCGAGGTCAGGAAGCGAACAATGTCGCCCGCGCCCCCTTGATCAAGCCACTCGACGTCAACGCTCTCGCCCGTCTCCGCGCTGTAATGCTCGGCAAATGCAAGCTCGAACTCTTCCTTGATACCCTCCCAATGAGGGGAGACCACAACCAGCTTTCGGTCCGTGGGCTGTGCCACTGTCTTGGGCGGCTGGGCGACGAAGGGAGCGCCCAAGATGATCGTGAAACCCAATCCGATCACGATGCGTGCAAACCACCGCATTTAGACTACTCAACCTTCAGCACAGTAAAGGAGCTACTTCCGCTCACTTAGCGCCGCGACTCCGGGAAGGGTCTTTCCCTCGAGGAACTCCAGCGAAGCCCCGCCGCCGGTCGAAACGTGCGTCATCTTATCGGTCAGCCCGAATTCCTCCAAGGCGGCCACCGAATCTCCCCCGCCAACTACCTTCATCCCGTCAACGGACGCGATCGCCTCGGCGACTCTCCTCGTGCCTTCGGCGAACGGCTTCATCTCGAACACGCCCATCGGGCCGTTCCAGAAGATCGTCTTCCCGCCTGCAATTGCGCCGCAGTAAGCATCTACCGTCTTGGGCCCTATGTCCAGCGCAAGCCATCCCTCGGGGATTGCACCGTCCGCCACCACCTTGGTCTCCGCCGCGGCATCGAACGTCTTCGCCACCATGTGGTCGGTCGGTAACAGGACTTCCACCCCTTTCGCCCCCGCCTTCTTCAGCGTCTCGCCCGCCAGATCGATCTTGTCCTCCTCGACTTTCGAGGCTCCGACGTCAATGCCCTGGGATTTTTTGAAGGTGTACGCCATCGCACCGCCGACGACCAGCACCTCTATCCTTTCCAGCAGATTCTCGATGACGCCTATCTTGTCGGAGACTTTCGCGCCGCCAAGCGCAGCGATGAACGGCTTCTCCGGCGATTCCAGCAGCTTCGAGAGGTTCTCCAGTTCCCTCTGTAGGAGAAAGCCTGCCGCGGCAGGCAGAAACTCCGTCACGCCAACAGTCGAACAATGGGCCCTGTGCGCAGTGCCGAAAGCATCGTTGACGAATATCTCCCCCAGCGATGCCAGCTCCTTCGAGAACCGTGGATCGTTGGCCTCCTCCTCCGCGTGGAAACGGGTGTTCTCCAGGAGGATCACGTCCTGCTCCTTCATCTTCGAGACCAAACGGCCCACCTCGTCGCTCACCGTGTCCGGGGCCATCGTCACAGGCCTGCCGATAAGCTCCGCCAGCCGCTCTGCCACCGGCGCTAAACGGTACTCATCCACCGGCTTTCCTTTCGGCCTTCCCAGGTGTGACATCAGAATCAGCTTAGCGCCCCGATCGATGCAGTAATTGATGCTCTCCAGCGCCGCCCGTATACGTGAATCGTCCGTAATCTTCAAGGAATCGTCCAGGGGCACGTTGAAATCCACTCGCATCAGCACGCGCTTCCCCTTCGGCTCCACATCTTGAAGCCTCAGCTTCGCCATCTCGTGCACCTTCCTTTCCGCTTCATGTTTCCAGTCCTGTCTCTTTCGCCAACTGCTCCGTCAGTTCTCTGGCCTTCCCACTCAGCTTCTTGGGCACGGAGACGTTTATCCGGAGGTAATGATCACCACGCTTGCCGTCCCTCCCCGGCGCTCCTCTTCCCCGCAGCCTCAGTGTCGAGCCCGGCTGCGAGCCGGCCGGCACCGATACTTCCACCTTCCCGTCCACAGTCTCTACAGATTTCTTGGTGCCGAGCAAGGCCTGGGCGACATTCAGGTGAAGGTCAGAATAGATGTCCTGCCCTCTGCGCTCGAATTTCGGATGCCGTGCGACCCGCACTTGCACGTACAGGTCCCCCGGTTCCCCTCCCGTGGCGGACGCATTCCCTTGCCCACGGAGTCGCAACTTGTATCCGTCCCGAATCCCGGTCGGAATGTCCACTTCTATCGGCCTCGTTCGGCTGATTATGCCCTGGCCGCGGCAAACGGCGCACGGCTCAGTGACGATCTCCCCGCGACCCAAACACCTGGGACAAGGACGGGTAAAGCCGAATCCGCCCTGGAAGGTCTCAATCCGACCCGTCCCTCGGCAATTGCTGCACGCCATCCGGCGTCCGTTCGGACCCGCCCCGGAGCCGTTGCAGCTTGCGCATGCTTCCTCCCGGGTTACCCGGACCGTCGCCTTCCCACCCTTGAGCGCCACTTCGAAAGGAACCCGCACTTCGTACAGTATGTCCTCCCCGCGATGTGTACGCCGGGCGCGGGTCATCCCCGCCAGATCGTCCGTGAAGAGCCTGGAGAAGATGTCGCCAAGATCGCCGAGATCCTCGTAGCTCGTGAACCGCGCTCCGCCGAGACCTCCGAACGGCCCGCCGGAGCTGAACTCGCGAACCCTGTCGTATTGGCTCCGCTTCTGAGGATCGCTGAGGACCTCGTACGCCTCAAGGACCTTCTTGAACTTCTCCTGGGCCTGCGGATCCGATTTGTTGGCATCCGGATGGTGCTTCTTCGCCAGTCGCCGGTAGGCCCGTTTGATCTCCTCGGACGAGGCGTCTCGTTTGACGCCCAGCACGTCGTAATAGTCCTGTCCGTTCATCGCACTCTACGAAGAGGTGAAAGAAGAGTCGCCGCTGACAAGGTCATATTAGTAACCAGCCGGACACATTTCAAGTGGCCTCCCACAGCCGCGGCAGACGGACACCGCGGCCACCCGGACGCCACCAGGATCTCCTCCAACTAAAAGAGCCGGCAACGCCGGCGCTTCAGCTTCCCTTTCCTTCGGTGGGCGTAACAGGACTTGAACCTGTGACCTCTACAATGTGAGTGTAGCGCTCTGCCAGCTGAGCTATACGCCCGTCATACAGTTATATCTATTATGCTTCCCTGACCTTCCTGGTTGGGAGGTCCCTCGCGCCTCTCTTCGTCCCTCCGTCGCCGCCTGCGCTGGTGTCGGAATACCCTTCTAGCCGGCCCTTCTCGGCCTTCTTCGGCCCGAACCCGAGGATTCTGCGCCTCTTCTGCAAAGGCGACTTCTTCCTCGGCAGCCTTGGCGTGCTGGACGTTCTGACCGGCAGCCACAGAACCCTGAACCAAGCTTTGATTCTGCACCTCGGCCTGGGAGGCGATTACGCCCGCCAAGGCCTGATGTATGTCGGAAAGCTGGCTCATGATCTCCGGCCTCCTGGCTGATATCCCTTTCACCTACCTTTATATCACAAAAGGCAAGACAATCAAGGGGCCAGCGCCCGGCGGCAGCTACGCGAGAAGTTCGCTCTGCCGGCTCTTCAGCAGACTTCTCAATCTCAGCAGGACCCTGCCGTGAATCTGAGATATGCGCGATTCGGTCACTCCCATGACGCACCCGATTTCCTTCATCGTCAACTTCTCGAAATAGTACAACACCAGGATGAGCCGCTCCTGCTCGCTGAGTCCCTTGCTGACTATCCCGATCACGTCCTGCCGCTGAAGCCGCTGAGCCGGGTCCGCCACCCGCTCGTCGGCAAGCAAGTTCAGCTCCGAAAACTCCTCTCCGTCGAAGTTCCCGTTGGGCGACCGGTCCCGATCCAGGGACATCATGGAAGCAGCATTCGCGTCCATTATTATCTTATTCAGCTCCTTGACCGGAACGCCGAACGCATCCGCCAACTCCTCGTCGTGGGGCTCCCGCCCGAGTTCCGACCTGAGGTCGCGATAGACCGCTTCGAGCTTCTGTGCGCGCTGCCTTGCCACGCGCGGCAGCCAGTCCTGCGATCGTAACTCGTCGAGAATTGCGCCCCGCACTCGGCAAGTGCAGTACGTTTCGAACTTCACTCCCCGGTCGAGATCGAAATGGTCAATGGCTTCCATGAGGCCGAAGACGCCTGCGCTCATGAGATCATTTTGATCCACCGAGTTCGGCAGCAAGCCGTAGATCCTCGCCGCCGTGTACTTCACCACCGGGAGATAGTGCTCGACAAGGCGATTGCGTATCTCTTCCGCGGGCGATTCCTGGTACTGCTTCCACAGCTTGCTCAGTTCTTCGGCAGGCAAGCGCCCTCGGTTTCCGGCGCAGGCCGCCCCAGCGGCCTTCGCTCGTTTTGGCGCATCCTTGCGCCGACTAGGCTGTGACTCCTTCATTCCTTCCTTCCCCTTTCTTCTCGCTTTCGGCAGGGGCTGCAGGCGAGCGTTTTCCTGCACCCTCCGACAGAATCTTGGTGGCCACGTATCCGATTAGACCTCCTATCATCGCAAACAAGAAAAGAGCCATCGCGGCCCGCTGCAATATCACAACGGCGGGAACATGGGCAAAAAGGCCCACCAGCCCAACGACGATGAACGCCGCCAGCGCCGCAACCACTGCGCTAGTCTCAACAATCGGTGCCTTGTTCATTTATCCAACGGCCTCCAAAGATCCTAAGTCACTCTTGCCGGAAAATACTCTACCAAGCCTTCGGAAGAACCCCAGCGGCCTCGAAACGTGCTCCGCTTCCAGCATCTTGCGCGAAATCGTCTTGACGCACTCACTCGCGCGCGAGTTCGGAAACTGCAAGACAAACGGCTTTCGCAGGCGGACTGCAGCCGGAACGCTCGGGTCCGCCAGAATGTAACCCACCGAGTCCACTTGCAGCTTCAGGAAATGACTTGCCACTGAGCCGATGCGCTGAACGATCTTCACCGCCTCTGCACGGTCCGCCACCATGTTGCCTACCAGGCCCAACGTGCCGTGGCCGTTATGCCGCGATATCAGCTTGATTGTCGCGTAGGCATCAGTCACAGAGGTTGGCTCCGGCGTCGCGAGGACCAGAACATTGTCAGCGGCGGCGGCAAATGCGACGACGTTCTCGGATACACCCGCTGCGGTGTCTATTACTATCGCGTCCGCCCGGTCCTCCAATTCACGCAGGTGCCCCAACAACACGCCCCGCTTCTCTTCGGACAGGTTGGCCAGTTCCGCCATGCCCGAAGCACCCGGCACGACCTCGAGCCCCCCTGGACCCGGTGTTAGGACCTCAGCTATGCCCCGCCGACCGGCAACCACATCCGCCAGGTTGTAGCGCGGGGCAATTCCCATCATCACGTCCACGTTGGCCAATCCCAAATCCGTGTCTATAAGGATCACCTTCTGTCCCCCATGGACCATCGATATCGCCAAGTTCACCGCAAGCGACGTCTTACCCACCCCGCCTTTCCCGCTTGTAACGGCTATTACTCGGGCACCACCCCCCCCTGACCCTTCCCGTGGAGTCGGCAAAGTGGGAGCCTTCGTCTCCCTTCTCACCAACTCCCTGAGCTTTTCCGCTTGGTCGGACATGCTATTTGCTCGCGCCCTCGCTTTGCACATCTCCCAGGATCATCGACACCAGCTCCTCCGGGTCGGCAACCCGTATATCGTCGGGGATGTCCTGCCCGTTGGTGACGTACGACATGGGTCGTTCAGCTCGCCTCGCGATATCGATCACCGAGCCGCACGCGGCCGTTTCGTCCAGTTTCGTCAGCAGAATATGAGTCGGTGACAGCACGGAGAATCGCTGACACACATCCGCAATGTGCGAGCTGCTCGAGGAAGCGCTCAGGACAAGATGAATCTCGTCTACAGGGTTCGTCTCAAAGAAACCCCTCAGCTCGCCGATCCGGACGCGGTTCCTCTGACTTCTCCCTGCGGTGTCTATTAGCAGGAGGTCTTTGTCCGCATACGATTCCATCACGCATCGAAGCTGCGCGGGGCTAGTCACCACTTCCAGCGGCACCTCCATGATGGACGCAATTGTTCGCAGTTGCTCCACCGCGGCAATCCTGTAAGTGTCTATGGTAGCCATGGCTACTTCGGCACCATGGTGAAGCTTGTAGTTGGCTGCGATCTTCGCGATAGTCGTAGTTTTCCCGACCCCGGTGGGACCGATCAAAGCGACCGTTCTCAGGTGGTCGGGTTCCAGACGGATCGGTCCTGCTGTGGGGATCAGCTCAGCCAGATGCGCGCCCACCTCAGCCCGCGCCTGCTCCCATTTCTCGAAGTCGGATTCCTTTGTTGACAAGAACCGGCCAGCAATCGCCTGAGCAACGTCCTTGGGGACTTCCGCCTCGATCAGCCTCTCATAGACGTTGTATAGTGGCTCGGGCAGCTCCGACGCTCTTCCATGCCGGCTCTCCTTCAGCAGTTCTCCGAGCACCACCTTTATCGATTCAACATCCCGCTGGAGCGACGAGATCGAATCCCGCGCATACACCGTTTCGAGTCTCCGCGATAGCGGTCTTTCCCTTGCCTGACGGGCCGCGCGCGCCAGCGGCGCAATGTCCTTGGATGCGGTTATTTCCACCACGCGATGGGTGCCGATGCCAAACAGGCCGCCCTTGTTCACGGTCTTGGTGTGGAGAATGACCGCGTCCTGACCCAGGCTCTCCTTCACCCGGTTCAGGGCCTCGGTCATGGTCCTGCCTTCGTACTTGCAGATCTTCATTCTTTAAGAACCACCATTCCCAAAGACTCGACCTGGACTCCGCGCGCCACCTCGTTGTACGACAGTACGGCCAGATGCGGCATGGCCGATTCCGTGAGCCGTCTCACGTATGCCCTGACATTGGGCGAGCACAACAAAATCGGCTGGTGCCCGGACGCGAGAAGCCGCTCCGCTTCTTTGGATATCGCCCGCACTATCCTTCCCACAAGGTCGGGAGCCAGTTTCACGAACGTTCCGCGCTCCGTCCGCTCCACGGACCGCGAGATGATATCTTCCAGAGCGGGATCGATGGTGATTACGTAAAGCTTCCCGTCCGGCTCCTGGTACTGCTGGCTTATCGATCTGGATACCGCGTTCCGAACGTATTCGGTCAATACGTCGACATCCTTCGTCTTCGTCGCGTAATTCGACAGCGTCTCCAATATGATCTCCAGATCGCGAATCGACACCCGTTCACGAAGCAGGCTTTGCAGAACGCGATGGACCTCCCCAGGCCGCATGATGTCCGGAACCACCTCGTCCACAACAGCCGGTGCGGCCTGCCTCAAGTTGTCGAGGAGTTGGCTGACTTGCTCCCTGGTGAGAAGGTCGGCCGCATTGGATTTGATGATTTCAGACAGATGTGTGGCAACCACAGAGGTAGGATCAACCACCGTGTACCCCATCACCTCCGCCCTGTTCCTCTGTGCCGGCGTGATCCACACCGCCGGCAAGCCAAAAGCGGGCTCGGTCGTCTGCTCCCCCTCGAGTTTGCCCGTGGCTACCCCGGCATCCATGGCAAGAAACTGATCCGGGTACACCTTGCCGGTTGCCACTTCCGTGCCGCGTATTTTTACCCGGTACTGGTTCGGCTCGAGCTGCATGTTGTCTCTGATCCGAATCGGCGGCACGATCACGCCTAGCTCCGTCGCTATCTGCCGGCGAATCATGGTGACCCGTTCGAGCAGGTCCCCGCCCTGCGCCGTGTCCACCAGACGAACAAGCCCGTAGCCGACCTCGACCTCCATCAGGTCGATGCGCAGCAACGGCTCCACCCGTTCCGGCTCGCGGGGTGCCCGCTGTTTCTCCATCCTCTCCTTCTCCCGCTCGGCCTGCCCACGCAGGCGTAACATCGTGTAAGCGACCCCTGCCAGGCTCGCTCCCAGGAAAGCCAGAGGGATTTTCGGAAGTGGGGTGAGCGCTAATGCGAAAAGGAACCCCGCAGCTACCATCAAAGCGAGCGGCTGTGAGAAGACCTGCCGGAGCAGCTCTTCCCCTAGATGGTGTTCTGCCGTCGCGCGCGTTACGATGAGGCCCGCCGATATTGAGATGATGAATGCGGGGATCTGCGTTACCAGGCCGTCACCCACAGTGAGCTTTGTGAAGATGTTGGCCGACTCTCCAATGGTGAATCCGTACGTCGCGACGCCGATGACGAACCCGCCGATGATGTCGATTATGACGATGATGATTCCGGCGATTGCGTCGCCGCGCACGAACTTGCTCGCCCCGTCCATCGCGCCGTAGAAATCCGCTTCGCGAGAGATCTCCGTGCGCCGCTGCCTGGCTTCCGCCTCCGTAATCAGCCCGGCGTTCAAGTCCGCGTCGATGCTCATCTGTTTTCCCGGCATACCGTCCAACGTGAACCGCGCCGCCACCTCCGATATCCTCGTCGCGCCGCGGGTGATCACTACGAATTGAATAACGACCAGGATGACAAAGATTATCAGCCCGATGACCGGCTCGTTCCCCGCCACGAATTCACCGAATGTCCTGATGACTCCCCCGGCCGCTTGCTCCCTCATCACACCGGCGTTGGTGAGAATCAGCCGCGTGGTGGCTACGTTCAGCACCAGGCGGTATAGCGTTGCAACCAGAAGGAGAGACGGAAATACCGAGAAGTCCAGCGGCCTGTTGACGTATATCGTCGTAAGTAGGATCAGCACCGCCACAGCTATGTTTATCGTCAGAAGGAAATCCATCAGCCACGTAGGCAGCGGCCTTATGATCACGATGGGCAGAGCGGCTATGCCCACCGCCACTATTAAACCCCTGTGCCGCTGGAAGAGTTCCAGCGCGGGACTCTGTCTTGCAGCTACAGACACCGCCATGCTTTAAGCCTCACGCCACCGGCGCAGGTCGCCTACGGCCTTCGAGTTGATAGACGTATGCCAGCACCTCGGCCACCGCGACGTACAAATCGGCAGGGATCTCCTGCCCGACGTTAACGTTCCTGTATAGTGCCCGGGCCAGTGGTGCGTTCTGGACCAGCGGCACGTCATTTTCCTCGGCCAATTCCACAATCCGGTTGGCTATCTCGCCCGCCCCCTTGGCAACCACTCTCGGCGCGTTCATCCTCTCCGCCTGGTACAGCAGAGCAACGGCCAAATGAACAGGGTTCGTGATCACCACGTCCGCCTCGGGAACGCGGTGCATCATTCTCTGCATCGCGAGCTGCCGTTGGATCGCCCTCCTCCTCTGGCGCAGCAGCGGGTCGCCTTCCATCCTCTTCATCTCGTCCCGGATTTCCTGACGGGTCATCCTCAGGTCTTGCTCGTACTGCCATCGCTGATAGAGATAGTCCAGGAAGCCAAGCAGAAGCAGCGCGAGGGCAAGTCGCACCCCCAGGAAGAACGCTGCACGGATGCCATACTTGAGCAGGTCGCCCGTTTCCAGCTCCATCGTCGCCGGCAGCAGCCGCATTTCCGATCGCAAGCTCACGAACGCCACAGTCGCCACGACCACTATCTTCATCAAGCTCATTAGAAATCGAACGCCGCCTCGCACCGAAAAGATTCTTCTGAAGCCCGAAATCGGGTTCAGTTTGTTCAGATCAAAGTTGAGGGGATGGCTCGACAGCACAAACCCAGTTTGAAGAAGGCTTGCCGCCAGCCCCACGATGAACAGCACGATGGTGTACGGGACAACGCTGCCGGAAAGAATCGCAAGCCCCAGCCGCGCGAACCCCCGCAGGTCCTCCGGGTTTATGTCGGATGTCGACGACCCCTCGAAGAGCATCCTCATCAGCATCGACAAGTCCGCGATCAACCTGGGAGTCAGGGCGTAAAGGAGCAACAGGCCCGCCAAGAGAATCACCGAAGCGGAGAGGTCGACGCTGCGAGCGACGTGACCGCGCTCGCGTGCTTCTTCGCGCCGCCTCGGCGTTGCCTCTTCTGTTCGTTCCCCTACGCTTTCCTCTGGCATACTTCACTCAGCCTCTCATCAGGTACACCAGCGTATAGAGGCTTTCCTCCAGGCTGCCCAGCACATTGGTTACCGCTGCGATCATCAGCGGGAGGGAAATCACGACAACTGCAAGTCCCAGCCCGATCCTCAGCGGGAACCCGATGATCAGGAGATTCATTTGCGGAACGGTTCGCGCGATGAACCCCAGCGCGACCGAAGACAAAAGCAGCGCAAGCACCGCCGGTGCCGCAATACGCAGCCCTATGGAGAATATTTCCCCGAACATGACCGACAACTTCGCGGGCAATTCTGGCGGGAATTGCACCCCCGCGACCGGGACCAAACGGAAGCTCGATAACAAGGCCGACAACAATAGGTGGTGACCGTTCATCAAGACGAACAGGACCACCGCCAGAAAGAAGTAGAATTCTCCCAGCACCGAAGTCTGCTCCTCAAACTGAGGATTGAACACAGCCGCCAAGGCCAACCCCATCTGCTGGCCGACAAGGTGCCCCGCAAGCTGAAAGCCCGCAAACAGCAAGGAGGCGGCAAATCCTATGACCACCCCCACCGCAAGCTCTCCTACGGCCCCGATGGCAAGTCCCCCTACGGTCATGGGCACAGCCAAGGACGTCGCCGGCAGCGCCGGGAACACGATGAATGACAAAACCGCCGACAGCCCTATCTTCGCCTGCGGCGGCACGTTGGAGCTGCCAAACATCGGCGCGAACAGCATCAGCCCCGATATGCGCGTCAGCACCAACACGAAAGTGATGAATTGTGACACCGCTATCTCGACCAATTAACCTACCCCGTTAGGTTCGGCAGGTTCTCGATTAACCTGCTGGTAAATTCCAGCATGATCGTCACCAGCCACGGGAGGAATATGAACATCGCGGCCAGCATGGCCAGTATCTTCGGAATAAACGTCAGCGTCTGCTCTTGCACTTGTGTCGCCGCCTGCAAGATGCTTATGACGAGTCCTACTGCGAGCCCGGTCAGCAGCACTGGTCCTGATACCAGCAACGTGGTCACGATCGCCGCCCGCCCCATGTCTACCGCAACCTGAATTTCGTCCATGGCTCAAGTCTCCATCGCGTCACATGAAACCACGAACCAGCGCACCCGATATCAGCCGCCAGCCGTCCACCAGGACGAACAGGAGGATCTTGAACGGCAGGGATATCAGAACCGGCGGCAGCATCAGCATCCCCATCGAGATCAGCACCGACGCCACCACCATGTCGATGATCACAAAGGGCAGAAACAGGTAGAAACCTATGACGAAAGCCCGCCGCAGCTCGCTCGTTATAAACGCCGGGATGAGCACCGTAGTCGGGATGTCGCTTCTTGTTTCTGCGGCCTCGAGCTCCGACAGATCCATGAAGAGCTTCAAATCCTGCTTTCGTGTCTGGTTGAACATGAAATCCCGTACCGGTACCAGGGCGCGCCCGAACGCCTCCTCCGGCCCCACTTCGCCGCTCAGATATGGACCGATTGCCTCCGAGTTCACTTGGTTCCAAACCGGAGTCATAACCATGAAAGTCAAAAAAAGCGCCAGCCCCACCAGCACCTGGTTAGGAGGAAGCTGCTGCGTCGCCAGAGCCTGTCTGAGAAGCGACAGGACGACGATGATCCGCGTGAAAGCCGTCACCATGATCAATATCGAGGGAGCCAGCGAGAGCAGCGTCAGGAGAAACAGGACCTGCAGAGTGACGGAGACATCCTCCGGGCTCGTGGCAGGCTCCACGAACGGAATTCTAGGTACAGTAAGCTGAGCGTAGCTAACGTCCCCTGAGGCCAGCAGCAACATAACTGTCACGCCGGCGAACAAAAAGACGCGCCGCAGCCTTCGTCTTGCTATCTTGGTCAACGGCCCTCTCCGTACGAAGTCTCCGCCGCCTGCCGTCCGCCGCTTTCCACATGCGTGCCGGCAGGCATTCTCATCAATCCTCCTTTGTGTCCGCACCCCTCAAGACACTCACTTTCCCCACCAGCCTATCCAGCTCACCTTTTGCCCTATTGAGCAACCGCCAAACGGTATTCTCGTAGCCGTGCGCCTCGATCCGCGATAGGGCGGCCCTGAACTGGCTTTCGCCCTCCCGAGCGCCGGCTTGCTCGAGGATCAGGGCGATGTCTTCCTCATCCTCTATCTTGCCCAAGTTGGTGACGCTCTCAGGCGTTGCTCCGACCACGAACATCGACTTCCCCACCTGAATGACGTATATGGACTGCTTGGGAGTCAGGTGGGTCTTTGCCAGCACCTTCACGATCCTCGATGAACTCGCCGCAAGGCGCGCGCTCGGCAGGATGTTCCTCATGACCCAGACGAGGCCGAAGAGAATAAGGATCAGCAGCGCCAGCCATGCGAACATGTTCACCACCTGCCTCAACGAAATTCCCATCATGTCCGGCTGCACCACGGTGGCTGCCGAGTCTTCCGTGAAAAGTGGCTGCTTCTCAAGATCCTCCGCAGCCATTTCATCAGCCATGGGGACCGAGATGGAGAACATCAACACAAGCGCCGCCAGTGCGACTGAGAAACCCTTCATTCTTCAGCTCCCGCGAATCGTTCCTCGGGACTCACTATTTCCGTGATCCGAATGCAGAAGTTGTCATCGACCACCAGCACCTCTCCCTTGGCGACGAGCCGATCGTTGACGATGACATCCACCGGGTCGCCGGCGAGCTTATTCAGTTCAATCACCGACCCCTGTGTCAGCTTCAGGATATCCTCCACCAGCATTTTGGTTCGACCCAACTCGACCCTCAGCTTCAGCCCGACATCCATCAACACGTTCAGGCTCTCCGCTCCGGGTTTAGGAGCTCGCTCGTCGAACGATGGAAACTCCATAGCCTCTGCTTGGCTCTCGCCTTCCTCCCCCACCCCACCCTCTTCCGCTTTGTGGGGCTGCTTGCCCTCCTCAGACTCTTCAGCGCCCTCAGGCTCAGGAGCACTCTCGGCCTCCGGCTCTTGCGCTCCGTTCCGGGGCTCCTGCTGTTCAGCTTCTTCCGGCGACATCGTCATTTCCCCCTCTATCTGACCTCCCAACGGGTGAACAGGATTTTGTCTATCACGTCCTTCCTGCCCTTGCGGTCGTAGTAAAGTTCGTTCAGCACTGTCTTCAATTCGTGCTTGAGCCTTACCTCATTCTCCGGGTTCTGTATCTCCAGGAATTCCTTCGTGCGCAGTATTGCCAGAATGCGATCTCGGAAGATGTCCCGCAGCTCCTCGCCCACTTCCTTGGAAATCGCTCCACTGTCTTGTGGGTTCTCAACGCTGAGCTCTACGGAGATCTCTGTGAAGAGATATCTCTGCTCTCGTCCGGTGGGATCAAAGGGGATATTCACCAGGAACTCACCTACGGGAGCAGTTACGATGCGCCTGGTCTTGGCCTTTGCCTCGCTCTCAACCTCTCCCGGTGAGGCTGGGCTGCCGGGGTTCTTGAAAATCAGGAAATAGGCGCCGGAAACCACGGCCGCCTCGAGCACGATCACCATGATCAACACAAGTGCGCCCGTGCGAGAAAACATCGGTCCTTTCGGTTCCGGCGCGGGAGCCGCGGCCTCCGCGCCCGCTCGCGGTTGCTCTCGTGGTGCTGCTGCCTCTTCTGCCATCGCTAACCTCCCAGGGTGATGTACTCCGTCGTGACTATCAGCTCTGCCCGGTTATTCTGTTCCCGCCCCTCCGGGTAGAGGTTGGACCCTATGTTCTCGGACGTCCCCGCGGCGGAGACTCTCACTCGGTCCTCGCGGATATGTCCACGCTCGATCAGGAAGTCCCGAATCGCGCGCGCCCGCGCATATGACAGCTCCATGAGGTCCTTGAACGGCGACCCCTCGGGCAATGGCATTGTGGAAGTGTGCCCGCGAATGTCTACCTTGTTGGGGAGGCCCCTGATTATGTCCGCCACCGCAAGCAGCTTCTTCTCCGCAGGCGGCTTCAACTCAGCCCTTCCCTCATCGAATGAGATCTTCCCGCCGAGTGTAATCTTCGTTCCTTCATTCACGTTCTCTACCCTGACGTCGGGGCCCTTGATGCTCTCGTAAGCGTCCACAGAGGCGATGTCTTTGCCGCCCTCGCTGGGATTCGGCTGGATTTCCGGCCTGGTGCTCGGCATGTCCCCGAGCGGCAGGTGCGGGGACTCGAATCTGCCGCCTAACGCTTGCCTGAAGGACGAGATCGCCTGCATCAGCTTCTCTTCTTTCACCTCCGAGAAGGACACGATCAGAACGAAAAACGTCATAAGGAGCGTCATCATGTCGCCGTAGGTGACCATCCATTCGGGTGCTCCCGCCTCCGGCTCATCCTCTTGACGCTTCTTCGCCTTCGCCATCATTTACGCTCTCGCCTGCGCCGGCTGCTCCCCACGCAGTCTCGGAGGGAGGTAAGTAAGCAATTTCTGCTCAACCATCCTTGGATTGTCACCCGACTGTATCGACATCACGCCTCGAATGATGATCCCCTTAATCAATTGCTCCTCACGACTTCGAAGCGCCAGCTTCTCCGCGATGGGCAGGAAGATCAGGTTCGCCGCCAGCGCCCCATAGAGCGTGGTGATCAACGCAACCGCCATGCTGGGCCCGATCGATTCGGGATCTTCCATGGTCTTGAGCATTATGATCAGCCCGATAAGCGTGCCGATCATTCCAAAGGCCGGAGCATACTTGCCGAAAGCCTCGAATATCCGTTTCCCCGAGGTATGTCGCTCGGAAACCGCGTCGAGCTCCGTCGAGAGGATTTCCTCTATCAGTTCCGGATCCGTCCCATCCACGGCCATCTGTATGCCCGTTACCAGGAACTCGTCCTTCATCTCCGAGGTGAGCCCCTCGAGCGCAAGGATTCCGTCCCGCCTCGCCACCTCGGCGTAACGAACCAGGGCGCGGATGATTGACATGGGAGCTTCAGATTTCGCAAAGAACGCGTTCTTCACGACGTTTGTGACCGAAAGCACTTTGGTCAGCGGGAAACTCACGAGGACAGCCGCAATAGTCCCTCCAAACACGATCATCAGGGACGGAGCGTTTATGAACGTAACCGGACTTTCGCCGGCCATAATTATCGACACGAACACAATTCCTATGCCTGCTATGGCACCCGCGAGTGTCGCGATGTCCATTGCGTCAATCCTCCGCCGCCGTCATCCCGGCTAGAAGCCTTTCGGATTCCTATAGGCCGGGGAATACCCTTAAGCTCCGACCGTACTCCAAAGCTTTCCTGATCACTTCGTCCGCCGATTCCTTAACCAAGACCTTTTCGTGGTTGGTCAGCGTTACAACCGTGTCGGGCGTCTCCTCAACGAATTGAATCAGCTCCGCATTTATCACAAAGGGCCGCCCGTTCAACCTGGTTACCTTTATCATGCTCGCCCACTTGCCTTTTGCCGCTTTTCCGCCGGGCGGAAGAAAATCACTTCTCCCGCCCGGCGGTCCGCTCTCGTGGCTACCGCGCCAGCTCCAGAAGCTCCTGAAGCAACTGGTCGGATGAACTCAACAACCTCGCGCTCGCGCGAAAGCCCGTCTGCGCAGCGATCAGGTCGGTCACCTGCTCCGCAAAGTCTACAGTCGACTGCTCCAGCGCACCTCCTCTGACTCGCCCGCGACCTCCGGTCCCGGGCTCGCCTATCTGCGCTTCACCCGAGTTCGGCCCGGCGCGGAAGATGTTCTGCCCTTGCAGTATCAATCCGTTGTTGTTCCGGAAGGTCGCAAGAGCCACCTGCCCTAACGTTCGGGAAAGGCCGTTGGAAAACGCGCCTACGACAAGCCCCGACTCGTCGATCGAGAACGACGCCAGAGTCCCGTAAGGAGCTCCGTCCTGAGCGATCATCGACAGTTCGGAGGGATCCGACGCGAGCTGCGTCAGGTCCTCGAAATTCGGCACCACTACGAGGGGCGACTGCGCCTGCGTCAGGTTGATCGTGATCTGCCCTCCGTCATCCGATATATACTGCCCCAGCCTGTCGAACCTAACGAGACCGGTTCCGCACGTCAGGTCCCCCGTCGCATTGTCGGGACATTCCGCGTACCACCGCCAAATGGTCTCGTTCGCCGTCACCTCTTCGAGCACCATTGTCATGGTCACAAAGTGCGACTCGCCCAAGGAGTCATACACCCCGAAGTAAGTTGCCACGCTCTCTCCCGTCGCCGGAGTCGACGTCGTAAACGATACCGGGGAGGACGGAGCCCCCGACGAAACGAGCTGAACGGAGGAAAGGGCATTCGTGGTGCCGAAGTTGCCGTCGATCACGATTTGCCCCAGGCTATCGATGAACACCGCGTCGAGCGCAGGGTCGGAATCGACGTTACCCGGAGCATCAACCACCCCGTCTCCGTCCGTATCCACCAGCGGGTCCGGGATGCCGTCGTTATTGAGGTCTACCGCCGCCAGTTTGATCCCCGGCGACCTGTGTATTCCCAGCGCCGCCTCCAGGAAGTTCAGCACGTCCCCTACCGTAGTCGTCGCAGTCACATCGAGGGTGGCTTCGGCCATGTTGCGGCCGCCTTTGCGCCCCGAAAAAGTGACCGTGTCTCCTACGTTGAAGAGCGGCGTGCCGCCGGCTGTGTCGGATACGTTGGTGAGCAAGTCACCCTCCACAGCAGGAACCAACCCATTGTAGAGAGCCCCGGAAAGCAGGATCGATCCGCTGGTCGCAACCTCTCCGGCACCGTTAAGGTTGCCCACCATGTAGGCGTTCTCCGTGGCCTGGGCTATCGACAGCTGCCCCAACGGGATGCGGACGTTCCCCAGGTTGGGCGTCACGTTGAAATCCGCGTCTATCTGGTAGCCCTGAACAAAGAACCCACTGGAGTTGACAAGGTACGATGTGCGCGGGTCTATGGTGAAAGCCCCCTCTCTTGAGAACAGAGGAGCGCCGCTCGCATCGTTCACGACAAAGAAACCTGCGCCGTCAACCGCGCAGTCGCCGTTGACTCCGGTCAACTGGATCACGCCCTGCGAGAAACCCCGGGTTATCGCACCCAGGTCGACGCCCAGGCCGATCTGGATGGGATTCACGCCCCCGGTCGTTCCCGAAGGTGCCGACCCCGTCGCCATAACCTGCGCGAACTGGGTCTGGAATAGGACGCGCCCATCCTTATAGCCCGGCGTGTTTATGTTGGCGATGTTGTCGCCGATCACGTCCAGCATCGCCTGATGGTTTATCAGGCCTGATATGCTGGAATACAACGCTCTAGTTACACCCATTACTATTCCTCCTCAAGCCGCTTCAGTCATTCAGCAGCCCAGGGCCTCCTTCACGAGGTCCAGCCCTTTCTTCACACTATCACCGTGCTGTCGATGTTCGTGAAAACGTTCCCCTTCATCTGAGAACGCTCCAGCGCGGTGATTACGGTTCGATTCTCCACGCTGACAATGAATCCCAGATCGTCAAGCATCAGCAGCGCCTCCCGCGCGCCCTTGGTCGCAGCGAGCGAGGTCGCGTCCTCCAGCCTCTGCATGTCGCCGGGCGAAAGCCGGATGTCTCTCGACTCGATTCGCTTCTGCGCGTGAGTCGAAAACTTGAGCTTCCCCAGCTCCTTGTCCAGAGCCAGCTTGAACGCATCGCCGTTCTGCCCGCCGATCCGCTCGGGATTCAGTCTTGCGTCAGCGCTCAGAGACCCTACACGTCGAACCATCATTACCCCTCTTCTCTGATCTCCATCAGGTTCGAAAGTGCCAGGATGTAGCCACCAACCACAAGCCGCACACGGCCATCGAGGATGATGACGCTATCGACCGTTCCGCTGACTATCGCCCCGGAATCGGCCAAGCCCATCACCTCTTTGCCGATCAGGTTGCCCGCGGCACCAATCTCCTGCTGGCTCTTCATATCCGACAGGAGACTCGACAAACGGGAATTTACCTCCAGCGACTGAATCTGCACCATCTGCGCGAGGAACTCCCCGGTGTCCATCGGTTCAAACGGGTCCTGGCTCTGCAGCTCTGCTATGAGTATCTTGAGGAACTCGTCGCTCGCAAAAAGCGGGCGACTTGCCTCCGAGGCGCTTGTCCCACTTCCAGAGTCAAGCGCCGTGATCCCACTCAATGTATTCCTCCTTCCTACGCAACCAAATCCAGCATCAACGCGGACGATGCTCTCAGGGCCACGTGCTCCACTGGCAGCTCCGCCTCGTGTGACGCTCCCGCATTCGGCGGCGGATTACCGTCACCGGACGACTGCCTGTGCGCGAAGCCGCGCGCAAACCTGGCCGTCCCGTTGTCCAGCAGCACCTCCATGCTTCCAACGCGGACGCCGTGCTCTTCAATTGACGACCTGAGATGCTCCATGCTTTGGAGCAATCCCTGGCGCGCACCGTCCGTGCCGGTCCTGAAAACCGCATCCACACGGCCTTCCTCCACAGTGATTTCCACCTGCAGCCTACCCAGCTGAGGCGGCTCGAGAGTCAGCCTCGCCGAGTGCTGTGGGCTGTGGAGCGCCAGCCTTACTGCCGTTGTCGCCTGCGGAACCAGCTTCGGATGCGCTTCCGGCACCTGCGACAAACGCACGGCCCTGCCACTCACCGCCTGCGGAGCCTGCGCTTGGCCGGTAGAAGCGCTCTCCGCAGCGTGGGCACGCGGGATGTCCTCGCTGTGGCCGGCCATGGCCTCTTGGGTCTGCGCTTCAGCCTTGCCCGAAGCTTGCACCTTCGCGCTGAACTCTAGGTCGGCCTTGCGCGCCTCAGGCGCCATCGGCTCGGCAGCACTCTCGGGTGCGATGGCCTCCTTCGCCTGAACCGGGCCCTTCAGCACAGCCTTGGCCGGTAAGGCTTCAGCCTCTACCAGACGTTCCGGAGAACTGCGTATTGTCGCCTCCGGAGCTCTAGCGGCCACTCTTGCCTGCCGCTCACCTGCGACTTCGGCGGCTGCCGCCTTCGCGCTTTCCACTTCTTTCACTCCCGAAGGAGCAGGCTCCGAGGTCCGGCTCGGTGATGCAGCCGATTCCTCTTCCTCACGCGTAATGATGACCTCCGCCTTCAGGGGGATGCGCTCGAGTGCATCTCCTTGAGCTTCGGCCACTCCCTGTGTAGCCGCTGGAGCCGCTGAAGCTGCGTTGGGCTGAGCTTGGCCTGTCTCCGGCTCCGGTGTGGCTGCCGGGTTGCCGTTCGAGCCGGATTCTGCGATGGTTGTCGGAACCCCGACAGATGCAACCTTCTCAGCTGCATCGCTCGCCGCTTGGACTACCATGCCAGAACGACCCGTCACAGCATCGCCCATAGGGGGCTCACCGGACTCTTCAACGACGGCCACAAGCCGCGTCGCCTCGCCGGTAACCTGCAAAGGCGTCCCTTCTTTAAGCGGAACAGCCGCTTCGACGGGATGACCCAAGTCGGCCTCCAGATGGGCGACGAGGATCGGTTCAGTCGCCGGCGGCACCCGTTCGGTCGGTGCCTGCGAGTCCATTTCGCCCGCGACCGGCGGAGCGAAGTCAGCCGGCGTTTGCGCTGGCTGTTCAGCGACTTCACTTCCCAGCTCGAGTCCGAGCAGGACCTCTTGCATCATGCCGGCCTGCTGGGTTGCGCCTCCCGGCGAAATGATCGCCGAGCGAGGACCCGTAGGCGCCGCTTCGCCGTCGGCCATCGGCTCGGCAGGAACTGTCTGTTCGAGCGTAGTGGACTCAGCGGGTGCCTCCTGTGGCGCTTCGC